>Ga0182746_1003654_pt1 | contig 10151 bp, 10 predicted proteins | sample eDN3rd30CBELigOP_FD_128881 | JGI IMG/M metagenome (GOLD analysis project Ga0182746, IMG submission 128881) | Enriched Organic Plus compost microbial communities from Emeryville, California, USA - eDNA 3rd pass 30_C BE-Lig OP (version 2) (version 2) ... | reverse complement strand
CGGATACTGAGGCAAAGCCCTGCGGCGACGAAGCAGAGCCCGGCGGCCAGTTGGAAGGCCAGGTCGTAGTCGCCGTGCAGATCGCGTAGCCACCCGGCACCCGCGGCGGCGATGGCCGCACCCACCTGGTGGGAGGCGAACACCCAGCCGAACACCACTGGCGAACGATCTCCGAAGTAATCCCGGCACAGCACGATCGTCGGCGGCACGGTGGCCACCCAGTCCAATCCGTAGAAGATGACGAACACCCACGTGCTCGGCTCGGCGCGCGGAGAGAGCAGTGACGGCAACAGCATCAGCGACACGCCGCGGCCGGCGTAGTACACGAGGAGCAGTAGCCGAGGGTCGACCCGGTCGGTGAGCCAGCCGGAGAACACCGTGCCTGCTACATCGAGGATGCCGATGGTGGCGAGCAGGCCCGCGGCGACAGTCGTGGGCATGCCGTGGTCGTTGGCCGCCGGGATGAAATGGGTGCCGATCAGTCCGTTCGTGGTCATCCCACAGATCGCGAAGCTTCCGGCCAAGAACCAGAACACACGTGCCCGGGAGCCGATACGCAGACCTTCCAGTGCTGCCCTGAACCCGCCCGTCGGCGCCGGCGTGGGCGGGACGGGTTCGGTTGCCCCGTAGGGAGCCAGGCCGAGGTCGGCCGGCCGGTTGCGCATGAACACGGCTACCAGTGGTACGACGGCCAGCGCGGCGCCCGCCACGATGAGAGAGGCCCAGCGCCAACCATATTGGGTGGTGACGGCCGCGACGATGGGCAGGAAGACCAGCTGACCGGTCGCGCTGGCCGCGGTGAGCACGCCGGTGACCAGCCCGCGGCGTTGTTCGAACCAGCGGCTCGCGATGGTCGCCACGTATCCCATCGAGATCGAGCCGGTGCCGATGCCGACCAATACGCCCCACAGCAGCACCAGTTGCCAGCTCGCGGTCATCAAAGTGCTGACCGCGGAGCCGGTTGCGATCAGCAGCAGTGACACCGTCAGTACGGGACGGATTCCGAAGCGGTCCATCAGCGCGGCGGCAAAGGGCGCGGTCAGTCCGTACAACATCATGTTGACCGACATCGCCAGCCCCACCGTGCCGTGCGACCAGCCGAACTCGTGATGCAGCGGGTTCATCATCACGCCCGGGATCGACCGGAATCCGGCCGCGCCCAGGATCGCCACGAAGCTCACCGCGGCGACCACCCAGGCCCAGTGGAGGTTTCGACTCACCCGCTCACTGTGGTCGAGAATGGCCGGTGCAACCAGTGGCATAAACGACAGTAATCATCAAAAACGTGCCACACTGCGTCAGGTGCACCGCGTAGCCGTTCTGCTGCTGGCGCCGGTGGTCGGCTTCGATGCGACCATCGCGCCGCTGTTGTTCACCAACGCCGTCGACGGAGAGGGCAATGCGCTCTACGAGGTGGTGACGTGCGGGCTCGCCACCAACCCGGTGCCGTCGACGAGCGGGTTCGCACTGGTGCCCGCGGCCGGCCCTGAGGCGTTGGCGACGGCGGACACCGTCGTGGTTCCGGGGACGCGGTACGGCCCGGCGCGGGCGGGCGGCGTGCTGGACGCTGACGTGACCGCGGCCCTGTCCCGGATCCGGCCCGGCACCCGGCTGGTGTCGATCTGTACCGGCGCCTTCGTACTCGCGGCCGCCGGGCTGCTCGATGGCCGGCCGGCCACTACGCACTGGCGCTTCGCCGAGGACATGCGCCGGCTGTATCCCGGCGTCCGCCTCGATGAGGACGTGCTCTTCGTCGACGACGGTGACGTGCTGACCTCGGCCGGGCTGGCCGCCGGAATCGACCTGTGTCTGCACATCATTCGGTCCGATCACGGCGCGCAGGTGGCCAACGCGGTGGCCCGCTACTGCGTGGTGCCGCCGTGGCGGGAAGGCGGACAGGCGCAATTCATCGATCACGGGCTCACCGTGACCGACCATGCCTCCACGGCCGCCACCCGGGAGTGGGCGCTGAAGCACCTCGACGAGGAACTCACCGTGACGCGACTGGCCGAGCACGCGCATATGAGTGCTCGCACCTTCAATCGGCGTTTCCGTGAAGAGACGGGGCAGGCTCCCGCCACCTGGGTCCGCAGCCGCAGGCTCGACCTCGCCCGCGAACTCCTGGAATCCCACGATCTGCCGGTGGATGAGGTGGCACGTCGATCCGGGCTGGGCAGTGCAGGCAATCTGCGACACCACCTACGTCGCGGTCTCGGCATGTCCCCGTCGAGCTATCGCAAGGTCTACCAGGGCGCATGAGGCGGCCGGTCCGCCCTTTACGATGGCCAGCATGCCTGAGTCGCTGATCGTCTCCGTCGCTGGTCACACCCCACAGATCGACCCGGATGCCTGGGTTGCACCCAATGCCAGTGTGATCGGCCAGGTTTCGCTCGCCGCCGGCGCCAGCGTCTGGTACGGCGCCACGCTGCGGGCCGAGGTCGAGCCGATCGAGATCGGGGAAGGCAGCAACATCCAGGATGGCGTGACCGTCCACGTCGACCCCGGCTTCCCGTGCCGCGTCGCCACCGGGGTCACGGTGGGGCACAACGTGGTGCTGCACGGCTGCACCGTCGAACAGGACAGCCTGGTCGGGATGGGTGCGGTGGTACTCAACGGTGCGGTGATCGGTGCCGGCTCCCTGGTGGCCGCCGGTGCGGTGGTGCCGCAGGGCATGGTGGTGCCGCCCCGCTCCCTGGTGGCCGGTGTGCCCGCCAAGGTGCGTCGTGAGCTCAGCGACGACGAGGTCGGCCACAACCAGCTGAACGCCGCGGCCTACACACACCTGACCGGGTTGCACCGCGACGCGGAGTGACGCGGCCGACGATTGCCGCCCCGCCAAGCGGGGTACTAACCGCCGCGTGACTGATACGGCGAGTAAACGGATTCTGGTGATCGGTGCGAGCGGCTATGTCGGTTCGCGTCTGGTGAGCGTGCTGTTGACCGGTGGGCACCGCGTGGTGGTGGCCGGGCGCAGTCTCGACAAGCTCGCCGACTACGGCTGGTTCCACGATGTCACCGCGGTGCAACTCGACGCCGACGACCCGCTGTCCACCAAGGCCGCGTTCGAGCAGATCGGCCCGGTCGACCTGGTCTATTACCTGGCCCACGGGATCGGGCAGTCCGGCTTCCGGGAGGCCGACAGTCGAGCCGCCGCCAACGTCGCGGCTGCATCCCAGGCAGCCGGAGTCGAGCGGATCGTGTATCTCGGCGGTTTCGTGCCGGAGTCCGAGAGCCTGTCCGACCATCTGGCAGGCCGGGCGGAGGTCGCCCAGGCGCTGCGGGTCGACGGCGGGCCCGAGGTGGTGTGGCTGGGCGCTGCGCTGATCATCGGTTCGGGCTCAACGTCTTTCGAGATTCTGCGCTACGTGGCCGACCGGTTCCCGGTGCTGCCCGCGCCGGCCTGGATGGGCAACCGGATCGACCCGATCTCGATCCGCGACGTGCTGCATTACCTGGTGGCGGCCGGTGAATCGGATCAGGTGCCGGCCGGCGACTACGACATCTGCGGGCCCGACGTCACGACCTATCGGGGACTGGTGGAGACCTATGCCCGGCTGGCCGGTACGCGCCGGCTGACCGTGCCGATCGGAGGGCCCGCGGCCGGGGTGGCGGCGCGCGTATCGGCGGCCGCCTTGCCGATTCCCGCCGGTCTGGCAACGGATTTGATCACCTCGCTCGATCATCCGATGAGCGCTGCGCGGGAGGGAATCCGCACCGTCGTGCCGGATCCGCCGGGCGGCCTGCTGACCGTGGACGAGGCGATCCGGCGGGCCTTGGGTCCCGACGGGTCGCAGGCCGAGCGGCGGCCGGTCACCGCGCTGGCCGATCCACACCACCTGGCCGACACCGACCCGGTGTGGGCCGGTGGCGACGCCGCGCGGATCCGGGAGCTCACACCCGGCTTCGTGCGGTCTGCGCTCGGCCTGCTGCCTCCGATGCCCGGACCGGTTGCCGCCGTGGTGCGCTCTGGCCTCGATGTGGCGGCCCGGTTGGTTCCCAGCGGGGCCTGAGGGCGTGCCGGGGGTGACGACCGATCAGCCGGCCGGGCTGCTGCGCCGCCGGGTCGTCGTCGCCATGGTTCTGGTGGTCGGGGCTGTTCTGCTGGCGGTCTCGCTGGGTGTAGAACCGGGTGAGAGTTCCTTCTACTGGCTGACTTTGGCACTGGCCGGCGTATGGGCAGTGGGTGCCCTGCTATCCGGTCCGTTGCCCCTGGGGACCGGCCGCCGGCCGGTGTTGCTGGGCACGGCAGTGGGTCTGGCCCTCGGTCTGGTGTTCGTGGTCGGCGGGCTCGTGGCCCGGCTGATCCCTGGCCTGCGCGAATATGTCGCTGCGGTACTGGAATTCGCGAATCACGGCAGCCTGGTGGTGGTCGTCCTGATCACGCTGGTCAACGGTTTGGCCGAGGAACTCTTCTTTCGCGGGGCGCTGTACACCGCATTGGGCGACCACCACCCGGCGACGATCTCCACGGTGATCTACGTCGCCGCGGTGATGGCCTCGGGCAACCCGATGCTCGGGTTCGCCGCGATCCTGCTCGGCGCGGTCTGCGCGGCGGAACGCCGAATGACCGATGGTGTGCTGGCTCCCATGCTGACCCACTTCTTCTGGGGCCTGATCATGGTGCTGGCACTGCCACCGATCTTCGGCGTCTAACGCAGCGGGTGCGCCAGCTCGTCGCGCGGCATCCTGGCCGCGGCCATAGCCACTGCGGCCAGGACGGCGGGCAGCACTCCGGCCACCAGGAAGATGGACTCCATCGAGACCACCTTCGACAGCGGTCCGACGATCGCGAACGACAAGGGCATGAACGCCAGTGACACGAAGAAGTCCAGGCTCGACACCCGGCCGAGCATCTCCGTCGGCACCCGGCGCTGGAGCAACGTCCCCCAGATGACCATCCCCGCGCCGTCGGTGACGCCGATGCAGAACGTGGCCAACGCCATCAACGGAAACGACGAGGTGACGCCGACGGCTATCAAGGGCACCGAACCCAGCCCCCACATCGCCATCATCGTGGTCAGATAACGTCGCGGCATCCGACGCGACGACACCGTCAACGCGCCCAAGGCGCTGCCGAATCCGAAGAACGCCAGGATGAATCCGTAGGCCCGGGCGCCGTCGGCGAAGCGGTCCTGAGCGATGAACGGCAACAGCACCTCGATCGGCCCGAGGACGACGAGCACGAACATGCTCGCGAACAACAGAGTCCACAGCAGCCACGGGGTGCGCACCATGAACGCGAAACCGTCCCGCAGGTCCCGCAATACGTGCGGCCGCTGGTTGTCATCTTGCGCCGCAACCGAATCCGCGGTTGGGCGGGTGGCGATCAGCAGGACCAGGCCCGCACCGAACAGTGCCGCCACCACGACCGCACCCAGGGACGGGAACGTCGCGGCGATCACCATGCCCGCGACCGCCGGACCGACCGAACGCTGGAAGACCGGGCGAACCACGCCCTCGACACCGTTGGCTGCCAACAGTTGTTCGGCAGGCAGGATCCGCGGCAGCAGGGCGCTGTAGGCCGGGAAGAAGAACGCCGCGGCGATGCCGAGGATGGCCGCCGCGACGGCAAGGTGCCAGATCCTGAGTGCGCCGAGCAATCCCAGCACGGCGACCACTGTGACCGTCACCAGGTTGACGGTCTCCACCGCGATGATGATCGTGCGCTGATTGACCCGGTCGGCGGTGATGCCGCCGACCAGGACGAACGCCACCAGGCCGACGCCCATGCAGGTGGCCACCACCGACAGCGAGGTCGGATCGTTGTCAATTGCGATGACCTGCAACGCCATCACCACCGACCACATGCCCTCGGCGAAGATCGACAGCGTGACCGCGGCGATCAGCAGCCGGTACTCGCGGACGCGGAAGGGCGCGAGTACACGCCAACCGCCGGTCTGATCGACCGGCGTGTGTGTCTCGGGCTGCGTGCTCACAACGTTCGATGGTGCCCACCCGGAGTGGGTCGAGTCCAACGATTTTCGCCGAGCTCGCCAGGCGAGGGATTACTGGTCGCTGAACTCCGGGCGCCGGTTCTGCTGGAAGGCCTTGGTGCCTTCCCGGAAGTCTCCGGACGCCAGCAGTTGCAGCTGGCCCTTGCGCTCGCGGGCGAAGGCACCGTCGAGCTCGGTGAGCGTCGCGGCGTTGACGGCCTGCTTGGTCTCGCGCAGAGCGACTGCCGGGCCGGACCGCAGCTTGGCGATGACCTTGTCCACCGCGGCGTCGAACTGGTCGGCCGGGTAGACGGCGCTGATCAGACCCCAGTCGAAGGCGTCGGCCGCGGTGAGGCGGTCGGCGAGCAGGGCCAGGCGCATGGCGCGGATCCGGCCGATGTTGGCGGCGACCAGTGCCGAAGCGCCGCCATCGGGCATCAGGCCGATCTTGGTGAAGGCCAACAGGAAGAAGGCGGACTCGGAGGCCAGAACGACGTCGCACGCCAGGGCCAGTGACACACCCACGCCGGCGGCGGGTCCCTGCACCGCGGCCACGACCGGTTTGGGCAGCGCGACGATGGAGGCGACCGCGCGGTTGGCGGCGTCGAGCACGCCTTCGGCGTCATGGGTGTCGGCGTTCTGGTCTTCCTCGCTGATGCCCGCGCCCGAGCTGAACCCGCGGCCTGCACCGCCCAGGCGGACCACCCGCACCTCAGGGTCGCCGGCGGCCAGGTCCATGGCGTCGGCGATCGCGACGAGCATGCCCTGGGTCAGCGAGTTGAGGCTGTCGGGCCGGTTGAGCGTCACCGACAGCACGCCGTCCTCAAGGACGACGGATACGTCTTTTACGTCGGGGTATTCGCGGGTCACGGTCATCTATGCACCTTAGGTCTGGCGGGCCAGAGGCCCGTTGGCGGCGGGGCCGGTTATGGCCATGCCGGTCGAGAAGGTTATACAAGTAAGCTATGTCACCGGTCAACCAAGGCCTAACACGCGAAGGGCGGAAGAGCATGGCAGGACCACTGCAGGGTTTACGCGTTGTGGAGTTGGCCGGCATCGGCCCCGGCCCGCACGCGGCGATGATTCTCGGCGACCTGGGTGCCGACGTCGTGCGCGTCGAACGACCGGGCCGCACCGGGGGAGTGCCCGCCGGTGAACGCGACTCGATGTTGCGCAATCGCCGTTCGGTCGCGGCGGATCTCAAGAGTGACGAGGGACGCGAGCTGGTGCTCAAGCTGATCTCCAAGGCCGACGTGCTGATCGAGGGCTATCGGCCCGGTGTCACCGAACGTCTGGGCCTGGGCCCCGAGGATTGCGCCAAGATCAACGACCGGCTTATCTACGGCCGCATGACGGGCTGGGGCCAGGAAGGCCCGCGGGCCCTGCAGGCCGGCCACGACATCAACTACATCTCGCTCAACGGCCTGCTGCACGCGGTCGGCCGCAAGGGGGAGCGTCCGGTCCCGCCGCTGAACCTGGCCGGGGATTTCGGTGGCGGGTCGATGTTCCTGCTCGTCGGCATCCTCTCGGCCCTGTTCGAGCGGCAGACCTCGGGCAAGGGTCAGGTGATCGACGCCGCGATGGTCGACGGCTCGTCGGTGCTGATGCAGATGATGTGGAGCTTCCGTAGCCAGGGCATGTGGTCCGACGAGCGTGGCACCAACATGCTCGACACCGGCGCGCCCTACTACGACACCTACGAGACCGCCGACGGCAAGTACATGGCCATCGGCGCCATCGAGCCGCAGTTCTACGCGGAGCTGCTCAAGGGATTGGGCCTGGACGACGCAGATCTTCCGGGGCAGAACGACATGGCCCGCTGGCCCGAGCTGCGTGAGGCCTTCACCAAGGCCTTCGCCGCCCACGATCGCGATCACTGGGCCAAGGTGTTCGCCGGCACCGATGCGTGTGCCACGCCGGTGTTGTCGTTCGCCGAGGTGCTCACCGAACCGCACATCGCCGAGCGCGACACGTTCTTCGACGACGAGGGGCACCTGCAGCCGATGCCGGCACCGCGGTTCTCGCGCAGCACCACGGCCGAGCCGGCTCCGCCGCGTCCCCGCGGGGCCGATACGGAAGCCGTTCTGCGGGACTGGGTTTAGTTCAACCACTGTTTGGTTCGACCAAAGGGGCCGGCGGCAAGCCGGCCGGAAAGGAATGCGGTACATGGAGATCAAGGACGCGGTAGCCGTCGTCACCGGCGGAGCCTCGGGCCTGGGCCTGGCCACCACCAAGCGACTGCTGGATGCGGGTGCTCAGGTGGTCGTGATCGACCTCAAGGGTGAAGAGGTCGTGGCCGAACTGGGTGATCGGGCCAAGTTCGTCGCCACCGACGTCACCGACGAGGCGGGCGTGACCAACGCGCTCGACGTCGCGGAATCGCTTGGGCCGGTGCGCATCAACGTCAACTGCGCGGGCATCGGCAACGCGATCAAGACCCTGAGCAAGAACGGCGCGTTCCCGCTCGACGGCTTCCGCAAGGTGGTCGAGGTCAACCTGATCGGCACGTTCAACGTGATCCGGCTGTCGGCCGAGCGCATCGCCAAGACCGAACCGCTGGCGGGCGAGGAGCGCGGCGTCATCATCAACACCGCGTCGGTGGCGGCGTTCGACGGCCAGATCGGCCAGGCCGCCTACTCGGCGTCCAAGGGCGGTGTGGTCGGCATGACCCTGCCGATCGCGCGTGACCTCTCGCGTGAGCTGATCCGCGTGTGCACCATCGCGCCGGGTCTGTTCAAGACGCCGCTGCTGGGCTCGCTGCCCGAGGAGGCGCAGAAGTCGCTGGGGCAGCAGGTGCCGCACCCGGCCCGGCTCGGCGATCCCGATGAGTACGGCGCCCTGGCCGTGCACATCATCGAGAACCCGATGCTCAACGGCGAGGTGATCCGTCTCGACGGCGCGATCCGCATGGCCCCCAGGTAACTAAGGACTGATATGGCATTGAAGACGAAGTTCACCGAGACGTTCGGGGTCGAGCACCCCATCGTGCAGGGTGGCATGCAGTGGGTCGGCCGGGCCGAACTCGTTGCGGCCGTGGCGAACGCGGGTGCGCTGGGTTTCATCACCGCGCTCACCCAGCCCACCCCGGCCGATCTGGCCAAGGAGATCGAGCGGTGTCGTGAGCTCACCGACAAGCCGTTCGGGGTGAACCTGACGATCCTGCCGACGATCAACCCGCCGCCATACGACGAGTACCGCCAGGTGATCGTCGACTCCGGTATCAAGATCGTCGAGACCGCGGGCTCCAACCCGGCGCCGCACCTGCCGATGTTCCACGAGAATGGGATCAAGGTGCTGCACAAGTGCACCTCGGTGCGTCACGCCGTCAAGGCACAGAGCCTGGGTGTGGACGGCATCAGCATCGACGGGTTCGAGTGCGCCGGACACCCCGGCGAGGACGACATCCCGGGCCTGGTGCTCATCCCGGCCGCCTCGGCCAAGATCGAGATCCCGATGATCGCCTCGGGCGGTTTCGCCGACGCACGTGGTCTGGTGGCCGCGCTGGCGCTGGGCGCCGACGGCATCAACATGGGCTCGCGGTTCATGTGCACCGCGGAATCGGCGATCCATCAGAACGTCAAGGAAGCCATCGTGGCGGGCACCGAGCTCGACACCGAGCTGATCTTCCGCAGCCTGGGCAACACTGCCCGCGTCGCGAGCAACACGGTCTCGCGTGAGGTGGTGCAGATCCTCAAGGACGGCGGCCAGTTCGAGGACGTCAAGGATCTGGTGGCAGGCAAACGGGGCGTGAAGGTCTATGAGATCGGTGATCTTGACGCCGGTATCTGGTCGGTCGGGACCTCGATGGGCCTGATCAACGACATTCCCACCTGCGGCGAGCTGGTCTCGCGGATGGTGTCCGAGGCCGAGGAGCTGATCAGCGGGCGCCTGGCGAACATGATCGGCGCGGGCGAAGCCGAGCCGGAGAAAGAAGCAGTCCTCGCCTGAGCGAGGACTGCGGCCCAAATCGGGCAAACTCACATGGGAAACGCGCGCCGCGAGGCGCGCGTTTTCTCATACTGCGGTGGGCAGTTCTTGGAAGTCGTCAAACTGTTCGGAGGTTTCACCCTCGACGAGGACATCGCCGTGGTAGAGGGCCTCGAAGTCAACCTTGATGACATCGGCACTGGTGTCGTCGATCCACATGACACTGAGCGTATGGGTCACCATTAAGGAATCTTTGAGTCACGGTTCGGAAAATGGTGGCAATCCTACTTT
>Ga0182746_1003649_pt1 | contig 10168 bp, 9 predicted proteins | sample eDN3rd30CBELigOP_FD_128881 | JGI IMG/M metagenome (GOLD analysis project Ga0182746, IMG submission 128881) | Enriched Organic Plus compost microbial communities from Emeryville, California, USA - eDNA 3rd pass 30_C BE-Lig OP (version 2) (version 2) ... | reverse complement strand
TGGCCTGGGGGTATTACGATGTGGCAGCGCAGACCGTCCACGTCGAAATCCATAATCACTTCAGCATCTAAAGCCCGCGCCAGGTTTCGCTCGATGACCATGCTACCGAAGCCTCGCTTGCGACGCGGCTTCACTTTGGGACCGAGCTGTTCATGCCAGTCGAGCGTGACCCCGCCGTGGCCATCCAGCCGGTCCCAGCGGATGGTGATGCGGCCTGTCGGCGTCGTAAGGGCACCGAACTTCGCTGCATTTACCGCCAGCTCGTGCAGCGCTAGCCCGAGATTTTGCGCGGCTTCCGGCTTCAGCGCGACATTCGGCCCCTCGATCTCGACTTGGCCGTCCTCTGTGTCGACGTAAGCGGCAAGTTGTGAGCGGACCAGCTCGTTCAGCGACGCGCCATACCAGCTCTCGCGCACGAGCAGATCATGCGAGGCGGCAAGCGCCTGCAGCCGGGCGCCAAACTGATCGAGAAACGCCTCGATCGAGCCGGCATGCCGTGCGGTCTGACGGGCCATGGCCTGGATCACCGCCAATAAATTCTTCGAGCGGTGCGTCAGCTCACGCAACAGCAGGCGCAGATGCGCTTCGCCTTCCTTGCGCTCGGTGACATCCACCGCGGCGCAGGTAAGCCCCATGATCTCGCCCTGCTCGTTGTGCAGAGGCTCGATATGCAAGTCGCACCAACGAGCGCCCGGCTCGTCTTCGACGATGACTTCGACGCGCCTCGGCTGTCCGGTTGTCAGCGCCTCGCGCTTGGCCGCGGTAATAATTGCGCGGCTGTCCGGCGGAAGAATTTCGTCGTCGGTCCGGCCGAGGATATCGTCCACCGGCCGACCGAGCATCGTGTTGCTGATCGAAGTGTATCGCAGGTCCCGATCCTGCGTGTAGACGGTCACCTGCGAGCCGCGCAACGCCGCCTCGTAACGAGCAAAGCGCGCGCGCAGCAAATTCAATTCCTGGGATTGCGCATCGAGTTGGTTGTGGAGGCGCTCGTTTTCCTGCCTCAGTCTGGCAAGTTCGTCGTCGCTAGCAGGCATATCGCGCATCATTACAGTCCCACCAGCGCGTCGGGGGCTCGCACGCCATGCCGCACCCCCGACTCTTGAATCCCTTTTCCGGTATGAACACGCTCACCGGTCAACCTGTCAACGAATGGGACGATGCATTCCGGCCCCGCGCACCAGCCTTCCCGGACACGATTCCGATGGCTAGAGAACGGCTTAACGCAGGCCCGGCGAGTTTGTTGCATCAAGGGTGCGCCGCTATCCGGTCACAAAACGGTGCACGGCGAATAGATCGCCTCGGAGCCTGCAGCCCGGCGCCCCTTGGGGCATGCCGGAACCTTTTGACCAAGCCTCACGTTTGGAAAACCGAAGATCCATCCATCAACGATCGAGGTATGAAATGTCCATGCGCGGTGCAGCAAAATCCGTGGCCGCCGATGAAGTCGCGGCGATCGAAGATCTCATGGCCGATTTGGAAAAGCGCCTGCGCCGCCTGTCTTCAGGCGCGCAGAAGGAGGCCTCGGGAGCATCCAGTGATGTCGGCGATTTTGTCAGTGACACACTCGACCGCATCATGCAGCGCGTGCGCGCGAGCACCTCGGGCATTACCGAATCCGTCGCCGACGAGGCGACGCGGCTCGGTGGCGACGCGTTAAAGAAGATCAGTGACGAGGTCGAACACCGTCCGCTCATGATGCTCGGTATCGCAGCAGGCATCGGGTTCTTGGCCGGCCTCGCTAACCGCCGTTAGCCCTATGCGGGTCGACCAGATCGCCGCAACGGCCGTGAGTCACGTCCTCGGACGTCTCGTCCGGCGCGCGGTGGCCGCGGCGATCATGGGCGTCTTTGTGCTGGTCGCGGTGTATCAAATCACCGTGGCCGGCACGATCGCGCTTGAGATACAGCAGGGAGCCGTGAACGCTCACCTGATCGTTGCCGGCGTATATTTAGCCTTGGCTTTGGCGGCCTTCGCAGTCTTCTGGATGATGCGGGCCAAACCCGTCGCGGACGGCGTGCCGGCGCTCGGCCAGCCGCGGGAGATGCAGCTCGTCATGCTCGTCGAGGCGGTGATGCTCGGCTACGCCCTGGCGCGCAAAAAATAACCGGGCGCGCCGGCGCCCGGTTATCGAATTTCACCCCAGTCAGCTTGCCTTACGTTCGCGCCGCCGCGCATTGCGCTCGAAGAACAGCGCCTGGCTGAGCACGGCCGACACGGTGGCCGGCTGGAACGGCTTGGCGATGAGGAACGCGGGCTCCGGCCGTTCGCCGGTCAAGAAGCGCTCCGGATAGGCGGTGATGAAGATCACCGGCACCTCGAACGTCTTGAGCATCTCGTTCACGGCATCGAGGCCGGACGAGCCGTCCGCGAGCTGAATGTCAGCAAGGATGATGCCCGGACGTTTGTTCTTGGCCAGCGCCACCGCCTCGCTATGCGTGCGGGCGACGCCGAGCACTTTGTGACCGAGGCTTTCCACCAAGCCCTCGAGATCGAGCGCGATAAACGTCTCGTCTTCGATGATGAGCACGTCGGTGGCGATTTCAGCGGCGAGCTCGCGGCCGGATTCCTCCACCAAATCACGCAGCGTCGGCACGTCGACGTCCAGCACCTTGGCGGCGTCGTCTTCCGACAGCCCCTCGAGAGCGATCAACAGAAAGGCCTGGCGCGGCTTCGGTGGGATTTGGGCCAGATGGCGCTCGACCGGCTGGTCGATATTGCCGCCAGGCCCCTTGCCGCCATTCAGACCGACCGAATTCCAGATTTTTGTGAAGAGTTTATAGAGCGCGATCCGGGTGGAAGCGCCCGATTCCAGCACTTTCGGGTCCTCGATCACCGCTTCGAGGGTGGCCGCCACATAGGCATCGCCAGAGGCCTGGCTGCCTGACAGGGCCCGGGCATAACGGCGCAGATACGGCAAGTGCTGTGCAACTGCTTGAGATGTCGACAAAAATCCCTCCCGAACGAATGCGGGGCCAAACCTGTGGACCCCGAGCCCCATGGAATTGCCCAGTAGATGTCCCCGCCAACGTGCGGGCCAGAAAAAAGTTCCGCCTTTCGGGGAACCATATGGCACGTCATGGGTTCTGACTGAACACAAGGGGGTGCCTGTGCCGTATCTCCGGCAAGGCGACTGGGGTCGAACGATGAACGACGAGCGCAAGCCCGTGGGACAGCAAAAACCGATGGAAGCCGCGGCGACCCGAAAGAAAGTCAACGCCAAGCCAGCCAAGCTCGGGCGAGACGTGCAGGCCCGTCTAGGGCAGCAACTGCGCGCCATGTACGACGAGGTGGTGGGTCAGGGCGTACCTGATCGGTTCACGGATCTCCTGAACCGCATCGACGGGAATAAACCAAAGGAAGGGCAATGATCCCTATGGACGAGTCGGTCCGTAAAGCCGTTCTCAGCGCCATACCAAGCCTTCGCGCGTTCGCGATTTCGCTATGCGGAAACGTTGATCGTGCCGACGACTTGGTCCAGGAGACGCTTCTCCGCGCGCTCGCGAACATCGACTCGTTCCAGCCCGGCACCAATATGTCCGCCTGGCTGTTCACGATCTTGCGTAACCATTTCCGGTCCGAGTACCGGAAGCGGCGCCGCGAGGTGGAGGATGGCGACGGGCACTATGCCGAGACGCTGAAATCGCAGCCGGAACAGTACGGCCAAGTCGAATTCAAGGAATTCAAGGACGCGCTCAACCAATTGCCGCAAGATCAGCGCGAGGCGCTGATCTTGGTGGGGGCCTCGGGCTTCTCCTACGAGGAGGCAGCCAACATCTGCGGATGCGCGGTTGGCACCATCAAATCGCGCGTCAATCGCGCCCGTACCCGTCTAGCGGAGCTCATGCACGTCAATAGTGCCGAAGACTTCGGGCCGGATGAGACCGTACGGGCGGTGCTGGCCGGCGGCGGCGAGTAACCGCGCCAGTCCCCGACTTCACTCTGTCGGAATTTGCTGGGTAATCACTTCGCGGCATTCGCGGCACTCGAAGCTGCGAAGCTCCGGATGAACGGAGACGCGTGGGACCACCCGCTTCAGCTGCATCGGGGCGCCGCAGCGCGGGCAAGGCGGTTCGTGGGATGAATCGGCCATCCGTCCCGGCTACCGGGCGGCTTTCCGTCCAGCAACTCAGGGATTCTGCGTAGGTCTGCCCCGGCCGGGCGATCTCGCATGCATTTCAGGCCTCCACCTTCCCTCCCGGCGATTTGTGGAGCACCCGGGCCAGCGCGTCCGCATTAGCCAGCACGGCAAAGACTTCTTTCTGGTCGAGGAGGCCAATGACCTCATCCAGGTCATCGGCATCCTCGATCTTGGCCCGGGCGACCGCGAGTTGGACGTCGACGTCACCTTTGCGCCGCCTGGGCGGGGAGCCGAGCATCGCGAAGTGGACCGCGCGCAAGGACGCCTCGCGTGCCAGCAGCGTGAGCGGATCGCCATTGCCGACGGCCGGCCCCTCGCTGGCCAGGGCATTGGCGCGGACGAGGACCGCTGGTGCGCTGCGCTCCTCCGGCGTCAACAAGAGACCGAGCCGGCGCAGACCGCGGCCTATACGTGCCCCGGACGTCATCGCCGCCACTGGAATGGCAAGGATCAAACCGGCGACGACCGGCGACATCCATAGCAGCAATGGCGTCGACACGGCGTAAGCACCCGCCGCCAAGAGCAGCCCCAGCACAGTCGGAAACGCGTACTGTCGCATCAATTCGGCGGTCGTCAGCGAGCCGTCGTCGCGGCGTTGCGCGGACCAGCCGGAATCGCGCCCCATAAAGATCTCAGTGACGGCGCGCACCTGCATCAGCATCATCACGGGCGCAATCAACGCCGAGATGACGATCTCGGCAATCACGCTCAAGGCGCCGCGGATCACACCGCCAATGCCACGCCGCCCCGGCCCACGCGGCAGCATTGCGAGATAGCCAAGCGCTTTCGGCAGCACCAGCATCGCCATGGTCCCGGCGAACACGTAGGCCGCCCGGATCGGATCCTGTGCGGGCCACTGCGGAAAGAGGCTGGCTCCCGCCGGGAAGTACTCGGGCCGGATGAATTGGGCCTGCAAAGAGATCAAGATGCCGATCAGGAGGAAGAGCAGCCACAGCGGCGCGGTGATATAGGAGCCGATGCCGACGAGCAGATGCAGGCGCGAGACCCAGTTCAACCCGCGCGCCGGCAACACTTTCAAATGTTGCAAGTTGCCCTGGCACCAACGGCGATCTCGCATGGCGTAATCGGTGAGCGTCGGCGGGCATTCTTCGAAGGAGCCGCCGAGCTGCGGCGCCATGTGGATGCCCCACCCAGCCCGCCGCATGAGCGCCGCCTCGACGAAATCGTGGCTGAGGATGTGGCCGCCGAACGGCTTGCCACCTTTGAGCAACGGCAAGCCGGCTTGGCTCGCGAAGGCCGCGACGCGGATGATGGCGTTGTGACCCCAGTAGTTGCTCTCAGCGCCATGCCACCAGGCAATGCCGCGGGCGATCAAGGGACCATAGACACGCCCCGCGAATTGCTGAACCCGTGCGAACAGCGTGTTGCCGTTGAGCAGGACCGGCAGCGTCTGGATCAAACCGACCCGCGGATGCTGCTCGAGGCCGGCGGCAAGACGGACGATGGTGTCGCCATCCATCAGGCTGTCTGCATCGAGCACCAACATATGATCGTAAGCGCCGCCGAACCGCGTCACCCATTCCGATATGTTGCCGGCCTTGCGCGCGGTGTTGTTGGAGCGATGCCGGTAATAGACCCGTTCGCCGCCGAAGGCTTCGCGCAGTTTGAGGTAGGCCGCTTCTTCGGCGACCCAGATCGCCGGATCGGTCGTGTCGCTCAGAATGAAACAGTCAAAATGGGCGATGCGGCCGGTATCGCGCACGGATTCGTAGATCGCCTGCATGCGCGCCATCACGCGATGCGGGTCCTCGTTATACGTCGGCAACAAGAGCGCCGTTCGCGTCGACAGCACCGGTAACGGCGCGCGCGGATCGATGCCGAGAGGCCGGTCGCCGCCGACCAAACTCAAGCCGAAGCCCACCAACATGCTGACGAAGGAGAGCGCGATCCAAGCGAACAACAACACGAACAGCACGAGGATCGCCGCTTCGAGCGGCGTCAGGCCGCCGACCTGCAGCACCTCGTACATCTCGTAGGCCGCGCCGCAAGTGAGCGCGATGGCGCCGCCGAACACAAACAGACGACGCAACACCACACCACGTGGCGCGGTATCAGGTCGTGGCGGTCGATCGCGCTGCTCCCAGAGCGACTGCTCCGGCATTTCAAGCGGACATTCTGGCGGCAACGGCGCGAAACCGCTGTCAAACGCCGTGGGCCTTTGTCTCAAGGCGTCCATCGATAGAGCCACACTTCAGATACCGGCTTGTCCTGTTGCATCACTTGCGCGCGCATTTCGACAACCGGCTCCTTCTTCGCATCGAGCTCGAAGCTGACGCGCATGCCGCCGGTCTGGGAATTAGGCTGCAGAACGAGATTCTTGATCTCACCTTTGTCCGAGGAGACCGTCGCCTTGGGATCGCTCCCCAGCATCCCTCCCACCAATTCGAGCACGAAGCGGCGCGTGCCATCCGGTCCAGCGCCGGTGCGCGTCTGGACGAATTGCGCAAGATTCTGCGGATTGGGATGACCCGCCCCCCAATGCAGACGATAGGTGTAGATGTACTCGCCCTTCGCCTTGAGGGGCTCCTTCGGGCGCCAGAAGGCGACGATGTTGTCGTGAATCTCTTCCTTGGTCGGGATTTCGACGAGGTTGACGGCCCCCTCTCCCCAATCGCCGATCGGCTCGACCCACAGGCTCGGGCGTTTCTCGAAGTGCGATTCCAGATCGTCATAGGCAAAGAAATCGCGCTCGCGCTGCATCAGCCCGAATCCACGCGGATTGACGTCGCCGAAATAGCTCACTTGCAGGTCGCGCGGATTGGTCAGCGGCCGCCAAAGCTCCTCGCCGCGTCCGTTACGCACCGCCAGTCCGTCCGAATCGTGAACTGCCGGACGGAAATCGTCGATCCCGTCGCGGTCGTTGGCGCCGAAGAAGAACATGCTCGTCGCCGAGCCAATGCCGACCTCGCCGATATCGTTGCGCGGATAGAGGGCCATCTCCGTGTCGTAGATGGTCGTCTCGCCGGGCCGGATGGTGAACCGATAGGCTGCGGCGGCGCTGACGCTGTCGAGCAGCGCATGCACGACAATGGAGCCGGTATGCTGCGCCGGCTTTTCGATCCAGTAGGTCTTGAAGGCGGGAAATTCCTCGCCCTTGGGATCCGCGGTGCGGATCGACAGGCCGCGTGCCGACAGCCCGTAAACCAGTCCCTTAGACACCGCGCGGAAGTAACTCGCGCCCAGAAAGGCGCCGACTTCATCGTAATAGTCCGGCCGGTTCATGGGCGCATGCAGCCTGAAGCCGGCAAAGCCCATGTTGCTGCCTTCCGGTGGCGGCTTGATGTCGCCGTAGTCGAATAGACTCGGTGAAAAGACGATCGGCCGCGCGCGGCCTTCGCTCACCTCGAAGATGTCGACACGATCCTTGAAGATAAAGCCGCGATGGAAGAACTGCACCTGAAACGGCAGCTTCTCGTCGCGCCACAAAGCGCGGTCCGGCCGGAATCGGATGCTGCGGTAGGCGTCGTAGCTCAGATCCGTGAAGCCTGCCGGGAGCGAGGTGTCAGGTTTCTTATACGGGTTCCGCGCGAGCTCCTGCGCCATGCGTCGCACTGCTTGTGCATCGAATGGCTGATCTTGCGTCGTCGGCTGGTCCGCCGCTGCCGCGCGCCATCCGGCGCCTGCTGACAATACGGCTACCGAGCCGGCGATGAATCGTCGGCGATCCAAAATCGACCTCCCAAGCAAAAAGCGATCGACGCGGCCGGCCCGACGCGATCGCAACATCAAGTCTCAGCCGCCGGGGCGGTTCCATCGGCACGCGGACGCAGCTCGAAGCAGGCCCTTGCCAGCAAGCAAACGGCCCCGCGCAACCGCGCGAGGCCATCACGAAGAGCCGCGCAGCGGTCTACAGCACAGACCGCCGGCCACGTACGACGCCAAAGATCGCCGAGATGAGGAACAAGACGATCGCAACGAAGAAAATGATCTTCGCGGCTTCCACGGCGACGCCAGCCACGCCGCCGAAGCCAAGCACGGCGGCAATCAGCGCCACGATCAGAAACGTCACGGCCCAACCCAACATCGCCCACTCCTTTTCCTTTTGAATACCGGTATGAATACCGATCCAACCCATGTGGATGAGCAACGCCGGTTTGGGATCAAAGTTCCCGATCTTCGGAAAGCCCCGCCATTTCAGGGCTTTGCCCTAGATCAAAGTCCAGGCAGACGGGAACCGGTTCCATGGCCTAGAGTTTTCCCGTTACCGACGACGATTGGAGCTGCCTCATGGCGCCGCGGCCGACTTGGAAGGGCTTTCTCAAACTGTCGCTGGTGTCCTGCTCCGTCGCCCTCTATCCGGCGACCACCACCACAGAGCGTGTCCATTTCCACATCTTCAATCGCAAGACCGGCAATCGCATCCGCAACGATGTCGTGGATGTCGAAACCGACGAAGCCGTCCCAGCCGAAAATCGGGTGAAGGGCTACGAGTTCGCCAAGGGCGAATATCTGCTCATGGAGGACGACGAACTCGACAATGTGGCGTTGGAGAGCACCCACAGCATCGACATCGCCGAGTTCGTGCCGGTCGAGGAGATCGACCGCATCTATCTCGATGAATCGTTCTACCTCGTGCCGGAAGGCGATGTCGCGCAGGAAGCCTTCGCGGTCATCCGCGAAGCCATGCGCAAGGAGAATCTCGCCGCGCTGGCCAAGCTCGTGGTGTATCGGCGCGAGCGCCTGCTGCTGCTGCAGCCGCGCGGCAAGGGACTGCTCGCGACCGCCCTGCGCTACAACACCGAAGTGCGCGACGAGAAGGACTATTTCGACGCCATCCCGAACGTCAAAGTGCCGGCGGACATGCTCAAGCTCGCCACCCACATTCTCGAGAGCAAGCAAGGCCGTTTCGATCCTGGCCGGTTCGAGGACCGCTACGAACAGGCCCTGCACGACCTCATCGATGCCAAGCGCGCCGGCAAGAAGCCGCCTGTCGTAGCGGCGCCGACGCCGACCAATGTCATCAACCTGATGGACGCCCTCCGCCGCAGCGCAGGCGGAAAATCACCAAAAACCCGGCAGCGCCAGCAGACCAAGGTCAAGCGCCCGGCGCGCAAGAAAGCCAGGAAGGCGAGCTGACATGGCCGCGCGCAGTACCGGCGAGCTCAAGACCTATAACGCCAAGCGCCGGTTCGGCGTCACCGCCGAACCCAAAGGCAAGGTCGTCCGCAAGCGCGGCAGCGCCTTCGTCATCCAGAAACACGACGCCACGCGTCTGCACTACGACTTGCGGCTCGAACTCGACGGCGTGATGAAAAGCTGGGCCGTGGCCCGCGGACCCAGTCTGGTGCCCGGCGAGAAACGGCTTGCGGTTCAGGTTGAAGATCATCCGATCGAATACAACAAGTTCGAAGGCACGATTCCCGAAGGGGAATATGGCGGCGGCACCGTGATGATCTGGGATCGCGGCACGTGGCTGCCGGAAGCCGATCCGCACCGGGGTCTCAAGAAAGGACATCTCGCTTTCACGCTGGACGGCGAGAAGCTGCATGGCGGTTGGCACTTGGTGCGCATGCACCGGCGGCCGAACGAGAAGCGCGACAATTGGCTTCTGATCAAGCAGCACGACGACGCCGAGCGAAGCGCGCGCGACAAGGACATTCTCGAGGAAGCGCCGCTTTCGGTCGTGACCGGCCGCTCGCTCGATGAAATCGCGGAAGGCGCGCCGCGGCGCGGCCGCAAGAAAAAGACCACGGCGAAGCCGGCAGCCAAGAAACCTACCGTGAAGACGAAAAAGCCGAAGACGAAAACGGCCGGGAAAAAGAAGAAGAAAGCCTCAAGCCGCGCGGCCGTCGTCAAGCCGCTGCGCAAGTCGGTCAAAATACGCGACGACGAGCCGGAGATCGAGGACGCCCCGGTCGGCGTCCTGCCGGACTTCGTCGAACCCTGCCTGGCCACACTCGCTGACAAGCCACCCGATGGCGATGCTTGGGTGCATGAGATTAAGTTCGACGGCTATCGCCTGCAGGCGCGCCTCGAACGCGGCAAGGCGAAGCTTCTGACCCGCCG
>Ga0182746_1003643_pt1 | contig 10176 bp, 7 predicted proteins | sample eDN3rd30CBELigOP_FD_128881 | JGI IMG/M metagenome (GOLD analysis project Ga0182746, IMG submission 128881) | Enriched Organic Plus compost microbial communities from Emeryville, California, USA - eDNA 3rd pass 30_C BE-Lig OP (version 2) (version 2) ... | reverse complement strand
CGTGCGGGGCGAAGCGTCGCGCACCCGCTTCATCGGCCGCGAGCGCGGCTATCACGGCGTCGGCTTCGGCGGCATGTCGGTCGGCGGCATCGGCGGCAACCGCAAGCAGTTCGGGCCGCTGCTGACCGGGGTCGACCACCTGCCCCACACCCACAGCCTCGAACACAACGCCTTCACCAGGGGCCAGCCGGCCTGGGGCGCCCATCTTGCCGACGACCTGGAGCGCCTCGTCGCGCTGCATGACGCCTCGACCATCGCCGCCGTGATCGTCGAGCCGATGGCCGGCTCCACCGGCGTGCTGCTGCCGCCGAAGGGCTATCTCGAGCGCCTGCGCGAGATCTGCACCCGTCACGGCATCCTGCTGATCTTCGACGAGGTGATCACCGGCTTCGGCCGGCTCGGCGGCTCAGCCTTTGCCGCGGAGAAATTCGGCGTCGTGCCGGACATGCTGACGATGGCAAAGGGGCTGACCAACGGCGTCATCCCGATGGGCGCCGTCGCCGTCAGCGACACCATCCACAACGAGTTCATGAGCCGCGGCGATGCGGCGGCGATCGAGTTGTTCCACGGCTACACCTATTCCGGCCATCCGGTCGCCTGCGCGGCGGCGCTGGCGAGCCTCGCAATCTACCGCGAGGAGAATTTGTTCGCGCGGGCGCAGGAGATGGCCCCGGCATTCGAGCGCGCGGCCCACGCGCTGCGCGACGCGCCGCATGTCATCGACATCCGCAGCATGGGCCTCGTCGCGGGCATCGAACTCGCACCGCGGCCCGGCGCCCCGGGCAAGCGCGCCTACGAGACCTTTGTCAGCTGCTTCGAGCGCGGCGTGCTGATCCGCGTGACCGGCGACATCATCGCGATCTCGCCGCCGCTGATCCTCAGCGACGCCAACATCGACCAGATGTTCTCGACCCTGCGGGACGTGCTGCGGACGGTGAGCTGACGGCGTTTTCCGGAAACGTGGACACTGGTTTGCGCAGGACGGCGCCAGCTCTCCGGCATCAGCTCTGGCTCAGCGTCCAGGCGTAAGGCAGCGCCCAGCCGGTGCGGTAGGGCACATAGCCGATGCGCCTGGAATAGACCGCCGTCGCCGGAGCGAGCAGCAACGGGAAGGCATAGCCCTGCTCCACGGTCCAGCGGTCGAAGTCGCGATAGCCCGCCATCCGCTTGCCGAAATCGGGTTCGACCAGCAACGGTTCGAGACGCGCCGGGATGTCGTTGCTCTTCCACACCGAGTTGCGCTTCTTCGGGTCCATGAACAGGCCGGAGAACAGCTCCGGATCGCCCGACGAATTGGTCCAGGCGTAGAGCACCGGCATCTCCAGCTTGTCGGCATGGGCGAGTTCGAAATACTTGGCCTGCTCAAGCACCTGAAGATCGGCCTCGATGCCGACCGCCTTCCACATCTGCACCAGGGTGCGGGCGACGTCGAAGTTATTGGGGAACAGCGCGTTGATGGTGGCGAACGGCAGCTTCACGGGCTTTTCCGGGCCATAGCCGGACTTCGCCAGATAGGCCTTCGCCTTGTCGCGGTTGAAATCCATCCTGAAGGTCGGATCATTGGCCGGGCCTTCGCTGTTCCACATCGAGATCGGCTTCGCATGGCCGCCATAGAAGGCCTTCGACAGCGCCTCCTTGTCGATCGCATGATGCATCGCCAGGCGGACATTCTGATCCTGAAACACACCCTTGTTGACCATGTGGATCATGATCGCGCTGTTGATCGGATGGACCGCCGTCGCAAGATTGGGTTGCTTCGAGAGACGCTCGACCTCGCGCACCGGCAGGCCGCTTGCGAAATCCACCTGACCGGACTGGATCGCCGCGATGCGGCTGCTGACGTCCTTCATGATCTGGAAGGTGACGCGCTTGATGCGCGCCGGCCCGCCCCAGTATTTGTCGTAAGCTTCAAACACCGCGCGGGAGTCGCGCAGATAATCCACCAGCCGGTACGGCCCGGAACCGATCGGGCTTTCCAAGAACTTCTGACGGCCGACCTGCTCGAAATATTTGCGCGGCAGGATGTAGGCCGGGATCGAGCCGAGCAGCGACGGCGCCGACACATAGGGCGACGTGAAGTGGAACACCGCCTTGGTCGGCGACGGCGTCTCGACAGCCTTGACCTTGGTGTCGCCCCACAGGCCGGAAATCATCAATGACTTGTCCGCCGCCGGCCGCTCCTGCAGCGAGAATTTGATATCGTCGGAAGTGAGCGGGTCGCCGTTGTGGAACGTGACGCCCTCGCGCAGGGTCAGTTCCAGAACCATGCCCTTGTCGTCCAGCCAGCGATAGCCGGTGACGATGCTCGGCCCCACTGTCAGGTCGGGATTGAAGCTCAGCGGCATATCGAAGACGGACTTGTGCAGCGGCACCACCACGCCCTGCCCCGACGAGATCGGGTCCCAGTTGGCGACATCGGACGGATAGGCGATGGTGATCGCATCGGCGCTTTGCGCGCTGGCCATGCGACTGCTCAAGGCGGTCACCGATGCAAGACCGGCAAGCCCCACCGGAAGCTGCGTGACAAAAGACCGACGGCTCAGCATGTCATCCTCCCCTCAATGAAGCGACGATGCGGCCGGCTGGAAGGTTTTTTCCCGGCGCACGCGCTTGAACGCATGGAGCCTAGGCCGCCCCTGTCCGTGATCTTGTTCCGCTTGGTACATTTGTTTGTCCGCTTGAGATCACCCAAAAGAGTGCCAAGTTTTTGGGCGCAGCCGGACAAGACCTGACCGGATAGTTTGCAAGTCTGTCAAACGCTGGTCCAATTGTCTTTCGGGGCTCGAAACCCTGCGGCCAGACATCGCGGCGATGAGGAGCGCACCATGAGCGAGGCACGACAGATCAAGCTCGGCATGTTTCTGCGGCAGTGCGGTCATCACATTGCGGCCTGGCGGCATCCCGACACATGGGAAGATTCAGGCGTCAACTTCCAGCGCTCCATCCAGATCGCAAAGACCGCTGAGCGCGGCCTGTTCGACCTGATCTTTTCGGCAGACAATGTTGCGTTGCCACATGATGATGTGACGACGCTCACGCGCGTGTCCGATGCGGCGTGGATTGAACCCTTCACGCTGATGGCGGCGCTGTCGTCGGTTACCGAGCATATCGGCTTCGTCTGCACCGCAACGACCACCTATGACGAGCCTTATTTCGTCGCCCGCAAGTTCGCGTCGCTGGATCATGTCAGCGGCGGCCGTTCGGGCTGGAATATGGTCACGTCCGGCGTGAAGACCGAGGCTGCGAATTTCGGACGCGACTTCCACCCGGCCAAGAGCGACCGCTATCGCCGCGCCCGCGAGTTCATCGATGTCGTGCGCGGCCTGTGGGACAGCTGGGACGATGACGCCTTCCTGCGCGACAAGGCCGATGGAAAGTTCTTCGACGCTGACAGGCTGCATGTCCTCAATCATGTGGGGCCGCAGTTCAAGGTGCGCGGGCCGCTGAATGTCGCACGTTCCCCGCAGGGACAGCCGGTCCTCGTGCAGGCCGGCTCCTCCGAGGACGGACGCGACGTCGCCGCCGAGACGGCCGAGGTGGTGTTCACAGCCACCACGACAATCGACGACGCGCGGGAGTTTTATTCCGACATCCGCAGCCGCGCCGCGAAATACGGACGCGATCCCGACGACATCAAGATCATGCCGGGCTTCTTCGTCACCGTGGCTCCGACCCGTCAGGAAGCACGGGACAAGCTCGAACAATTGCAGAAGCTGATCCATCCGGAGATGGGCCTGACGCTGCTGTCGAAATACACCGGCTTCGATCTCAGCGGCTGCGATGTCGACGCGCCGATGCCGGAATTTCCCGACAACAACATCATCAGCAGCCGCTCGATCATGCTGCGCGACATGGCCCGGCGGGAAAACCTGACCGTGCGCCAGCTCTACGAGCGGGTGGCCGGCAGCCGCGGACACTTCCAGGTGTGCGGCACGCCGCAGGATGTCGCCGATCACATGGAGGAATGGTTCACCACCGGCGCCGCCGACGGCTTCAACGTCATGCCGCCGTTCTTCCCGGTCAGCCTCAACGATTTCGTCGAACTGGTGACGCCGGAACTGCAGCGCCGCGGCCTGTTCCGCACAAAATATGAAGGCAAGACCCTGCGCGAGAATCTCGGCCTGCCGCGGCCGGAAAGCATGTACAAAGGCCGTGCGCATGCACCCGCGGACGCGGCGGAGTAACCAACCGGCTGCGACTCGCTTCCAAAGGAAAATGGATCTGAAACTGAAGCGCGTCGAATCCTATCAAGCAAAGCATAGAAACGAATAAAACTACACGCCGCAGCGCACCCTCTCCCCTCGCGGGAGAGGGTGGTGAGAATGGAGCAAAGCGACATTCGAACCGGGTGAGGGGGCGTGCAACTGGTTCAGAGTCTGCGGAAGGCCCCCTCACCCGCCCTCGCGTTGCTCGGGCACCCTCTCCCGCGCGAGGAGAGGGTAACGCCGTGCGTATGGCCTCTTCAAAATCCCGAACAGCCGGATGTTCAGAAGCGCACGATCAGGACGTCACGCCGATCTCGCTGACAGCTTCCTCAATCAAGCGGTACTTCGCGACCTTGCCGGTCGCCAGCCGCGGAAGCTGATCTTCCGAGCGGAACAGCACATGATGCGGCACCTTGAACGAGGCCGCCCGCTCCTTGATGAAGTCGCGCACCTCGCCTTCGCTGATCCGGCGGCTTGAATCGACAAACGCAACGATGATCTCGCCCCGTGTCTTGTCGGGGACGCCGACCACATAGGCCTCGCGGATGTGCGGATGCTGCGCCAGCAGCTGCTCCACCTCCAGCGGCGACACGTTGATGCCGCCGCTCTTGATCACCTCCTTGATACGCGAATGGAAGACCAGTCGGCCTTCCGGATCGAGCCAGCCGAGATCGCCGGTGTCGAAAAAGCCATCGGGCCGGAATGACTTCTGCGTCTCCTCCGGATTGTTGAAGTAGCCGACGGCGACATGGCCGCGCAGCAGGATCAGCCCGGTCTCGCCCTTCGGCAACGGGCGCTGGGTGGCCGGATCAACAATCAGCAGTTCGGTGCCCGGCAGCGGCGTGCCGTTGGTGGCGATCTTGGCCTCGACCGGATCATCCGCCACCGACACCGTCGCATTGCCATAGGATTCGGTGAGGCCATAGGCGGCCGAGGCCAGCGAGATTCCCATTTCGACGATGGTCATGCGCTTGTAGTCGGCATAGGTGCCGGCATTGCCTTTCTTCAAGGTGCCGATCTTGCTTTGCGCATAATCGGGATGATCGAGAATGGCGCGGGTCATGTTGCCGGTGCCGTAATAGACCGTCGCGCCGGTGTCGCGGATGGTCTCGATCGCCGAGCCGGCCTCGAAATAATCCTGCAGCACGATGCCGGCGCCATGGGTGAGCGCGACCGGCATCGCATTGATCGCACCGAGCGCATAGAACAGCGGCGTGCCGAGCCACACGCGGTCCTGGTCGTCGACAAAGCGGCGCTCGCCCATGTCGAAGCCGTTGGCAACGGCGCTGCCATGGCGCAGCAGCACGCCTTTCGGCTCCGCCGTGCTGCCGGAGGTGTAGAGAATGAACGCGACATCCTGCGGCAGAACAGCGGCCGCGGCGGTGTTGAAATCCGCATCCGAGACGCCCTGACCGAGATCAAGGAAATCCTGCCAGCCGATGCCGCCGGACGGCGGACGGCCAACGAAGGCGAGCGTCGTCAGCAGCGGAAAGCTGGCCGCGCGCAGCTCGCCCGCGGCGGCGCCCGGCAATTCGGGAATCATCTGGGTGAACAGCGCCGCATAGTCCTGCTTGATGAACTGCGATGCGGAGACCAGCACCCGCAGCCCGCCATGGCGGATCGCCCATGCCAGCTCGGTTTGTTTGTACCAGGTGTTGAGCGGCGCAAAGATCGCACCGATATGCGCCGCGCCCAGGCACATCACCAGCCATTCCGGCTGGTTGCCAAGCAGCACGCCAACACGATCGCCACGCGCCACGCCCAGCGCCAGCATCGCCTTGGCCGCGCGCACCGAGTCCGCATAAAGCTGCGCATAGGAGATCGTGTCGCCGCGATAGAAGATCGCGGTCTGATTGGGGGTGCGCTCGGTGATCTCTTTCAGCACGCCGCCGAGCGTGCGCGCAGCGGGAGCGATGGTCGGCCGCTTCATGATTTGGCTCCGTCACGTTTCGCGGACGCATCCGCCGCACGCTTCTCGATGTCCCAGTAAGTGCCCATGCCGATCAGCTCCTGGACGCTGTTGCGCATCCGCGCCAGCATCTCGGGCGACTGATCAAGCTGGCCGTGGTCACGCAACGCTGTCCATGTCGCGGTGACGGCCTCGGCAATCGCGGCGGCGGTGTTGAACGGATACAGCGCAAGTTTGAATCCCGCGCCTTCCAGCGTCTTCAAAGCCGGCGCCGGCGTGGCGGGCGAAACAAACCACGCGAGGGGAATCTCCGGAATGGCCTGGCGCAACGCGGCCACCTGCTCCGGCGCGAGATCCAGCACCATCAGCGCATCCACGCCAGCCTCCGCATAGGCGCGGCAGCGCGCCGCCGTTTCCTCCAGCGAGCCGGTGACGCGAAGCGCATCCGTTCGCGCCAGGATCATGAAGTCCTTGCTGCGGCGCGCCGCGAGCGCGGCCGAGAGCTTCGCGATCATCTCCTCCACCGGCGCGAGCCCGCCCTTGCCGATGTGATAGTGGGCGCGCTTGGGATAGGGCTGGTCATCGATATGGATCGCGGCGAGCCCGGCGCGTTCCAGCTCCCGCACCGCGCGATGGGTATGCGCCGGCTCGCCGAAGCCTGCGCCGGCATCGACGATCAGCGGCGCGTCGATCGCAGCCAGCACGCGCCGCGCGGCATCGACCGTTTCCGTCATCGTCACCATCGGCTGACCGGCGCAGAGATTAAGCCCGATGGCGTTGCCACCGAGATAGACCGCGGGAAAGCCGAGGCTTTCGATGATGCGCGCGGTGAACGGATCGAACGCGCCCGGCGCAGCGATGAGCCCGCTGCCGGTCATCAGGTCACGAAGCCTGCGTGGACCATCGCTCATGCTGCGCCCCTCACACGAACATCCCGGACGCCTGGGCGAGGGCTCACGCCGCGGCCTGGGCCGCCCGCTGGCGCTTGATCCTGAAATCGAATGTCGCGGCGTATTGCGGCCCCTGCCCGGCCACCGCCGGTGCAGGCTTGAGCGCGAGCACCAGATCATCGGTCACCGCGCCGACCACATAGTCGGTATCGAGCACCTGCGAGAGCGGGATAAAGAGCTGCGTCATCAACTGCTCGGTTCCATCGACATGGACCTTGATGTGGATGTGCGCCGCACGGGTGTTGCTCTGCCCCATGGCGCGGAACAACTCGCCGATCGGATCGTGATCATGCTCGGAGTAATCATTCGGCACGATGGTGCGCAGCGTATAGCGGCCCTCGGCATCGGTCCGCACCCGCCCACGCAGATAGAAGCCGTTGCGATCGTAGATGCCGTTGTGGTCCGCGTGCCAGACATCGACTTCCGCGCCGGGAATGCCCACACCGGTCTCGACATCGACCACGCGGCCGGTCAGTGTCACGATCGGGGCGTCGGGGGCCGGCGGCCGGTCAAACAGTGTGCCGTCGGCGCGCAGCGGCGCCTTGGACATATAATAAGGACCCTCGAGATTGGGCCGCGTGCCACCGACATCCTTGCGGGTCGCATCGATGCTGGTCATGGCAAAGGCCACATCGAGCAGGCTCGGGCACATGCCGGACTGGCCAAGCCTGTTGAAATAATGGCCGGCGAGATGAAGCTCGTCCTCGGTGATCTTCATCTCCGTCACCACGCCACGCAGCGCCTCGACACTGCGCCGCCAGATCTCCATCAGACGTTCATCCCCGCTCATGTTCTGCGCCTTTCTTGCTTGATCACAGCTCTCGTTTGTTCACGATGGCTTCACCACCACGCGGCCGGACACCGCACCGCTCTCCACCAGCTGATGGGCGAGAGCGATGTCATCCAGCGGCAGCACCCGCGCGATGCGCGGCTTGAGCTGGCCGCGCTCGACCAGCCTGATGGTGTCTTCCAGTTGCGTGCGGCTCACGCTGCCGACACCGAGCAGCTTCGCCCGCTTGAAGAAGATCCGCGCAAGATTGATCGACACCTCGTCGCCGGTGAGCTGGCCGACCATGGCGTAGCGCCCATGCATCGCGAGGCTGTCAAAGCAGGCCTTGAACACGTGGCTGCCGACCGTGTCGATCACCACATCGACGCCGTCGCCGCCGGTCAGCGCGCGGACATCCTTGGAGAAGTCATGGCCCGACGGCGCGACGACGACATCATCAGCGCCATCGTCCAGCAGTCCCTTCACCTTGTCCTCGCGGCGGGTCAGGGCAATGACGCGAGCACCGGCCGCCTTGGCAAGCTGCAGCGCCGGAAGCCCGACTCCCCCCGTCGCACCGGAGACCAGCACGGTCTCAGCGAGTTTAACATCCGCTACGTCGCGGACCGCATTCAGCGCCACGCCGGCGCCGGGACCGAGCGTACAAGCGACCTCTGGCGCAATGCCGGCCGGGACGCGGACACAGGCGTCCTCGGCGATGGCCGCGAACTCGCCATAGCCGCCGCGCACCGGCTTGCGCAGCCGGCATGTCGTCTCGAAGCCGCTGCGGCAATAGCGGCAGCGGCCACAGCTCGAGAACGCCTTGGTGCAGATCAGATCACCGACGGCCAGTTCGCGCACGCCGGGACCGGTCGCGATCACCGTTCCGCTGATCTCCATGCCGATAACGATCGGAAAACTCATGTCGCGGCGATAGGTGCCGTTGCGTTCCACCACGTCTTTCGACGACACGCCGCAGGCAGCGACGCGCACCAGCACCTCGCCCGGCCCGGCCTCGGGCACGGCAATATCCTCCAGCGAAAACGCCGTCGGCGGACCGGGCGCATGGAGCACGGCCGCGCGCATCAGGCCGCTCCGTCCGTAGCGGCGAAGGCCACCGCATGGCCGCCATCGGTCCAGCGTTCGATCACGGCGGAGACAGGCATGCCGATGCGCGGCTCGACATCTTTCCCGACCAGCCGTCCAAACAAACGCGGCCCCTCCGTCAGTTCGACGCACAGCACCACATAGGGTATCAGCGCCTCGAACGCCGGCAGATAGCTGCGCGGATAGCGCACCCAACTCACGACAACGCCCTGTCCGGTCGACGCCTTCCAGTCGAACGCCGAGCTTCCGCAATAGGGACAGACAGGCGCGACGGGCAGACGGTGCCGATGGCAGTTCGCGCAGCATTGCAGCGTGAGCCGGCCGTCCTTCAGCGCATCAACGGCAGGCTGCGAACTTGCCGACGGCGGAATCACCAGGTCCTGCAACTCGGCAAGGCCGGGAAAATCCCGCAGCGGCAGCGCCGTGTCAGTGGGGTTCATTGCCATAAAGCACCGCATCCCCGAATGTCGTCGCCCACATCGCCAGCTTGCAGCCCGGGATCTGCCGCGGCCCGGCCTCGCCGCGAAGCTGGCGGACAATCTCCGCGGTCTGGCCCCAGCCGTTGGAATGACCTTCCGACAGATGGCCACCGCTCGTGTTCACCGGCAGCTCTCCTCCCAGTTCGATCCGGCCATTCTGCATCCAGTCCGCCGCTTCACCCATGGGCGCGAAGCCGAACCGCTCCAGCGTCCACATCACATGGGGCGTGAAGCCATCATAGCAATGGAGCGTATCCACGTCGCCCGGCATGACGCCGGCTGCGCGGAACACCGGCTCATCACCGCCAAGCGGCCGATAGTCGAACTCCTCGCTCTGGTTGATGCCAAGGCCACGCTGCCCGAACACGAACTCGCGCGGCCCCGCCGCGATGCCCTGATAGCTGCGCAGATAGACCGGCGGCTTCCTGAGATCCTTCGCGCGATCGGCGCGGGTAAGGATCACCGCGACGCTGGTATCGACCGGCACCGAGCAATCAAGCCGCCGCAGCGGCTCGACGATATACGGCGAAGCCTGATAGTCGGCGAGCGTCATCGGCTGCGTCATGGTCGCAAGCGGATTGAGCAGCGCGTTCCTGCGCTGGCCGAGCGCAACCGCCGCCAGCTTCTCGCGATCGACATTGTATTTGTGCAGATAGCGCTGCAGCGCCATCGCGGTTCCGCCGGCCGGCAGCACCAGCCCGGCATGCAGCGTCTCCGCATGGGGGCCGCCGCCCTCGCGCAGATTCTCCGAAAAGCCCGG
>Ga0182746_1003640_pt1 | contig 10188 bp, 8 predicted proteins | sample eDN3rd30CBELigOP_FD_128881 | JGI IMG/M metagenome (GOLD analysis project Ga0182746, IMG submission 128881) | Enriched Organic Plus compost microbial communities from Emeryville, California, USA - eDNA 3rd pass 30_C BE-Lig OP (version 2) (version 2) ... | reverse complement strand
CTTGCGTTGCGTGGCGCTCACCAAGTCACACAGTTCGCACTCGCGAGCATTCAGCTGACGGACTGTCGTTCGTCTCACCGGCTCGCGAGAGCGACTCTGTGACTCGTGAGCGCGACCCGTGGTCACCTTGCACGTGGTCACCTTGCACGGGTTGCGTTGGGGTGGGCCCCTGAGCGCGACCCGTGGTCACCTTCGATGTGTCACCCGAACTCGCGGGTAACCGCAGGTCAGCCGTAGGGTGGAGTCGTGCGTAGAGCCAAGATCGTCTGCACCCTGGGTCCCTCCACCGACAGTGACGAGCGGATCCTCGAGCTCGCCCAGGCCGGCATGGACGTGGCTCGCCTGAACATGAGCCACGGCGAACGCGCCGACCATGAGCGCAACGTGGCGCGGGTACGTTCCGCAGCCCAGACCACCGGCAAGGCCATTGCGATACTCGCCGACCTCCAAGGCCCCAAGATCCGGTTGGGCCGGTTCGCCGACGGGCCGCACGAACTCGCCGTCGGCGACACCTTCACCATCACCACCGACGACATCGAGGGCGACGCGCAGCGCTGCTCCACGACGTACAAGGGGCTGCCGGGCGATGTCGAGGTCGACGACGAGATCCTGATCGACGACGGACGGGTCCGCCTGCGCGCCGTCGCTGTCAGCGCCACCGACGTCACCGGAGTCGTCGAGGTGCCGGGATTCGTCAGCAACAACAAGGGCATCAACCTGCCGGGCGTCAACGTCAGCGTGCCGGCGATGAGCGAGAAGGACATCGACGACCTGCGCTGGGCGCTCCAGGCCGGCGTCGACTTCATCGCCCTGTCGTTCGTGCGCAACGCCGCGGACGCCGACGACGTCCGCGAGATCATGCGTCAGGAGGGGGTGTCCCGCCCCGTCATCGCCAAGATCGAGAAGCCGCAGGCGGTCGATCAGATCGACGAGATCATGGATGCGTTCGACGGCTTCATGGTCGCCCGCGGCGATCTCGGCGTCGAGCTGCCGCTCGAAGACGTCCCGATCGTGCAGAAGCTCATCATCGAGAAGGCACGTCGCAACGCCAAGCCGGTCATCGTGGCGACCCAGATGCTCGAATCGATGATCTCGTCGCCGCGCCCCACGCGCGCCGAGGCATCCGACGTCGCGAACGCGGTGCTCGACGGCGCCGATGCCGTGATGCTGTCCGGCGAGACCAGCGTGGGCCAGTTCCCCGTGCAGACGGTGCACATCATGTCGCGCATCGTGGAGTCGACCGAAGATCACGGCTTGCCGCGCATGGCGGCCTACACCTGGAAGCCCAAGACGACCACGGGCATCATCTGTCGCGCCGCATCCGAGGTCGCCGAGGCCGTCGACGCCCGCATGGTCGTCGCGTTCACCACCACCGGTGGGTCGGCACGCCGGATGGCGCGCTACCGCTCGCACATTCCGGTCGTGGCGTTCACGCCCGACGAAGAGACCCGCAACCAGCTCGCCTTGACCTGGGGCATGGAGACCTTCCTGGTGCCCGAGGTGCGCTACACCGACCAGATGGTGATGCAGGTCGACAAGCGACTGCTCGAGATCTCCAAGTGCCAAGAGGGCGAGCGAGTCGTCATCGTGGCGGGTTCACCCCCCGGCATCCCGGGCTCGACGAACGCGCTGCGCATCCACAACATGGGCGACGCGATCAATCAGGTCGTCCCCGCCTATGACCAGGTCGAGGATCGTTAGCGACTGATCGCCGCGCATACGTACCGCTACGCGGGGTACGCCCAGGTCGACTCCATCAGGGAGGTGACCGACATGGCCGGCAAGCATCGTCCGCCCGATGACGGTTGGACCGGTAGTTTCCGGCGTCCGTGGATGAGTCCGCCGCGGCGCGGTGAGTCGCTCGAAGCCGGCCTCGGATCGTGGCGGTACGCCATGGCCGGGATCGCCGTGATCGTCGCGGCTGTGATCGTGATCCTGGTGCTCGTCAGGCAGGACGTGCTCGGGCAGGCCTGGGCGTACGTGATGATCCCGGTCGCGATCATCGCCGCGGTGCTGGCGCGCCTGCTGACGGTCTACAAGGGCAGCGCCGTCGAGAAGCACACCACCGGTCATCGGGATGATTCCCCGAACTCCGAGTATTGATCGGTTTCGTGTCATCTCACCGGGATGTCATGACACGAAACCGATCAATATTCGGGTGGGTGGGGTGCCGACTGCGGGATTCGAACCCGCACGCCCTTTCGGACACTCGCTTTTGAGGCGAGCGCGTCTACCGTTCCGCCAAGTCGGCGCTGCCCGACACGAGGGTCAGGCGGCTCGATAACCTTACTCGGGTGGAGAGCAGCGCTGGTACGCCCCCGTCACGTCCCGCGATGTCTCGCGTCGTCATCGCCGAGGACGAAGCGCTGATCCGCCTCGACCTGGCCGAGATGCTGGCCGAGGAGGGGTACGACGTCGTGGCCCAGGCGGCTGACGGCGAGCAGGCCGTCGCCCTCGTGATGGAGCATCGTCCCGATCTCGTCGTCATGGACGTCAAGATGCCCAAGCTCGACGGCATCGCTGCCGCCTCGCAGATCGCCGAGGCGCGCATCGCGCCCGTGGTGATCCTGACGGCCTTCTCTCAGCGTGAGCTGGTCGAGCGGGCCCGCGACGCGGGTGCGATGGCCTACCTGGTCAAGCCGTTCACACGTCACGACCTGGTGCCCGCCATCGAGATGGCGCGCAGCAGATTCGCCGAACTCGTGGCGCTCGAAGCCGAGGTCGGGGGACTGACGGAGAAACTGCAGACGCGCAAGCTCGTCGAACGCGCCAAGGCGCTCCTGCAGCAGTCGCGGGGCATGAGCGAGTCCGAGGCGTTCGGTTGGATTCAGCGCACGGCGATGGACCTGCGGCTGTCGATGCGTCAGGTCGCTGAGACGGTCATCGACAATCAGGCGGAGCTCGGCGGCGACTGACCACCCGCGTGGGGTCGCCTTCCATGTGGCTTGGGTTACAAATCGGCTACGTTCTTGCGCCTTTTCGCGAACGAAGCCCCATCTGAGCCATTCGCTGACTAGCGTTCAGCCCACCGGCAGGTTTTCCTTTGCGCCTGCCGTCGTATCCACAACATCCCGGAGGATCGATGAAGCGCAATTCCCACACGCTCCGTCTCGCCGCCCTCGCTGCCGCCAGTGCTCTGGTTCTGGCCGCCTGCGGCAGCAGTGACGACGGCGACGACAAGGGCAGCAGCGACAAGCCCGCGGCCAAGGGCGACGGCGTCCTGACGATCGGCTCGCTCCTGCCCCAGACCGGCAATCTCGCCTTCCTCGGCCCGCCGGAGTTCGCCGGCGTCGACCTCGCGGTCAAGGACGTCAATGCGGCCGGCGGCGTGCTCGGCAAGGACGTCGTCCACGTCAAGGGCGACTCCGGCGACACCGACTCGGGCATCGCGCCGACCGAGGCCGACAAGCTCATCAAGGCGAAGGCCGACGTCATCGTCGGTGCCGCGTCCTCGGGCGTCTCGATGACGGTCATCGACAAGATCATGGGTGCCGGCGTGGTGGAGTTCTCGCCCGCCAACACCTCGACCGACTTCGATTCCGGCGACTACTCCAAGCCCGACCTGTACTTCCGCACGGCTCCGTCCGACATCCTGCAGGGCGCCGTGATGGCCAACCTGCTCGTCAAGGACGGCCGCCAGAACGTCGCGATCCTGGCCCGCCAGGACTCGTACGGTCAGGTGCTGGCCAAGGAGGTCGCCAAGAACCTCGAGTCGGCCGGCTCGAAGGTCGCGGTCAACGAGCTGTACAGCGAGAAGGACGGCCCGTCCGACACGCAGATCGCCGCGGTCGCCAACGCCAAGCCCGACGCTGTCGTGCTGATCGCGTTCGACGAGACCAAGACCATCATCCCCAAGCTGATCCAGGCCGGTGTCGCGCCGAAGGACGTCCCGACCTACTTCGTCGACGGCAACACCGCCGACTACAGCAAGGACTTCCCGAAGGGCACGCTGACCGGCACCAAGGGCACCACGCCTGCCGTGAAGCTGTCGGATGACTTCAAGAAGCGTCTGGCCACGGTCAACGACAACCTGAAGGACTACACGTACGCGGCCGAGTCGTACGACGCGGTCGTGGTGTCGTCCCTGGCCGCCATCGCGGCGGACAGCGACGCGGGCGAGGCCATCGCCAAGGAGATTCCGGGCATCACCAAGGGCGGCGAGAAGTGCACGTCGTTCGCGGACTGCAAGAAGCTCCTCGAGGACGGCAAGGACATCGACTACGACGGCATCTCCGGTGAGATCGAGCTGAGCGACCTCGGCTCGCCGACGTCGGCGTCGATCGGCGTCTTCCAGTACGGCGACGACAACACCTACAAGCCGGTCGAGTACATCAAGGGCACGATCTGATCGACTGATCGGTTCGCAGCTCACGCGGCGGCCCCGGGTTCGTGGTTCGAACCCGGGGCCGTTCGCTGTTCCTCGACGGCACCTCGATGCGCCGCCTCGCTCGGCCGTGGTCGCCCTCGCTTGGGCAGATCAGTCGTCGGTCTTCTCGACGTCGACCGGGTCGACGGCCTCGACGACCAGGGCGAAGTCGCCGTCGTGTTCCTCCACACCGACCAGCACCGCGTCCTCGACGACCTCCTGGCCGAGCCGGTGCCGGACCACGACGGGATCGGTCTGCAGATCCTTGTACAGCGAGATGCTCAGAGCGAGCATCACGAGGACGAACGGCACTGCTGCGACGATCGTGATGTTCTGCAGGCCCGTGAGCGCTTCGTCCTGGCCGATCACCAGCATGATGGCGGCCACGGCACCGGTGAGGGCGCCCCAGAAGACCACGGACGGCTTACTGGGCTCGGTGTCGCCCTTCTCGCTCAGTGTGCCCATCACGATGGAGGCCGCGTCGGCGCCCGAGACGAAGAAGATGCCGACCAGGATCATCACCAGGACCGTGGTGGCCGAGGCGATCGGGTACTGCCCGAGCAGATCGAACAGTGCGGCATTGGAGTCGACCGTGCCGTCCTGGCCGACCAGTCCCGCGCCTTCGCGCTGTTCGAAGATGCCGGCTCCGCCGAAGATCGCGAACCAGGCCAGGCTCACCAGCGACGGCACCAGCAGGACGCCTGTGACGAACTCGCGGATCGTCCGGCCACGGCTGATGCGTGCGATGAACATGCCGACGAACGGCGTCCAGGAGACCCACCAGGCCCAGTAGAAGATCGTCCAGCCCGACAGCCAGGCCTCCATCGCGGTGTCGCCGCTCGCGGCGGTGCGCGACGCCATGGTGGTCATCTGGTCGATGTAGTCGCCCAGGGCGGTCGGCAGCAGGTTCAGGATGAACAGAGTCGGCCCGACCACGAACACGAACACAGCCAGCAGGATCGCGAGCACCATGTTGGTGTTCGACAGCCACTGGATGCCGCGCTCGATGCCCGACACGGCCGACGCGATGAAGCAGATGGTCAACAGCACGATGATGCCGACCAGGACGACTTCGCTGACGCTGTCGACCCAGCCGTTGTACTCCAGGCCGGCCCCGATCTGCAGGGCTCCGAGTCCGAGCGAGGCCGCCGAGCCGAACAGGGTCGCGAAGATCGCCAGGATGTCGATGATGCGGCCCGCCGGCCCCTCGGCGCGCCGGCCGAACAACGGCCTGAAGGCCGACGAGATCAACTGGCGGCGCCCCTTGCGGAACGTGCCGTAGGCGATCGCGATGCCCACGATGGCGTAGATGGCCCACGGGTGCAGCGCCCAGTGGAACATCGTGGTGGCCATGGCGGTCTGCAACGCGGCATCGGTCTGTGCCTCGGTCGTGCCGGGCGGGGGAGCGGCATAGTGCGACAGAGGCTCGGCGACGCCCCAGAACATCAGGCCGATGCCCATGCCGGCGCTGAACATCATGGCGATCCACGACACGGTCTTGAACTCGGGCCGTTCGTCGTCGCCTCCGAGCGGCACGCGCCCGTACTTCGAGGCCGCGAGCCACAGGACGTACAGGACGAAGAAGCTGGCCGCCAGGACGAACAGCCAACCGGTGTTCGTGATGACCCAGGAACGGGTGCTGTCGGCGGCCGACGAGAGGCCTGAGGTGCTGGCGAGGCCCCAGATCACGAACGCGATCGCGATGGCACCGGTGATGCCGAACACGATCGGGTCGATTCTGGCGCGCCAGGCGCGGGATTCGGTGGGTTGTGGTCGTACGTCGGTCACGGTCGATCCTCATCTTCAGTCACGGTCTTGGCTCACTCCAGGGATGCCGCGCGGACCAGGTCGACGACGCGACAACCTTTCGACCGTACCGACGAAATCGCCCGGACGCGAACCAGGAGGTTCGCATCCGGGCGATTTCTCGTTGTCGTACCAGGGTATTCCTTGGCTCGGTCAGTTCTCCTTCGCGCCCAAGGTCCCCAAGTACAGTTCGATGACCTTGGGATCGTTCGCCAGCGCCTTGCCGGTGCCGGAGTAGGCCGTGGTGCCCTGATCGAGGACGTAGCCGCGGTCGCAGATCTGCAGGCAGCGTCGGGCGTTCTGCTCGACCATGATGACCGAGACGCCGGCCCGGTTGATGTTGCGCGTCTGCACGAACACCTCGTCCTGCAGCACGGGCGACAGGCCGGCCGACGGCTCGTCGAGGAGCAGTACGGACGGCTCCATCATCAGGGCTCGGCCCATGGCCACCATCTGGCGCTCACCGCCGGACAGCTGGCCGGCGCGCTGCTTGCGGCGTTCGGCGAGCCTGGGGAAGATGTCGGCCACGAAGTCGAACCGTGCCGAGAACTTCTTCGGCTCCTGGTAGCAGCCCATCTCGAGGTTCTCCTCGATCGTCAGGCTGGGGAACACGTTGTTCGTCTGGGGGACGAACCCGATGCCCTTGGTCACCAGCTGATCGGCCCGCTGATTGGTGATCTCCTGGCCGTTGAGGGTCACGGTGCCCTCATGGATCCGCACCAGCCCGAACAGGGACTTCAACAGGGTCGACTTGCCGGCTCCGTTGGGCCCGATGATGCCCACCAGCTCGCCGGGCTTGCAGTACAGATCCGCACCGTCGAGGATGTTGACGCCCGGCAGGTAGCCGGCCACCAGCCCGTCGGCCCGCACGACCGAGTCGTCGGCGTTGGCCAGGTGCTTCTCGCGTTCGGTCATCGTGGCGGCGTTCATGAGCTGGCCTCCTCGGCCTCCGCTTCGAGTTCGGCCTCGGCGGCCGCCTCGATCTGCTCCTCGTCCAGGTCGGAGAGGTCGGTGTCGTGGTGAGCGCCCAGATAGGCGTCGATGACCCGCTGGTCGGCCATGACCGACTCGGGCGTGCCCTCCGCGACGATCTGTCCCTGAGCCATCACGATGACCCAGTCGGAGATGTCGCGCACCATGTCCATGTCGTGCTCGACGAACAACACCGTGCGGCCCTCGTCGCGCAAGGACTTCACGTGCCCGAGCAGCGACTGCTTGAGCGCCGGGTTCACACCGGCCATCGGCTCGTCGAGCATGATCAGCTCGGGGTCGACCATCAGGGCCCGGGCCATCTCCAGCAGCTTGCGCTGGCCGCCCGACAGCGAGCCGGCGAAGTCCTCACGTTTGGCGTCGAGCTTGAACCGGGCGAGCAGGTCGTCGGCGCGCGCGGTGACCTCGTCCTCCTGGCCGCCCCACAAGGCCCGGAACGGTGCGCTCCAGAACTTCTCGCCCCGCTGGCCCGTGGCGCCGAGGCGCATGTTCTCGATGACCGTGAGCTTGGCCAGCACCTTGGTCAGCTGGAACGTGCGCACCATGCCGGCGCGGGCCACCTTGTACGCAGGGACCTTCGCGAGCGGCCGGTCGTTGAATGACCAGTCGCCGGTGTCGGGCTGGTCGAAGCCGGTCAGCAGATTGAACAGCGTCGTCTTGCCGGCGCCGTTCGGCCCGATCAGCGCGGTGATGACACCTCGCTGGATCTCGATGTGGTCCACGTCGACGGCCTTCAGGCCGCCGAACGTGCGGGTGATGTTGCTGCCCGTGACGATCGCATCGGGCTTGGGAGCCCCCGGGTCGTTCGGGACGGACTGCAGCGCTTCGCGCGCTGTGGATGTGTCAGCGGGCATCGATCGCGATCTCCCTCCGGTCGCCGAAGATCCCCTGTGGTCGGAAGATCATCAGCAGCATCAGGCCCAGGCCCAGGACGATGTAACGGACGAGGCTGGCCTGGGTGTCGGTCATGAGCCACGTCGGCATGATCGGATCGGAGCCGCTGGTGAGCTGGCTGAAGACCGAGCCCAGGCCCGAGATCAGGAACCAGAACAGCATCGAGCCGACCACGGGGCCGAGCACCCGCGCGGCGCCGCCGATCAGCAGCGCCGCGTAGGCGAAGAACGTGAAGGTCGTGTTGAAGTCGGTGGGGACGGCCGAGCCCTGCTTCAGGACGTGGAACAGGCCGGCGATGCCGCCGAACACGCCGCCGAGCACCAACGACTGCATCTTGTAGGCGAACACGTTCTTGCCCAGCGAGCGCACGGCGTCCTCGTCCTCACGGATCGAGCGGAGCACGCGACCCCAGGGGCTGCGCATCAGCGCCCACACCAGCAGGCACGACAGGGCGACGAGCACCCAGCCCACGGTCATGGACCACAGATCGTTCCGGCCCCAGGACGCGATGCCGATGTCGAGTCCGCCACTGTAGGGGTTCATGTCGCGGAACGGCTTGACGAATCCGGTCAGGCCGTTCGACCCGCCGAACCAGCTCTTGGTCTCGACCGCGCCGAGGATCAGGCGGATGATCTCGGCGGCCGCGATCGTGACGATGGCCAGATAGTCGGCGCGCAGCTTCAGCGTCGGCGCACCCAGCACGAACGCCAGCAGCACCGAGGCGAGCAGGCCGATCACGATGCCGACGAGGAACGGCAGGTCGAACGTGACGACGGACGCCGCCAGCCCGAAGCCCGCGACGGCCATGAACCCGGCCTGGCCGAAGTTCAGCAGACCGGTGTAGCCGAAGTGCACGTTGAGGCCGATGGCCGCGAGGGCGAACACGATGGCCTGAGGCCCGAGCGCCTGCGACAGCGCCGCGTCGATGACGGTGTGAAGGTTCATGACAGCCCCCTATCCGATCCTCTGGGCGCGGCCCAGGATGCCTTGTGGTCTGACGAGCAGGATCAGGATCAGGACCAACAGTGCGCCCACGTCCTTGATCGAGTCGGGGATCGGCTGGTAGCCGAAGATCGAGATGGTCGGCGCAGTCTCGACGAAGATGCCGATGATCAGTGAGCCGACGAGCGCGCCCCAGATGGTGCCGAGGCCGCCGAGTGTGATGGCGGCGAACACCAGCAGCAGGAGTTTGAATCCCATCATGAAGTCGACCTGCTGGTCGATGCCGAGCAGCACGCCGGCCAACCCGGTCAGGCCGACGCCCAGCACCCAGACCGATGTGATCACGCCGTCGACCCGCATGCCGGACGACGCCGACAGCGCGGGATTGTCCGAGACGGCGCGCATCGCCTTGCCCAGACGAGTCTTCATCAGGGCGACGCAGGTGACGGCGATGACGATGGCTGCCACGGCCATGATCGCGATCTCCTTGTCGGCGATCCGGATCGGCCCCCAGACGTGCGGGCTCTGAGCGACGTAGGCCGAGTACGAGCGCCGCGATCCGCCGAAGCCGTACTGGAACAGGTAGCGCAGCAGGATCGCCATGCCGATCGAGACGATCATCATGGCGATCAAGCCCGTGCCGCGACGGCGCAGGGGCCCCCAGAGGCCCTTGTCCTGCAGATAGCCGAACGCGCCTGACGCGAGTACGGCACAGACCCCCGCGAGGATCACCGGAAGACCGAGCCCGCGGTTGAACACGAACGCGGCGATCGCGCCGAACGTGATGAGCTCACCATGGGCGAAGTTCGTCAGGCCCGTCGTGCCGAAGATCAGCGAGAGTCCTAGGCCAGCCAGCGCGATGATGAGTCCCTTCTTGAGGCCCTTGACCAGCGACTGGACGAACCGGTCGGTGAAGCCGACTTGCGCCGACTCGGTGACGCCGATCTGGAACTGGACGTTCGTCGCACCCTGCAGGAAGACATTGATGTCCTTCTCGGTCGCGGCCTGGCCCGACAGCTCGATGCCGTCGGGGAGGCTGTCCTTCTCCAGGACGACCTTGTACTTGCCGCCGCCGTCGATCGGGATGAAGGCACGTCCGTCGGCGTCGGTCGTCGAGGATCCGACGGCCGTGCCGCTCGAGGTCTCGACGGTCAAGGTGACGCCCGGGACCGGCTCTCCAGGACTGGTGG
>Ga0182746_1003639_pt1 | contig 10191 bp, 10 predicted proteins | sample eDN3rd30CBELigOP_FD_128881 | JGI IMG/M metagenome (GOLD analysis project Ga0182746, IMG submission 128881) | Enriched Organic Plus compost microbial communities from Emeryville, California, USA - eDNA 3rd pass 30_C BE-Lig OP (version 2) (version 2) ... | reverse complement strand
CGCCGCCCAGTCCCAGCATGTTGGCGAGGCCGGCCATCGGGCCCCGCTTGCCGCTGCCCATGGCCTTCATCATGTCGGCCATGGAGCGGTGCATCTTGAGCAGCTTGTTGATGTCCTCGGCCTTGGTGCCCGAGCCCGCGGCGATGCGCTTCTTGCGGCTGTGCTTGAGCAGGTCCGGGTTGCGGCGCTCCTGCGGCGTCATCGAATCGATGATCGCCACCTGACGCTTCAGCAGCCGGTCGTCGAGGCCGGCATTGCTGATCTGGTTCTTCATCTTGGCGACGCCGGGCATCATCCCCATCAGGCCGGACAGGCCGCCCATCTTGGTCATCTGCTGCAACTGGTCGCGCAGGTCATTGAGGTCGAAGGCGCCCTTGCGCATCCGCTCGGCGGTGCGCGCGGCCTTCTCGGCATCGATCGTCGCCGCGGCGCGCTCGACCAGCGAGACGATGTCGCCCATGCCGAGGATGCGGTCCGCGACGCGGGAGGGGTGGAAGTCCTCCAGCGCGTCCATCTTTTCGCCGGTGCCGATCAGCTTGATCGGCTTGCCGGTGACGGCGCGCATGGAGAGCGAAGCGCCGCCGCGGCCGTCGCCATCGACGCGGGTCAGCACGATGCCGGTCAGCCCGACGCGCTCGTCGAAGGAACGGGCAAGGTTGACCGCGTCCTGGCCGGTCAGCGAATCCGCGACCAGCAGCACCTCATGCGGATCGGCGGCATGCTTCACCTCGGCCGCTTCCGCCATCATCGCCTCGTCGAGGGTGGTGCGGCCGGCGGTATCGAGCAGCACCACGTCATAGCCGCCGAGGCGGCCCGCCTGCAGCGCCCGCTGGGCGATCTGGGTCGGCGCCTGGCCCTCCACGATCGGCAGCGTATCGACGCCGATGTCGCGGCCGAGCACCGCGAGCTGTTCCATGGCGGCGGGGCGGCGCACGTCGAGGGAGGCCATCAGCACCTTGCGCTTGAGGCGCTCGGTCAGGCGCTTGGCCAGCTTGGCGGTCGTGGTGGTTTTGCCGGAACCCTGCAGGCCGACCATCATGATGGCGACCGGCGGGGTCGCATTCAGATCGATGGCTTCGCCCTCGCCCAGCGTCTCGATCAGCTGGTCGTGGACGATCTTGACGACCATCTGGCCGGGGGTCACCGACTTGAGGACTTCGACGCCCACCGCGCGCTCGCGCACCTTGTCGACGAAGGAGCGGGTCACGTCGAGGGCGACATCCGCCTCCAGCAGCGCGCGGCGGACCTCGCGCAGCGCCGCATCGACGTCGGCGGCCGTCAGCGCGCCACGCCGGGTGAGGCGGTCGAGGATGCCGCCAAGCCGTTCCTGCAGGCTCTCGAACATGGTTCGTCCAAACACCGATGACGCCCGAGGGCGCATTGCGCTGTCGGGCGGTGGCCTCCGGCCTCTCAGGACCGGGCGGCGGTTCAAAAACGTCTGTCTCTTGCGAGAGCGGTCCTTTTATCGGGGAAGAACGGGTTGGGCAAGGATTTCCAAGCGCCCTTGTCGCCGGGCAGCAGGGAGCCTATTTTAGACCGGTCCAAACGACCGGTCTAAACCTTATGTCTCATCCTTTGAAAACAGTGCAGGCGTCGGAAGCCAAGACCCGCTTCAATTCACTCCTGACCGAGGTAGAAGCCGGTCGATCCATTGTCATCACCCGGCATGGCAAGCCGATTGCCCGGCTCGTCCCGGAGCGGGCCGAGCGTCAGGAAGATGCGCGCGAGGTGATCGCTCAAATTCGCGAGGCGCGAAAGCATGTCGGCAAGGCCACACTCGAGGAGATCCTTGCGTGGCGTGACGAAGGGCGCAAATAGCCATGCCGATCGTGCTCGATGCGTCGGTCGCAGCCAATTGGCATTTTCAGGACGAGCGGAATGAAAAGGCCGACGTCATTCTTGCATCGATCCTGCAAGAGACCGCCATCGTTCCGATCCAATGGTGGTTTGAGATCAGGAATACGCTTCTGATGGGCGAGCGGCGCGGCCGGGCGACCGAGGCTCAGACGATGGCTTTTCTCAAGACGCTGGCAGGTCTTCCGATCGAGATCGATGGGCTTCCTGATGACGAGCCACTCGTCGCGCTGGCGCGAAAGCATCGATTGACGATCTACGACAGCGCTTATCTCGAACTGGCGCAGCGCGAGCGTATGCCTCTTGCGACATTTGATGTCCGCCTCCAGGTTGCAGCCCATGCGGAAGGTGTCCGTGTCCTCGGCGAATGATGACGAGGCCGTGCTGAAGCATCCAGTGCGGCGGCGCTTTCCAAAACGCTACTATGACGGGCCGGTCTCCGATCACTTCGACGGTGTGCGCTTCTTTGATTCTCAGGGTGTGCCGCCCAAGGGCCTGGCCGATCTCCTGCGCTGGCAGATCGGTGGCAGGCGGGCGGCGTGGCCACGCTATGCGCCAGGCGGCGAGACTGACCGTCCGCCGATGCGGGTGAGCGGAACCAACTGGCGCATCTCGTTCGTTGGCCACGCGACGCTGCTGATCCAGACCGCGGGACTCAACATCCTCACCGATCCGGTGTGGTCGAAGCGCGCCTCGCCATTCGGCTTCATCGGCCCGCGCCGGGTGAACGATCCCGGCGTGCCGTTCGATGCCTTGCCGTCGATCGACATCGTTCTGGTGAGTCACAACCATTACGACCATCTCGATGGCAGGACCTTGCGGGGGCTTCTGGTGGCCCATGGGCCGCGGGTCATCACGCCGCTCGGCAATGACACCATCATGCGCCGCATCGCTCCCTCGCTCCGCACGGAGGCGCACGACTGGGGCGACCGGGTCGAACTCGGCAATGGCTGCGCGGTGACATTGGTGCCGACCCAGCACTGGTCCGCGCGCGGCGCGTTCGACCGCAACAAGGCGCTGTGGGCGAGCTTCGTCATCGAGACGCCGGGCGGGCGCATCTATTTCGTCGGCGATTCCGGCTATGGCGGCGGGCGCATTTTCAACAGGGTGCGCGAGGCCTATGGGCCGATCCGCCTGGCCTGCCAGCCGATCGGCGCCTATGAGCCGCGCTGGTTCATGCGCGACCAGCATATGAATCCGGAAGAAGCCGTGCAGGCTTACAAGGATTGCGGCGCGGAATTCGCGCTCGGCCATCACTTCGGAACATTCCGCCTTACCGACGAAGCCGTCGATGCGCCGCTGATCGCGCTTGCGCAGGCCCGCGAGGCCGCGGGATTTTCACCCGCGCAGTTCCGGACGCTCAAGCCCGGAGAGGTCCTCGAGATGTGAGCGGGCGTCCCGCGGCCGCGCTTACGGAATGAGCTGATAGGTCACGGTGATGCTGGATTGCAGCACCTGCTCGCCCGGCATCACCGGCGTGCCCTTCGCCGCCATCGGCGCAGCGGCGCGCAGCATCACCGGCTCCGGCGGCGCGGTTTCCTCGCTGATGCCCATCACGCGGCCGAGGCCGACGCTGGCGGCCTTGGCATAAAGTTCAGCCTTGCGCCGCGCATCCGCGATCGCGCCGGTGCGCGCCTGATCCATCAGCTTGGCCGGGTCCGCCACGGCGAAATCGATGCCGCCCATGTCGTTGGCGCCCGCGGCGATCACGGCGTCGATCACCTCCGACACCTTGCCGATGTCGCGCAGCCGGGCCGTCACGCTGTTGGAGGCCTGGAACGAGACGATCTTGTTCGTACCGTTGCGGCCGCTGTCGAAATTCGGCTGGACCGACAGCTGCACCGTCTGGATGTCGGTGTCGGCGACGCCGGCCGTCTTCAGCGCGGCGATGACCTCGTTCATGGTCCGGGCGTTGGCATCGCCGGCCTCGCGCGCGGTCTTGCCCTGGGTCGTCACCCCGGCGCGGATCAGCGCCATGTCGGGAACGGCGCGAACCGTCGCCTCGCCCATCACCGTCAGCATCGGCCATGGCGGCTGCTGGGCGGAGGCGAAGGATGCGGGCCAGAACGTCGCTGCCGCGAGGCAGAGGGCGGCACGGGCGGACAGCGGCAGCTTCATGTCGGATGTCTCACTTGATCGGGACGTAGATATTGATGATGAGCTGGTCGTCCGGCGCCTTCACCGGATCGGTGACATATTCCTCGATGAACATGTCCTTGGCATCAAGCTGCTTCTCGTCAAGATGATTGGTGATCGCCTCATAGGTCGTGTCCATCGTGTCGTAGGAGCCGCGGTGGACGTATTTGAGCGTCCGCCCCTCGGGGCACTGGATCGCGCCGAGGTCGCCCGTCGGAGCATTCTTCGGCGCTTCCGCCACCGGATAGCCGGCCTCGAAGTGGAAGCCGGTGTCATCGGCCGAGGTGTAGATCGCGATCGGCGAGCCGGACGGCTTGATGCCCTGCTTGTTCATGTAGGCCTGCACCGCCTCGAAGGCGTCCACCAGCGTGTCGAAGGCGGTGTCCCAGGTGGCGTTGCCCCGCATCACGATCATCGGCCTTGCCGTGAGCGTCACCTCCTCGCCGAAGGCGTCGCCGGGCTGCTGGGGCGGTGGGGGCAGGGGCGGGGTGGTTGCCTGCGGCGGTGCGGCGGGCGCCGGAGGCTGCTGCGCGGGGGCCGGCTGGCTGCCGGACGGCGGGGTTGACTGGGCCAATACGGCCGGGGCCATCATCACGGTGCTGGCGACAGCAAGAATCGCCGCAAGGCGGGGCACGAGCATTCCTGATCTCCTTGCCCGGCGGCGTTCCGACTCAGGCGCCTGGGGCGACGCTGTCTAACACAGAGCGCCATCCGCATGCTGCCCTTGTATCGGGCAAACCGGAACGCGGGAGCGGCACTGGCCAAACCCACGCTCCTGACCATATAAAGCGTCAAATTTCGGGCTGATCATGAGCATCCTCGCCAATCACCATTTCAGCAAGATGAACGGCCTCGGCAACGAGATCGTGGTGGTCGATCTGCGCCAGGACGCCGGCCGCGTCACCCCGGAAGATGCGCGCGCCGCGGCGAGCCCCGCCGGCGCGCCCTACGACCAGCTCATGGTGCTGCACCAGCCGCGCGCGGCGGGCACGACGGCTTTCGTCCGCATCTACAACAATGACGGCTCGGAGGCCGGCGCCTGCGGCAACGGCATGCGCTGCGTCGCCGCCAAGGTGTTCGCGGAAACCGGCCAGGACGCCGTGACGTTCGAGACGCCGCGCGGCATCCTCAACTGCTGGAAGGCCGGGGATCTCATCACCGTCGACATGGGCGCGCCGCGTTTCGCTTGGAACGAGATCCCGCTGGCGGAGGAATTCCACGACACCCGGCGCATCGAGCTGCAGATCGGGCCGATCGATGCGCCGGTGCTGCATTCGCCCTCCGTGGTGAATATGGGCAATCCGCATGCGGTGTTCTGGGTCGATGATGTGATGGCCTATGACCTCGCCAGGTTCGGCCCGCTCCTGGAAAACCACCCGATCTTTCCCGAGCGCGCCAATATCTCGCTGGCTCAGGTGGTGTCGGCGGACCACATCATCGCGCGGACCTGGGAACGCGGGGCGGGCCTGACGAGAGCCTGCGGTTCGGCGGCCTGCGCCGTGGCGGTGGCGGCGGCGCGCCTGAAGAAGACCGGGCGGATCGTGACGGTGACCGTGCCGGGCGGCGACCTGAAGATCGAGTGGCGCGAAGCCGATGACCACGTGCTGATGACCGGCCCGGTCGAATACGAATTCGAAGGCACGTTCGCGCCGGCGCTGTTTGCTGGCGCAGCCTGACGCCGCCATGGCCGTCGAGATCGTCACATTCGGCTGCCGGCTGAACATCGTCGAATCGGAAGTGATCCGGCGCGAGGCCAGTGCCGCCGGCCTCGCTGACGCCGTCGTCGTCAACACCTGCGCGGTCACCGCGGAAGCGACGCGCAAGGCGCGGCAGGCGATCCGGAGACTCAAGCGCGAGCGGCCCGACGCACAGGTCATCGTCACCGGCTGCGCGGCGCAGACCGAGCCGCAAACCTTTGCACAGATGCCGGAGGTGGCGCGCGTTCTCGGCAATGACGAGAAGCTCAGCGCGTCGGCGTGGCGCGATACGCAACGTGTTCTCGATGACCGAAGCTTCGGCCACGCGGACGAGGAGCGTATCGCCGTCAACGACATCATGGCGGTGCGCGAGACCGCGGCGCATCTGGTGCAGGGCTATGAGGGTCATGTGCGCGCCTTCGTGCAGGTGCAGAATGGCTGCGACCATCGCTGCACCTTCTGTGTGATCCCCTATGGCCGCGGCAATTCGCGCTCGGTGCCGATGGGGGACGTCGTTGCCGAGGTGCGGCGGCTGGTCGAGGGCGGCTATCGCGAGGTGGTGCTCACCGGCGTCGACCTCACCAGCTATGGCGAGAACCTGCCGGGCGCACCGACGCTCGGCCGCCTCGTCAAACAAATACTCAAGCATGTGCCGGAACTGGCGAGGCTGCGGCTGTCGTCGATTGATTCCGTTGAAGCCGATGATGACCTGATCGATGCGCTGGCGAGCGATGCGCGGGTGATGCCGCATCTGCATCTGTCGCTGCAGGCGGGCGATGACATGATCCTCAAGCGGATGAAGCGCCGGCATTCCCGTCGTGATGCGATTGCGTTCTGCGGGCAGATGCGGCGGCTGCGGCCGGACATCGTATTCGGCGCCGATATCATCGCCGGGTTTCCGACCGAGACCGGGGCGATGTTTGCGCAGTCGCTCGATCTGGTCGATGCGTGCGGGCTGACCCACCTGCATGTGTTTCCGTTCTCAGCCCGCGCCGGCACGCCGGCGGCGCGGATGCCGCAGGTCGGGGGCGAGATCATTGCAGAGCGCGCGCGGCAACTGCGCGAGAAGGGCGCAAACGCACTGCGTCGTCATCTCGATCGTGAAGTGGGGCGTGCGCGGCGCGTGCTGGTCGAGAACAACGCCATCGGTCACACCGACGATTTCACGCCGGTGCGGCTGTCGCCGTCAGCGAAGCCGGGCACGTTTCTCGATGTGACGATTGCCGCCCACGACGGCCGACGGCTGCTGGTCGCCTGACTACTCTGTCCACCCGCAGGCTGTCAGTTTCTCACGCAAGGCGTCCGGCACCGGTGCAGTGACGCGGATCGGCGGTTTGTTCTTGTAGAGCGGCACGACGATCTCGCGCGCATGCAGGTGCAGCGGCGGGCCGCCAACCCGCGGCGCGGTGCCGTAGATGGTGTCGCCGACGATCGGCCAGCCCATCGCCGCGCAATGCACCCGAAGCTGATGCGTCCGGCCGGTGAGCGGTTCGAGGGCGAGCCACGTGAATTTCTGGATGGAAGATTCGCCGCTGGCTCGGCCTGCTCCCTCTCCACTTGCTCCGTGGGCTCCCTCCCCCCCTGCGGGGGAGGGTTGGGGAGGGGGGTAGTCGTTGGATGCGAGACGTTGCGCGGTTGCTTCGACCCCCACCCCCGACCCCTCCCCACAAGGGGGAGGGGAGAGGGCCGCGTTTGCGGCAACACTCCGCCCCATCACCTTCCAGGTCGTCACCGATGGCTGGCCGTTGGGGTCGGGCTTCATCCACCAGCCGCGGGTTTCGTCGAGGCGACCGAGCGGCAGGTCGATGCGGCCTTCGTCCTCATCGGGACCGCCTTCCACCACCGCCCAGTAGGTCTTGTCGATCCGCCCGTTCTTGAACAGCTTGCCGAGTTCCGCCAGCGCCTTGCGGTGGCGGCCGAGCACCAGGCAGCCGGAGGTGTCGCGGTCGAGCCGGTGGGCGAGCGCCGGGGCGCGCGGCAGGCCGAAGCGCAGGGCGTCGAAATCATCCTCCAGGCTCTGGCCGCCTTTCGGGCCCTTATGCACGGCGATGCCGGCGGGCTTGTCGAGCACCAGCATCAGGGCATCGCGGTAGAGCAGGCGGGCAACGATCTCGTCGGGGGTCATCTATCGGTTCCGTGCCGAAACGGCTATCACGGCCCCGCCATGAACGACAGTGCAGAACCCAAGAAGAGCTGGTGGCGCCGCCTGAGCGACGGGCTCAAGCGCACGTCCTCCTCGATCGGCACCGCGATCTCCGATCTCGTCGTCAAGCGCAAGCTCGATGGCGCGATGCTGGACGAGATCGAGGAGGTGCTGATCCGTGCCGACCTCGGCATCGATGTCGCCGCGCGGATTTCCGCCGCCGTCGGCGAGGGCCGCTACGACAAGGCGATCTCCGCCGACGAGGTGAAGGAGGTGGTCGCGACCGAGGTCGAGAAGGTGATGGCGCCGGTGGCGCTGCCGCTGACCGTCGCGGAGACCGGGCCGTTCGTCATCCTCGTGGTCGGGGTCAACGGCTCGGGCAAGACCACCACCATCGGCAAGCTGGCGCAGAAACTGGCCGCCGAGGGCCGCACCGTCATGCTCGCGGCCGGCGACACTTTCCGCGCCGCTGCCATCGAGCAGCTTGAGATCTGGGGCCGCCGCACCGGCGCGCCTGTCGTCACCAAGCCTGCTGGTTCGGACGCTTCGGGCCTCGCCTTCGACGCGGTCACCCGCGCCAGGGAAGAGGGCAAGGATGTCCTCATCATCGATACGGCCGGGCGCCTGCAGAACCGCGACGAGCTGATGAGCGAGCTCGAAAAGATCGTGCGCGTCATCAGGAAGGTCGATCCGACCGCTCCTCACGCGGTTTTGCTCACGCTCGACGCCACCACCGGCCAGAACGCCCTTAATCAGGTCGAAATCTTCGGCAAACGTGCGGGCGTCACGGGTCTGGTGATGACCAAGCTTGACGGCACCGCGCGCGGGGGCATCCTTGTCGCCATCGCGCGGCGCTTCGGCCTGCCCGTGCATTTCATCGGCGTCGGCGAGGGTGTGGACGACCTCCAGCCCTTCAAGGCGTCGGAATTCGCAGCGGCCATTGCCGGCAAGGACGAAGCATAATGACCACCGAGAACACCAAGCCCGAAGCCAAGGCGGCCGAGCCCAACTGGGACGAACTGCGTCCCCAGCTCACCAAGCTCGCCCTGGAACTGGGCCCGCTCGTGGTTTTCTTCGTCGCCAATGCCCGCGCCGACATCTTCGCGGCCACCGCCTGGTTCATGGGCGCGATGGCGGTCTCTCTCCTGCTTTCCTGGCTGCTCCTGCGCAAGATCGCGGTGATGCCGCTAGTCACGGGCGTCGTGGTCCTCGTCTTCGGCGGCCTGACCCTCTGGCTCCAGGACGACACCTTCATCAAGATGAAGCCCACCATCACCAACTCGCTCTTCGCGGTGGTGCTCCTGGGCGGCCTCCTCTTCAAGCAATCCCTGCTCAAATACGTCTTCGGCGAAGTCTACAAGCTCAAGCCCGAAGGCTGGACCATCATGACGCTCCGCTGGGGCCTCTTCTTCGTCATCATGGCCGTCCTCAACGAACTCATCTGGCGCAACTTCTCCACCGACCTCTGGGTCAGCTTCAAGGTCTGGGCCACCATGCCCATCACCGTGGTCTTCACAATGTTCCAGCTCCCGCTGCTGCAGAAATACGCGCTCGAACCGGAACAGCCCCCGAAGACGGCCTAGACCTGACCTACCCACTTCCGACCACCGGCGCGATCACGCCAGCAGGTCTCCCTCCCCCTTGCGGGGAGGGGATAGGTGGGGGTGAGCAAGCGGCACGACGCTATCCATTCTACCGAGTAATCGTTCTCGCGACCCCACGGCTTCCTCCCGTTGTAGGGGATTAAGGGGGCTGAGCCTCAAACTTCGAGTTTGTGCACCCCCACCCCTATCCCCTCCCCGCAAGGGGGAGGGAGACCTGCTGGAGAGATCTCGCGATACGGCTCGCTTCGCGACCTTTGCCTGATCGTCGTCCGTCCTCACCACCTCCCGCCTCCTAGCCTCCCGGCTTCCTCTCCGCAGCTTCCCCACCTCCCTCACCCCACCACCGCACTTCCCCGGCCGAAGAGCCGGGGCCCACGGATCCCTCCACTCGAGTGGAGCGGTGCAATAGGCCCCAGATCAAGTCCGGGGAAGTGCGGTGGTGGGGTGAGAGCGAGGGTATCCGGAGAGCAAAGAACGACCGTGCCAAAAAACTTATCCCCGCCCCCATCACCCTCCCGCATACTCCTCCCCATCCCTCCGCCAACGGCGAGGCACAGTACGCAGTGCCGCGGCGGCTGGCGGCAGGACTGGAGACGTGCGCAGTGCACACGCGTCTCTCGCCCTGCCGCCAGGGTCTGGGAGTTGGGGGAAGTCCGGGGGCGCCTGGGCTTACGGCCTAAGTGTGACGTGACCGGCCCGGAGTGCGCTCGCGGGCAACTTGCGTGAACGGGCTTGTCGAAACCTCAAACGCTCAAGG
>Ga0182746_1003633_pt1 | contig 10203 bp, 12 predicted proteins | sample eDN3rd30CBELigOP_FD_128881 | JGI IMG/M metagenome (GOLD analysis project Ga0182746, IMG submission 128881) | Enriched Organic Plus compost microbial communities from Emeryville, California, USA - eDNA 3rd pass 30_C BE-Lig OP (version 2) (version 2) ... | reverse complement strand
TCGGCGTGGTTGCCAAGTGCGTGTACGCGAGGTGGCATACGCTGAATCACCTCGATCCATCCCCAATCGCCTGGCTCTTTTTAGTGCCATCGGCACGTGTGCCGGCTAGGATGTTGAGGCCGGACCTGCAGTTCCAAGCCTTAATTGCCGCAATCAAATGCGGACGCATGCAGAGGGAGACTGATCAGCGTGAGTGTATTGACGGTCTGCATAAATTAGTCATGCCGCCGTTCTAAAATTGCCAGACGCGTCGATAGACGTGATGACCCGGGAAAGGGATCAGAATATTCGGCCGGGATGTGACGGCGCGCACATTGGGCGCCGAAGGTGAAAGACTGGGCCAAGAGAATAGCCAAGGATCCGACAGTGCCATCCAACCGGCACACTAGTTACTTGGTATTTTTCTTGGGTGCCTCCGCCTCATCTAGGCGCATTTCCAGAGAGCCAATCATTCGCATTATGTACAAACTATGGGCTCTCACACGTTCGGTATCGGTCAGCTTCGCCGACGAGATTTGCGACAGCACGCCGCCGGCCAGCGCGGCTTTGACCAGCTCAACTGCGCATTCTCTATTGGTATTGGTGTGAATTGCGGCCATGTTAGGACGCTCCTGGAGAAGATGCCCAGATTTTAGGAGGCACACATTACAGATTCACTTCGGCTTTGGCTGCAGGCCACTGCTTCGTCGGCGATAGCTATCACGAGCGCCGCCGGACTAAGTTATGCTTTTGCCACGACGAACCAGTCTCAGTACGTCAGGAATCTCCCGTGCGATAAGGCCCGTGGCTAATCGTCGGCGTTGGCGTAGTCACCCCAGCCCGAAGTGAGAGCGGATTGCTTCGCCGCAGTTGCGTCCGTCCACGGTAAATTGGTCGCCTATCTCGGCACAGTATTCTGCGATCGCGAGAGCAAAGTTCAATAATGTCCCTTCATCTACTGACCACGGCATGTTTGCGCTTTCAGCGATCCGCAAAAGTTCATCAGCGGTCAGGCCGAGTCGCTCCGGCTCGGGCGGTGTCGGGTTTTTATGGTCCATCATTGCCTCCGTTCTAGTTCTAACCCCACAGGAGAGCGGCCGGGCAGCCAGTCAAGTATTCAGTAGGGATTATCCGTTCAACACTTCTCCGGCAACGAATGCGTCTGGGTCGACGCGGCAATCTGGTGGGGAATTTGCCGCTCTATTAGTCGTGTAAACTGACTTCAGTTGATATTACCCTTTTCCTCCATGCGCCTGCTGATCGCCTTCCTTCTCCCCTGGCTGACCTTCTTCACCATCGGCCGCCCCATAGCCGGCATCATTTGCCTGATCCTGCAAGTGACGCTCATCGGCTGGATTCCCGCCACGATCTGGGCGGTGTACGCGCTCAGCCAGTACAAAACTGACAAGAAAATCGAGAAGGCGCTGGGTCAGAGAGGCTGATCGCTCGAGCGCCCACCTGGGCGCAGCCACGCGGAACATCCCGCAGGGCTGAATGTTCCGCTGACGTACATGGCGCCATGGCGGTATAGCGTCAGGCGGTCGGGAGGATCGGCTGCCGCGATGACCCAGACGGCGCCCTGCGGGTCCACCCATAGTATCCGGGCTGCCGTGCTGTCCAGTGCGGCAAGCAAGTCCGCCGCCGAGGCGCCGGGCCGCAGCACTATGGCGGTCGTATTGGCGCTGGCATTAGCATTGACGGGATAAGCGTTCAACGCACCGGCTGCGAACGCCAGAGCCACGACCAGCATTGCGATCGCGTTCCCCCCTGGACCAGAGGCCGTTCCACTGCCGCCCCTCCTGCGCAGGCGCAAACCAATGACCAGCGGCACCACACCAAACAGGACCAGCCATGCGACGTCCCAAGGCAAGGGATGCGCCACGTCCATGCGGATCCGGTGAATGCCGATCAGCCAATGCGAAAGCAGCGCATCCAGCACGTGCCAGACACCGAAGCCGATCCAGAAGTTGGCGATGAACCGTCGGTTGGCTCCCGGCCTGGCCAGGTGCGAGCGTGCCCGATACAGCTGCCACAGCCCGACCACCGCGATTGCATACATGCCGGCATGGAACAGTCCGTCCGCCATGACCTGGACACGCAGGTCGGCGAAGGCGCCGGTGCGCAGGCCCGATAGCAAGTGGTGCCATTGCAGGACCTGGTGCAGCAGGATGCCGTCGAAGAAACCGCTCAATGCGAATCCCAGGCTGTACGCAGCCCAGTCGAGTCTTTGGCTGAATGGCCGGAATCGGGCGGCATCGGCCGCCGAGATGTTCATGTCGCCTCGCGGGCCACGCATTCCCGCAGCCAGTGCTGGACGATGGCCTGGTGGCGTGCTTCGGCCGCCAGGGCCTCGGTGCAGCGGTCCACCAGATCGTCATGGCCGTGCTGCCTGGCCAGATCCGTGAGCAATTCCCACGAGGCATGGTCGGTCAGTTCGGCAGTCAGCAAGGCTTCCAGGCTCTGTGAAAGCGTTGTGCGAGGGTCGGTAATCACCTGTATCAATCCCATTGCGGCTACGGCGCTGACGTCGGCGCCGGGCGTCTGCGCGGTGGGGTCCGCGCCCAGGTCCTGGATGATCTGGGCAAGCATGTGGAAATGGCTTTCTTCTTCGTGGCAGATCTTGACCAGGTCGGCGCGCAGTTCGGTGTCGCGGTCATCGTGCGCGGCGTCCACCTTGACCAGCATGGCCTGGTATAGCCTCACGCCGGAACGCTCGTAGGCCAGTCGCTGCCCCAGCTTGTCGATCAATACTTCCGGGTTGCGCCCGGCGAGTTTGCCGGCTGCCGTAGCCAGCCAGCCCTTGCCTGTCGCGGGCACAGGTACCGATCCTAGCCGTTCGGCCGCCTCAATGTAGGTGGCTCGCAGGGCCGCCGCCTCCTGTAAGTCGCCGGGATCAGGGCCGTGCTGTTCCGCGAATTTCACCTGCATCGGCCCTTGGATGGGTGACATCTGCATGCCGGTACGGTTCATGCCGGTCTTGACGGTGCGTTCCATGGTCATTTCCTCTACTGCGCGTCACGGTTGGGGCGGTTGAGTTCGGTGCCGGGCGTCCATTGATAGCCGGCCGACACGACGCTGCTCGGCGAGCCGGACGCGTTGAGCGCTTCGCGCGTGTCGATCGAAGCCTGGCTTTCTTCTTCCTGCGGTACGTAGGCCGAGCCTTTGGCCCGCAGCGGGATCTCACTGGCCAGTACGCTGCGCACGAAGTCCCGCTGGGAGGCGAATTTCAGGGATGCGGGCATCACGGTGCCCAGGACTTCTTCCGGGTCGCGCCGTTCGTGCTCCTTGAACAGGGATTTGACCAGAGCCAGATGGCCCAGCTCGTAGTCCAGGAAGCGTTCCCAGATGGCCTTGATGCGGGGATTGGTTTCCTGTTCGACGCAGCTGTAGTAGGTGTAGACCTCGGTCGCTTCATGGATCAGCAATTTTTCCAACAGCGATTCTCCGGGGTCTTGCAGCGAGCCATACTGTGTGACGTGCTGCTCTTCGATGGAAGCGATTTCGGCATACAGCTGGCGCGCCAATGGGTCGGCGAACAGCGGACCGATGTTCATGTAATAGTCGTGGGTCTGGTACTCCGCGGCAGTGATGAGGGTGGCGTGCAACTTGGTGAGCAACGACGCCTGCTCGCGTTGATACGGGCGTCGCACGTCATCCTCGGGAGCGCGGTGTTCATCACGGGTGGGACGGCCGGGCACGATGTCGGTATAGCCCTGCAGAATGTTGTTGGCGTCCTTGCCTTCCAGGCGGTCCAGCATGGCGCTGTAGCGATACAAATGATCGAAGTCTTCGAGCAGGCCGAAGCGGTAACTTTGCGCCTGGTACGGGTCCGGCTCGGCCTGCGCGACGGCCGCCGTCACTTCGATGGCGACTTGCTCATAGGCGATGGTGGTTTCCAGCGGGGAATGGTCGGCCGACAATAGCCAGTTGATCATGGTCGCCTGGTGATGCTCGACGCGCCGCAGTTGGGCCAGCGGCACGCGCAGTGGCTCGTTGAAGCGGCTGGCGATATGTTTCAGGCGCAGCGCGTCCACTTCCAGTCCATTGAGCAGAATGATGCGGATCCGCGTGAAAGCGTCGTCGTCCAGCTTGCTGATGGGTTTGCCCACCGTGTCGGCCCAGGTGAAACGCTGGCGGTCCAGCGGCACGCCAGCGTTGTCCCACAAATTGTTCATCGTGCCCATGTCGGTCTCCTGGAAAACCGCCGCAGGCAGCAAATGGTGTTCCCGTCGCTACTGGCCTAGCCGCTGCGCGGGCCGGACCGCTTGCGCAGCACCGCTGGCGTATCGTCGCGCGGCTTCAGCACGCCCGACTCATCGTCGCCTTGCGGGTTGGGGTTGCCGTCGAACTGTGTCGCCTTGCCTTCCGGCGAATCCAGGTCCCCGGCCTGGGAAGGGCGCGAACCGTCTCGTCCGTCGTGCTGGTTGGCGTGCCGGATCCCTTTTTGCACTTCGTCGCCGATATCTGACTGGGGAGTGTCCGGGTTTGGTGCCTTGGGGGAGCCGGCGCTGCGTGTTTCGGACGATTTGCTGGAAAGACGTGGGAATACGCGGGGTCTCATAGCTACCTCCTGTTGAGAAACAGTCCTGCAGCAGTTTCTGTGCCTATGTATGGTCGTGCGCGCGGGTTCCCGTGGCGTTTGCCACGCCTGGGTCGAAACCGTCCTAGAATATCTTTGGTCTTCAACCTATTAGGATGACTATGTGGAACCTTCTCGACAGGCTACGCACTCTTTGCCTAGTAGCGATACCTCTGGTCGCGATGTCGCCCGTGGTTGCCACTGCGGCGGCGGTGACCCTGTACCTTGATCCCCATGGTTCGGATAAAGCCAACGGCGGCAGGCCTGATCAGGCCCTGCGGTCGTTGCAGAAGGCGTTGAATATTGCTTATTTCCGGGTCAAGCAGGGCGCAGACCAGGTGAGGATTGAGATCGCTCCAGGCCGCTATGTAGGCCAGCAGGTCCGAATCGGCCGGCCTCCGGCAGACGCACATTTTGAAATTGTTGCCCGGCCAAGCGCCTCTTCGCGTCCGATATTTGACGGCGGTGGCAGAAGGGGGACTTGGTTCATTATGAAAGCTGCGGACCAGAACGAAGCACGCTTTACGTTCTCAGGGCTGGAAGTCGCCAATTACCTTACTGCGATGTCTTTTGAAGGAAACCGTGAGCTGGTCAACACCAGTCAGGGCAATAACGTCGTTCAGAACATGGTGTTCCGCAATATCGGTCAAGCTAAATCTGGCGAACAGCCGAGTACGGCGGCTGTGCGATTCGTTAACTCACGCCATAATGTCATTCGTGGCAATCACTTTATCAATATTCGCAACAAACGCAGTTGTGGTTTGCTCCACTCGATTTATCTGGCTCATCATTCAAGCGACAATCGTATTGAGAACAACACATTCAAGAACACTTGTGGCTCACCCATTCGGCTGCGTGACGCATCGAACAACAATATTGCTACTAGAAATGTCTTTCGCGAGGCAGAGTTTCGGGCAGTTTTCGACGAATGGTATTGCAACCCGGAACGCATCGATAAATGCACGAAGAAAATACCAGAGTGTCCGTCATGGGGGAATCGCTATGAGGCCAACACTGTGAGCGATTCCGATCAGCGTGCTATCCGGGAGCCGACCGTGGTGCATATTCCGGAAATCCCCTCCACGTGTGATGTGCAGGCTGGAGCTGCGTCGTCGCCCGCTGCTTCCGGTGCGTCAACGGCCACGTATCGCGCAACCAACGCCAAGCGCGAGCGCATCATCAGGAAGTGACTGACCTCGGTCTGGGTATTTACCAACTCGGCAAAAAAAACGCCCCGCATGGCAGACCATGCGGGGCAACAAGCATTACCAAGATGTGTGTGTCGTACCTGGAGAGAGGAGGTGCATCACACAGGCACTACGATAGGGCAATTGCCTGGCGTGCGGGGCGTTGCGCGCGTGTTTGACTTGCGCCAGATCAAGTTGTGTTCTTGCTGATGGCGCGGGCGGCGCGGATGACGAGGGGACCGAGCTCGTGGCGGGCGCGCTCGAGGGTCCACCGGGGCTTCGGCACGGAGATGTTGATGGCCGCGATGGGCTGGCTGTCTTCGTTCAGAATGGCGGCGGCCACATTGACGTCGCCCTGGAAGAATTCCTCGTCCGCATAGGCGTAGCGGTTCTCGCGCGCCTCGGCGATCAAACCACGCAATACCTCGACCTCGGTGGTGCTGTGCGGCGTGTATTTCTGCAGCGGCACACTTGCCAGCCGGCGCTCGGCCTCATCCGACGGCAGGTGCGCCAGCACGGCCCGGCCCGAGGAAGAGGCCGGCATGGGGATGCGCGTGCCGGTCGGCATATAAACGGGGATGTGCTGAGAGGTGGGCACGCGCATGACGAACACCATGCTGTTGTGTTCGTCGGGCACCGACAGGTTGACGATCTCTCCCGATTCCTGGTTCAACTGGTGCAGCACCGCGTGGGCGTTCTGGAAGAGCGGTTCGCGGGCCAAGTAGCTGTAGCCCAGGCCCACCGCCTTGACAGTGACGCGGTAGCGCTTGCTGTACGCGTCTTTCTTCAGATAGCCGCACTGCTCCAGGGTGTAGGCCACGCGCTGCGCCGAGCCGCTGGTGATGTCGCAGGCTTGCGCGATTTCGCGCAGGTTCATGGTCTCGCAGTTGCGGAAGGCTTCCAGGACCGCGAGACCTTTTTCCAGAGATTGGATGAATAGCGCCGAATCGGCCATCGATGTTCCCGGCGACAGCCCGGCGCGCCAGGCTATCGCATTGCGTAACGTATTTGACTGGCGATGTTATCACCGCCCTTGCTGCCGCCCGGGGGCGCCAAGGTGGTTGCCATTCGCCGTTAATCGATAAATAATAATCGAATATCAAATTATAGTTATCGATATTCGATATGTCATCAGAAAACCGGTCGATACTGCCCGAGGCGGTGGATGTGGCCATCATCGGCGGCGGCATCATCGGGACTTGCACGGCGTACGCGCTGGCCCAGGCCGGCATGCGGGTCTGCCTGCTGGAAAAGGGCGTGCTGGCCGGCGAGCAGTCGTCGCGCAACTGGGGCTGGGTGCGCACGCTGGATCGCGATCCGGCGGAAGTGCCGCTGGCGCTGCGCGCCAATCAGCTGTGGGGCGAGATCCAGGCTCGTGCGGAGGTCGGCTTCCGCCGCACCGGCATTCTTTACCTGCAAGAGGACGGGCACGATGCGCAACGGCACCAGCGCTGGCTGGACCTGGCCCGCTCTTGCGAAACCGGGGCGACCCTGCTGGATCGGGCCGCGGTGCTGCGCCATTTGCCAGAATCGCCCAGGCCCTGGAGCGGGGCGCTCTACAGCCCGACGGACGGAGTCGCGGAACCCGGCCTGGCCACGCAGGCCATCGCCGGGCTGGCCCGCGGGCATGGCGCGGTGGTGCTGGAGCGTTGTGCCGCGCGGGGGCTGGACCTGCAAGCCGGCCGTGTCGCGGGCGTGGTGACTGAACGCGGCCTGATCAAGGCGCAAGCCGTCCTGCTGGCGGGGGGCGCATGGTCGCGCCTGTTCTGCGGCAACAGCGGCGTCGAATTCCCGCAGCTGAAAGTGCGCGGCTCGGTGCTGCGTACCGGACCTTTCGATGCGCCGTTGTCGGCCACGGTGAATGGCAAGACGTTCACCTGCCGCAAGCGGGCCGATGGCGGATATACAGTTTCGCAGTTCGGCGCCTCGATGGCGGACGTGGTGCCGGACAGTTTCCGCCTGATGAGCAAGTTCCTGCGCGCCTGGCTTGCCAATAATGCCTTCGTGAAGGTGCGCTTCGGCAAGCGGTTCTTCGAGGAACTGGCTATTCCGCGCCGCTTTGCGCTGGATGATGTCAGCCCGTTCGAACGCTGCCGCGTGCTCGATCCCGCGCCTTCGGCGGGCGCGATCGCGACGGCATGGCGGCGGCTGACGGCGGCCTTCCCGGTTTTCAACGCGGCGCGTATCGCGCACGCCTGGGGTGGCTATATCGATGTCACGCCGGACGCCTTGCCGGTGATGTCGCAGGTGGACGGCATACCGGGGTTTTATCTGGCCTCGGGGTTTTCCGGCCACGGGTTCGGCATCGGTCCCGCCGCGGGCGAACTGATGGCCGACCTGATCCTGGGCCGCACGCCGCGTGTCGACATCCAACCGTTCCGACTTGCGCGCTTTGCCGGCTGAGGCAGGGCGGATGCCACCCATGCACCACATGACAAAAGGGGATACTCCAATGCGTTCATCATCCTTGTTGCACGAGCAGGCCGTCGTGGTCGACGGCCTGGTGTTTTTCAGCGACGGCAGCACTCGCGATATGCGGGCCGGTGGCGTCAATGCCATCAACCTCACCGTGACCGACATGCGCTCGGACTTCGAGCAGGCGCTCAAGGATGTGATGGCGTGGCGGCAGCGCGCGCTCGACCCCGATTCCGGCTGGCTGCTGGTCGAGCGCGCCGAAGATATCGTGCGCGCCAAGCAGGCCGGCAAGCTGGGGCTGATCATGGGCTGGCAGAACGGCCGCCCGCTGGAGGACCAACTGGACCGGGTGGCGCTGTTCCATACGCTCGGCATGCGGGTCATCCAGTTGACGTACAACGAGGCCAATCTGCTGGGCGACGGCTGCCTGGAGCGCCGCAACGCCGGTCTGTCGGCGCTGGGTATCGAGATGGTGGCCGAGCTCAACCGGGTCGGTATCGCCATCGACTTGAGCCACTGCGCCGCGCAGACCTGCCTGGACGCGGCGCGGCACAGTTCGCGCCCGGTGCTGCTGACGCACGCCAATGCCAATGCTGTGATCCCGCGGCCGCGCAACAAGTCCGACGAGGTGCTCAAGGCGGTGGCGGCGACCGGCGGCGTGATCGGCTGCAGCATTCATGCCTACCTGAACTGGCGCGGCGATCCGAAGCAGCAGCCGACGCTGGACGATTTCGTCGCCAATGTGCGCTACATCGGCGAACTGGTCGGATACGAGCACGTTGGCATCGGCACGGATTTTCCTGCGGTGGACACGTACGAGGCGGTGCGCCATGTGATGGTGATGTCGCGTACCAAGTACGCCGCGTCGGGGGGGGATTTTTCGAACGCGTTCGGCGACGTGATGGAAGCGCGCTACCCCACGGAAACGCCCACGCCCGCGCAGTTCCCCGAGTTGACCGCGGCGCTGGCGCGCGGCGGCCTGAGCGAGACGCAGATTCTTGGTGTGCTGGGCGGAAACTTCCAGCGCGCTTTCGCGGCTGCCTGGTCGGCCGCCTGAAGGGGAGGAACACCATGACACTCCGTCACATCCTGCGCGCGATCGGCATGGGGGCCGCGCTGGCCTGCGCCGCCCTGGCAACGGCCCGTGCCGCCTATCCCGAGCGCACCATCCGCATCGTCGTGCCATACCAGCCGGGCGGCTCGACCGACACGGTGGTGCGCAAGTTCGCCGAGCTGGCGGCGCCCGAGCTGGGCCAGTCCATCATCATCGAGAACAAGGGGGGCGCAGGCGCCACCCTGGGGGCCCGCGCGCTGGCGAACGCCGAGCCGGACGGCTATACGCTGGCGATCCTGCCCAGCCCGGTGTTCCGCATGCCGCATATCCAGGACATGGGCTACGACCCGAACCGCGATTTCACCTACGTGATGATGCTCAGCGGCTATACGCTCGGCGTGGCCGTCCCGGCCAATGCCCCGTACCGTGACTGGGCCGGGTTCATCGACTACGCCCGCAAGCACCCGGGTGACATCGCGTACGGCACGGCGAGCGTGGGCAGTGCCTCCAACGTGATGATGGAGGACATCGCCAGGCGCAATGGCGTGACCTGGCGGCACATTCCCTACAAGGGCGAGTCCGACGTGATCCAGGGCGTGCTGGGCGGGCAGTTGCAGGCCTATGCCGGTTCCACCACGGTCCTGCCAATGGTGCAGGCGGGCAAGATGCGCATGCTGGTGACCTGGGGCGACGCGCGCAGCGCGCAGTTTCCCGACGTGCCGACCCTGCACGAGCTGGACGGCACGCCGGCGGCATATGCCCCGTTCGGCATCGCCGCCCCCAAGGGGCTGCCGCCGGAGATCCTGCAAACCTTGCACGATACGTTCAAGCGTGTTGCCGAATCGGAAGCCTTCCGGTCCATCCTAACCCAGTACGGGCAGGAACTGGTCTACCTGGACAGCGCCGCCTACGCGCGCTATGCCGCCGAGCAATTCGAAGCCGAAAGGAAAATCGTCCAGGACTTGGGCCTGAAGGCGAACTGACGCCAT
>Ga0182746_1003631_pt1 | contig 10207 bp, 5 predicted proteins | sample eDN3rd30CBELigOP_FD_128881 | JGI IMG/M metagenome (GOLD analysis project Ga0182746, IMG submission 128881) | Enriched Organic Plus compost microbial communities from Emeryville, California, USA - eDNA 3rd pass 30_C BE-Lig OP (version 2) (version 2) ... | reverse complement strand
GAAGAAGTGGTAGTTAAAGCCGTCATTCCTATTACCATGAATGGGGATACCTTAGAGATTAATCCGGGTGCTTTTAAGCTCGATTCCAATGCAGTAGTGGAAGATATGTTGCGGCGTGTGCCCGGTATTACTATGTGGGGCGACGGTACGATTACCGTAAATGGAAAAGTGGTGAATAATGTATATGTAGACGGTAAACCATTTTTTGGTAATGATCCGGCCTTAGCTACACAAAATCTACCTAAAAACGCCATTGACAAAATACAGGTATACCGTGAAGAAGATTACTCGAAGGATAATTTTGATGATAACCCGGCAGACTCTCTCCTTACAATGAATATTAAACTGCGCGCAGATAAACGAAAAGGCTATTTTGGGAAAGCCGGAGCGGGTATCGGTACGGACAGAAGGTATGAGGCTGATGCATCGGTATTAGGGTATACCAATAAGCTGCGTGGGGGATTGGCAGGGAGTATCAATAATATTAATAAGACCGCAGAGATGCAGGAAATGTTCCGACAGAGCACTTATAGAAATTATAATCCTAACAACCGTTATGTGGCAAATTTCGGAAGTGCCGGTATCAACAAAGTGCTAACGCTGGGTGGGAACATGCAATACAACTTTATGGATGATGCCAATAGCAGGTTTAGTAATCTTTTGACGGCCAGCTATAATTTCAGAACTAATAACAATTTTGTTACTTCTAATACAGATTCCAGAAATAGCGCTAGCTCGAGAGTGTTTTTGCAGGAATCTGAGCAGGAAAGTAACTCACGCGGTTCTAGTCATAGAGCGAATGTGGGATATAATAAACGTGATGCAGAGAAGGATTTGAACATCAGTGCGAGTTTTAATGCTTCTGAGAATGACCGAACCTCCAGAAGCCTATCTTCCAAATCGGAAGAGGATGCAGGTTTGGTGAGCCGTAGTGCTTCGGCTACTCAGGCAAATAGTAGCAGCAACAGCCTCAACTTTTCAACTTCGTTTCGTAATAAGGATGATGATGACCGAAATCTGCGTAGCTTCGGTCTGAATTATAACTTATCCTACAGCGAATCAAAAGGAGAAAGTAATACGATTACTGACTTTGTGTCTTTCGAAGATCCTTCCCAGAATAGATATTTCAACAGGCTTAACCTTAATAATTCTTCAAGCTTTACCACCAGTCTTGGAGCTAATTACAACGCCCTGAAACGTTTGCTGTTTGGAAACTTTAACTTGTGGGGTATTAATATGGTTGTGACTAATAATATTAGTTTCTCTCGCTCCAACGACTCTAAAAATGTAAGCGACTATGATTCCTTATCCTCAACATATATTGCAAATGATTCTTTGACTAACTATCTGCAGGTAGTTAGGGTGGTTGATAGACCGGCTTTGCGTCTATCCAAGAATCTTACTAAGCGATTGTCCGATCGTTTTCAGCGGTATATCAATCTGGCTGCAAATATTCAGGGACAGTTCCTTTCTGAAAAAACGGAGTCAGATATTATTTATCGAAACTTGGACCGTTCTTTCCGCTTCTTTACACCATCGGCTTCCGTTTCGTACAACTATCAGAGATTTAACCGATATACTGTTGAGATGAATTTGTCGGGAAATAGATCTTCCGGTATTCCTTCCATTGATCAGTTGCGCCCTATTATCGATAGTAGTGTCAATACTTATGCCATCAATCTCGGTAATCCTAACTTAAGGCCATACCAAACGAATGCGCTGGACTTCACTTTCAACTATCGCCGCGAACAGTCTGCTCGCAAGGCCGATTATCACTTAACAGTCAACGCCGGTATGAATAGTATTGATAATGCTATTACGGATAGTAGTTATTACGACAATAGCGGTCGCAGAACTACTTATCTTATTAATATGAGCGGCCGTCGTGTATATAGTGGGGGATTGAATGCTAGAACTTCTATTAAACTGAAGAATAACAAAGTACTACAGTTTAGTTATGCTTTCAACATTTCCAATACTACTTCTCCTAACTATGTAGATGCTATTTATACCGTTAGTAAGGCAAATAATATTCGTAATAATATTGGTGTATTCTATACATTGGGGGACTATGGTACAATTGACCTGTCTCAAACTATCAGTACCAACAGTAGTGTACAAACAGGTAATAACCTGCGCTCTCTGAAAGCCGTTAACTATATTACCAATGCTAATATTAACCTCAATCCTATTAAAGATCTTACCATAAGTAACTCGATTGACTATGTAAAGAATAGTACTACAGGACAATCTTCTACACTCTGGAATGCCTTTGTTACCTACCGCTTTTTGTCAACCAAACAAGCCGAAGTAAAATTCTCTGCCATGGATATTCTAAAACAGAATAAAAACATTGTAACAACGGCAGGGGTCAACAACCTAAGTACTACTGTTTCTAACGGTTTAAGGCAGTTTTTCATGGTTACGCTTTCTTATTATCCTCGCCGCTTTGGAGGTGGCAGAAGCCGTGGTGTGCGTGTGGAAGGAGGAAGTGAATTGCGTGAACGCAGGCCGGAGATGAGAAGACCAGAGCCTTCGCGTAGTAGCAATATTAGAAGGCGTTAAGAAAGATTTTTAAGAACTCTTGAGATGGTGTTTTTATCGCGTTTATTTTTTGTACTGACATTGTAAATAATATATTCATTTTTATTACGCCTCGACTTGCTTTCTTTAGATGAGATATTAAGGAGGTTTTTTATCTAAGAAATGTCTTTTACTTTTTAATGCTCATGCGATGAGGGAAAATGACGTAGCGCTATGTTAGTGAATAACGTCGGTAATGAGCAAATACCTATTTAATAACTAAAACTAACTAACTAAAGCAGCCCAATGTCTATAAGATTAAGCAAGCACTTGCTTTGTTTCGTAGCGATTGAAACTAAAAGATGATCCTAATAGAGTACATGTTCCTGATGATATTGTACTCAAATTTTAGATTAGGGTAATATCGAAATTGATCGGGGAAGCAATCTACGGTTTTATATTAAGAGTTTAAAGACTTCAACGTTTGTAGCAGTTGCTTTAAGGGGATACAAAATATGCCAAATTGGAATCGAGCGGCAAGGTGGGAAATTGTTTATTGCTTGAGGATGTGATGAAATAAATATATCTGGATGTCGTAGTTGCATCGAGCAAGTGGATAAAATGATAATTATTAATGCAATATGCAGGGAAAATAAAATTTAAATGTTAGAACATTATTCAATGTATAATTAATATAGAATCACTGTATAGCCTTTGCTTTGTGTATATAGATGCAGTGAAGAGGGGTAAAGTATTGAAGATGGATTTATTGTTTCGAATTTTATTTACATAATATATGTATATATACGTTTGTACTAGTATAAGACATTTATTTTAATAATATCTATTGTTTAATTAAGCAACTACTCCTAAAAAATGAGAAAGCTTACTTTAGGACTGTTTGTAGCCCTTTTATTTACCCAGCTCTCTTTATCTCAAGACCGTCCTTTTATTACTAAATGGCAAGCTGATGGATCTGGTCAGATTTCATTTAAAGCCCAAACTGCTGGAGATGTCACCTATACGGCAAAGTTTAGTACGGGTAGCGGTGAGGATAGTATTATGGGACTTATTAATATGCCGTCGCCGAACTATGTATCTATATACGGTCTTCCTGTAGGGGGTGATGTCGAATTACGTTTAGGACCGCAGAACTTGATGGCGGTTCATATGTACGGTATTAATTTTAAAGAAATATCGCAATGGGGCGATGTAGTGTGGTCATCGATGGCTTCTGCATTTAATGGCGCCACTGTAATGGATGTAACGGCAACGGATAAGCCTAATTTGTCGCAGGTAACTGACATGAGCTTTATGTTTTCCCAGTGTGAAAAGTTAACCGGTCCTAATAATATTAATGACTGGGATGTGAGTAATGTTACTAATATGCGAGCGATGTTTCAAGCCGCATTACTTTTTAACCAGCCTTTGAATGATTGGGATGTGAGTAATGTGACTGATATGGAATGGATGTTTTATTATGCGTCTTCTTTTAATCAACCCTTGGATCAATGGAAGGTGCATAATGTGATAAGTATGTATAACATATTTAGTGGTGCAAGTTCTTTCGATCAGAATCTGGGGAGCTGGGAGTTGCATCTTAATAATGAATTGGCTTCTATTATTCTTGGGCTAGACAACTCCGGTATAAGTTGCGAGAATTATCAGTATTCCTTGTTAGGTTGGGCTACAAACGGTAGTAGCCCTGCTACGGTGAGTGCTAGCGGTCTTACCTATGGTCCTTCTGCGGATTCCGTTCGTGCGCTGTTGATAGCCAATGGATGGATAATTCAGGGCGATGAGTATGACGAGGAATGTAATGCAGTCCTTCCTGTTGTCTTTGGAGATGTGAAGGCAATATTAAAAGGAGGTAGTCTGATAGTTAACTGGGCTACCCTTACAGAGCTCAACAATGATTATTTTGAGGTAGAAGTATCCACCGACGGTAAAACCTTTACTTCGATAGGAAAAGTATCCAGTCTGGCCAAAGATGGTAATTCTGGTCAACCATTGGAGTATACCTTTAGTAAAGCTGTTTCTAAAAATGCCTTGTTGCTGGGTGTAGCTGCATTGGCCTTAGCAGTAGGTAGTTTTGTAGCAGGTCGTCGCAAATTGGGAACTATGCTGTTGTGGGCATGTTTGTTATTGGGAGGAGTATCGGTATCTTGTAGCAAGAAAGATAGCGTGCCCTTAGCGGAAGGTAAGGATATATATGTTCGCATCAAGCAAGTAGATAAGGATGGTAGCTACAAATACAGTAAGTTGGTGAAAGTGATTGTTGAGAATTAATTTCGCTTTTAAATAGTATGTGAAAAGGTCGGCATTGCTGACCTTTTCATTTTAGGATATATCAGCTATAAGATGTGAGTTTCGCTCCATAAGCAAAAACAATCAAAGGCGGTATTGCATGTTTATTGGCTTTTGGTCAAAAAAATATGTAATACAGAAAGCAGATATTTTATGAAAATAAAATGCTCAGGAGACTTAATAGATGTTTAAATAGTGAAGAAAGAGATATAGAAAAGAGTATGATGGCACCTACTAAAAGCACACCGTTGAAGTAGGTAGCTTCTTTTGATATCTCACTGAAAGTCAACAGATAACTGTTTTTGCAATCGGCATGAAGTTCGTTCTCTATCTTTTTAAGCTTTTCTGCTTATATTTGCGTGCAATCAGGCGGATTTGTTTATTGTTCAGCCTGTATAAAAAAATTGAACTAATAAACGTTATGAACCCTTCCCCCCAAGTTCCCGCGTTTACATATAGTTCAATCTCCGGTATTTATTTTTTAAAGCTTACAATTTTAGTATGAGCTGTATTAGAGATTTATTAAATCAGCGCATTTTAGTGCTGGATGGCGCCATGGGTACAATGATTCAAAAGTATAAGCTAACCGAAAAAGATTACCGGGGGGACCGCTTTAAAGATTGGCATACCGATGTAAAAGGTAATAACGATTTATTAAGCATTACCCGCCCGGATATTATAAAGGCTATTCATACTGAGTATCTGAAGGCCGGTGCAGATATTATTGAAACCAATACATTCAGTAGCACCAGCATCGCTCAGGCCGATTACGATATGCAGTCGTTGGCCTATGAGCTTAACGTGGCTTCCGTGAAATGTGCACGCGAAGCTATTGAGGTGTTTCAGACTACTCCCGAAGGCAAGGAGCGTGGGCCACTGTTCGTAGCAGGCGCTATAGGTCCCTTGAATAAAACCCTGAGTCTTTCTCCCGATGTAAACAATCCGGGTTATCGGGCCATTACTTTTGACGAGGTGGTAGAAGCTTATACAGAGCAAATCAGAGGACTAATTGATGCAGGGGCAGATTTTCTGCTCATTGAAACTATCTTCGATACGCTCAATGCCAAAGCGGCTATTTTCGCTGCGAAGAACTACTTCCGTAAACATCCTGATGCTAAGCGTGAAATAATGATTAGTGGCACGATTACCGATGCTTCGGGTCGTACATTAAGCGGACAGACTGTTGAAGCTTTTTATATTTCCATCGCGCATGCCGAGCCGTTGAGTGTAGGGCTAAACTGTGCTTTGGGTGCGAAAGATATGCGTGCGCATATCGAAGAGCTCTCTCAAATAGCAGCCTGCTATGTTTCGGCCTATCCCAATGCAGGTCTGCCTAATGCCATGGGCGAGTATGATGAACAGCCTGCAGAAACGGCAGCTTTTCTGAAAGAATGGGCCGAGAAGGGATTTGTTAATATAGTGGGTGGCTGTTGTGGCACGACTCCCGACCATATTCGGGAAATTGCTCAAGCCGTAAAGGGTATTCGACCAAGACCTTTGCCCGTACTGGAAGATATAGCGTAAAGCGTACGGTGATGGACAAATTTTTTGTAGGATAATTAGAGAATAAGTAAACATTTAATTAAAACTTTTATAAGTTGACCAAAATACAACCATATCTGCGTCTTTCGGGTTTAGAGCCGCTGGTGGTAAGACCAGAAACGAATTTTATCAATATAGGAGAGCGTACCAATGTAACCGGGTCGAAGAAGTTTGCAAGACTTATCAGAGAAAACAAATTTGAAGAAGCATTAAGTGTAGCCCGCCAACAGGTGGAAAATGGTGCGCAGATCATCGATATCAATATGGATGATGCGCTGCTGGATGGTGTTAAGGCTATGACGACCTTTATTAATTTGCTACAAAGCGAGCCAGATATCTGTCGCGTACCGTTGATGATCGATTCCTCCAAATTTGAAATTATTGAGGCCGGGCTGAAATGTGTACAGGGAAAATGTATTGTCAACTCTATTTCCTTAAAGGAAGGAGAAGAAAAATTTATTGAACAAGCAATTATCTGTCAGAACTATGGAGCCGCCGTAGTGGTAATGGCTTTTGATGAAAAAGGGCAGGCCGATACCGAAGATCGTAAAGTAGAAATATGCCATAGGGCTTATAAAATACTCACAGAAAAAGTAGGATTTAAACCGCAGGATATCATATTCGATCCTAACATTTTTGCCATTGCTACAGGATTGGAGGAGCATAATAGTTATGCGGTAGACTTTATCAATGCTACCCGACGTATTAAACAACTGATGCCTTTGGTAGCTGTAAGTGGTGGTGTAAGTAATCTGTCTTTCTCCTTCAGAGGTAATGATACGGTTCGTGAAGCTATGCATTCTGTGTTCTTGTATCATGCCATTAAGGCCGGCATGAACATGGGCATTGTAAATGCAGGACAATTGGTGGTGTATGATGAAATTGATCCGCAGCTTCGTCAGCTTTGTGAAGATGTGATATTGAATAGAAATAACGAAAACAACGAAGCTACCGAAAAGCTATTGGCCTTTGCAGAAACTGTAAAAGCCAAAGGAAAATCAGAAAAGAAAGATGATGCCTGGCGACAAACCACAGTGGAAGAGAGATTGAAGTATGCTTTAATAAATGGCATCACCGAGTATATAGATCAGGATACGGAAGAAGCACGCCTCAAATATGCACGTCCTCTTGAAGTAATTGAAGGGCCGTTAATGGACGGTATGAACGTGGTGGGTGATTTATTTGGCGCCGGAAAAATGTTTCTTCCTCAGGTTGTAAAAAGCGCCCGAGTTATGAAAAAAGCGGTTGCATGGTTGCTGCCATTTATTGAACAAGAAAAGCTGGATAATCCGGCAGCCACATCGGGCAATGCAGGTAAGATTGTAATGGCTACTGTAAAAGGAGACGTGCATGATATTGGAAAAAATATTGTGGGTGTGGTGTTAGGATGCAATGGTTATGAAGTGATTGATTTAGGGGTGATGGTTCCGGCTGATAAAATTCTGGATACGGCTGAAAAAGTGAATGCCGATGTTATAGGACTGAGCGGACTGATTACACCCTCTCTCGATGAAATGGTGCACGTGGCACAGGAAATGAAGCGCCGCAATATGAAGCAACCTTTACTGATAGGCGGTGCTACTACATCGCGCATGCATACTGCCGTAAAAATAGCTCCTCAATACGATAACGGTGTACTACATGTACTGGATGCATCCAGAAGTGTCACAGTCGTAAGCGCTTTGCTAAGCAAAGAAAAAGAGGAATTGCTAGAGAAAACCCGGCAGGAATACGAAGCGCTACGTCAGCAGTTTGCTAATAAGCATCAGAAAGAGCTGGTTACATACAGTGAGGCGCTGGCAAATAGAGAAGTACTAAACTGGAACGATTATCAGCCGGTACGACCTGCCATCAATGATGTGTTGGTGTTGAAAGATTACGACTTGGCTGAAATTGCTGAGTACATCGATTGGGGACCTTTTTTCATCGCCTGGGAGATGCCAGGTCGTTTCCCGGAAGTATTATCAGATAAAAATTTTGGGAGCGAGGCGACTAAACTGTATAATGATGCCCTTAGGATGGTCGATCGTATTGTAAAAGAAAAATGGTTTACGGCCAACGGTGTGGTAGGTTTCTGGCCGGCACTAAGTAATAATGCAGATACTGTAATACTTGCAACAAACAAGGGTGAGGTAAGGCTGGAGTTTCTACGTCAACAATCCAAAAAGGCACAAGGATATTATAACTTCTCATTGGCAGATTTTGTAAAGCCTTCAGAAGTAGGAGAGGGTACGGATTATATGGGTGCATTCGCAGTTACTATTCATGGCGTAACAGATAAGGTTGCCCAATTTGCCACTGAGCTGGATGATTACAATAAAATCTTGGTACAAGTACTAGGCGATAGATTTGTGGAGGCTTTTGCCGAATGCTTACATGCAAAAACACGTAAGGAATATTGGGGGTATGCTAAAAATGAAAATCTGTCAAATGAAGAATTAATTAAAGAAAAATATCAGGGCATTCGTCCTGCCCCCGGTTATCCAGCTTGTCCCGATCATACTGAGAAAATTAAACTTTTTGATCTGTTGAATGTGACGGAAAACATAGGCATTCAACTCACGGAAAGTTTGGCAATGGATCCTCCCGCATCTGTATGCGGATGGTATTTTGCACATCCGAAAAGCCATTATTTTGGTGTAGGAAAAATCAATAGGGATCAGCTTGAAGATTATGCAGCACGCAAAGGTATGAGCCTTGAAGAAGCCGAAAAATGGTTAAGGCCGGTACTGGAATAAAAAAGTTTATTTCTTTTTTCTATATTTTATTTCAACATTCACTACGCCGGCATTAATCATGTCGAGCCGTTTAGCTGCTCTTTTGCTGAGGTCAATAATGCGGCCTTCAACGAAGGGGCCACGGTCATTAATGCGTACTTTTACTTTTTTACCATTGGAAAGATTTTTCACTTTTACTTTGGTGCCAAAAGAGAGTGTTTTATGCGCGGCGGTAAGTTTACGTTGGCTGAAAGTTTCGCCGTTAGCGGTTTTGCGTCCTGCAAATTTATCCGCATAATAAGATGCCTTACCCGCTTCTGTTACTTTTTGGCTGCAAGCTGTTCCTAACAGTAAGACAACGAATAAGAGATAACTTATTTTTTTACGTATACAAGGCATTTATCAAAAGTAATTAATCTTAAGACTTCTTGTTACAACAACTATTTCACGTAGGTTTGTGTATCCAATCACCTCATTAAATCAAGTGTTATGAGTGGTGTAGAAATATTAGGATATACCGCCGGCACACTTACCACGCTTACCTTTCTGCCGCAGGTAATCAAAACTCTTAAAGAGAAATCAGCAAAAGATGTATCACTGGCTATGTTTTTAATAGCTGCCACTAATCAGATTTTGTGGATTTTTTATGGCGTATTGCAACGTGATAATGCTATTATTTTTACTAACGCTACAATACTGGTATTATCGCTTACGATGATCTTTCTGAAACTCAAGTACGGGAGATAGCTAGAAATCGATGCGCACACTTCCGAAAACACCAAATTTACTACCCCGCAGTGTCGTCTGATCTTTAGGAAGTACGCGCCATATAAAATCTACTCGAAGTACACGTAAGATATTGTCTACGCCTGTTCCGAGCTCCAAATAGGTTTTTCCGTCGAGTGACTGAAAGTTAGCATTGTCTTTAAAGTTAAGAGCTTTATTTGCATCAGACAGTGAACCCCATAATGCTTTTACAGTATAAAACTGCCTAAATTTTAGCTTAGGTATCAGTTTAAATATGCCATTGCCAATATTATATTCATAATTAAGTCCGGCAAAGCGGTCGTGGATATACTGATACCGTATCATAGTATTAAATGCATACTTGTTATAAT
>Ga0182746_1003618_pt1 | contig 10254 bp, 10 predicted proteins | sample eDN3rd30CBELigOP_FD_128881 | JGI IMG/M metagenome (GOLD analysis project Ga0182746, IMG submission 128881) | Enriched Organic Plus compost microbial communities from Emeryville, California, USA - eDNA 3rd pass 30_C BE-Lig OP (version 2) (version 2) ... | reverse complement strand
CTCTGCACCGACAACGGTGCGATGATCGCCTGGGCCGGCGCCGAACGGCTGGCGCTGGGTCTCACAGATGGACTGGATGTCGCGCCGCGTGCACGCTGGCCGCTGGGCGAGGTCGTGGGACCTGCACTGGACCGGGACGTCGCATGAGCTTTCAACGGATCGCGGTGGTTGGCGCAGGCGCCTGGGGCACGGCCCTCGCCAATGTCATCGTCCGCGCCGGCCGCGACGTCTCGCTTTACGCCCGCGACCGCGCGACGGCGTCCGCCATGGCCGCCAGCGGTGAAAGCCCGCGCCTGCCCGGCGTGCCCGTCGACGCACGGATCGCGATCCGCGCCATCACCGAGGGCCTGAACGGCCAGGATGCGATCCTGCTCGCCATTCCTGCCCAGACTTTGCGTCCCGTCGCCACCGGACTCGCAACGGTCATCACGCGCGGCCTGCCGCTGATCGCCTGCTCGAAGGGGATCGAGCGGGGCACCCATCAGTTCGTGACCCAGGTGATTGCCGAATGCGCCCCGGCGGCGCGGCCCGCGGTTCTCTCCGGGCCGAGCTTTGCGGATGATGTCGCGCGCGGCCTGCCGACGGCGGTGACGCTGGCCGCGGACGACGACGCCATCGCCGCCTCGCTGGCGCGCGCCCTCGGCAGCCCGACCTTCCGCGTTTATCATTCCACCGACATGCGTGGCGTCGAGATTGGCGGTGCGGCCAAGAATGTGCTGGCCATCGCCGCCGGCATCGTCGCCGGCCGCGCACTGGGCGCGAGCGCGACGGCGGCGCTGGTGACGCGCGGCTTTGCCGAGTTGTTCCGCTTCGGCCAGGCGTTCGGCGCGCGGCCGGAAACGTTGACCGGGCTCTCCGGGCTCGGCGATCTCATCCTCACCTGTTCCAGCCCGCAGTCGCGCAACATGTCGTTCGGCATTGCGCTCGGGCGCGGGACGACGACCAATGGCGTCTCCACGGGCAAGCTGGCGGAAGGCGTGCTCACCGCCCCGGTGCTGGTGGAAATGGCGCAGTCCGGCGGCGTCGAGATGCCGATCGCGACCGCTGTCGCCGCTGTCGTCGCGGGCCAGCTGAGTGTTGATGACGCGATCGAAGGATTGTTGAATCGTCCGTTCAGGGCGGAGGGGTAGTCATGGCCTATTGGCTGGTGAAGAGCGAACCGGATTCGTGGTCGTGGGACGAGCAGGTGAAGGCCGGCGCCAAGGGCACCGCCTGGACCGGCGTGCGCAACCACACCGCCAAGCTCAACCTGATGAAGATGAAGAGAGGCGACCGCGCCTTCTTCTATCACTCGAACGAGGGCAAGGAGATTGTCGGCATCGTCGAAGTGGTGAAGGAGCACTATCCGGATCCGACCGACGAGAGCGGCAAGTTCGTCGTCGTCGATGTGAAGGCGGTGGAGCCGGTGCCGCATCCGGTCACGCTCGCGGCGATCAAGCTGGAACCGAAGCTCAAGGACATGGCGCTGATCAAACAGTCGCGCCTGTCGGTGCAGCCGGTCACCGACGCCGAATGGAAGATCGTCGCCAGGATGGCCGGCATGAAGGCCGCGTAGGTTTGTGCTCCGCGGGTTTCTGTTGGTTTGTCAGTTCTCCAATATCTCAGGACTCGTGTCCCGGACGCGATGCAGCGCGCAGCGCTGCTTCGCAGAGCCGGGACCCATAAACCTGCGCACACCGTGCTGTGATTTTTAAGAGAATTCTTTGGCCGTTGTGGGTCCCGGTTCAGCAGCGCGTCACTTCGTGCCGCACTGCGCCCAGGACACGAAGCTGCATGCTGGGTGAACATGAAGCTTCATACGCGGTGAACAAAAAGGCTGAGCAGGATAGAATTGAATGCGACTGCTGCAACGGCGGCGCGCTCCCTCTCCCGCATAGCCCGTCGAGGACGGGCGTGAACGCCCTTTTGCTGGGGGAGGGTTGGGGTGGGGGAGCCAATAAACGAGCCAGCAGAGAAATGCCCTTTCCCGCCGCGCTTCGCGCGCCGACCTCCCCCGCAAGCGGGAGAGGTTGCGCTGAATATGCGGCGCCCTTTCGCTTCCAATAGTCTGAAGCCTCTCCGCGTCATTGCCGGGCTTGACCCGGCAATCCATCTTCTTCGTAAGAGTCTTTGTTTGATGGATCACCGGGTCTCGCGTTTCACGCGGCCCGGTGATGACGGAGGAGGCTATCGGCGCAATACGCCGGTCATCCCCGCAGCACGCCGCCGGTGCGTTTGCTGACTTCGGCGACGATCTTGCCGGCGACGGCGTCGATTTCCTGATCGGTCATCGTCTTCGCGCGCGGCTGCAGGGTCACGGCGATGGCGATCGACTTCTTGCCCGGATCGATGCCCTTGCCTTCATACACGTCGAACACGCCGACACTGGCGATCAGTTTCTTGTCGACATTCTGCGCGGCGCGCACGAGATCGCCGGCTTTCACCGCACGATCGACGATGAAGGCGAAGTCGCGCTCAATTGGCTGGAACGATGAGAGCTCCAGCATCGGCTTCGCCCGTGTGGCCTTCGCCTTCGCGGCGGGGATGCGCTCGAGGATCACTTCAAAGGCCACCAGCGGGCCATCCACATCCAGCGCCTGCAGCGCGGAGGGATGCAACTCGCCGAAATGGCCGAGCACATTCTGCGGGCCGATCTGGATGGTGCCGCTGCGGCCGGGATGGAACCAGGCCGGCCCGCCGGACACGACCTGCAACGCGGAGACCGGCGCGCCCGCCGCCGCGAGCACGGCCAGCGCATCCGCCTTCACGTCGAAGGCATCCACATCACCCGACCCGTTCATCCAGAAGCGGCCGGCGCCGCTCGCCTTGGCGCGCGCGCGGCGCACGCCGGTCGCGGCGGTGAACTGGTCCTCAGGGCGGACGCCCTTGAAGATCTGGCCCACTTCAAACAACGCGACATCGCCGAGCCCGCGATCCGCATTGCGCTGCGCCGCCGCGGCGAGGCCGGGGATCAGGCTCGGCCGCATGTCGGAGAGATCTGATGCAATGGGATTGGCCAGCGCCAGCGCCGGCTGGCCGCCACCAAACAATTCAGCCTGCGGCCCGGCGATGAACGACCATGTCACCGCCTCGACCAGGCCACGTGCGGCGAGCGCGCGCCTGGCCTTGCGGGTGCGCTGCTGAATCGGCGTGAGCACTGGCTTGCGCGGATCATCGCCACGCGGGAACGGCGTCGCGGCCACACGATCGAGCCCGACGATGCGCACGACCTCCTCGACGAGATCGGCCTTGCCTTCCACATCCGGCCGCCACGACGGCACCGCGACTTTCACGACGTCGCCCTGGCCGGCAACGAAGAAACCCAGATGCTGCAGCACGCGGCGCGCCTCGGTCAGCGGCACGTCGAGGCCGGTGAGACGGCGCACTTCGGTCAGCGGAAACTCGATCACCTTCTCGGGGATCTCAGCCTCGCCTACGACGGTCATCTGCGACGGCGTGCCGCCGCAGAGTTCGAGCACCAGATGGGTCGCGAGATCGAGGCCGGGCTTCATGAAGGCCGGATCGACGCCACGCTCGAACCGGTAGCGCGCATCGGAATTGATGCCGAGCTTGCGGCCGGTCGCAGCAATGTTGTTAGGAACCCACAGTGCCGACTCGATCAGCACATCGGTGGTTGTTTCATCGCAGCCGCTGTCCTCGCCGCCCATGATGCCGGCGAGCGACTCGACGCCCTTGTCGTCGGCGATCACGCATATCGTGTCGTCAAGCGTGTAGGTCTTGCCGTCGAGAGCGAGCAGCGTTTCGCCAACCTTGGCGCGGCGTACGACGAGATTGCCCGTTACCTTCTTGGCATCAAATACATGCAGCGGACGGCCGCGGTCAAAGGTCATGAAGTTGGTGATATCGACCAGCGCATTGATCGGTCGCAGGCCGATCGCCTTCAGCCGCTTCTGCAGCCACTCCGGCGACGGACCGTTCTTCACGCCACGCACCAGCCGCAGCGCAAAGCCGGGGCACAGCGACGGCGTATCGCCAAAGTCGAGCGTCACAGTCACAGGACAGGGGACGTCGCCGGCGATCTGTTTGATGCCCGGGTCCTTGAACTTGCCCATGCTGGCCGCTGCGAGATCGCGGGCGATGCCGTGCACGGCGGTGCAGTCCGGCCGGTTCGGCGTGAGGTTGATCTCGATCACCGGATCGTCGAGGCCGGCCCAGGCCGCATACGGCTGGCCGACCGGCGCATCCGCCGGCAGCTCGATGATGCCGTCGTGATCGTCGGAGATGCCGAGCTCCGCGCCGGAGCAGAGCATGCCGCGGCTCTCGACCCCACGGATGGTGCCGACGCCGAGCGTGATGTTCTTGCCGGGGATGTAAGTGCCGGGCGGCGAGAACACGCCGATCAGCCCCGCCCGCGCATTCGGCGCGCCGCACACCACCTGCACCGGTTTGCCGTCGCCGGTGTCGACCATGCAGACGCGCAGCCGGTCCGCATTCGGATGCTGCTCGGCAGACACGACGCGGGCGATGACATACGGCGCCAGCAGCTTGGCGGGGTCTTCGAGATGCTCGACCTCGAGGCCGATCATGGTGAGCTTGTCCGCGAGCGCATCGAGCGGCTCGTCGGTCTCGAGATGCTCCTTGAGCCAGGAGAGGGTGAATTTCATGGCAGGGTCTCTCCGGTGGTGTGGCTTTCGACAGTTGTTGTTGGCACGGATACCGCTTGTGCAGGCGTCACGGTATCCCGAGAAACTGACGTATCTCGATTAGGCTGTGCTTCACCGCTCGCCGCAGCCTGTCCCCTCTCCCGCTTGCGGGGGAGGGTTAGGGAGGGGGAATTTTTCAACGCAGCCGCAATCGTTTCGAGCACGCCGTCCTTGTTGTTCAGCACGTCATAATTGTTGAAACGTAGGACACGAAATCCTTTGCTCGCGAGAAACGCATCGCGTCGCGCATCGCGCCTTACGCCTTCCCTCTCAAAATGCTGACCGCCATCCAGTTCGATGACCAGCATCGCATCGATGCAAACAAAGTCGACGACGTAGGGCCCGACAGCTTTCTGTCGGCGAAAACTCGCACCATTCAGACGATGGGCTCGCAATTCATTCCAGATGAGTTGTTCTACATCAGTCGCGTTGCGGCGAAGTGACCGCGAGCGATCTTTCATCCGTTGGGTGAGCTGCCAGCCGGGCTGTTTGGAAGCGATCATGCGATGCCTTCGTCAGGAGCAAAGGGCCCCCTCCCTAACCCTCCCCCGCAAGCGGGAGAGGGAATAGGCTGTGCCTGCGGCAATGTTCTGCCCAAAGTGATGTACCGCCACGGCAGAAGCTCCGCCCGAGTCATTTCGCGGCGGAGTTGTTTTGCTCGCGTGCGTTGTCGGGGAGTGATGGGAGCGTGAGGCATATGTGACCACCCCCCTCCCTAGCCCTCCCCCGCAAGGGGGGAGGGAACAGGCCGAGCATGTGGCTTGGTTTGTCCCAACAAACGAAGGCTGCGAAGTAGGTTCACGAGCTCAATCCCCCGGCCAATGTCGGCAGGTCGAGCGGGCGGAAGCCGTAGTGGTTGAGCCAGCGCACGTCGGCCTCGAAGAAGGCGCGCAGGTCCGGCATGCCGTATTTCAGCATGGCGATGCGGTCGATGCCCATGCCCCAGGCGAAGCCCTGATACTCGTTAGGATCGAGGCCGCAATTGCGCAGCACGTTCGGATGCACCATGCCGCAGCCGAGAATCTCGAGCCAGTCCTCGCCCTCGCCGAAGCGGATCTCGCCCTTGTCGCGCTTGCACTGGATGTCGACTTCCATCGACGGCTCGGTGAACGGGAAGAACGACGGGCGGAAGCGCATCTTGACGTTGTCGACCTCGAAGAACGCCTTGCAGAATTCCTCGAGGATCCATTTCAGGTGGCCGAGATGGGCGCTCTTGTCGATCACCAGCCCCTCGACCTGATGGAACATCGGCGTGTGGGTCTGGTCCGAGTCGCTGCGATAGGTGCGGCCGGGGATGATGACGCGGATCGGCGGCTGCTGTGACAGCATGGTGCGCACCTGCACCGGCGAGGTATGCGTGCGCAGCAAGAGGCGCGAGCCGTCCTCCGCCGGGTTGAGATAGAACGTGTCGTGCATCTCGCGGGCGGGATGGCCCTCGGGGAAATTCAGCCGGGTGAAGTTGTAGTCGTCGGTCTCGATGTCCGGCCCTTCGGCGACGGCGAAGCCCATGTCGGCGAAGATCGCGGTGAGCTCGTCGATCACCTGGCTGATCGGATGCACCCGGCCAAGCTCCGCCGGGCTCTCCCGCACCGGCAGGGTGACGTCGATGCTCTCGGAGTTGAGCCGCGCCGCCAGCGCCTCGCCCGCCAGCACCGCCTTGCGGGCGGCGATCGCGGCGGTGACCGTGTCCTTCAGCCCGTTGATCAGCGGCCCCTGCGCCTTGCGCTCGTCCGGGGTCATGCTGCCCAGCGTCTTCAGCAGCGCCGAGACCGAGCCGCTCTTGCCCAGCGCCGCGACGCGCACCGCCTCCAGCGCCGCCTCGTCGGGCGCCGCGGTGACATCGGCAATCAGTTTCGCTTCCAGCGTCGCAAGTTCAGACATTCGTCACTCCGGCATCACGAACAGGTCGGTGTCGTGCGGCCGTCCGCCGGCCTGGGTCAACATCGCATGCACCTGGCCGCGATGATGGGTCTGGTGATTGAAGAAATGGGTCACGAGCAGCCAGCGCGGCTTGGTGACGTCATCCTGGATCGCGCCGGAGAACCACGCCAGGTCGGCCGTCAGCCACGCCGCATCGAGGCCGTCGGCCCAGCCGATGATGGCGCTGTCGAGGTCCGTGCGCTTCGCCACGAGGTCGTCCCAGTCCGGATAGAGCGACACCGACTGCGCAATGCCGCCCGTGGGCTTCGGCAGGCCGGCAAACCGGCTCATCCAGGTCCCGTCCCCCCACAGCAGGTGGCTCAGGGTCTGGTGGATCGAGCCGAAGAACGCGCCGCGGTCGCGCCGCCGCTCCGCGTCGGAGAGGCCGGCGGCGACGCCATAGAGGTTCGCATTCTGCCAGCGGTTGTAGCGCGCCATGCGCTGCACATAGGCGGGGTCGATCATGGAACCACCTGAACGGCGTCAGCCCGGGCGCGGCCCGGGCCTTCATTCCCGTGTGATTGTTCCGATGGTCTCGCCGGGTCAAGCCCGGCGATGCCCGAAAACGCTTACGCCGCGGCTTGCACCGGGGCGGGCGGCAGGCTGGCCTTCACCTTCTCGACGATGGCCTGGAACGCCGCCGGCTCATGGATCGCGAGGTCGGACAGGACCTTGCGGTCGATCTCGACTCCGGCCAGATCGAGGCCGTTGATAAAGCGGCTGTAGGTCAGGCCGAACGGACGGACGGCAGCGTTGAGGCGCTGGATCCACAGCGCGCGGAACGTGCGCTTCTTCCGCTTGCGGTCGCGATAGGCGTACTGCTGCGACTTCTCGACCGCCTGCTTGGCGATGCGGATGGTGTTCTTGCGGCGGCCGTAGAAACCCTTGGCGGCCTTGTAGACTTTCTTATGCCGAGCGTGGGCGGTGACGCCCCGTTTGACGCGGGCCATGGCTGATCTCCTGTGCGGTTATCCTGCGGGCTGAGGGGAGGCGGAAAGGCCGTCCGGTCAGGCGTTGGGCAGGAAATACTTTTTGATGTTGTCGCCGTCGGTCTTGTAGAGGACGGCGGTGCCGCGCAGCTGGCGGATCTGCTTCTTGGTCCGCTTGATCATGCCGTGGCGCTTGCCACGATGGGCGAACAGCACCTTGCCGGTGCCGGTCACCTTGAAGCGCTTTTTGGCGCCCGATTTGGTCTTCAACTTGGGCATTTGGCTCTCCTGTGCGGCCAACGGCGGCCGTCCGGCTTGCGCCGGTTTGCTCCTCATGAGCGTGCTGATTGAGCACTTCACGCCGCCACGGCAGCCCTTTCGGCCGGGCAACGAGAGGGCGGCGTTATGGCAGAGGTCGCCCGAAAAGACAATATCGTGACACGCGCCGGCGGCAGGAATCGGCCGTCCGGCCCCGGCGGCATCCCGATCGCGTGAACAGCCGCAGCCGGGCCGGAACCCGGCTCGCGAGGACCGGGTTGTTTCGCCGGCGGGCACAATGCGCAGGGCGCGGACGTGCAGGGCGCGCAGGCGCCATGGGAGAGAGCGATGATCGCGTTGCGTGAGCAGGGTCGGGCGGCCGGTCTGGCGCTGGCGGCCGGGGTGATGCTGGCGGCGGGGGTGATGCTGGCGGCGGCCCTGGCGCCCCGGCCGGCGGCCGCAGCCACCTATGACGGGCGCTGGACCGTCCTCGTCATCACCGACCGGGGCGATTGCGACCGCGCCTACCGCTACGAGGTGCAGGTCCGCAACGGGACGGTCGGTCTGGCGGGCGGGGAATCAAGTCCGGTCGCGGTCTCCGGCCGGGTCGGCGGCAACGGCGCGGTGCGGGTCAGCCTGTCGCGCGGCGAGCAGAGCGCCAGCGGCTCCGGCCGCCTGCGGGGCGCGAGCGGCGCCGGCCAGTGGAGCGGCAACGCCGCCGGCCGCCAGTGCGCCGGCCGCTGGCAGGCGGAGAAGCGGAGCTAGCGCATTTTCCGGAAAAGGGGACACCGGTTTTCCGTAGAAAACTGGCGCATGTAACGGTCGCGTGGACGCACGCCGTCAGGTGCAACAGCCGCAAACGCAAACGGGCCGGCGACATGCGCCGGCCCCATTTGCTGTCCGTTGGACGACTGCTTAGTAGGACGGATGGAAGAAGTCCTGGCGCAGTTCGTTCCGGATGAACGGATCAGGGTCGGCGCCGACCACCCGGCCGCCAACATAGACGCTGTCGTTGCGCGGAGCGACAAACTCGGCGCGGGCACGGGCGCCCTGACGCGTCACGGCCTGGGCGCGCGACTCCGAGCTCTGCCGCTGATAACCGGGATACTGCGTCCCCTGCGCGGCAGCCGGCGCGGCCTGCAACAGCAGTGGGATCGCCAGCGTGGTCACGGCAGCAGCCGTGGCAATATATGTCTTGATCGACATGTCATGTCTCCATGATTTCTTGGTTAAACGCCTCCCCCACAACGTGGTCCGGAGGGACCGCGAGGAAGCCTGCGCCAGAGATGTTCACGACAAGGTCGCACCGCTATGGGTGCGAACGGACATACAGTCTTCGATGAAATGAAAGAATGGACGCGCCGTGGCGCGGCATGCGTCATCACTGTTTTCCGGGGCAAGCCGCATGTTTCACCACGGTAGAGCTACCGGAAGCCGGGCGTCAGACACGCCGTTATGTCAGCAGATGACAGCGCGTCACACGGACCTGTTACAATGGGACCACAACGCCATGCCGGCTTTGTGATCACGCGATCCCGCGCGCTCCATGAGCGTCTTCGGAAAAAGAATATCACGAGGCGGCGACGCATGGATCATGCGCGGGCCGGACCCGCGCATGATCCCGATCATAATCGTCAGGCCGCCAGCGTATTCTTGTAGAACACGCCATCCTTCATGATGACGGCAAAGTTCTTGTCCGGATCGGCGACCAGCTTGATGTCCGCGATTGGATCGCCCTCGACGAGCAGGAGATCGGCAAATCCGCCCGCCTCCACCACGCCGACCTTGCCGGGATAGGGACTGCGCGGTCCCGACATCGCGAGCAGCTCGGCATTGCTGCTCGTCGCCATGATGAGAATCTCGGCATTGGAGTACCAGCGCGACATGGTCGTCAGAATGGCGCCCTGGTTCTTCGTCATGGCGGGATTGAATAGGATGTCCGTGCCCCAGGCGGTCTTCAGCTTGTATGTCTTCGCCAGTCCGTAGGCCGTGTCGGTTCCCGCGAACATCGTGAGCTGCTTGGCGCGGTTCTCCGAACCCGCGGGATAGGCATTGGCATATTGATTGTCGAGGAAGGCCTGGGACGAAAACCAGATGCCGTTGTCGGCCATGATCTTCGCTGTCTCCTCGTCCATCAGCTGCCCGTGGTCGATGCAGCGCACGCCGCCGCGGATCGCCATCTGGATGGCGCGCGGCGTATAGGCGTGGACCGTCACATAGGTGCCCCAGTTCTCGGCGGCGCTGACGGCGGCGCGGAACTCCGCCTCGGTATACTGGGTGACATCGATCGGATCGTAGCTGGAGGCGACGCCGCCGCCGGCTGCGAGCTTGATCTGGCTCGCGCCGAGCATCAGCTGCTCGCGCACGCGCCTGAGCACCAGATCCACGCCATCGGCAATGATGCCGCCGCCCATCACCTCGCCATGGCTGAGCGGCGCGCCGATCGTGGCAGGGATTTCATAGGGCATGCGGAAGTCGCCATGTCCGCTGGTCTGGGAGATCAT
>Ga0182746_1003617_pt1 | contig 10255 bp, 8 predicted proteins | sample eDN3rd30CBELigOP_FD_128881 | JGI IMG/M metagenome (GOLD analysis project Ga0182746, IMG submission 128881) | Enriched Organic Plus compost microbial communities from Emeryville, California, USA - eDNA 3rd pass 30_C BE-Lig OP (version 2) (version 2) ... | reverse complement strand
GCTCCGCACCGGGCGGTCGTTCCGCCCCGCCCTCGATTATCCCGGGTCAGGCCCGTCCCGCCGGAACCCGCGCGCCGTCCGGCGCCCAGCCCGGGTCGGCGGCGTGGACGGCGGCGAGCGCGGCGGCGACCTCCGCCGCACGGCGCTCGTCGTCCCAGCCGAGCACCGGGGCGACGACCTCGGCGATTTCGGCGGCGGCTGCCGGGGTGGCCTCGCCGGTGAAGGCGAGGCCGGTGCGTCGCAGCAGCAGGTCGGCGAGGTGCACGACCTCCTCGGTGCGCGCGAGGTGGCGCAGCTCCGCGGTGGAGTAGGCCGGTGCTTCCCGGAGCGGTTCGTCGGTGTCGTCGGCCTCGATGGCGGCGATGACCTGCGCGGCCTCGGTGCCGTAGCGCTCGAGGAGGGTCGCGACCCGCTGCCGCGGGAGGGTGCCGGCGTGCTCGCCGATCCACTGCGCGGTGCGACGGGCGGTGGTCGGGAACCCGCGGCCGCCGCCGATGGGCCTGCCCGCGGTGGAGCCCCGCCGCTCGGTGCCGAGCAGGGCCAGCACCCGGTCGGCGAGGTGCTCGGCGGAGGCGCGGAACGTCGTCCACTTGCCGCCGACGAGGCTGAGCACGGGCGTGCCGCCGGGGAGGCGCTGCGCCTCGATGCGGTAGTCGCGGGAGACGAAGCCGGGGGCGAGGTCGCCGTGCCCGGGCAGTGGCCGCACGCCGGCGAACCGGTGCACGATGTGCTCCCGGGTGACCTCGATGGAGGGGAAGACGTGCCGGACGAGGTCGATGAAGTAGTCGACCTCCTCCTCGGTGCACACGATCGGCTCGCCCATCCGGTGCTCCAGGTCGGTCGTGCCCACGAGCACGCGCCCCTTCAGCGGGTAGACGAGCACGATGCGGCCGTCGCGGTGCTCGAAGAAGATCTCCCGGCCGCCGGTGGCCGCCAGCAGTTCGGGGTGGTCGAGCACGATGTGCGAGCCCTTGGTGCCGCCCATGTACCGGGTGGGCTCGCCGAGCGCAGCGTTCGTGAGGTCGGTCCAGGGGCCCGAGGCGTTGACGACCACGGATGCCGAGAACACCGTCTCCGCCCCGGTCTCGGCGTCCCGCAGCACGACCCCTTCGGGGGTGGCCGCGACGGCGGCGACGTAGGTCGCCGCCCGGGCACGGCCGGCGCCCGCGGCGATCCCGTCGCGGAGCACGTCCAGGGCGAGCCGTTCCGGGTCGCGGAGGGAGGCGTCCTCGTAGGTGGCGGTGTACTTCAGGTCGGGGTTGAGGTCCGGGAGCACCTCGAGCGAGCGGCGCCGGCCGCGGAACACGTGTCGGCGGATGCGGCCGCCGCGGGAGAAGGAGTCGTAGATGACGAGGCCGAGCTTGATGAGCAGGGCTCCGCGCTCCTTGGGGGCGCCGGCGCCGTGGCGGAGGAAGCGCAGCGGTGCGGCGAGGATGCCGGAGAAGGTGGAGAAGATCGGGATCGTGGTCGCGAGCGGACGGACGTAGTGGGGCGCGGTGCGCAGGAGGTCGTTGCGCTCGACGACGGCTTCGTGCACGAGCCGGAACTCGCCGTTCTCCAGGTAGCGGATGCCGCCGTGGATCATGTGGGAGGACGCGGCCGACGCACCGGAGACGATGTCCCCGCGCTCGACGAGCACGACGTCCACGCCCTGCAGGGCGAGATCGCGGAAGGTCGCGATCCCGTTGATGCCGCCGCCGATCACCAGCACCTCGGCCTGCGGCCGCTCGACGATCGACCGCCAGGCCGGCCGCTCCTGCTCCGTGCGCATGCGCTCCCCTCCCCGCGGCGTCCGGGCGCCGCTCCCCCATCGTCTCCAGCGGTGGACATCGTTGCAAGGCAATTGCACGAACGTGCACACTGTCGGTGTGAGTGAGCGCGGACTGCCCCGTGACGTGTCGACGGCACTGTCGGCCGCGACCGCGCACTACGTCCACGGCGAGACCATGGAGGCGATCGCCCGACGTCTGGGGGTCTCCCGGTCGACCGTCTCGCGACTGCTCAAACAGGCCAGGGAATCCGGCCTCGTCGAGATCCGCATCCGGTCACCGCTGGAGGCGCCCCGCCTGCTGGCGCAGGGCCTGAAGAAGACGTACGGGGTGAGCGCGCTGCCGGTGCCGGTGCCGGAGGACGCGAGCGACGTGGAACGGCTCGACCTCGTCGCCGCCGCGGCGGCCGACCTCATCGGCGCGCGGATCGGCTCGCACCGCACGGTCGGGATCGCCTGGGGCTCGACGATCGCGGCGGTCAGCCGCCACCTCAGCCCGAAGCCGACCACCGGCACCGTGTTCGTGCAGTTGAACGGTTCCGGCAACACCCGCACCACCGGTCTCGGCTACGCCAGCGACATCCTCGGCAGGTTCGGCCGGGCCTTCTCCGCGCAGGTGCAGCAGTTCCCGGTGCCGGCCTTCTTCGACGACCCGGCCACGAAGACGGCGCTGTGGCGCGAGCGCAGCATGCGCCGCATCCTCGACGTGCAGGATGCGATGGACACCGTCGTGTTCAGCGTGGGTGCCGCGGAGTCGTCGGTGCCGAGTCACGTCTACTCCGGCGGCTACCTGGAACCGGCCGACCTCGACGAGCTCGCCGCCGAGGGCGTCGTCGGCGACGTCGCGACCGTCTTCTACCGTGCCGACGGCTCGAGCGAGGACATCGCGCTGAACGCGCGCGCCACCGGCCCCGCGCTGAGCCGCCTCGCCCGCGTGCGCCGTCGCATCTGCGTGGTCGCCGGCGCCTCGAAGCTCACCAGCATCCGCGGCGCGCTCGCAGCCGGGCTCGTCACCGACCTGGTCATCGACGAGCCCACCGCGCGGGCGTTGCTGGCCGTCGGCGGGCACCGGATCCGGCGGGAATGAAACAGACACGCCCGCGTTGAGTAGGATCAGTGCAACAACGTGCTCCGGGGTCGGTGAGAATCCGAACCGGCGGTGAAAGTCCGCGAGCACCGTCCGCCCCGGCGGGTGGTGTCGATCCGGTGGAATTCCGGGACCGACGGTGATGCGACGCAAAGCGTCGTCAGTCCGGATGGGAGGCAGCACGCGCGTAAGCATACGCGCCGATGCCATCCGCGCCCACGGAGCGGGATCAGGAGAATCGGATGCCGGTGCGTGACGCGGAACGCGACGCGATGCGTCGTGCGCTTCTCGCCGCCCGCCGGGGACGCAAGGGCGTGAATCCCCAGGTCGGCGCGGTGATCCTCTCACCCGACGGGGAGGTGCTCGTCGAGGGCTGGCATCGCGGCGCGGGCACCCCGCACGCCGAGGTGGACGCGCTCGCCCGCCTCGCGCCGGGGGCCGCACGCGGCGCGACCGCCGTGGTCACCCTCGAGCCGTGCAACCACACCGGCCGTACCGGCCCGTGCGCACAGGCGCTCATCGAGGCCGGTGTCGCCCGCGTCGTCTACGCCGTCCCCGACCCCACCCCGGTCGCCTCCGGCGGTGCCGAACGGCTGCGGGCCGCGGGCGTCGAGGTCGAGTCGGGCCTGCTCGCCGACGAGGCGCGCGAGCTCCTTTCCTCGTGGATCACGGTGCAGCTCCTCGGCCGACCGCACGTGACCGTCAAGTGGGCGCAGAGCCTCGACGGCCGGGCCGCCGCATCCGACGGCACGAGCCAGTGGATCACCGGCCCCGCCTCCCGCGCCGACGTCCACCGGCGCCGCGCGTCCGCCGACGCGATCGTCGTCGGCACCGGCACGCTCCTCGCGGACGACCCCGCACTCACCGCCCGCGACACCGACGGCTCACTGCTGCCGGACCAGCCCGCGCCCGTCGTCATCGGCACCGCACCGGTCCCCGCCGACGCCGCGGTCCGCCGGCATCCGCGATCGCTGCGCACCTTCCCGACCCGGGACCTGCACGCCGTCCTCGCCGAGCTGCGCGAATCCGGGGTGCACCGGGTGTTCGTGGAGGGCGGCCCGACGCTCGCCAGCGCGTTCCTGCGCGAGGGGCTCGGCGACGAGGTGCTCGTGTACGTCGCACCCGTGCTCATCGGCGGCGACCGGCTCGCACTCACCGACATCGGCGTCACGACCATCGCCGACGCCCGCAGACTCGAGGTCGCCCAGGTGGAGACGCTCGGCGAGGACCTGCTCGTCGTCGCGCGCCCGCAGAACGGAGAAGGCTGATGTTCACCGGCATCGTGGAGGAGATCGGCACGGTCACCGCCGTCGCACCGTCCGGCGACGGCGTCCGGCTCACCGTCCGGGCCCCGCTGGCCGTGGCCGACGCCCGCCACGGCGACTCGATCGCCGTTTCCGGGGTGTGCCTCACCGTGGTCGAGCAGGGCGAGGACTGGTTCACCGCCGACGTCATGCGCGAGACGCTCGACTCCGCCACGACCGGCGCGCTCGCGCCCGGCTCCCGCGTGAACATCGAGCGTGCGACCTCCGCCGGCGGCCGCCTCGGCGGCCACATCGTGCAGGGCCACGTCGACGGCACCGGCACGGTGCTGGAGGTCCGCCCCGGCGCGCAGTGGCAGGTCGTCCGCGTCTCCGTGCCCGCCGAACTCGCCCCGCTCGTGGTCGACAAGGGTTCGATCGCGATCGACGGCGTCTCCCTCACCGTGAGCGCGGTCAGCCCGGCCGACGCCGCATCCCACTGGCTGGAAGTCTCCCTCATCCCGGAGACCCTGGCCGCCACCACCCTCGGGGACCGCGTCGCAGGCGATGCCGTCAACCTCGAGACCGACATCCTGGCGCGCCACGTGCAGCGCCTGCTCGCTTTCACCCCGGAAGGAGGCTCCCGATGAGCCTGTCCACCATCCCGGAGGCGCTCGACGCGCTCCGCGTCGGCCGTCCGGTCATCGTCGCAGACGACGAGGACCGCGAGAACGAGGGCGACGTGGTGCTGTCCGCACAGCTCGCGACCCCCGAATGGATCGCCTGGACCGTCCGCCACTCCAGCGGCTTCATCTGCGCACCGATGCCCGCGGACTGGGCGGACCGCCTCGACCTGCCGCCCATGGTGGCCGTCAACGAGGACGCCCGTTCCACCGCGTACACGGTGAGCGTGGATGCGGCCGACAAGGTCTCCACCGGCATCAGCGCCTCCGACCGCGCCCACACCCTGAACGTGCTGGCCGACCCGGCGTCGACACCGACGAGCGTCATCCGCCCCGGCCACATCCTGCCGCTGCGCGCCGTCGACGGCGGCGTGCGCGAGCGCGGCGGGCACACCGAGGCCGCCGTCGAGCTCACCCGCCTCGCGGGGTTGGAGCCGGTCGGCGCGATCGCCGAGGTCGTCGCCGAGGACGGCAGCATGATGCGCCTGCCGGGCCTCATCGAGCTCGGCGCCCGCGACGGCGTCCCGGTCATCACGATCGAGCAGCTCATCGCCTACCTCGACGAGCACGAGCCGCGCGAGCAGCAGCCGGCCGGCGGTGCCCACCACCGGCGCCGGGTGAGCCTGCGCGCCGAGTCGACCGTGCCCACCTCGCACGGTGTCTTCCGCTTCCTCGCCTACAAGGACCGGGTCACCGGCACCGACCACCTCGCGATCGTCTCCGGCGACCTCACCGAGGAGGCGCCGCTGGTGCGCGTGCACTCCGAGTGCCTCACCGGTGAGGCCTTCGGCTCGCTGAAGTGCGAGTGCGGCCCGCAACTCGAGGCCGCACTCGACCGGATCGAGCGGGACGGCGGCGTCGTCGTCTACATGCGCGGCCACGAGGGCCGCGGCATCGGCCTCATCAACAAGCTGCGCGCCTACGGGCTGCAGGAGCGGGGCCTGGACACCGTCGACGCGAACCTCGCGCTCGGCCTTCCCGCCGACGCGCGCGACTACGCCGCCGCGGCGGGCATCCTCGCAGACCTGGGCGTCGGCAGCATCCGCCTGCTCACGAACAACACCGACAAGGTGTCGCAGCTGCGCGAGCTCGGCCTGCAGGTCGTCGAGCAGGTGCCGCTGCTGGTCGGCGTCGGCCCGAACAACCACCAGTACCTCGAGACCAAGCGGGACCGGATGGGGCACGTCATCCCCGACGCCGAGTTCGCCGAAGCATTGCAGCAGATGAAGGAGAACGCCGAGTCATGAGCGGCAAGGGGGCGCCGCAGGCGCAGCACATCGACGCGACCGGCCTGAAGGTGACGGTCGTCGCCGGCACCTGGCACGAGGTCATCACCGACGGACTCATCGCGGGCGCCGCGCGGGTGCTCGACGCCGCCGGGGCCGACTGGTCGCTCGTGCGGGTCGCGGGATCGTTCGAGCTGCCGGTCGTGGCCAAGGCGGCACTCGAGGCGGGCGCGGACGCCACCGTCGCACTCGGGGTCATCATCCGCGGCGGCACCCCGCACTTCGAGTTCGTCTCGTCCGCCGCGACCGACGGCCTCACCCGGGTCGCGCTCGACACCGGCAAGCCGGTCGGGTTCGGCGTGCTGACCCTCGACGACGAGCAGCAGGGCCTCGACCGGGCGGGCCTGCCCGGCTCGAGGGAGGACAAGGGCGCCGAGGCCGCGGACGCGGCCCTGCGCACCGCACTGACCCTGCGGGAGATCCGCTCGTCCTGAGCCGCGGGTTCGGCTAGCCTGACGGGCATGGAGATCCTGCGCCACGTCGTCCTCTTCGTGCACCTCGTCGGGTACGCCATCCTCTTCGGCGCCTGGCTCGCGGATGCGGTCGCCGGCCGCATCCGGTTCTCACGGCTGCAGAACGTCGGCCTGACGATCGCCGCGGTCGCGGGTCTCGTGCTCGCCGCGCCCTGGGGCGACTTCGAGCCGAACTACGTCAAGCTCACGGTCAAGCTCGTCGTGCTGCTGATCATCGGTGCACTCATGGGCATCGGCGGCGCCCGCGCGAAGCGCACCGGCTCCGTGCCGCCGGCGATGTTCTGGGGCGTCGGCGTGCTCACGCTCCTCAACGCCGGCATCGCCGTCATCTGGCGCTGATCAGGCCTTCCGGAACCCCGCATCCCCCGCCGGATGCGGGGTTCCGCGTATCCGCGCGAGTACACTGGGCCCTTGTGCCGTGACTCCGCGGTGCCTCTCCGACGCCCCGCTCCGGCACGCGACCCGTGCAGGTCCTCCGCGGCGCCGGTGGCTCCTCACACATGGGAACCATTCCGTCGATCCCCTCTAGGTTGCGAATGTCCACCCCCACCGCCACTTCGGCCCCAGCCCCCGCCAACCCCCGCTCCCGCGTCATCACGGCGAGCCTGGTCGGCACCACCATCGAGTTCTACGACTTCTACGCGTACGCCACCGCGGCCGTCCTCGTCTTCCCGGCACTCTTCTTCCCCACCGGCGACGACACGACCGCGCTCCTGTCCTCGTTCGCCGTCTTCGGCGCCGCCATGGTCGCCCGCCCGATCGGCGCGGTCGTCTTCGGCCACTTCGGCGACCGGTTCGGCCGCAAGGCCACCCTGGTCGCCTCCCTCCTGACGATGGGGATCGCGACCTTCCTCATCGGATGCCTGCCGACCTACCAGAACATCGGCTGGTGGGCCGCGCTGCTGCTGCTGTTCCTCCGTCTCGCGCAGGGCTTCGCCCTCGGCGGTGAGTGGTCCGGTGCCGCGCTCGTGGCGACCGAGAACGCCCCCGACGGCAAGCGCGCCTGGTACGGCACCTTCCCGCAGCTCGGGGCGCCGATCGGCTTCATCATCGCCAACGGCGTCTTCCTCGTCATCAACTTCGTCCTGCCGCACCCGGACGGCACCGCACAGCGGTCGGCCGAGTTCCTCGCCTGGGGCTGGCGGGTGCCGTTCTGGTTCTCCGCGATCATGGTCATCATCGGCCTGTGGGTGCGTCTGCGCCTGGTCGAGTCGGAGGCGTTCACGAAGGCCGAGAAGGTCGGCGCGATCAAGAAGTTCCCGCTGGGCGCCGTGCTCCGCCGCAACTGGTGGCAGCTCATCCTCGGCACGTTCATCATGCTCGCCACTTATGTGCTCTTCTACCTGATGACGAGCTTCACGCTCTCCTACGGCACGAAGGCGACGCTCGAGGGCGCCCAGGCGGCCGCGGAATCGGCGGGTGAGGCGTTCGACGCCGCGACCTATGTGCCGGGCCTCGGGTTCGCGTACACGGACTTCGTGATCATGCAGATCATCGGTGTGGTCTTCTTCGGCATCTTCACGATGCTCTCCGGGCCGATCGCCGACCGCATCGGCCGCCGGAAGCTGCTCATCTGGGTGACCGTGGTCATCATCGTGTTCGGGTTCACGTTCAACCTGTTCCTCATGCCGTACGCCGACCCGAAGTTCACCGGCGCGCTCGCGCAGGCCTTCCTCGTGTTCGGCTTCATGCTCATGGGTGCGACGTTCGGGCCGATGGGCGCGATCCTGCCGGAGCTGTTCCCGACCAACGTCCGCTACACCGGTTCGGCGATCGCGTACAACGTGTCCTCGATCCTCGGCGCCGCCCTCGCCCCGATCATCGCGGTGGCGCTGTGGGCCGCTGCGGACGGGTCGCCGTGGCTCGTCGGCATCTACCTGTCGGCCGCATCCGTGCTCACCCTCATCTCCCTGCTGCTGTCCAAGGAGACCAAGGACCTCGACTACGCCGACGCCGGCACCGAGCTCCCGCCCCAGCCCTGACCCGCGCGTCCCGGGACCGCGAGATTCGGGACCGCGAGACCCGGGACCGCGAGACTGCATCTGCGCCACGAGACTGCCGACAATGGCAGCAGTCTCGTGGCGCAGATGCAGTTTCGGCGTCCGCACGCACGCCCGGACGGCAGGGCGGTGGATGCGGCGCGAGGGCGTAGCGTGGAGATGCCCCCGATCCACCGAACCGAGGTCACGCATGTCGTCGAGCGCCGCCCCGCGCCGGAGTCCCTTCGCCCGCCCGAAGAAGGAGGACGGCCCGCGCGCCGGCTTCCGGCAGCTGCTGCCCTACCTGTTCGAGCACAAGCGGGTGCTCGTCGCGGTCGTGGTGCTCAGCATCCTCGCCGCGGTCGCGACCCTCGCCCAGCCGCTCGCGGTCGGCGAGATCATCGCCCGCGTGCAGGATGGGGACCCCCTCGGGATCCTGGTCTGGGTGCTCGTCGCCCTGGTGGTGTGCTCCTCGCTCATCTCCGGCTACCAGCACTACCTGCTCCAGCGCACCGGCGCCGCCGTCGTCTACTCCAGCCGTCGCCGGCTCATCGCCCGACTGCTGCACCTGCCGATCCGCGAGTTCGACGCACGCCGCACCGGCGACCTCGTCTCCCGCGTCGGCACGGACACCACGCTGCTGTACGCGGTGCTCACCCAGGGCCTCGCCGACTCGGTCGGGAACCTTCTCATCTTCGTCGGCGCGATCATCGCGATGGCGATCATCGATCCCCTCCTGCTGCTGCTCATCCTCGTCGTGATCGGCCTGTCGATCGTGGCGGTCGGCGTCCTCAGCGGCCGCATCCGCCGCGCCACCCGGGCCCAGCAGGAGAAGGTGGGCGAGCTCGCCTCCAGCGTCGAGCGGGCCGTCGGCTCCATCCGCACCGTGCGCGCCTCCGGGGCCGGGGACCGCGAGCAGGAAGCGATCACCGGCATCGCCGGCGAGGCGTACGGCATCGGTGTGCGCATCGCGAAGGTGTCCGCACTCGTCGTGCCGGTCGCCGGCATCGCGCTGCAGCTCTCCCTGCTGGTCGTCCTCGGCGTCGGCGGGTTCCGTGTGGCGAGCGGGGCGATCTCGATCGCCGCCCTGGTCACCTTCGTGATGTTCCTCTTCTTCCTGGTGCAGCCGCTCGGCTCGTTCTTCGGCGCCCTCACCTCGGTGAACCAGGCGCTCGGGGCGCTCGGCCGCATCCAGGAGATCCTCGATCTGCCCATCGAGACCGCCGACGACGCCGCGATCGCCGCCCGCGTCCGTGAGCGCACCGCGCCCGCCGCGGAGACGGATGCGGCCCCCGCCGCCGTCGAGTTCCGCGGCGTCTCGTTCCGCTACCCGGAGAGCGTCGTGCAGGCCCGCCACCGTGCCGAGTCCGAGGCGCGCGCCGCACTCGAGCAGGCGAAGCTCGACACCGCCGCGGTGGATGCCGTCGAGGCCGATGACGACCTGGTGCTGCGGGACGTGTCGTTCTCGGTGCCGGAGGGGTCCCGCGTCGCACTCGTCGGCCCCTCGGGCGCCGGTAAGAGCACGACCCTCGCCCTCATCGAGCGCTTCTACGACCCGACCGAGGGCGCGATCCTCATGGGCGGCCGCGACATCCGCACGCTCGACCGCGGCGAACTCCGCGCCCTCCTCGGCTACGTCGAGCAGGATGCGCCGGTTCTGGCCGGCACCGTGCGCGAGAACCTGCTGCTCGCGCGCCGCTCGGCGAGCGACGCCGAGCTGCGCGACGCGCTCGCCGCG
>Ga0182746_1003615_pt1 | contig 10262 bp, 9 predicted proteins | sample eDN3rd30CBELigOP_FD_128881 | JGI IMG/M metagenome (GOLD analysis project Ga0182746, IMG submission 128881) | Enriched Organic Plus compost microbial communities from Emeryville, California, USA - eDNA 3rd pass 30_C BE-Lig OP (version 2) (version 2) ... | reverse complement strand
TGTATTCGTAGTAGGTGTCGGAGGTCTGCGGCACCAACTGCCGGACGGTCCAGGCATTGGTGACGATGCACTCATCCCGGGGCAACCGGCTACCGACCGACACGGCGACATGCGCCGTGCCACCGCCGTCCTCGATCGCACTCACCGCGTCGCTGTATTTCTGTCCCACGACGTCCGGCGCCGCGTGGGCGACCCCCGAACCCAGCACCGCGAACGCAAAACCCGCCGCGGACATACCGATAGCGCTTCCGAACCCGATCGCGATCTTCATCTGGCCCGACCTTCCCCGTCCGGCGATCTCTCCCGGCGAGGTGGGGCGACGGCGCTTCGGGCCGCGCGTGTCAGCAACCCCGTGGTCCGCGACAAGGTGTCACGGCAAACACTCTGTGGGAGCTGACCTGGATTTTAGTCGCCGAAAGGGCGAATGACCAGGAAGAACGGCCCTACTCGTCGGGCGTGCTGGCCTCGGCGAGCTCTTCCTGCTCGGCGAGCTGGGCCTGCTGCTCGGCATACGCCTGCTTCGCAGCCTCCAGATCGTCGGCAGCCTTGGCCTCGCGACCGGCCGGGCTGGCGACCGAGGCGCCGGGGTGGTTGGCGGTGGCGTGGGCACCGTCGCAGTTCAAAGCGACCATGACCTCGCCGGAGGCGTGGCTGCCGTCGCGCACGAAGGGGGCGTCCCACGCGTTGGTGACGATGCAGTCACCCTGGGACAGCTTGCTGCCCACGGTGACGGCGACCTTGGCACTGGAACCGCTATCCTCGATCGCGCTCGAGGCGTCCGAGTAGGTCTGCCCCACCACATCAGGGGCGGCGGCCGCAACGCCGGCACCGAACAAAAGGGATACGGCCGCACCAGTGGCAACCGCAGCTCCGGCACCAACGACAAGCATCTTCACGTGTGCCCAACCTCCGAGCGTGGTATCCGACAGATGTTGCCGCGGATCCTACCGCCGTACCACAAACGGCGCAGGACACGCGAAACACGAACGGGGGCAACTTGATGTCACCGGGTTACACAGATATATTGACTGCTACCAACAGGTACAGATAACTGAGCGTCCTTGAGACGCGAGGAGGGTGGAGCACATGACGCAGGAATACACCGACCTGCAGCTCCTGCATGAACTTGAGCCTGTCGTGGAGACCAGCATCAACCGCCACATGCGGATGCGTAAGGACTGGAATCCGCACGACTTCATTCCGTGGTCGGACGGCAAGAACTATTACGCGCTCGGCGGTCAGGACTGGGATCCCGAGCAGTCGAAGCTGTCCGAGGTCGCCAAGACCGCGATGGTGCAGAACCTGCTCACCGAGGACAACCTGCCCTCGTACCACCGCGAGATCGCGATGAACATGGGCATGGACGGCGCCTGGGGCCAGTGGGTCAACCGCTGGACCGCCGAGGAGAACCGCCACGGCATCGCGCTGCGCGACTACCTCGTGGTGACCCGCGCCGTCGATCCGGTCGAGCTGGAGGAACTGCGCGTCGAGCAGGTCACCCGCGGCTTCTCCCCCGGACAGAACCAGCAGGGCGACCTGTTTGCCGAGAGCCTGTTCGACTCGGTGATGTACGTGTCGTTCCAGGAGCTCGCGACCCGCGTCAGCCACCGCAACACCGGCAAGGCCTGCGACGACCCGATCGCCGACCAGCTGCTGCAGCGCATCTCGGCCGACGAGAACCTGCACATGATCTTCTACCGGGACGTCTCGGCGGCCGGCCTGGACATCGCCCCCAACCAGGGCATGGCATCGCTGCACCGGGTGCTCGACAACTTCAAGATGCCCGGTTACACGGTTCCGGACTTCCGCCGCAAGGCCGTCGTCATCGCCGTCGGCGGCGTGTACGACCCGCGTATCCACCTGGACGACGTGGTCATGCCGGTTCTGCGCAAGTGGCGCATCTTCGAGCGTGAGGACTTCACCGGTGAGGGCGCACGGCTGCGTGACGACCTCGGCCGCATCGTCGAGGAGCTCGAGGACGCCTGCGACAAGTTCGAGGTGGCCAAGGAACGCCGCCTGGAACGCGAGCGCAAGGTGGCCGAGAAGAAGGCCATGAAGAACCTGTTGGTGTCGTCTTCGTCTTCATGACCCTGACCGCCACGCCTCCTGCAACTGCAGCGTCGGCCCGATCCCGATTGCGGATCGGGCCGTTCGCGTTGCCCAGTCCCGTCGTGCTCGCCCCGATGGCGGGCGTGACCAATGTGGCGTTCCGCACACTGTGCCGCGAACTCGAGATCGCCCGCGCCGGAACCGTCAGCGGCCTCTATGTGTGCGAGATGGTCACCGCCAGGGCGCTCGTGGAGCGCCATCCCGTGACCATGCACATGACGACGTTCGCACCCGAGGAATCACCGCGATCGTTGCAGCTCTACACCGTCGACCCGGAAACCACGTACCTCGCGGCCAAGATGATCGCCGACGAGGGCATGGCCGACCACATCGACATGAACTTCGGCTGCCCGGTGCCCAAGGTCACCAAGCGCGGCGGCGGATCGGCCCTGCCCTACAAGCGGCGCCTGTTCGGACAGATCGTGGCCGCCGCGGTGCGTGGTGTCGCGGGCACCGACATTCCGGTGACGGTGAAGTTCCGGATCGGCATCGACGACGCTCACCACACCCATCTGGATGCCGGGCGGATCGCTGCCGAGGAAGGCGCCGCGGCTGTCGCGCTGCACGCCCGCACTGCGGCCCAACGCTATTCGGGCACGGCCGACTGGGAACAGATCGCCGCGCTGAAAGCCCATGTCTCCAGCATTCCGGTGCTGGGCAACGGTGACATCTTCGAGGCCGACGACGCGCTGGCCATGATGGCCGCGACCGGCTGCGACGGCGTGGTGATCGGCCGGGGCTGCCTGGGCCGGCCATGGTTGTTCGCAGAGCTCTCTGCGGCCTTCAACGGGCGCCCCGCCGCCACCCCGCCGACCTTGGGCGAGGTGGCCGACATCGTGCGTCGCCATGGCGAACTGCTCAGTGAGCATTTCGGCGAGGACAAGGGCATGCGCGACATCCGCAAGCACGTGGCCTGGTACATGCACGGGTTCCCCGCGGGCGCCGATCTGCGGCGCGCGCTGGCACTGGTCAAGACTCGTGCCGAGCTCGACGAGCTCCTGGACCAACTGGACGGCGACGCTCCGTTCCCGCCGGCGGCCACCGGTCCGCGCGGCAGGCAGGGCTCGGCAGCGTCGGTGTCGCTGCCCGAAGGATGGCTCGATGATCCCGACGACTGCGCGGTGCCGGTCGGCGCCGATGTGATGCATTCAGGAGGCTGACCGGGCGCTGACCGAGATGACATCGAGATGTCTCTGTCACCGGGTTGGGTCTAGCTCAGCCTCAGGGTGTCTCAGTACGATGAAAACCCTGCCGCGGCCGGCTCAGGTAGCCAGCCCGGCACAGTGCTGCTAGAAGAGATGAGGAGAAAAACCTCAGCAGCACCCATTCACACCGCGGGGGCGATGCGCACCGACGCGCACGCGAGAGTTCGACGAGTCGGAGGCCGGTAAGGACATGAGTGACGGTGATAACGCCACTCCCGGCCGTCGGCGCCGCTCCCCGGAGGATTCGTCGGACAACCAATGGATTACCCGATCCCGGCAGCCTTTGCCAGGCGCCGCGCCGTGGGAACGCCAGGATGCGTCTCTACCCGATGATTTGGCCTCCGACGAGCCCTCCGGCAGCCACGCCGACGGTGTAACTGTCGCCGATCTGATCGCCAAGGTCGCCGGGACTGGCTTCACGCCGACCCGCCACCGCCTGGAGCCCGACGACCTCGATGATGTCACCGATTCGGAGGCTGACGTCGAGGTCGGCCCGGAACCGGAGCCAGAGCCCGACCCGCTTCCCGAACCTGCGTACGTCTTCGACGCGGAGCCCGAGCCGGCTTACCTGGAGGAACCGGCGGCAGAACCGGTGTACACCCGGCCGCCCGTACCCGACCCGACCGACGTCATCGAAGCGGTCCGGATCGATCCCGAAGACCTCGATCAGGAAGCCGAGGAACCTCAGGATTTCCCGGAGGCCGAGGAGTACCCGGAGCACTTCGACGACGAATTCGAAGGGGCGTTTCACGAACCCTTCGACGACGAGCCCTTCCATGACGATTCGGTCGACGAACCGACCGATGCTTCGGTCGAGGAGTCACCTGAGCCCGCCGAGATCGAGACGGACAACACCGACACCGACGTGCTGCCCGCCCTGCCTGCGGTCTACGAGTACGACGCACCGCAGGAGCGCCCGGCGTGGCGCGTTCGCCCGACCCCGCCGGACGAGCACGATCCCGAAGAGACCACCGTGCTGGAGGCGGTGCGCCCGCCGATCAACCACAGGGTGATGCTGGCCGGCAGGGCCGCCGCGGCGATGCTCGCAGTCCTCACCCTGGTGCTGACCGGCGGAGCCTGGCAGTGGCAGAGCTCGAAGAACAACAGTCTCAACAAGGTGGCCGCGCTCGATCTCAATTCGCGCGACATCCTCGACCCCAACGCCCAGTTCGGTGACGAGAACTTCCTGATCGTGGGCACCGACAGCCGGTTCGGCGAGAACGGCGGGATGGGTGCCGGCGGCACCGAGGACGCCGGCGGTGCGCGTTCGGACACCATCATGCTGGTGAACATCCCGGCCAACCGGGAACGTGTTGTCGCCGTGTCGTTTCCGCGCGATCTGTCGATCACCCCGATGCAGTGCGAGCCCTGGAACGCCGAGACGGCGACCTACGGCCCGTTGTACGACGAGGAATCCGAGACCTACGGCCCGGACGAGGTGTACACCGAGACCAAGCTGAACTCGGCCTTCGCCTTCGGCGGTCCGAAGTGTCTGGTGAAGGTGATCCAGAAGCTGTCCGGCCTGTCGATCAACCGGTTCATGGCCGTCGACTTCGCCGGGTTCTCCAAGATGGTCGACGCACTCGGCGGGATCGAGGTCTGCAGCACCACCCCGCTTGAGGACTACGAGTTGGGCACCGTCCTGGCCAACGCCGGGCGGCAGACGGTCGACGGCCACACCGCGCTGAACTATGTGCGGGCCCGTCAGGTCACCACCGAATACAACGGGGACTACGGCCGCATCAAACGCCAGCAGCTGTTCCTGTCCTCGCTGTTGCGCACCCTGATCTCCCGCGACACGTTCTTCTCGCTCAACAAGCTGAACAACGTGGTCAACATGTTCATCAGCGACAGCTTCGTCGACAACATCAAGACCAAGGACCTCGTCGACCTCGGCCAGTCGGTCCAGGGTGTCAACGCCGGCCGGATCACCTTCGTCACGGTGCCGACCGTCGGTTACGCCGACGAGTACGGCAACGAGGTTCCGCGTACCGACGACATGCGCGCCCTGTTCGACGCGATCATCAACGACGATCCGCTGCCGGGCGAGAAGAACCCGGACAACACCCCCGTGCCCGGCACTCCGGAATCAGCGACCTCGTCCGTGCAGGCCGCCGCCCCGTCGTCGACACCCCAGTCGACAACGCCTGCGCCTGCACCGGCATCGACCGACAGCGGCGAGATGGTCAACGCTGTCACCACCGAACCTCAGCAGGTCACGGTGCAGGTATCGAACTCGACGGGTCAGAGCGGCCTGGCCTCCACCGCAGCCACCGAGCTGCAGGAACACGGCTTCAACGTCAACACCCCGGATGACTATCCGAGCACGCTTTCGGCGACGACGGTGTTCTTCTCCCCCGGCAACGAGGAAGCCGCCGCGACCGTGGCCAGTTCCTTCGCCAACCCAACCATCGAACGGGTGTCGGGCATGGGCAACGTCGTGCAGGTGGTACTGGGCTCGGACTTCTACACGGTAAATCCGCCCACCCCCAGCGGGTCCGAAGTGCAGGTACACGTGCTGAAGGGCACCGGCGCCAGCCCGACGCATCTGCCCGAGGACCTGACGGTCACCAACGCGGCCGACACCACCTGCGAATAGTCCGACGTCCGGTGGAGGGCATTCACCGTTCGTTCATCGTTGCATCGTGACGACACCGCCGCCGACCGCCTAATCTTGCAGCATGCGTACCCAGTACCACGAGAAGCTGCATTCCCTGACGGACCAACTCGGCGCGATGTGCGAGTTGGCGGGTACCGCAATGGAGCGCGCCACGCAGGCGTTGTTGCAGGCTGATCTGGCCCTTGCCGAGCAGGTCATCAGCGATCACGACCAGATGAGCACGCTGAGCACCCAGGCCGAGGAGTCCGCGTTCGTGCTGCTCGCGCTGCAGGCGCCGGTGGCCGGTGATCTGCGTTCGGTGGTGGGTTCCATCCAGATCGTCGCCGACGTGGACCGGATGGGCGCGCTGGCCCTGCATGTGGCCAAGATCGCACGCCGCCGCCACCCGCAGCACGTGCTGCCCGAGGAGGTCAACGGCTACTTCGCCGAGATGGGCCGGGTGGCCGTCGAGCTCGGGCATGCCGCGCGCGAGGTGCTGCTCACCCAGGATCCGGAGAAGGCCGCCCGGATCCAGGAGGAAGACGATGCGATGGATGACCTGCATCGCCACCTCTTCTCGGTGCTGATGGACCGCGAGTGGAAGCACGGCGTGACCGCTGCCGTCGACGTGACGTTGTTGAGCCGCTTCTACGAGCGCTTCGCCGACCATGCCGTCGAGGTGGCGCGGCGGGTGATCTTCCAGGTCACGGGCTCCTACCCGGAAGACGAATCGGTTCCCTCGAATCAGTGACTCAGGGTCGGTCGGCGGGCGGTACCAGGCGGACCCCGTCTTTGTGTGCGCCCGCCAGATCGCCCAGGACCTTGACCAGCACCTGCAGCTCCGCGCCGCTGTAGCGCAGCAGGAAGTCGCGGGCGCCGCGGTCCATCTCCTCGTGCAGCCGGCGATGTAGGTCCACGACGAGTTCGCCGTCGGCGGTCAGGCCGAGCTCGATCTCCTTGCGGTTGTCGGGCAGTGGGGTGCGGACCACCAGGCCCGCCTCGACCAGCCGCTGCACATGCTTGGACACCGTGCCCTTGAGCCGGCCGGAACGCGCTGCCAGCCCCACCACACTGACCGGACCTTCGGCGATCTCGGCCAGCAGGTGCATCGTCGGCGTCGGCAACGTCCGCACCAGCTGCTGAAGCCGCTCCGGGCAGGCAGCAGCCATGAAATCGCGTTCGGCGTCGCCTTCCCCGTCATTCCTGAGCCGGTCGCCCACCGCGGACACCAGCCCGGTGATGGTGTCGATCAGCTCAAGTTTGGTTTTCACGGAAACCATCTTGCCATCCACCACCGCGCTGCGTAGATTGTTTCCGTAGAAACCATATCGATGGAAACCAAAGGAGCTGCCATGCTGGCCGCACTGGTCACCGAATGGGGCCGACACCCCGTCTACACCGAGGTGCCCGAGCCCGACCCACGCGACGGCGCCGAAGTGGCCGAGGTCGAAGCGTCGGCCCTGACCAACCTCACCCGAGCCCTGGTGTCAGGAAAGCACTACGCCAGCAAGGAGATTCAACTTCCCGCCGTTCCGGGCGTCGACGGTGTCGCCCGACTCGCCGACGGCCGCCGTATCTACACCGGAGCCAACGGATACGGCGGAATGATGGCACAGCGCGCGCTCGTCGACCCCGCCGGCGGCGTGGAGGTACCCGAGCACGTGGACTCGGTGACCGCGGCCGCCCTGCCCAATCCGGGCATCTCGGCCTGGACTGCACTGTCACACGCCGCGGCCGTCAAGCCCGGCGATCACGTACTCGTCCTCGGGGCCACCGGCGTAACCGGCTCGATGGCAGTGCAATTGGCCGGCACCCTGTTCGGTGCCGGGACCGTCGTGGCCGCCGGTCGCAGTACGGACAGGTTGGCGTGGCTACGGTCTGCCGGCGCTCACGACACGATCGCCATGGGCGAGCAGGATCTCGGTGCCCGCATCGCCGAGATGCACGCTGAGCACCCGTTCGACGCGGTGCTCGACTACCTGTGGGGCCAACCGGCCGCAGAGGCGCTCACGGCCCTGGCGGGCAGCCACCCGGCCGCGCACTATCACCCGACCCGGTTCGTGCAGATCGGGTCGATGGCCGGGCCGACCCTGCCCCTGGACGCCGGAGTGTTGCGGGGCACCGGAATCACGCTGTGCGGGGTCGGTATCGGCAGCGTGCCACCCGAGGTACTGGCCCGGGCGCGCACCGAGGCACTGCCGGCGTTGTTCGCCATGGTCGCCGACGGGCGCCTGGAACTACGCACGCAGCCAAGGGCATTGGCCGACGTGGCCGAGGTGTGGGACGCCGGCGAGCCCTCGGGCACCCGCGTCGTGCTGACGCCCTAGCCGGCGAAACTCAGCCGAAGCGACCGGAGATGTAGTCCTCGGTCGCCTTCTGGGTCGGGTTGGAGAAGATCTTCTCGGTGTCGTCGATCTCGATCAGCTTGCCCGGTTTACCGGTGGCCTCAAGATTGAAGAACGCGGTCTGATCACTCACGCGGGCGGCCTGCTGCATGTTGTGGGTGACGATGACGATCGTGAAATCCTGCTTGAGCGTGGAGATCAGATCTTCGATGGCCAGCGTCGAGATGGGGTCGAGCGCCGAACAGGGCTCATCCATCAGCAGCACGTCGGGCTGCACCGCGATGGCACGCGCGATGCACAAACGCTGCTGCTGACCACCGGACAGACCGCCGCCGGGCTTGTCCAGCCGGTCCTTGACCTCGTTCCACAGGTTTGCCCCACGCAGCGAGCGCTCGGCGACCTCGTCGAGGGTCTTCTTGTTGCGCACGCCCTGCAGCTTCAGCCCCGCCACCACGTTGTCACGAATCGACATGGTGGGGAACGGATTCGGACGCTGGAACACCATGCCGATGGTCTTGCGTACCCCCACCGGGTCAACGCCGGCACCGTAGATGTCCTCGCCGTCGAGCAGCACCGAACCCTCGACGCGGGCACCGGGGATCACCTCGTGCATACGGTTCAGCGTCCGCAGCACCGTCGACTTACCGCAACCCGACGGTCCGATGAAAGCCATTACGCTGCGCGGCTGCACCGACAGCGACACCTCGGAAACGGCGTGGAATGCGCCGTAGTAGATGTTGACGTCCTTGAGATCCAGTCGCTTGGCCATGAGTCGCTCCTACACCTTCTTGGGGGCAAACAGTTTGGCGACGGCGCGGGCGCCGACGTTGAGCAGGGCGATCAGCAGGATCAGCGTCAGCGCCGCTCCCCAGAGCCGGTCCGTGGGCACCGGATTGGCGCCTGCCCCAGCCGAGATCTGGTCGTACATCATGCCCGGCAGCGATCCCATGAAACCGCCGAACATGTCGAAGTTCATCGCCTGGGCGTAACCGACGAGGATCAGCAGCGGCGCCGTCTCACCCATGACGCGGGCCAGCGCCAGCATGATGCCCGTGACGATGCCCGACAATGCCGTCGGGATCACGATGCGGACGATGGTCTTCCATTTCGGCACGCCCAGCGCATAACTGGCCTCGCGCAGATCCATCGGGACGATGCGCAGCATCTCCTCGGTGGCCCGCACGATCACCGGAATCATCAACAGCACCAACGAAAGTGACACCGCGAAACCCGACCGGCCGAACCCGAGCGTGGCCACCCACAATGCGTAGATGAACAGCGCTGCGACGATCGAGGGCACACCGGTGAGGATGTCCACCATGAATGTGGTGACCTTGCCCAGCCGGGTACCACCCCCGTATTCGACGAGGTATACGCCCACCATCACGCCGATCGGAATGGAGATCAGCGAGCACACCAAGCCCTGCAGCACGGTACCGACGATTGCGTGGTAGGCACCGCCCCCGGCGATGAACGTCGTCATCCCGGCCTGGGAGTTGGTGAACCACGTAGCTGAGGTCAATGCGCCCCAGCCACGGACGATCACCGAGTACAGCACCCAGACCAGCGGTACCAGCGCGACGAGCAACGACAGGGTCACCAGGACCGTGGCGAGGTGATTGGTCAGCTTGCGGCGCATGCTCACGCCCTGGAACGCGGGCGCCTTGACCGGCCGCTCGAGCGTGGAGGTCATGAGCGGCCCTTTCCGGAGACTGCGGCGCGAGCCAGCGAGTTCACCACGAAGGTGAGGATGAACAGCACCAGGCCGGCGGCAATGTAGGCGCCCGCCTTGAACTGGTCGTTGAATTCGCTTGCGGTGGCGGCGATCTTGCTCGCGAAGGTGTAACCGCCGTCGAACAGCGACCAACTGAACGCGGTCTGCGTGCCACGCAGGATGATCAGCAGCGCGATCGTCTCCCCGAGCGCGCGGCCCAGGCCCAGCATCGCGCCGCTGATGTAGCCCGACAATCCGAAGGGCAGCACCGTGGTACGCACCACTTCCCA
>Ga0182746_1003611_pt1 | contig 10284 bp, 8 predicted proteins | sample eDN3rd30CBELigOP_FD_128881 | JGI IMG/M metagenome (GOLD analysis project Ga0182746, IMG submission 128881) | Enriched Organic Plus compost microbial communities from Emeryville, California, USA - eDNA 3rd pass 30_C BE-Lig OP (version 2) (version 2) ... | reverse complement strand
CGCGAAATCGAGGTCGGCTCTTTCGTTCCTGCGCGCCTTTTGCCGCAGCTGGCGGATACCGCCGAGCTGGTGCAGTTCGCGAAGACATTGCCGGGCTTGTTCGTATCGGTGCTGGTGCCGAATCTGATCGGCGCTCAGCGAGCGATGGACGAGGGTGCCGACATGATGTTGGTGCCCTTGTCAGCGAGCCACGCACACAGCGTGGCGAACCTGCGTAAAACACCAAAAGAGGCTATCGCCGAGGTTGCACGTATGCGTGCAGAGCGGGATGCCAGGGGATCCCGTACGCGTCTGGAGGTGGGCATAGGCACGGCATTCGGCTGTACCTTGCAGGGCAACGTGGAGGCGGACGATGTGTTGGCGCTGCTGCAGGACGCATTGGACGCGGGGGCCGATCAGGTCAGTCTGGCCGATACGGTGGGCCATGCTGATCCTGCCTCGGTGCTGGCCTTGTTCGGCGCGGCTCGGGATGTGGCCGGGGGCCGCCTGTGCTGCGGTCATTTTCACGATACACGTGGACTGGCGCTGGCGAATGTGGTTGCCGCCTTGCAAACGGGCATTGAGCGCTACGACGCCAGTCTGGCCGGTATTGGAGGTTGCCCGCATGCGCCGGGCGCCAGTGGCAACGCCGCGACCGAGGACCTGGTCTACATGTTGCAGACCATGCGTATCCAGACAGGCATAGATTTGCCGCGTTTGCTTGAGCTGCGCGAGCAGGTGGCGGACTGGCTGGCCGGAGAGTCGCTGCACGGCACGTTGTGGCGGGCGGGGATTCCTGCGCATCAGGCGCTGGCGTTTACTTCATCCATTCAGGCACCGGCCTCGTCGGCGTTGATTTGAAACGCCGTTGCAATCATGACGGGCCAACAATTTTTCGGAAATAGACATGCAGCAACCCAACGGGACTTCATCTTTTGACACGGCAGCGTCGTGTGGTACGACGGCATTACCTGATGCTGAACTTGATTCCGATGCAGTGAGAGCGCCTTCGGATAGCCGCCACACGACGGCGCGTGCATTGCCGCTGCAAGGGTTGCGGGTTGTCGAGTTTACTCACATGGTGATGGGCCCCACGTGCGGCATGGTGCTGGCCGATCTGGGAGCGGAGGTCATCAAGGTCGAGCCCGTAGGTGGCGACCGTACGCGTCATCTGCTGGGTGCGGGCGCGGGATTTTTTCCGCTGTTCAATCGCAACAAGAAAAGCATCGAGCTCGACCTGCACGATCCCGAGGGCGCCGAGGCGGCACGCCGTCTTGCGGCCAGCGCCGATGTCGTGGCCGAGAACTTCAAACCTGGGACGATGGCCAAATATGGCCTGGACTACGCGTCGCTGAATCGTGTGAATCCACGCATCATCTACGTGAGCCATAAAGGCTTTTTGCCGGGGCCTTACGAGTTGCGTACGGCGCTGGACGAAGTCGTTCAGATGATGGGTGGCCTGGCCTACATGACGGGCCGACCCGGCGATCCCCTGCGCGCAGGCACTAGTGTCAATGACATCATGGGCGGAATGTTCGGCGCGATCGGCGCGATGGCGGCGCTGATCCAGCGCGGTATTACCGGGCGTGGACAAGAGGTACAGTCAGCCCTGTTCGAAAATAACGTGTTCCTGGTTGGCCAGCACATGCTGCAGTATGCGATCACGGGCAAGGCGGCGTCCCCCATGCCCGAGCGCATCTCCGCGTGGGCGCTCTATGATGTCTTTACCGTGAAAGACGGTGAGCAGATCTTCCTGGCGGCGGTCAGTGACGCGCAATGGCGCACGTTTTGCGATGCGTTTGGCTTTGATGATTTGAAGTCCGCGCCGCACTTGGCGAGCAATAATGATCGCGTCATCGCACGGCCCACCTTGTTGCCTGAGTTGCGCGAGCGCTTGAAAAACTATAGCGCCAGTGAGTTGTCCGCGATCTTCGAAGCACAGGGTCTGCCGTATGCGCCCATCGTAAAACCCGAGGAACTCTACGACGATCCGCATCTGCGTGCGACGGGCGGGTTGGCGGAGATCCGTCTGCCGGATGGCGAGCGTGCGGGCGAAATCACCCGCACGACGTTATTTCCGTTGACGCTGGACGGCCAGCGTCTGGGCGTGCGGCTGGATCCACCCAGACAGGGAGAGCACACGGCCGAGTTGTTGACGGGTCTCGGGTACGACGAACAGAAAATCGCCGAGCTTAAGGCGCGAAAGGCAGTGGGATAAATCTTTGCTGGGTGAACTGGAGCATAGGGCAGCACCCTGTCAGCCGCGTGGGTGGCGAGATCCTTCGACAAAGAGGACGACAGGGTTGGATAAAAAGGAGGTGACATGACAAATTCGAAAGAAATACTGAAGAGCATCGACGATAACCGCATCACACGCGCGAATAACATCTGTTCCACGCAGCAAACCGGATGGTCACGCCGCCACGTATTGATGCATATGGGGGCGAGCCTGGCTGCCTTGGCCACGCCCGGATTGCTGCGCGCCCAAAGCGATCGGCCGATCAAATTCATTTTGCCGGTGGGTGTTGGTTCGGGCGTGGACACGATCACGCGCAGCGCCTCGGAGGCGCTATCGCGCGCATTGGGGCATACCGTAGTCGTGGAAAATCAGCCTGGAGCCGGTGGCATCGTAGGCACGTCTGCGTTGGTTCGATCTCCGGCAGACGGCTATACGCTCAGCGTGGTATCGAACAACCATGTGATTTTTCCCAGCGTGTACAAGTCGCTGCCGTTCGATCCGCTGGCCGATATCACCCCGATCTCGGTCGTGGGAACATCACCCTTGGTGCTGGTCACCAATCCTGCACGGATCAAAGCCCAGACCTCGCCCGAGTTGATTGCTCTCTTGAAAGCGCATCCGGATGACTACAACTACGCCTCGTCTGGCAATGGCACCATCCTGCAATTGGCCGTAGAAATGTTCTTGCTGCAAAGCGGTACAAAAGCGCGCCATATCCCGTACAAGGGGGTAGGCCCTATGGTGACCGATCTGTTGAGCGGCCAGGTGGATCTGGGAGTGCTGTCGGTGGCGTCGATTCGTTCGCACCTGGAGAGCGGCGCGTTACGGGCCATTGGATACTGCGGCACCGAGCGCAGCGCCGCGCTGCCGAATATTCCCACTCTGCGCGAACAGGGCATGTCTAATTACAACGTCGAAGGTTGGATCGCCGTCGTTGGGCCGGCAAAGCTGCCCGCGGAAAATGTGCAACGCGTGTACCAGGGCTTTATTGAGGCATTCAACACCCCAGCGGTCAAGGCCGCCATGGCCACTCAGGGTAACGTTATTAAATTAATGCCGCCTGATCTGACGAAGGATTTCTTCAAAAGTGAAATGCGGAAATATGCGGAGATTGTAGAGGGCGCACATATAGAGAAAATGTGACCTCTCGTGATGCGCAACCTCGCGCATCACGGAGTCTCACCACGCACTAATCACATCAGGCTATTTCGTCGAGAACCGGCAACAGGTAACTCAAGAATCGCTCCGGATCCTCGCTCATCGGAAAATGGCCCATGCCTTTCATGATTTGCCACTTTGAGCCTGGTATGGATTCGCCCAACAGCGCGGTGTCTGCTGGTGTGCATGAGTAATCATATTCACCCGTTAGCAGCCATAGCGGGCAGTCCTGCGTATTGATTCGAGTCAGGTCCTTTCGAATGTCGCCATCGGCGGTGTAGAAGTGCAGGTCGCCTTTGAAAACACCGGGTCCGCTTTGCATGTAGTGCCAGAGCGTTTCCCAACGATGTTCTGTGGGGCTGGCTGGGCCGACGAGCCCGGAAACGATGCCTGCGCACATCTCGCCGCCATGAACGTCGGGTCGATGCAGCCAGTCCAGATCGTAGTAGGGATCGACGTGAGCCCCGGATTGCAGGCCAATCAGGCCCCGGAATTGCTTCGCATGATGCAAGGCCAGGTGCAGCACAATCCGGCCGCCGATCGAACATCCCATGACCACCGGCCGCTCCAGCGACAGCGCTTGCGCCACGGATAGAATGATGTCGGTATATTCCTTCGATCCGAGTTGGTAGCGTTCTTCGTGCCAGCCGGCGGGTGGCGAGGATTTGCCGTGCCAGGGCAGGTCGAAGCAGATCACTCTAAATCGCTGTGTGACCTGCGCCTCGTTCATGAGCGCGCGATACTGGCGCGTGTCTGAGCCTGCGGTATGGAGGCAGAGCAGGGGGATGCCAGCTCCTGCCTCTTCAAAATAAATCCGATGCGGCTTGCCGTTGAGCGAGATGCGGAGATAGCGGCCAACGATGGGTTCGATTTCAACGCCTGAAGTGTTCATTTCGTTGCTCCCGGATGCCGGACGGTAGACAGCAGTTCTTTGAAGTAAAGCAGGTTGGACATGAACGGGTAGATGTTTCCCTGAATCGACATTCTGCGCGCCTTGGACAGCGCCATGACGTCGTGATATCCGGGCGGGGGAGCAGGTGACCAGAATATTTGCCACGTGTCCTCGTCCGCTCGAATGCAAAAGTCCCACTCGCCCATGATGAAAGGTCCCGTCTGGACCGCAGCCACTTTGCCTTCCAAAATCTGAATGCGATAACTGGCGTCACCGGACACTAGCAAGAAACGGGTGTTCAGCCGCTTTGCATGCTGTACGAAATAGAGTTTCTTGTTGAATCGTTCTGGTAACTGAGCCAGCGACTCCTGGATATCGATCACCGTTGTTCTCCTCATGGATTCTGTTCGAGAATCTCTGTATGGCGCCACCTGCGGCGTACTAGCCCGGATTCAGGTGCAGGCAGTAAATCTCCCTGCCGTCGCCGCCCATGGCCGGATATTGTTTGGCGACGAGCGGATCGTGGCCGGGAATGATGTGCGTGTCCGCGACGGCCAGCGTTGAAATCCGCTTGTAGCCATCCAGCATCTTGTCCACGTGCACGATGGCAGGAAACGGGTTCTCGTCCTGAAAATTTCGGTAGTAATGCATGGCGTCCGAGGCCAGCACGATCCACCCCCGTTGTGTCATGACGCGGACGATCTGCAGGCCGGGCGTATGCCCCCCGATTCGGTATACCTCAACGCCAGGGGCAATTTGCGCGTCACCATCGTGAAAGGTCACGCGTCCTTCGTAGACACGTTTGAGGACTGTCGCCACGTCGTCGACAGAAAAGAAATGGCGCAGCGCGTTGTAGCACATATAGCGCCCCGTCGCGTATTGCATTTCAGCGTCTTGAATATGGACTTGGGCGCAGGGGTAGGCGTCCACATTGCCGGCATGATCGTAGTGCAGGTGCGTGATGATCAGGCTGTCGATGTCTTGCGGTCGCAGGCCGAGTCGCGCCAGCGCGGTATCGGGATGCAGCAGGAATGATCTATTCCGTGCTGCTGCCGAGCAGGCGCTGAATCCTGAGTCAACGAGGATATTTCGATATTCTCCCCGAATGAGCCAGAAATAGAAATCCAGGTCCATGTTTCCTTCGTGGAAGTCATGAACCAAAAAATTATCCGCGGCTCGGCGCGCGACGGTGGCATACCGAATTGCAAAGACTTCGTACATGGGGGCCGGATCTCAGTTCTTGAGCAAAGGACATTTGCTTTCAGAGAGTGGCATGAAAGCCTGATCGCCACTGACTGTTTTTACGACGTTGTAGTAATCCCAGGGTTCTTTGGAGTCCGCAGGGGACTTGACTGAAACGAGATACAGATCATGCAGCAGTTTGCCGTCTTTTCTGAGCCGGGCGTTTCTGGCAAAGGCGTCGTGGATGGGCATATCCTGCAGGGTTTTCATGACGTCTGCCACGTTATCGCTGCCTGACTTTTCGACTGCTCGTAAATAGTTCAGAACGGCCGAGTACTGGCCCGCTTGCAGTGCTGTTGGCATTTTTCCGAATTCTTTATAGAACTTCCGGGAAAATGTACGTGATTCGTCGTCGAGGTTCCAATAGAAGGTCTCGGCGAAGTTCATGTTTTTGGCTGCATCCAGCCCCACACCGTGAACGTCGGTGATGCTCATCAGCATGGCGACGATTTTCTGCGATTCTGTCAGCCCGAATTCGTTGGCCTGTTTGATTTCGTTTTGCAGATCCGCGCCCGCGCTTGCCAAAGCGACGCCCTGGGCGCCGCTGGATTGGGCGGAAAGCAGATAAGACGCAAAATCAGAGCCTGGGAACGGATATCTGGACGAGCCTAAGACCTTGCCGCCGGCCTCCTTGATAAAGCGGGAACCATCATTTTCCAATGAGTGGCCAAATGCATAATCGGCGGTGATGAAATACCAGTTCTTTGTGCCCGATTCGACCAGCGGCATCGTGCCCACCTTTGCCAGGGCATAGGTGTCGTATACCCATTGCACATTGGTGGGCTTGCATTCTTCGCTGGTGATTCGGGTTGCACCGGCTCCGGTCACCATCGTCATGCGTTGTTTTTGCTCCGCGATGTTCATCACGGCTAACGCGACGGCGCTGTTGCCCAATTCGGTGATGACATCCACCTTGTCTTGATCCAGCCATTCCCGGGCCTTGGCCGAGCCGATATCGACTTTATTCATATGGTCGGCAACGACCAGTTCGATCGGTTTCCCCAGCACTTTCCCGCCGAACTCGGCGATAGCCAGCTTGGTGGCGAGCACTGAGCCGGGCCCCACGTTGCCCGAGTAGGCGCCCGAGAGATCCGTGAGGACGGCGATTTTCACGGCATCGTCGGAAATCGCCGCGGACGCTGCGGCGGACGTAGCCCCTAATGCGACGAGCAGGCCGGCTAAAGGAAGTCGTTTGTTAACACGCATGTGTTGTCTCCTCCGTGTGAGCGCGAGACCCGGTACGGTTCGCGCTATAAAAGTTTTATGCTTATTGTTTTGGTGTTTGGCAGTAATTAACTCAACCGCGGTTTGGCGCAGTTGTTGACTTCGGCCCAGAAATCAGTGAGGCATGAAGTATCCTGGCCCGCCTTTCCAGCCGCGAGCGCCATGCGGAAAATGTTCTTGGTGGTGTCGCACACCGGCAGCGCGATCTGGCTCGATGCGCCCGCATTGGAGGCCAAGGAAATGTCTTTGTAGCCCAGCGCTAGATCAAAGCCGGGCGAGAGATCGCCTTTCAATACTTTCTCGGGCCATTTTTGTTTCAACTGGCCGTTGCTGGCGGTGGTGCTGGTCAGCACATTGAACGTATTGTTCAGGTCCAGTCCCAACGACTGCGCCAGGACCAGGGCCTCGGAGTTGATCTGGCAATAGCACAGGACCATCATGTTATTGATAAGCTTGGTGCGGGTGCCTGTGCCCGCGGCGCCGCAGTGATAGACAGTGGTGCCCATCTTGTACAGCACGGGTTCGACTTGTGGGAGATGTTGGCTGTCAATGCCGAGCATGAAGAGGGACTCTCCCGTGTCTGCGTGCATGGCCAACCTGCCGACTGGCGCGTCACCGAATGCGATTCCCTTTGCTGTGAACGCCTGCGAAAGCATGTCAACCGTATCCACGTCGACGGTGCTCATATCGATATATATCGCGCCACGAGGGATGTTATTGATGATTCCTTCTGCGCCCAGCGCCACTTCTTTTACTTGCTTCGGCCCTGGCAGCATCGTAAACACGACGTCAGATTGCTTGCACAGGTCGGCCACGGTGCGGGCGCGCTGGGCGCCTTGCGCTTCCAGCTTTTTCGCGGCGCCCTCATTCAGGTCAAAAACGCAGACTTTTTCGCCTTTGTTGACCAATGAACGTGCCAACGAGAATCCCATTCTGCCCAAGCCGACAAACCCTATATTCATGTTGCCTCCTATTGAACGCGCAAAGTGTATCGACGTTCCATCGCACCCTGCCGGGACTTTTTGTCCCCTTGATAGTCGTTTATGGAATATCAATCGTGCAGCGCAACAGGCCTTCGAGAGAGCGGGCCGCTGATAGTCCAAAAAGGCATATTTGGCAGACGAAAAGTGAGCGCAGCCCTTAGCGCTTGATTGATAGACTGCGGCGAAATTGCACCGAAACGAGGGTGCGTCTCGTCAATAAATCAACAATGAGTCAGGAGACTTTCGTGGTCATCAATCGCCGTTCCATACTCGGCTTTGCTGCTGCTTGCGCAGGTGCCGCTGCGCTCAGCATGGCGTCTATCGTTCATGCTGCCGCGTATCCGGAAAAGCCCGTCACGCTCTACATTGGTTTTTCTGCCGGCGGGCCCACCGATATGGTCGGACGTCTGTTGGCAGATAAACTCAGCCAAAAGCTCGGGCAGACGTTTGTCGTCGAAAACAAAGTCGGAGCCAGCGGCGTCGTCGCGGCCAATCTTTTGAAAAAAGCCAAGCCGGACGGTTATACATTGATGCTCGGCAGCAGCAGCACACTGTCCATCGTTCCGTATGTTCAGAAGGGCATCCAGTATGACGCGCTGAAAGACTTCACGTCCATCGCGCTGGTCGCAAGCTATCCGTACTATCTGGTGGTGCCGGCAGACTCGAAATTCAAGACCTTTGACGATCTGATCGCCTATGGCCGCGACAAGAACAATCAACTGAGCTACGCCTCCGCAGGAACCGGGGCCGTCAATCATCTGGCCGGCGAGTGGCTGAAGGATGAGACGAAGATCAACGCCTTGCACGCGCCGTACAAGGGCGATTCGGCGGCGATTCCCGACCTGATTGCAGGACGGATCGATTACGCATTGCTGGCGGGGATCGTCGCGCTGCCGCAGGCCGAAGCAGGCAAGCTGCGGATTCTGGCGTCGGCGAGTTCGTCCCCCGATAAAGGTGCGCCGAATATCGAAATCATCGGACAGAAAAAAGTCCCGGGATTCGAGGCCGAACCATGGAATGGCCTGATGGGCCCAGCCGGTTTGCCGCAAGAAGTCGTGACCACGTTGAATACCGCAGTCAACGAGGTGCTGTCTGATCCAGAGGTCAAGGCTCAGCTTCTCAAACTGGACCAGTATCCTTTTTCCAGCACCCCCGATGAATTCAGACAGCGCATCAAGGACCAGTCGGCCCGTTGGGAAAGCATCATTAAAAAAGCGAACATAGTGATTGAGTAATCTCGGAGCCTATAGCATGCAGTATTCACAATATATTGGCGGCAAGTTTCGTGACGGCACTGACAATGCAGAATTGACCGTTGTCTCACCGGGTACCGGGCAGGAGCTGGGGCGATATCGTGGTGCGTCTAAAGACGACGTGGAACAAGCCATCGCCTGCGCACAGGAGGCTTTTGATGCATGGCGCAGAACCGGCGTAACGCGGCGGTCGGAGTTGCTGCGCAATGTGGCAAACGAGATGCGTCGTGATCGAGACAATCTGGCCCGCCAGATCGCGGCGGAGCTGGGAAAACCGCTGTCCGAGGCACAGAAGGAAGTGGACACCGCCGCCGAAATGTTCGAGTGGTCGGCGGAAGAGGCGCGTCGCTTGTACGGCAGGCTGATTCCCGCCCGGGCGCCCGGCATACAACAGTTGGTGCAATTAGAACCTTATGGCGTCGTAGGCGCGTTCTCGGGATGGAATGCGCCAGCCATCACGCCTGCACGCAAGATCAGCGCCGCGCTTGCGGCCGGCTGCACCATTGTGCTGAAACCCTCCGAAGAAACAATCGGGGTTGCGCTGTCGATTGCGCAGGCCATCGAGCGGGCGGGCCTGCCTGCTGGCACGGTGAACATGGTGTTTGGCGATCCTGCTTTCATTGCCGATCAGCTTTGCACATCGCCATCGGTCTCCATGATTACGTTCACGGGCGGCACCGACGTGGGCAAGCAGCTCGGTGCCAAGGCAGCGTTGCACATGAAAAAAGCGACGCTGGAGCTTGGCGGGCATGCGCCCGTGGTGATCTGGAAGGATGTGGATATCGAGAAGGTCGCCAAGACCTGCGTAGCGACGAAATTCCGCAACGCGGGCCAGGTATGTACGTCACCCACGAGATTTCTCATTCAAAAGGAAATCTACGACAAATTCTGCGAACAGTTTGTCAAGCACGCCAATAGCCTGCAGGTAAAGGATCCGTTTGATCCTGACTCGACGATGGGCCCGTTAAAAAACAAACGGCGGCGGGATGCGATTGATCGATTGGTCAATAACGCGGTGGAGTCGGGCGCCAAATTGCTGGCTGGCGGTAAAGCCATCGAGGGACCTGGCTATTTCTACCAGCCGACGGTACTGGCCATTCACGACAGAAAGGCGGACGTCTGCAGAATCGAGCCTTTCGGCCCCGTGGCATTGCTGATCCCGGTAGAAACCGCAGACGAGGCGATTGCGGAAGCGAATGCCTTGCCATTTGGTTTGGCTGCGTACGCATTCACCGAGAATATGAAGTTGGCTCATCGATTCGCTAACGAAATCCAAAGCGGGGTCGTTTGCATCAACGAGCTGCAGGCATCGCT
>Ga0182746_1003601_pt1 | contig 10310 bp, 10 predicted proteins | sample eDN3rd30CBELigOP_FD_128881 | JGI IMG/M metagenome (GOLD analysis project Ga0182746, IMG submission 128881) | Enriched Organic Plus compost microbial communities from Emeryville, California, USA - eDNA 3rd pass 30_C BE-Lig OP (version 2) (version 2) ... | reverse complement strand
GGTAGCTTAATTTTATCAGAAGGTGTCCTTATTTTATTGTAAAAAATAAGCAAAGCCAGTGAAATTTTTACTCGTCGTAAAATTCCACTGGCTTTTTCATTTCAGAGGAGGGTTTTGTCCCAGTCTCTTTTCCTATTTATACATTATAAAATCCGCCACCCTGCCCTCAATTGGTCACGATTGACTAATCACAAATATAATAATATAATTATGTTAAATTAGTCATCGTTGACTAATCATATTAATTTAAGGGAGGATTTCCATTGTTTCTGGCTTTAAAAGAATTAAAACATGGCAAATTTCGTTTTCTTATGATTGGAATCATAACCGTCCTTATTGCTTGGCTAGTCTTTATCCTATCAGGTTTAGGAAATGGGCTTTCCACACTAAGTGCCGCAACATTTAAAAATATGAAAGCAGATTACGTTACTTTTGAGGAAGGATCTAGAGCCTCGATGAGCCGTTCACTATTAACTGAATCATTCGTGGATGAACTTGAAAAGCAAGATAATGTTTCCTCAGCAGCACCAATGGGAGCCACAATGGCTACGGTTTTAAAATCAACTCCTTCCAAAGATAGTGAAAAAGTAGATATTGCTATTTTAGGTATCACTGCGGGAAGTTTTTTAGAACCAAGCATTATTGAAGGAAATGCTCTCAATAATGATAAACCACTAGAAGTTATCGCTAATGACACCTTAAAAGATAAAGGATTTAAAATTGGAGACACACTCTCAATAGAAGGGTCTCTAGAAAAAATGGAAATTATTGGATTTGTAGAAAATGAAACATACAATCATTTACCCGCTATTTTTACTACACTAGATAAATGGCGCTCAATTCAGTTTGCAGCACCTGGTTCTGATAATGGTATTAAAAATCCAGTGAATGGTATTATGCTTCAAGGGGAAGATATTGATCCGCAGAAATTAAATAATCTTTTCCATAACACAGAAACAGTAACAAAGGCTGCGGCGATACAAGGAATGCCTGGATATAAAGAGGAAAATGGCACGATTATGATGATGTTGGCCTTCCTTTTAGCAATCTCAGCCTTTGTATTAGCTGTCTTCTTTTATGTACTTACCTTGCAAAAATCCAATCAATTTGGCATTTTAAAAGCGATTGGTGCAAGTAATGCTTTTTTAGGCAAAACAATTGTGTCACAAGTATTTCTACTTTCATTCATTAGTATTGTTGTTGGAATACTCTTAACATATGGAACAGCTTTAATTCTTCCAGATGGAATGCCATTTTCACTAGATATTAAACTTGTCATCATTTATGCTATTTTATTGCTAGTTATATCAATATTAAGCTCGCTGATTTCCATTCGTAAAATTACAAAGATAGACCCACTTCAGGCAATTGGGAGGATAGAGTAATGTCAGGAATAAAGTTCAATCATGTATCTAAATACTATCAACAAGGGGCAAATCAAGTTGTTGCTCTTAATGATGTTTCTCTTTCCGTCGAACAAGGAGAATTTATTGCCGTCATCGGTCCCTCAGGTTCAGGTAAAAGTACTTTTCTTTCCATCGCAGGGGCCTTACTACAAGCCTCAGAAGGGGAAGTAAACCTGAATGGAAAAGTAATAGGCGATTTAAAAGAGAAAGATTTATCAAAAGTACGCCTTGAGGAAATAGGATTTATATTACAAACAAGCAATCTAATTCCTTACTTAAATGTTCTCGACCAATTACTGGTTGTAAAAAAAATGGCTGGTAAAGTGACAAAAAGAGAGAAAGAAACTGCTAAAGAATTACTTCAAAATCTCGGATTGGAAACAAAAATGAAAAAGCTCCCGGAACATTTATCTGGAGGAGAACGTCAACGTACAGCTATTGCTCGTGCCTTTATGAATAATCCTTCGATTATTTTGGCTGATGAACCAACAGCAAGCCTCGATACCCAAAGAGCCCATGAGGTCGTTCAACTTATTGCGAGGGAGGTGAAATCTAGAAATAAGGCAGCCATTATGGTGACCCATGACGAACGAATGTTAAAATACTGTGACAAAGTATATCGAATGGAAGACGGTAAACTTAAGCCGACTAGTTTCCATTTAGAAAATCTAAAATGACAAGTAGGAGGAATAATCAATGATTATCGTAACAAACAGAATTAAAACGAAATTAGGTTTTGCTGACAAAATGGCTCCAATGTTCACAAGACCAGGAGCTTTACAGAAAATGGACGGTTTTGTAAAAGTTGAAGTATTAATTACTAAAAACCTTTCAGAATATGATGAGCTCAATGTAAATATGTATTGGAACACTATGGAAGACTTTGCTCAATGGAAAAATAGCGATGCTTTCAAAGAAGCCCATAATGGCCCAGCCAATGGTGGACAAGATTCACCTATCTTGGGAAGTGAAATCATTATTTCTGAGGTTGCTTCGACTTTAGAATCAACTATATGATGACCGTTTTTGGCAACTTATAGTCAGTTCCTCTGGCACACTAAACAAAAAAGGTAGGCTAAACAAGTATGTTATGAATAATAAAGCTTGTTTAGCCTATACCTTTCTACAAACCTTTCAATTCATGTGAAGAACCGCCTAGTAAGATGATAGAGGTAAAAAAATAAAGCATACTATTTCTTCGTATTTTGCTATTATATTGTATACGTGGGTCCAAAATTCAAAAGCACAATCTTGATGGTAAAAATCTGCTTTTAACATCAAGATTGTGCTTTTTTAACTATGGTAATCCAAAAGTAATAATTTTCCCCTCACATTATTATCCCACAACCAATCCCCTAAGGTAATCTCTTGGTCCAAAATCCGCCTCGAAAATATCTTGGTTCATAAGAAATAACAAATGCTTTTGGTGCCATCTCTTCAATTATGTTAAGTAACTTTTTTCATTCGTGCGTTTCGCTAATACTTGCATAACAATTCTGTTTCCATCCCTGCCATCAGCTAGCCAGCTTGTTACGCCAAATCCCTTTTCTCTTAATACAATCGGAATATCCTCTTCCTGCTTATCAATTACAATTTGAACAGCGATATATCCTAATGCCAGCCACTTTTCAATTTTACTTCCCAAATAAACACCACTGCCCCAGCCTAAACAATAGGCAATTAAATTTTGGACTTCATCAATATTTTCAAGAACAATATTTAATCCCATTAAATATGTATAAACTTCGACAATACTTACTAATGAAGCTAAAATATTTTGGCCCTTCATTACAAACAAAAGTCGAATTGTAAATAATGATACATAAACAACATTAATGACAACAATTGTCACTATCATATTTATTCCATTCATCTTTATCCTCCGGTTTGTTACCTCTTAATTTTATATAAGTATATTAATATTTAAGGATTGATTATTTATAAACCAATAGTCCAACCTCTAACACTATTTCCCTTACCATTCGTATAAAACTTATGCTTTATTCAGACAAGGTAACCCTGAGATTTCTATTAATTTATAGAAAAACACTCATCCAGCCTTCCACCACGACATTTTTTTTAAAAAATTAGGCATCCTACAAATATCTAAGGAAAAAAGGATGATGTCCCGGATTTTATATCAACTATTTTACAATTGCTATTTGAGTTATATAAATGGATTGAAAGGAGCTCCATTCGTGAAACTGTACCAGATAAGAAAAGGTCAATTTGTGTATTACAACAATGAGTTACACAAGGTCTATGGGATAAAACCAATGTATAAACTATCCGTTCATCTTATTAAGCTGAGGGATTTAACACAGCATATAACTAATGCAGCAAGTGTGGAAAGATACATTCCAAGGGAAAATGACAGCTTTATTCATAATCATAAAGTATATACGCTCAGGCAGAATCAAAAACCTATAGCGGGAGATTTGATTTTAATTAACAATCCAGCCCCCGATACCCTGGATCACTATACCTTAAATGAAATTGAAGTCGTTGAAACTGTTGATAACAAAGGGGTCATTACAAGTGATTTGGATGGTATCAGGCATACTGAATATTTATTGATGGTACCTGGCCGTGCTCCTGACAGTCATCCTATCGATTATAAAGATATGGTAAATATTGAAGAAAACTTTGATGACGCTGGCCAGCAAATTACTCATCCATATGGCGAGCTATCCACGCAGTTGGGGGATATATATATAAAGAAGGAAAGTGATGTGTTAATCGAGGCCATGGTAGTTGCGATTAAAGGACAAACTATTTATCTTGGAGGCGGATTAGAGGTGCCGCATGAAGAGTTGATAGATACGGATAAGTGGGAATTTCAATACAATCCCTTTAATAACTGACAGAGCTATATCTATATTGTTAAATATTCTTCAAGTGCCAGGAGGTTTCCATGGATAAGTTTAAAGAAAATAGCGTTTTTATTATCTCTTTATTGCTAACCCTCGTTTTTATTATCTGGGGAGTTTTTTTTACAGGTAATCTTACCAAAGTCACCAACGCCATTTATAATAGCTCAATCGATTACCTTGGTTGGGTTTATCTTGGTACTACTCTATTCTTCGTCATCTTTTCTATCTACTTGTTGTTCTCAAAGTACGGAAATATCAGACTAGGCAGGAAAAATGATAAGCCTGATTTCTCTACTGCCTCCTGGCTGGCAATGCTGTTTGGGGCTGGTATGGGTGTCGGAATCGTGTACTGGAGTGTCGCCGAACCAGTAACCCATTATACAGCCCCTCCATATGGAAAATCTTATACCATTGATGCAGCCAACACCGCAATGAAATATACATTTTTCCATTGGGGCCTGCACCCATGGGCAATCTACACTGTAATAGGATTAGCCCTTGCTTTTTTTCAATATAATAAACGGCTGCCTGCAGCTATCAGTTCAGCGTTCCATCCCATTTTGGGCGACAAAATTCACGGGCCGATTGGCAAAACGATTGATATCCTGTCCATCTTTGCAACAGTCTTCGGTATTGCAACTTCTTTGGGGCTTGGGGCCATGCAGGTTACTGCAGGTATGCATGACATATTCGGCAGTCCTAATACGTTATTTATCCAGCTGATTGTCATTTTAGTTGCAACAGTCCTTTTTATTATTTCCCTTAATACAGGCTTAGAAAGAGGAATAAAGTACTTATCCAACGCAGCAATCATCTTTTCAATGACAATCATTGTATTGATTTTGATTGTTGGTCCAACATTAACTGTAATTAAAGTGTTTTTCAATACAACGGGACTATATTTAAGTGACTTTTTACATATGAGTTTACGGTTAAGCCCCTTTGGAAAAGATGAGCAATGGATTGCTTCATGGACCTTGTTTTACTGGGCTTGGTGGATTGCCTGGGCACCATTCGTCGGCATGTTCATTGCCCGGGTTTCAAGAGGGAGGACAATAAAGGAGTTTGTAATTGGTGTATTGATTGTTCCCACACTTGGAACCTGTCTTTGGATGTCCGTGTTTGGCGGTTCGGCACTTGACCTTGTACAAGATTCCGGTAACCACGATTTAGCAAAACATATCGCCGAAAACGTATCATTGTCCATTTTTATATTCTTTGATCATCTACCGTTAAGTTCCCTGTTAAGCATTTTAGGTTTCGCTGTGGTTGCAATTTATTATATAACAGTAGCCGATACCGCAACCTTTGTATTGGGGATGCTAAGTGAAGGTGGGACGTTTAATCCTTCTAACAAAATAAAAATGACATGGGGAGTCATCCAATCTGCTTTAGCTGCTGTTTTGCTGCTAGCCGGCGGTTTGGATGTATTGCAAACTGCTTCCATCGCAGCCGCACTCCCATTTGCCATTATCATGCTGGCCATGAGCTACTCATTGTTAACGGGCTTAAAAAATGAGGCTAAAATACAAAGAGGCAACAAAAGAAGCACACAACATTATTAGTGTTTATCAAAAACCTTCCTGATCGTGTCATTGATCTGGAAGGTTTTTGTGTATCATATATAGCCTGCAGAACAAAAGTAAATGAGATAATGAGTTAGATTGACTTTATCTAATTTACTAAGTCCTATTCAAATATTTTATTGACAACTCATTCAAAGGGACTTACATTAGTGATAGTGATAATTATTATCAACTAATCTCGTATTAAGAAAGGATATACAAAATGATTATAAAACAAAAAATGTCATTAGTCTTAACATTACTAATTGTAATGCTTATGATTGCACTAGCTGGTTGTTCAAGTGAACAAACAGGCACAAAATCTGAAGACTCTAATAAAAAAACAGCGGAATCCGAGGAAACAACAACTGAATATCCAATCGTGATTAAACATGCACTTGGAGAAACGACAATTGAAGAAAAACCTGAACGCATTGTTACTATTCAATGGTCAAACCATGACATTGCTCTTGCCCTTGGTGTTGTGCCTGTAGGTTTTTCAGCTGCAAACTATGGTGTTCAAGATGATAGCGGAATGTTACCTTGGACTGCAGATAAATTAGAGGAACTTGGGGCAGAAACGCCAACTATTTTCCAAGATACTGACGGGTTAGATTTTGAAGCAATTGCTGACGCTAATCCAGATGTTATTCTTGCAGCATACTCAGGTATTACTCAAGAAGAATATGATACATTAAGTGAAATCGCTCCAGTTGTTGCCTATCAAACTAGCCCTTGGGTAGCTTCATGGCGTGAACAAGTTACATACGATGCAATGGGTATGGGAATGGAGAAAGAAGGTAAAAAACTTATTGCCGATACAGAGAAACTAATTGAAGAAAAAGTAAATGAACACTCTGAAGTTAAAGGTAAGAAGGCTGCATTCATAAGTATTAGTGCCGATGATTTATCTAAGTTCTACATCTACACACCAGAAGATCCACGTGGTGCATTCCTTTCTGAGTTAGGGATGGAATACCCTGAAAGTATTACAAGTCAAATCACTGATCCAAATAGTTTCTATATAGAAGTAAGTGCTGAAAATGCAGATATGCTTAATGATGCTGATGTTTTAGTATCATATGGAAATAAAGATACTCTTGCAGCTCTACAAGCTGATCCAATCCTTGGGGAAATCCCAGCGGTAAAGAGAGGTTCTGTCGCAATTATTGGAGATAACACTCCACTTGCAGCAGCAGGAACTCCAAACCCACTTTCAATTGAATACTCAATTGACGAGTACTTAACTTTACTCTCAGAAGCCGTTAGCAAAGTTAAATAAGATGAATCATACATCCGTTTCAGAAAATAAGCAGTTACATTTACCGAAAAACTTCATAAAAGTTCTTATACTTTCTATTGTCTTACTCGGTATATGTGTATTGGCTTCTCTTGCTTTTGGATCTCGTACAGTTGGATGGAATGAACTAATGGACGGCCTATTCCATCCTGAAGTACAGTCCCACGGAGCAAATGTGGTTCGCCAAAGAATTGCTAGAACTGTCTTTAGTTTGATGTGTGGCGCTGCATTAGGGGTTTCTGGGGCCCTAATGCAATCAGTTACTCGTAATCCTATTGCAGATCCTAGCATTTTAGGAGTTAACACAGGGGCAGCACTATTCGTCGTTTGCGGAATTTCCTTTTTTAATATAGGTACTGCTAGTCAATACGTTTGGCTTGCATTAGCAGGGGCAATCATAACTGCCATTGTTGTATTCGGAATTGGTTCAATGGGGAGTGGCGGTGCCACACCCCTTAAACTCGTTTTAGCAGGTGCTGCTACGAGTGCTGCATTATCCTCTCTCGTAATGGCCATTATGATTCCTCGCTCTAACGTTATGGATCAATTTAGATTTTGGCAGGTAGGTAGTGTCGGAGCAGGAGATTGGAACTCTATCTCTCTTTTTATTCCTTTTCTTATTGTTGGAATATTAATAGCCCTGTTCACTGCCCCAGCACTCAATGCATTAGCATTAGGCGATGAAGCAGCTACAGGATTAGGTGTACGTACAGGAACACTTAGACTTGTTTCCGCCTTTGGAGGAGTGCTATTATGCGGTGCAGCAACAGCACTCGCAGGCCCTATTGGCTTTATAGGTTTATTAGCAACACATGTGATTCGACTCGTTATTGGTCCTGATTTACGATACATTATCCCAATGTCAGCGTTATCAGGTGCCATTATATTAACCATATCAGATGTATGCGGTCGGATTTTAGGAAGCCCTGGTGAGCTTGAAGTTGGTGTAGTTACAGCATTTATTGGGGCTCCTATTTTAATTTTAATAACTATGAAAGCGAAAATGCGTGCGTTATGATAAATGAATCTATGAATCTTATAATGATGGGTAGAATAAAAAGACGTCGCCGTTTTATCCTTGTGACTTCTTTACTTGCAATCATTGCCTTTGCACTTTGCTCTACGATGCTTATGCTAGGAAACACGATTTATCCTGTTTCAGATGTCATAAGGGTTCTACTAGGTGAGAAAGTAAAAGGTGCATCCTTTGCAGTGGGAACGATACGTTTTCCTAGAATGGTGGCAGGTGTTTTGGCTGGATTTGCTTTTGGTGTTGCTGGACATGTATTTCAAACGATGCTCCGTAATCCCCTAGCAAACCCAAATGTTATCGGAATAACAGCTGGTTCAAGTGCTTCTGCTGTTTTTTGTATCATCGTTCTTCATGCAAGTAATGCCTTTGTTTCTATTGCTTCTATTATTGGTGGGCTTGCTACAGTAATCGTTATTTTTCTATTATCAAGAAGTACTTCTTTTTCAATTGGTCGATTAATATTAATAGGAATTGGCATTCAAGCCATGCTAAATGCTGCCATCTCTTATTTATTACTTATCGGTCAGCAACATGATATCCCTACTGCCATGAGATGGCTCAGCGGCAGTTTAAACGGTGCTAAAATGGAAAATCTTTATCCTCTTATGGTTACAGTACTTATTTTCGCACCCATTATCATTGTTCTCGGGAAACGATTGGATATGTTAGAACTTGGAGAGCAAACAGCAACTTCACTTGGAGTTGCTACTAATAAGACACGACTTGTACTTATTATTAGTTCGGTACTTATCATTGCTTTAGCTACCGCTGCAACAGGGCCTATCGCATTTGTTGCATTTCTTTCTGGACCTATCGCGAAAAGACTAGTTGGTGTCGGGTTTTCAAGCATTATCCCAGCAGGTCTTGTTGGCATCATTTTAGTTTTAGCATCAGACCTTGTAGGACAATTTGCATTTGTTGCTAGATACCCTGTAGGTGTCATTACAGGCATTCTTGGAGCACCATACTTGATCTACTTGCTAATCCGAATGAATCGAAAGGGAGATTTATAATGAAACCGAGACATACTTTTCAAGCTGAAGGAATCACTGCTGGATACGATAATAAAACGATTTTACATGATGTAAGTCTTTCAATTCCAAGCAATAAAATAAGCATTATTATTGGTTCAAACGGTTGTGGTAAATCTACATTACTTAAAACGATGGCTAGGCTTATTAAGCCTACTTCTGGGCAAGTGACCTTGGAAGGGAAACCTATTCATAAAATACCACCAAAGCAGTTTGCTCGTGTATTAGGGCTCTTGCCTCAATCCCCTATTGTCCCTGAGGGAATAACCGTTGCGGATTTAGTTGGACGAGGAAGGTATCCACATCAAACATTTCTAAAGGGTTGGACAAAGAAGGATTATGAAGCCGTTGCAGAGGCGATGGAAGTCATGAACATTACGGAATTTGCCAATCGACATATTGACGAGCTTTCAGGTGGTCAAAGACAACGTGTATGGATTGCTATGGCTCTGGCACAACAAACAGACATACTGTTTCTCGATGAACCAACAACTTATTTAGATATTACCTATCAAGTCGAAATTCTCGACCTGCTAACGGACCTTAATCGAAAGTATGGAACAACCATTGTCATGGTTCTTCATGATATCAACCTGTCAGCACGTTATGCAGATCATATTTTTGCTATGCATAAAGGAAAGCTCATCGCTGAGGGAGAGCCCTCAGCGGTTATTACAGATACATTGATTGAAGATATTTTTGGACTTCATTGTAACGTAATAAGTGACCCTGTTTCGGACTCTCCTTTTGTGGTACCAATCGGGCGACATCATAATAAATTAAAAATGTACTCTTCATAAAGACTAGTATTTTTGCACAGCAATTTTCCGTATGGATCGTGGAAAGGATTTACTTCCCATGGCCTATGACGGACTTACGGACTTATGCTCCTCATTTAGATTATTTACGGTTTACTGTGAATAATCTAAATTATGAATACGAAAAAAACTGATCTGTTACATCTAACGGATCAGTTTTTATATGTGCTTTATGACTTTGAATTTGAACCGCACTTACTTATGATACGTTTCAGAATTTAATTACCTAAATTCCGCGAATAACCACTTGACATACCGACGGTCGGTTTTTATTATTGGAATAT
>Ga0182746_1003592_pt1 | contig 10318 bp, 8 predicted proteins | sample eDN3rd30CBELigOP_FD_128881 | JGI IMG/M metagenome (GOLD analysis project Ga0182746, IMG submission 128881) | Enriched Organic Plus compost microbial communities from Emeryville, California, USA - eDNA 3rd pass 30_C BE-Lig OP (version 2) (version 2) ... | reverse complement strand
CTGTCCTGCGCGCGCGGGACACAGCGCCTACAACTTCTTCCGCCGCCCGGAACATCGCCTGCCCCTTCTCTGTCAGGACCATCCCCCGTCCCGAACGGTGAAAGAGCCTCATGCCCACACTATTCTCCAGGCGCGTGATGTGCCGAGTCAACGTGGACTGCTCAATACCTAAATCGGAGGCGGCACGGGACACGCTGCCAGCCTGTGCGACGACATAAAAATACTCAAGCGCGACGAGGTCCATCGGAATGATTTCAAAATCAGAGGGTTACGGGCAATGTTTGACATTAGGCGAACTGACTTCAGTCAGTTTTCTGATCACCATCTGCCCCAAATTTCCTTTTCGTCCTATTTTTAGCACGCGCTGGAACATTCCATCACACAGGTGTTTCTGATCCCTGGCAATTGGGGTAGCAACCAGCGGCAGCGCCAGTCGCTCTGGCCCACAGACCGTCGCAAAGAATTATCCTCCTCCCTGCCTCTCAGTAACCCCATTTGCATTTCTGCGCAGTTCGGCTCTAGCCCTACGTGACCATCACAGAAAGCACATGGCCCCGAGGGATCCGGCACGCCCTAGTCCCTGGCAGCGATTACCACTTAACACATAACCGCCTCTTTGTTCCCGGAGGCCAACTAGATGCACAGCGAATTCCAGCACTCTCCGAATCTCTCTCCATTAAACGGCTCACAGGACTCGGCGCTGAGGCTGAATGCTCAAACTCCGGGGTCGGAATCCGATGCACTGCGGGCCTTGAAAACCAACGATGCAGTCGCGCTTAAAGCATTGATAGACCGGGGTTCGCTCAATGTAGCCGATGGCTTGTTCGATAACGGTCAAAATTGTTTGCATGCCGCCATAAAGCTGGGGAGTCTTTCAATTGCTCTGTACCTGGCACAAACCTCTCATGCGCTGCCGCGCGACCTGATCAATAGCAGGGATAGTACAGGGCACACCCCGCTCATGTACGCGATCGGCACACCGACCGATAACGTCGAATTGGTCGATGCGCTGATCAACGCGGGCGCCAGTGACGACCGAGGACATATGCTGATGTATGCGGCTGCGAAAGGTCACACGAAAACAGCTGAACGCCTAATCGCGGCTGGCGCGGCCGCATCGGACGCTCTGAGAATGGTAATTCAAGACAACTGTATGTCCGACGTGACAAAAGCCGGCGCAGTGAAGTTGCTACGATCGTTGGGAGCGGATGCGTCGGATGCGCTGAAGATGGCTATTACGAAAAACCGTATGCCTGAAACGAAAGCAGTGCGCGCCCCGGAATGGACCGGCCCGTGGAGCTGGACAGCCCCTCCGAGCGCGATGGATTATACGGCTGCGGACGACGATTTGCGCGCTTTAAGAACATTGTCTTTACTCGGAGCCAAAGGCTCAGACGCGCTGACATCAGCGGTGATCGGAGACAAAACAGGGTTATCGAAGCGGTTGATCCTGGGCGGGGCGGATGTCACGACGGCGCTGATCAACCTAGTGAAAGACGCCAGAGATAATGCGGACCAGCTAGCCAGAAAATTACTATTCATCGAAAAAGATACGCAGAGAAAACATGCGGTGCCTTCCGGTCGCATAATGACCGTTTTGATGTTGTCGCTAGCGAAAAGCAAGAACATATCCGCCATGATCACTTTGAGCAAAGCGGTGGATGTGAGAACACTGGTGTGGGATGAGTTGCTAAAACACGGGAGCATCGACGCGGTAAGAGCAGTAATTTCGTCTTTGAAGAAGCCAGAGAAGATTGTGAATGACTACGCTCTCGAACGAGATCTTTCCACGACCACGAAATTTCTCAATGCAGGCGTCAAGATGTTCACCAGTCCGGGAGCCTGTCATTACTGGGGCCATCGGACGTACAAAGATCGGCTTCCGGAAGTAAAGCTGTTAATTGCTGCAGGAGTACCTTGGTCAGCACTGCCAAAAGAACACACATCACTGTCAACCGGCGACGCACAGCGACAACTCATTCTGAACAAACAGACGAAAAATAGAATACAGTCCTCGCCACCAGACAAGAGGATGGAGTTGCTATTATCCGCAGCCGAACGCGAAGACGTGGTGGATGTAGCGCTAGTGCTAGATAAGGGTGTCGACCGAATCGCCGCCCTGCAGAAACTGAGTCAAGATCGCAACCTCCGCGGAATACGAACGTTAATCAAGGGCGGCATGAGCGCGACCGAGGCGTTCATTGATCGCGTGAAAGCCACAGACATGAACACCGCCCAAGATTTAGCGAAGGCAATCAGTTCGCTCAGAAAACCCGTGGCCACCCTCGCGCTCATTGAGCTCCTTTCACGAGGCGACGAGGACACTGCCCGCACGATCATTCCGGCCTTCACAGACGGCGTTCAGGCACTTATCGAGGCGACCCTGAGTCATGATAGGAATCTGGCAAAAAGACTGATTGCGCTCGGTGCAGATGGGCCAACCGCATTATTGAACCTAATACAAACTAACAATTACGAGACAGCGGGCAGATTGGTTGCTTGGGGAGTAGATATTCATACAACACTGATGCTGACGTATCGTGAGATCGACTCCATCGGGACCTCTATCCAAAAAAAAGCCATCGCTGCTGTACGAAGCGCGCTGATAATAAGTGGAGCTGATTCATCCATCGCGCTGCTGCGAGCGGCCGATTCTAACAACCTCTTGGCTGCAAGACGCTTGGTGCGCGCGGACGTATCAACGGGAGAAAAAGCCCTATTGCAACTCATCGCGATGCCTGTCGGCACGAAGACACGTGCAACGCTGACGTTCTTGCAACATTCCGGAGTACAGATTGATGAGGTAATGATGACGTGGGCCGAAGAGGGTAAGACTTCCCAACTAAAAGGGCTAATCGCATCGGGAGTGCCCACTGCAGGCCCATTGATGGATCTATGCAAGAAACGCGATCGGCTTAGTGCCCAGACTCTCATTAGCGCCGGAGCAGATTACATCACTGCCATGCGTACCCTGCTGATCAGCAACGAGACAGAAGCGGTGACCGTGCTGGGACTTGCCTTGACCTATGCGCGAGATCGCGTAAAGACCGCGCACTAGCCATGACATAGACGGGGGCGTGCAAATCGCCAAGAAGCCTCCAAGAAAACCGTATAACTCGTGGTTTCTGCCCCCGCAAGTGCACCGCCAATGCCTATTTGCGTTTGAGCTCTTTGGAAATATCCCAAAGGTTGGGCAGGCTTGTATTGTGATAGCCAGAGATGAACGGCTTGCGCTCACCCTCCGGCGTATAAACGGAACGGCTCACGGCGCCGATATTCGCACCGTAGACATGTATGCTGATCGAAACCTGATCGTCGTAGGCGTTAGAGACCTGGTGCACATCACCGACGGTAGGGGAAACAGCCTCTACCTGTCCGGGCTCCAACCGGACAGCATCCCCTGATTTTTCGACACCGGTTAAAGGGTTCAGCACATACGGCTGCGAGTACTCGGCGCCTCTCAGCATGCCGATCAAACCCCATACCGTATGATCATGGATGGGAGTGACCTGCCCTGGCCCCCAGACAAAACTCACCACCGAGAACCGCTGTGCAGAATCGGCGTGTAGTAAGTACTGACGGTAGTAAACAGGGTCAGGCTGCGCATACTCGTCAGGCAACCAATCGTCCCGTGACACCAGTTCGCTTAATAATGCACCACCCTCGCGCAGGATCGTCGGCTCGTCAGAATGGCGGGATAACAGATCCGCAAAGCTGACCACGAACGTGCGTAAAGCGGCGATGTTGGGCGTAGCGGAGAGATGGTTCATAGCGGCGTCATGAATTATCCGGATCGGATAACTATTCTATTTGGCTGAGTTCGAGTAAAGCCATCATATCGCTCTACGGGCAATGGAGACACATTTAATGCGTTACCGTTACCACGACACCAGCGGCGGCGACCATTAACGTCACCGGTATCAGGCCCAGAGGCCATGCACGCCGATAAATACCGCCCATCGCCCCTGCCCCGAGCGCCGCGATGGCGCAGCCCATGACAATCCGCACAGGCGACAACATGGACAACGCGCTACCTGTAACGTTCTGAATAGCCGCAATCCATTCCACACTCCAATTCCCCGCGTGTGCCAACCCCACAACATTGGGCATGAGCAAACTGTTCGATGCCGCGTTGCTCGCTGTCAAAAATCCAGCTATCGCAGCCAAAACCGGGGAAAGCACAACCGCGGCAGAAGTACCGATCGTTGCCTGCAACTCGTGCGCCAAGATTCCCGGAATGCCTCCGGCCATCATGAACCGTGCACAAATAACAAACAACAGCGTCACACCAACGGTGATCTTGCCACGTTGCCACGTCGTCCTCAGCACACGGCCGACGTCTCGCACCGGAGCTTTCAGTAAGGCAAAGCCCAGTCCGATCAGCGCCAACCAGAACACCGGCGACAGCAGCACGGGCCAAGCCATTTCATCGACAAAAGGCTTGATCTGCACGCTCAGCAAAGACTCGTGGAGCACAGGCCAAAAACGGCACGCCACGAGGCAGACGCACAGCGCCACATAGGGCGCCGCCTCAGTCAGTTTCGTTCGCAACGACTGTCCGCCGTTAAAAAAACCGTAAAGTGCTGCGGCGCTTCCCAACACCATCAACCCGACCATGTCCGGATCGGCGTAGCGGCTGAGCGTCACCAACCCTGCCAAGATCGCGGCGATCCAAAGCGCCTCTCGAAGCAGGTCTCGAGGCCGATTGGAAAGCCCGAGATTACGGCACATCGACCAATAGACGCCCAGCCAGGCAATGAGGATAGGCGTCACTAATACGGCTGATCGCCATCCCAATTCCCGAGGATCGCTGATACCGGCCAGCGAAAACCCGAGCATCGTTCCGACCGCAAACGCTCCCCAAGCGACCAGTATCTGGCTGAACAGCGAGAACACGATAGCTTCGTGTTTGGGAAGACCTGCACGCAACAGGATGCCCAGCGAAACCACCAGTCCAACTCCAAACCCTGTTGCCGTCTCTGTAAATGGGCCTATGAGAAAACAGGTGCCAAATAGCGTCGATCGCAGATCTGCCGCAGGGGCAGCCGCCTGCTTCCCGTGGACCCGAGGCGACCAGCACGTAGTGATCAGAGAGTGAAACAACAGCCCCGCCAAGATCACGCTCACAATAGGCATGGCCAGCCAAGCGCCCTTTAGCAGCTCAACGCCGGCAGAGGACAAGGTTGGGGCGACTGTCGCCTCGCCTGAAAACCCATACAAGGCTGCCGACACCATGGCGGCTGCCAGGGCCGCCATGGAGATAGGCACACGGCGCGTCAACATCAACGCGATGGGTACCCAGAACGGAGAAAAGTACAACCAGAATTTGAGCGTCACAGATACGGTGGTGCGTTTATCCAGAGGCCGGGGGCAACACGCCCGAAGCGTAAGACCAGCAGATTACCGCATCACCAAGCCACCATCTACAAACAGAACCTGTCCCGTCATGAACCCGCTCCAATCCGACGCCAGGAACAGCACCGGTCCCGCAATATCTTCGGCCCTGGCGATACGCCGCAGCGGCGTTGCCGCGACCAGCGAATCGCGGAATGATTCCTGCGTGCCGCCGCTGGAGTCCGTCGGATAGACCAAACCCGGTGCGACACAGTTCACCCGGATGCCAAACGGGCCCAGTTCAACAGCCAGATTACGGCTGAATGCCTCCAATGAGGCCTTGGCGGTGGTGTAGTCGTGGTACGGAATCACAGGGTTCTCGACCAGGTTCGTCGAGATATTGACAATGCAGCCCTGGGCCCGCTGTTTGAAATGCGGTAACGCGGCGCGGCAAACATTAAAGGCCGCACCAACCGAGCCGTCAAATTGCGACTGATAATCCTGCCACGTCAGATCGTCGAATACCGTACGGCGGCGCGGATCAAACGCATAATGACGCAGCGCATTGTTGACCACCACATCAAGCCGCCCGGTCTCCTGCACTATCGCATCGACCATGGTCTGCACTGCCTCGGCCGAACCTACATCGGCCTGTATGGCCCAGGCATCGCCGCCCAACGCCTGGCATTGGGCGACCACGGCCTCAGCCGCGGTCGCGTTACTCAGGTAATTGACGACGACGGTTGCGCCTTCTCGAGCGAAGCCTCGGGCAATCTCGGCACCGATGCCTCGACTGGCGCCCGTCACCAACACGACTTTGCCAGCGAATTTCGGGGTAGCGCTCATATCAAGACTCCGGTAACAAGCTGGTATCAACGACGCTCGCCACATCAATCGAATGTTGAATCAGGCCCAGGTCGCGATAAGCGTCGGCCGCCTTCTGCAGCAGCATCAGATCAAAGGCACCCAATGCGCGTTTGGCGCCATCCGGGCCGGCAGGCGCCATCGCAGAATCGTTACGCAACCTGATGACCTCCAGGTTGATGCCCCGATCCGTACCATCGATCGCCCGTTTGCTCGCCAGATCGGCAGCTTCTTCTGGATGCTCGATCATCCAGGCAGCACTGTCACGATAGGCTTTGAGGAACGAACGCAATAACGCTCGCTTCTGTTGATAGGTTTCTTCGCGTACGACGAATAAATCGCTGGACACGTTGATATGGTCACGGACCTGTATCACGTTGACATCGCCCAACCCGCGCCGCCTGCCGACAAGCAGGCCGGTGTCCGTAGCAGCAGTGGCATCGACCTGGCCCTGCAGTAGCGGCGCAAAGTTCAACACGCCCGTCACGACGATTTCCACGTCGGATTCGGTCAAGCCCGCCTGGTGCAGCATCACCAACAGATTTTGCCGCGTACCGCTGGAGAGGCTGTAGACGCCGATGCGTTTGCCTTTCAGATCCTCTGGGCGCGTGATGGTGGCGGACTTGAGCGAGACCACGTTGAAAACATTCTGTGGATAGATGTCGTAGATCGCCCTTAGTTTTTCGCCTTTATCCAAGGCCATGAAAAAGGACCCGGGATCAGTAAACGCTACATCGGCTTGCCCGCTCAGCATATTGCGAATGGCGTCACCGCCGCCTGCCCCCGGCAGATAGACCAGTTCGACACCCTGGGCCTTGAAAAATCCCTTGTCCGGTTCCACCAGCAGATTGGTGATTTCGGAGATGGGTTTGCTCCAACCTGCCAATGTGACTTTGCCGGATGCCGCGTCTTGCGCCCACACCATTGGAGCAAAAAGCGATGCAGCAGCCAGACTCGCAGCAGCACTCAAGAAGACGCGACGAGAGGGTGAGGAAAGCATGAAAAAGTCCTGATAGATTTCAAAGATGATCGCCATACGGACGCAACAAACGCCGCTCTATCATCAGCATTGCCTGGTAGCACAACAATCCGATGGCAGCGATAGCGGTCAGCGCGGCGAACATCAACGGGGTATCCATCATGCCCTGCGCCGCGATAATGACTGCGCCCAGCCCACGGCTGGCGCCAATGAATTCACCGACGACGGCGCCAACCAGGGCTAGCACCAGCGCGACGCGCCATCCCGCCAAAATTCCCGGCAATCCCGCCGGAAGTTTCAGCCGCAACAACGTCTGCGTACGCGACGCGCCCAACATGCGGAACAACTGCAGGCGATTCGGATCGACCTGCCGCAAACTGGTCAACGTGTTTTCCATCAGCGGAAAAAAGCAGATCAGCGCCGTCATCACCACGGTAGGTGCGATGCCAAAACCGAACCACAACACAAACAGCGGTGCCAGCGCCAGCTTCGGCACCACCTGGCTGACGATGACATAAGGCTTGAAGACGCGATCGAGCAATGCTGATTCCGCTAACGCGATGCCCATTGCCAGCCCCGCCGCACCGCCAAGGGCCAATCCCAATAGCATCTCTGCCAGCGTGGCCCCGATGTGCGGCCATAAATATCCCGAGGAGAGCGTCGTCCACAACGTGCGCACCACCGCCGACGGCGCAGGCAACACGAGCGCGGAAATGCCCGCTTGCCGCACGACGAGCTCCCATGTGCCTAACAGCACAATCAGCAACACGACGGGCAGCACACGGCGGCTCAGCACCTGCCTCATTTCGTCACCCCCGTCATCGTGTCGAATATCTGCGCGCAATACGCATTGAACGCCGCACCATGACGCATGGACTGCGTACGAGGGGCAGGCAATTCCACTGGAATATCAGCCAGCAATCGCCCTGCGTGCATGACGCCGATACGATCACCCAAATAAACCGCCTCGCCTATGTCATGCGTGACGAACAACACCGTCGTCTCGCGCGAGCGGCACATCCGCACCAGATCATCCTGCAGTTCGCCGCGCGTGATAGCGTCTAACGCCGCAAACGGTTCATCCAACAATAACAGTGCAGGTTCCAGTATCAGCGCCCGCGCCAAGGCTACCCTGCTCTGCTGCCCGCCAGACAATTGCCGGGGATAGTGTTGCGCATGCTGCGCTAGTCCCAACATGGCCAACAGCTCCTGCGCTCGCGTGACATCATCGTCGAGCAGCCGGCGCTGCAACGATACCGGCAACAGCACATTGTCTATGACGCGTTGCCACTCCAATAGTGTCGGAGCCTGAAACATGTAGCCCAATTGCGGCCCGGGCACGACACGCTTTCCATCCCATTGTTCGACACGCCCCGATTGCGGCACCAACAGGCCGGCAGCGAGCTTGAGCAATGTCGTCTTGCCGCAACCACTGCGGCCGACCAGACAATGAAAACCGCCGGCCTTCAATTGCCAGTCAACACCGTCCACAATAGGCCGCCCACCCGCATAGGTGTACACCACCTGCCGCATATCGAGAAAGGGCTTATCCAAATCCACGCTCATGGCTCGTACGGAGCGAAGGGCTCAGCCGCCGCCTCAGCCGATTGCTCGATTTCGGCCATGCGAACCAGGTCAAGCAGATTAAAGCGGCCATCATGATGCCAGCCGGCCTCGGGCATACTCATCGATCCAATGGCGCTGATGCGCGTCACGCCTACTGCCCCGAGCTGCTCGGCCACACGGTAGAGCTCCTCCGGTGTAGCGGCGACGCCCGCAGTCTGCAGGAACGCGCTGCGATTCTGCACCGCCGGCCCCACATCATCTAAAGCATCGATAGCCGCAACAACGATGCTGCGCTGTAACGCAGACGGCGCCAGCGGTTGAGCATCGTCCGTATAGGCAACACTCCATTGCGCCTCATGGTCGCCGATCAGCCCGTCAACGCCGGATGGAGCTGAGGTATTCCACTCGATGGCCTGCCGCCATTTCGCCAGAGATACCGATTCCGCCAGATCCAATGCACGCCGCGGATAGCGGCGCTGCAGATTTGCCAATTCGCCGGCAAGGTAGCCGGCAAATTCGCGTGGAGCAACCTGTCCGCCACGCTGCACATAAAACACCTGCGGCGAATAACACCCCTGCTGGTCGTAACGCATCACGTCCCAGGCGGCACGTCGTGCAAGGGCAGGCGCCTTTAACGTGTCAAGCGCAGAGGCGCTGATCACGCCGAAACCCAGCTTATGTCCATGCGGCAGGAATCGTGTCGTAACAGGCAGACGTCGCTGAATCGCCTGCAGTGCATCATTGCCCCCGTAGGCCACCACCGTGTCGGCCTGAGCATAGAGTGCGTCTGCGTCTTCGCCGCCGGCCCCGCGCCACCACACTACCGCAAAGCAATCCGCTAACGGCGGATGCACCTCGGCCAGCAGCCGCGCAAACCATCCCGCAAATAAGGGCTCAGCGCTAGGAAGTTTGCCGATATTGCCCGCCTTGACCAGCAAGCCGCAAACGAAGCTCCACAACGACAAGGCAGGTACATTCCCCGCCCAGCTATGCACCAACAACTCGGGCCCATAGGCTCGCACCGCGCCACCCTTTGGGGCTGGTTGAAAAGCATCCAGGACCTTGGGATTGGCGAAATCTTCAACGATGAACCGATGCAGCTGTGGCGCCCTGAAGGTCTTGAAAAAACCAGTCAGCCCCAGGCGCACCATCTCTGTGTCATAACCGCTGACCAGCGGCAACAAGGCATCTGCTCGCTGGCGATACGGATCATTGGAATCCAGCAAACGGGCAACCGCACGATCGATGACCGAAATAATCTCCGATACCGGCAAAGTCTTGAGATGCTGCGCACTCGCTCGCTTGACGCGTTCGGCCAGCGTCCTCATCTGATCCGGCGACAACACCGGCACCGATACCTCGACGTGTTGAGCTCCTTGAGCAAATGGCAATATCTGCCACTGCACCTCATTGGCTGACAGCCCCGGTAAATAGCCGGCCTCGACCCGCAGTGTGTTCATGATGCCGCCGACCGAATGAACTCTTCGACAGCTAGGGAGCAGCCTTTGGCCTGCGCCCCTTCGGCGCGTCCCAACAATAGGAAGCCATTCTCTGCGGGCTCACCCACGTCTTCAG
>Ga0182746_1003591_pt1 | contig 10318 bp, 7 predicted proteins | sample eDN3rd30CBELigOP_FD_128881 | JGI IMG/M metagenome (GOLD analysis project Ga0182746, IMG submission 128881) | Enriched Organic Plus compost microbial communities from Emeryville, California, USA - eDNA 3rd pass 30_C BE-Lig OP (version 2) (version 2) ... | reverse complement strand
TGCCCACTCGCCGACGGAGTTCGGCTCCTACCACGGGCGGTCGTGGCGGAATTGGTAGACGCGCAGCGTTGAGGTCGCTGTGGGGCAACCCGTGGAAGTTCGAGTCTTCTCGACCGCACCATCGATACCCGAAATGCCTTTCGGTTCAGATAGTTGTTTGATTTCAGTAGCTTGTAGTCGCCTCCCTGCTACAAAAGGCGCTACAAATGACTGTCACGATGACTGGCTTGAGACGAGCTAAGAACGGCGATTGGTTTTCCCGGAAGGCGATTCCCGATGATGTGCGAGACGCCTACCAGACCGCCTACGGTATTCGCCGTGAGGAACGCTTCCGGCTATCCACAGACAAGTCCCCCGGCGAAGCGAAGGCAGCCTTTGCGGAATGGCTGGCGGACATAGAAGGTCGCATCAGTGCGCTTCGTGCTGCTGTCGCTGGCAAGGCGCTCGAACTATCGCACCGCCAACTCCACGATCTTGTGGGCCGCTGGTATGACTGGTTTGTCGTCCAGTACGCAGACGATCAGGAGCCGGTTGAGGCGTGGGATTTTCGATATGAGCGGTATCAGGACGCCGTAGAAGCGTTCGGTGGTGACCGCCCCGATGACGATGAAGATTGGGAACGTAGCCCACGACACGCCGCCAAGGTCAGGGCCGTGGTGCTGGAACTGTCTCGCCTTCAAACGTTCCTCGCCAGCGAAGGCATCAGCCTATCTTCCGACACCCTCGACCGCCTTGTGGATACCCTGGAGGCGGACCTTGTGGCCGCTATGGCGTTGCTTCGGAGGCGGGCAGGCGGCGACTATCGGCCCGACACCCATCGGGAACGCTTCCCGCAATCCATGCCCATCGTCCCCGCCAGCGTGAAGCTGGCCGGCTGGAACGTTCAGGAGACTTTCGAGGCGTATGTCAGGGAGCGGCAACCCCAACCCTCGACCGTCAATCGCTGGCGCGTGGTCTTCCTCGACCTCAACGATTTTCTGGATCGACGGGACATCGCGCTGATGACGGAGGATGACGCCGTTGGCTGGAAGGACAAGCTAGTCGCCAAGGGCGACATGGGCGCGCGCACCATCAACGAGGTTTGGCTGACAAGCGCCCGAACGGTCTTCAATTGGGCGAAGCGGCAGAAGAAAATCGCGGCCAATCCATTCGACGGGGTGAAGGTAGCCACCGGCAGGAAGACACCTACGAAGGGAGCCTTCAAACCCGAAGACGTAAAAACCATCCTGACAGAGACCGTGCAACCCCAAGGCCCGCGTGTATCGCCGCACTTCCGCGCAGCCATTCGGTGGGTACCGTGGTTGTGCGGGTACACCGGGGCGCGGGTAGGCGAGATCACGCAGCTACGCAAGCAGGACATCGAGCGGCACCCGGACGGCTTCTGGACGCTGCACATCACGCCGGAAGCCGGAGCGGTGAAGGGAGCCATGCCGCGCACGGTCCCCCTTCACGACCATCTCATTGAGCAAGGGTTCATCGAATTCGTAAGGAAGGCAAAGGACGGGCCGCTGTTCTACGACCCGAAAGCCAAGAGGAAAACGGGAAGCGACGACCCGCTCAACCCGACCCGACCGCCCTACGTGCTGATGAGGCAGAAGCTCGGGGATTGGGTTCGGGACTTGGGAGTTACCGACAAGGGTGTCAGCCCGAACCACGGCTGGCGGCATACTTTCAAACGGCGGGCTGCAAAGGCGAAGATCGAGGAACGCATCCGGGACGCCTTCTGTGGTCATACCGACCCGAAGGTCGGGCGCATCTATGAGATACCGGACATCGAAGAACTGGCCGATGCGATCAAGGCGTTTCCCCGGTACGAGATAGACCAATCCGGCAAACCATAGCGAAGCCGCTCGGCGGACGCATGGGCGAACCATCCGGCTCACCTTGGGCAATCCCCATGCGTCCCCTTGGGGGCTTCCCCTGCCGCCCATCGCGGGCGGTTCCATCATCATCACCACGAACACAATGGAGGTATTCAATGCGTGATGTTCATCATCGTCTTGCCCCCTCGGCTCTGGTCAAGGTGGCCGACCTTGGCCGAGACATTCGGGACGCCATGGCGGAAGCTGTCAGCCGCCATGTCGATTTCTTCCATGACGGATGGAAGCCGAGGGGCTTGTTCCTGCGCCTGCCATTCACCAACATCAGCGTGTGGCTGGAATGGTCGCCAGTCTCGGTAGGCTGGGGCTATGCGGCCAATCCGGCGAGTGACCGGGAGGTTTACCTTGGGCGTGTCAGGGGCGTGGTTTCGGTCGGGTAGATAGATGGTTTCCCGGCAATAGGTTTTTTCGTGCTGCGGTGATAACCGTAGAAAGGCGTTAACGGGGGTGGGTAGTTTATCCCTCGCCTTGTCACGATCACGCGCCCACGGTCACCCCCCGCAGCACGCTATGGCTGTTTTGCCGCACGCTCTTGATTCAACTCGAACAAGCGCGCCAAGATTTCGTCATCTGACAGATCGGCAGGCCAGCCATAGGCCGCCGCTACGGCCTCATCCAGCGCCTTGTGGGCGTGCTGTAGCCACACAGGGCGTTCATTGTAGAGATTAGTCAGGGTCCGCTTCTTGAGCTTCTGCGCTGCTTCCTCGTTGATCGGAAGGATACGGTCGGGATAGCCGGGGACCACCTCCGGCTCCCGCTTCACCAGATCGGCGGGGTTGAGCCAGTTTTCCCGAAGTTCGTTGAGATGAGCCGCTGCCGTGGCGATGGCAATGGCCCGAGGGTCTTGGGCATAGGCTTCGGCTGGAATGTCCGGGGTTAGTCCTTCGGGGAACGGGAAGGTTTCGAAGGTCGTAGTGGGCGTGTAGCGGGGGTCGTTACCTACCCCAAGCCATGTCCCCATCCGCAGCGCCCAGAGTTCGTGGAACCGGGAATGGAGAATGCCGAAGGTCGTATCGTCATCACGGGCGATAGCGACCACGGCACTATCAGGCAGTAGCATCGGCTGTTCCCAAATGAACAGTCGCCACTTCGATACTCTCGGAGTGATAATGACACGGCTAACCTTTGAGGTTGCCTCTTTTACATCGGCCCCGCTTCGCCCGAGACGCCACCAGTTGCGGCGACGTTGTTCATCACGATTGTTCGCCCTTACTGGGTAGATGTTAAGCCTAACATATTCGAAAGGCCCTTCGTAGAGAGCGGCTTCGTGTTCATTCAATTCCCCGAAGTCAATAATCCATTTTCCCGCAGGCCGTCGCGTAATATCCATGCCATTTGCCCATGGCCTGAGTACGTCTGAATTTGGGCGGCCATTGGGGTTAAGGCCGCTTGTCAGCCATCTGCGGATTTGCTGCCCATCTATGTCGAATGCCCCAACTTTTACGGGGCCTTGGAATGCCACGCCGCAATTTCTGGAAAGGCGACTGGCCTTCGTCAAATCTACAGCGCTGGCAGTCAGGTCCGGGTTCACCTTTTCCACTGGCTGCCCGTTGAGATGAGGAACCTCGCCATCCTGTAGTTCCCCGAAGACGACCATCGAAACGCGCACAGCAGCGCCTTCAACCGTCCAAGGCTCATCAGACCATGCGGCGATTATGGCCATGCTGTCCGTGATGCGGTCCATCACACGCCGGTTAGCACCACCGCGTATGGAGTTTGTGGTGACGAGACCCGCACGTCTAGCAAGGCCGTTTCGCATCGCCGTTGATGCTTTCTCGACCCAGTAGATTACGAGATCGGCCTCGGGAGGAACGCGGTTACGGTAGAGGGTGAACAGGGTTTCGATTGTCACATCACCCAATTGCGACCGCATCAACTTTCCGCCCAAGAACGGCGGGTTCCCGATGATGGCGTCAGCCTTGGGCCACACGGCTTCCACCCAGCGACCACCTTCCCCATTTTCTCCTGGCTCCCATGTCATCAGGGCGTCCCGGCATTCGATGGTCTCCAGCGGCTTCAAAATGGGGTTTTGGCTGGCCCCGAAGCCATTGCCGATCATCCACTGGATTTCGCCTATCCAGACTGACACGCGGGCGAGTTCGGCGGCATAGGGGTTGATCTCGATACCCTTGACCACCTCCGGGCCAATCCTCGGAAACCCCCTCGGCAGCCCCAAGGCTTCCGCTTCGACCTGCGCCCGGTGCTCCAAGTCCTTCAACGCCCGGAGCGCGAGATACAGGAAATTGCCGGAGCCGCAGGCTGGGTCGAGGACGCGGAAATCTGCAAGCCGTTTCAGGTGCGCGTCGAGGACCGCCTGAGCTTGGTTTCTAGCCTTTGTCGAGGTTCCCCCCTTTGATGACGCGGCCTTGTCCATGAGCGCCGTGATCTCGGCCTTGGCCTTCTCCCATTCTGCCGTCAGCGGTTCCACGATGACCGGGTTGATAATCATCATGATCTTTTCCCGGTCGGTATAGTGTGCGCCAAGCTGGCTGCGCTTGTCCGGGTCTAGGCCGCGCTCGAAGAGCGTTCCGAGAATGGACGGGTCTACATCACCCCAAAAGTGCTTGGCCGCCCGATGGACGATGGCGATTTCCTTCTTGTCCAGCGCGAACACGAGGTCATCGTTGAAGAGGCCGCCGTTGAACCACGCCACCTTCTCGAAGCCGATATGGCCCCCGGATTTCATGGCGGTGAACAGGCTGCGGGCGAAGCCCTCGAACTGGCTGGGGTCGTCCAGTGCCCGTTCCAACATCCGCATGAAAATGTTGTCGGGCAGCAACTTCACGTCTTCCGCAAACATGCAGAACACGAGCCGGTTGATGAAATGAGCCACCTGCTCGGGATGGTGGCCGCGCGCGCGAAGGGAACGGGCAAGCTCGGCAAACTCCCCAGCGACCTCTTCGGTTAACTCCTGTCGGGTCTTTGTGGGGCGCAGCGCCTCGGGGTCAGACAGGGCAGCTTTGAGCCAGCCGCGCTTTGTCGGGTCGCCAAGATCAGCAATGGCAATCTCATAGACCTTGGAGACAGAGTTGGTCCAGTTGGTATGGATGCGGATAGTCGTGCCTATGTCGGAGACGATCAGTAGCGGCGGGTTGTCGAGGGCGATGGCATATCGTTGAAGCTGCGCAAACGCCGTGTCGAGGTTTGCCTTGGTCCCCTTGTATTCCCACGCGAAATGACCACGCTTGAACACGTCCGCGAAGCCGTTTCCGCCCGTGGTCTTCGATGCACCTACCTCGAAACCATAATCCTTGCCGGTCGGGTCAACATCGGCAGGGGTCGGCTCGTCCAGCATCCGGCATAGATCAAGGAAATGCTCTTGTGCCGCAGCACGTTCTTTGAGTGCTGAGTTAAGCCATTTGGAAATAAACTGTTGTGGCGTCATGTATTGTCAGCGCCCCCCTCGGACAGAAACTTGCGGGCAGCATATGCCGAGCGGTTGATTCGCGACAAGGACATTAGGGAACCAGATCAAACCGCTCTCAACGGTTTACGTCTGTTTTCTTCGCTGCGGTAGAGACCGTAGAGCGTCAATCGCCCGTCTCTAGGTGTTTCCTCCCTGTTTTACGCCCGTTCGTTCCTACGGTCCCTACGGGTGCGAAAAGATCGAAGCTCAATTACCCCCCACAATAGGAGGGAGGCCCCCTAGGTTTGCATATAGCTTATCTCCATAGGTTAGCTTTAGGCTTCCCTTATGGAAGCCAATAGCTGCGTCCTAGGCCATTCCCTTCATCATCATCTTCCATCAATCCTTTCTGTAAGGCTTAAACCGAAGCCTTCTGCCAAGCTCTGACCAAGGGGCTTGCAAGATGATGATTGCTGTTCTCGCCCGAAGACTAACCGTTCCGGTTTCTGGTCTTCATTCTTCAAACCATCCCAGCCGCTTTGCCCGGTGCCTCTGGCCCGTGGTCGTCGGCATGCGACAACCGCAAGGAACCCACATCATGCTGGTCATCAACATTGCGAACAACGATAGAGGCCGCAGCTTCACCGCCACCTGCGATGGCATCAGCAAAACCCATTCCCGTAAAGACCCGGTACCCCCGTTGTGCCGGAGGCTGATAGATCGTGGTCATTCTCCCCACACGATGGTCATGGTGGTTCGTGGAACAACCCCGATCTTCAAACCCCGGTCGCTTGGCGCATGGGCGGCCTATGATATTGTAGATGACGATAATCGTGGTCTCATCCGCAGGTGCTACAGGCCCTTGCCTGACTTCTCGGGTGATGCTGATATCGCAAGGAAGCCCAATGCGCAGTCGCGCCTCTGCAAGGAAGCGGCCTGAATGTACCCACAGGGTCACGGTGTTAAAGCCGTGGCCCTGTTTTTTCGCGGTCAACACCATCCGTTTCTTGGTTCGGTGAGTACCCAGCGAGAACGTTCATTCTTCCCGCTACGGTAGGGGCCATGGAGGGGCGTTGTGGGTTCCTTAAGGGAATCTCTATGGACGCCGCATAAAGCCTCTCGTCGGTCGCCACGGGTGCGGGAATGGGTATCCTATGTGAGATGGAGCCGGCTTGTTTTTTGGGCAAAAATTCGAGCCGGCACCTCAATTATAGGATGATGGCGGTTCCCCCCTCTACCCCCGATTTTTTGGCGTTTTGCCGGGACCATGTTGCCGGGAGAACATGCCCCCAATTTTGGGGGCGTCCCCATCGTCCACAGCAAGGACGGCCAAGTCTTCGCCAATAGCCGGGACGTAGCGGAGTACTTTGGGAAGGAACACTTCAACGTTCTTCGCGACATCCGCAACTTGGAGATGCCATCAGATTTGAAGGCATCCTTCTTCCAACCCCATCGTGACCATCAAGGACGGCAAGGTGTTCGCCAATAGCCGGGACGTGGCGGAGTACTTTGGGAAGCGCCACGACCATGTGCTGCGCGACATTGACACACTACTTTTAACCGAACCGGCATGTGCCCCCAATTTTGGGGAGACATCAGCACAGGTGCCGATGCCCCGTGGGGGCGTTCGTTCGGAGCGCGCCTACGACATGACGCGAGACGGCTTCACGCTTCTCGCCATGGGCTTCACCGGGAAGCGCCATGACAACGTGTTACGCGCCATCGACCGGCTGGATTGTAGCGAGAAATTTCGATCCCTCAATTTTGAGGAGTCGTTCCTTGGGGTCGAGACAGGCAGGGGAGCGCACCGTGTCTTCCGCACCTTCGACATGACCCGAGACGGCTTCACCCTGCTCGCCATGGGCTTCACCGGCCGGGAGGTTACGCGCGTCCGAAAAGGTATACTCACACGCAACAAGGGCGACGAGGCGCTTTCTGTCCTATATGGGTTGACAGACGATTTATCGGACGATATTCCGATTATGTCTTTAACCTTATCGGACAAAGGGAGCTGCACTATGAAGATCGCCTATGCTCGGGTTTCCTCCACCGGCCAGAACGAAGCCGCCCAAGTGGACATTCTCAACCGTCAGGGAGCGGAAGAGATATTTATAGAGAAGGCCAGCGGCACGTCACGCGATGGCCGCCCCAAGCTGGCCGAGGCCATCAAGTTCGCCCGCAGAGGGGACGTGCTGATGGTGACGCGGCTGGACAGGTTGGCGCGTTCCGTTTCGGACCTACACGCCATCGCGAAGGAATTGCAGGCCAAGGGCGTTGACCTCGTGGTCACGGAACAGAACATCGACACCACGACCCCAACCGGGCGACTGATGTTCAACATGCTCGGAGCCATTGCCGAGTTTGAGACTGACCTTCGGAAAGAGCGGCAGCTTGAAGGGATTGCCAAGGCGAAAGCAGAGGGCCGCTATAAGGGACGGCCTGTGACGGTTGATGGTGACGCCATACGGGCAGCATTGGCCGCAGGGGATAAGCCTTCGGCAGTAGCCAAGCGGTTCAACGTGGCGCGGTCTACGGTCTACCGCGTGATGGCCGAGGCTGCATGAGGGTAGCCCCTGCGCTTGTTTTGGTTTGCCTGTGAGGCGGGGCGTCTATTCGTTTTTGCATGGCTCTGAGAAGGGCTAGAACGTCACGGTGTTGCTGGATCATCTTTTGAAGGTGGACCCGCTGACCGCTGCCGCGCGCGCCATACCATCGATTTCGTCATCTCGCGCGCAACCCTCACATAAAGCTCATCTCGGCTGAGTTTGGCGAGAACATCCCGTTGCGGGTGTCCTTGCACTTGGTTCATCAGATGCTCATGATTGTAGTCCGAGAAAACCTCTAACATGCGATCGTAGAACCGAAGCGGGTCAGTGATGTTCTCATGTGGTCCCTCCGGCTTTCCAAAGATCGCATTCCCATGCTTTGCGACGGCGGCTTGTTCCTGCAAGGTCAGCGGCACCGTGACGATGACGCGCTTTCCGCTCTTCTCATCATGAACGACAACCCATGCCTTGTCGTCCATTGCTGTTATTTCCTCGATTGTGCCGATGGCCTCTTCATCGTCCTCAGTAGGGTAGACGATTTGCTGGCCCAACCCCAACGTCTCGATTGGGGTGCCGCTTCTATCCAGCAGTTCGTCGGGTAGTCCCGCAAAGCTGTTCGGCACCGTCTGCACTTCAAGCATCGCTTCCAAGACACGCCGCACCGGGCGGTGCTTATCATGCCTCTCCATGGCGGTTTCAAGATCAATCACACCATCACGCATGTCCTCCATGCGGAAGCCATGGAGAACGGCGAATTGTGACCAGCGTTCAGCGTCGTCGCTCGCGAATTCTGGATAGTTGGTCACCACCACGTAAGCAGCTTGCGCAGGCTCAATCTCTCCCGTGAGTTTGTCTTTCACTGTGAGGTCTTCTGCATCGTCAATCGCGGTCACGATTAGATCGTGAAGCTGCGACACGTGGTTGGCCGTAAGATCAGGAATACCAAGCTCGAACCAGTAGACCGGGTTCGGCAGCTTCTTGGCCGACGCGTTATGAAGCATCCCGCGTATCCATTTCCGCAACTCGCGCTGGAAATCGGAATTCCCAACGTCGAACCCATTCCTCCAGCCGTTCTTTCGCTTGGCCTCGACGGCATATTTGCGCCCGTCTGGGAAGGTCGCGATGAACTCCGGCTTCCGGTTGTCGCCTTGGACTTCCTCAGCACCCTCGACAGCCGCGCCAGCGACCGCAAATGCAGATTCCACCAATGTCTCATAACAAGCGGCATCGAAATCGTTGGCTTTTCTCAGCCGCGCGATCAAATTGTTCTGAGGCTTGTCATTGTGCTCGATGAGATAGAGGGCATAGGCAAACCTGTTTAATGCCGCTGTTCCACCACGGGTCTTTAGCGGCTGGCCCGCTCCTATGCTCTTTCGCGCGTCGTTAAGCTGGCGCAGCCATCGAATGACGGGATGGTGTGGCATGTTTTTCGAGGCGTCAGAGCCCCACGCTGGAGTCATTACCCGCTTCATGTTGTCGAGCAAGAAATCGGGGAAGTAACCCCATTTGCGGAAGTAGGCCAGCGTTGTTCCAACCTGCACAAATCGGATGCCGTCAACTTCGGCAGTGATGATCGGCCGGCCGTATCCTTGTTGCTTCTTGCGCAGCATCTCCGCAGCCTCGTTTCTCTTTTTCATCAGATCAACAATGTGCGGAGGAATTTCGACGGCATCTTCGGCCTGGAGTGAGCCGTGGCAACGCTTGAATTTCCTGCCACTGTTGCAGGGGCAAGGAGCGTTGCGGCGAATCCCTTTGAAAATCTTCGGATCAAATTCCATGCCGAAGCATAGCACGGATTCTCTGTCTCCCTGTAATGAAGACAAGATCGCCTGTTGGCCGATAGCGAACGTATCCCCGTTGTGCGCCGCGGTGCCTATTCTAATGAATAAGGGCTGTTGACCCTTGCTACAAACGCCGCTACAAACGCCCTCACCTTGGCGATGAAAAAGACTAATGAAATCAATGGTTCGGAGCGCTCGCTGGCGTTTCTTCTCGACCGCACCATCTTCTCTCAAGAACAATCTAAAACTCTTTCCCCGCAAGGGGTTGAAGCTATTTCTTGATTAGAGACATTCACTTCTCATCAATGCAAGACAAGCAAAACGCGCCCTTCATCGAAGAGCGCGCCGATAGAAAGTCGTTTTTCCGTTTAGCTTTTGCCGATTTCGGAAAGGATCGCGTCGCTGTGCTCTCCAAGCTTTGGCGAGCGTCTGTCGAGCTTCAGTTCGGCATCGGAGAAGCGAATGGGCGTCCGTAAGCCGGGAACCCCTTGCGGGTCGATCTTCATCGCCCTCGCCTCAAATTGCGGGTCTGCGAACACATCGGCGACCGTATTGATCGGGCCGGCGGGCACGCCGATTCTCGCGAGTTCAGCCAGAAGATCGTCGCGCTTCCACGTCCGCGTCTTTTCTTCCAGAAGGGCGGTCAATTCAGCGCGGTTGGCGACACGCGCCGAATTGCTGGTGAAACGCTCGTCGGCCGCGAGATCGCCAATGCCGAGCAATGAAGTCAGCTTGCCGAATTGTCCGTCATTGCCGCAGGCGATG
>Ga0182746_1003584_pt1 | contig 10327 bp, 11 predicted proteins | sample eDN3rd30CBELigOP_FD_128881 | JGI IMG/M metagenome (GOLD analysis project Ga0182746, IMG submission 128881) | Enriched Organic Plus compost microbial communities from Emeryville, California, USA - eDNA 3rd pass 30_C BE-Lig OP (version 2) (version 2) ... | reverse complement strand
TCGCCGTGATAGCGGCCCAGCTCGGCAAGGAAGTCGCGCAGGGGCATGTCCCGCACGGACAGGACGCCGTCGACCCAGCTGCGGGGGTCCACCAGGCCGTGCGCGGAAGCGTCGAGGCGCTGCGGCGCCATGCGCGCGGCCAGCCGGTAGCTTTCCCCGGCCTCGGCGCGGCGCGGCGAGCCCGCCTCCTGCCGGCCGTCCGGCAGCAGCGCCAGGCTGCCGTCGAACACGGTGAGCAGGGTATGGTCGCGCATCAGGCGCAGCAGGAAGCGCCCGGCCGGGGCGGCGACGGCGCCGTCGCGCGAACGCACCGCCAGCGGGCCGGCCGCGCCGGCGGCCGCCTCGACGTAGATTTCCCCACGCAGCAGATCGATGCGCCGCGCACGGCTGCCGAAATCCAGCGCCACCGCCGTGTCGGTGTTCAGCACCAGGCGGGAGGCATCGGGCAGGTCCAGTTCGCGGCGCTCTCCCGGGCCGGTCGATTCGTCGCTGCACAGCCGCACGAATGGCGCCGCGTCGCGCGCCGACCACAATAGCGCAGCGCCCGCGGCCAGGCCCGCGCCGACGAATGCCCGGCGGCCGTGGCGCCTGCGGGCCGCCGCCACGGTCTCGCGCAAGACCTGCGCCGCCTGGCGGCCCGGGAGGTTTTCGCGCAGCGCCGGCAGGCGCGCGTCCATCTCCTGCAGGCGCTGCCAGGCCAGCGCGTGCTGGGGATGGCTGGCGCGCCATGCCTCGAAGCCGGCGCGGGCGGCCGCGTCCGGCTCGTTGTGGCACAGGCGGATGCACCAGCCTATGGCGGCCTCCAGGACGGCTTGGCTGACGGCCCCGCCGCCATGGCGGCCGCCGATTTGTCCGCTGCCGATCTGTCCGCTGCCGGCTTGCCCGCCGCCGGTCTGCCCGTCATGGCGGCCATGCGGATTGCCGGACGCCGCCGCGGTCATGCCCGATACGCCAGGCGGTAGCAGTGCGCCATCGCCTGGGCGAGGTAGCGCTCCACCGTGGCCACCGACCGGCCGATATGCGCCGCGGCCTGCGGGCAGTTCAGGCCTTCGAACCGGACCAGCAGGAAGACTTCGCGGACCTCGGGCTTGAGCCGGTCGAGCATGGCGGCGACTTCCAGGAGGGATTCGATGACCAGCATGCGCACCTCGGGCGAAGGCGCGCAGGCTTCGGGCTGCCGGGCCAGGGCCGCCAGGTAGCTGCGTTCGATGTCCTGGCGCCGCCAATGGTCCACCAGCAGCCGGCCGGCGACGGTCCTGAGATAGGCGCGCGGCTGGCGCAGCGGCGACGGCGCGCCCTGGCCGCGCTCGCCGGCGAGCAGGCGGACGAAGGTGTCCTGCGCCAGGTCGGCCGCCTGGTGCGCGTCGCCCATGCGCTGGCGGAACCACTGCCGCAGCCAGGCGTGATGGGCGAGGTACAGCGACTGGACATCCTCTGGAGGCACGGCAGGCATGGTGAAGACGCGATACCCGCCGCGCGCCCGCGGGGGAATGGAAAGACATGGATGCTTCTTATTCTCATTATTATGTTGGCAAAGATCGGCCCGCGCAACTCGCCAGCCTTGCAGCCTTGCCTGCCTTGCCTGCCTCGCCGCCTTCGTGGCCGCCCCGGTCATTGGGGCTGGGCCCGCTCCGCTATTCGAACAGAACCAGCGGCCGCCCGGGCAGCCGGGGATACGGCAGCAGCGTCACCGACGCGCCGTAGACGCGCTGCAGGAGCTGGGCATCGAGCACTGCGTCCGGCGGCCCGTCGGCGGCCACGCCGCCGTCGGCCAGCAGGACCAGCCGGTCGCACCAGCGCGCGGCCAGGTTGACGTCGTGCAGGATGGCCAGGACGCCCACTTCGTCGCTGCGCGCCAGGCCGGCCGCGGCGCGCAGCAGGCCGTGCTGGTGACGGGGGTCCAGGCTGGCGGTGGGTTCGTCGAGCAGCAGGTATCGGGCCTGGCCGGGCTCGCGCGCGCCCAGGCATTGGACCAGCACGCGCGCCAGCTGCACGCGCTGCTGCTCGCCGCCGGATAGTTCCCGGTAGCGCCGCCCGCGCAGCGCGGCGGCGTCGGCCAGGTCCAGGGCGCGCGCGGCCAGGGCCTGGACTTCGGCGGGCGCGAGGCCGGGATGGGGGTAGGCGCCCATGGCCACCAGCTCGTCCACTTCCAGGTCGAAGGTCAGCGATGCGCTCTGGGGCAGGACGGCGCGGCGGCGGGCCTGGGCGGCGGCGCTCACCTCGCCCAGCGGCCGGCCGTCCAGCGCGACGGCGCCGGCGTGCACTGGCAGTTCGCCGGCCAGCGCGGCCATCAGGGTGGATTTGCCCGCGCCGTTGGCGCCCAGCAGCGCGACCAGTTCGCCCGGCCGCAGGTGCAGCGAGACGCCGCGCAGCACGGGCTTGCGGCCGCGCGACACGGAAATGTCCCGGGCCAGCAGGCCCGCGGCCGGCCCGGCGGCGGGCGGCCGCGCACTTGCCACGCCGCCCTGCCCGCCCGCGCTCATGATTTTCCCCCGCGCGCGAGCAGCCACAGGAAGAACGGCCCGCCCACCAGGCTGGTGACCAGGCCGATGGGCAGTTCGGCGGGGGCGATGGCCACGCGCGCCAGCCAGTCGGCCAGGGTCAGGGCCAGCGCGCCGGCCAGCATGCCGGCCGGCAGCAGCCAGCGGTGGTTGGCGCCCAGCGTCAGGCGCACCAGGTGCGGCACGATCAGGCCGACGAAGGCGATGCCGCCGGTGGCCGCCACCAGCGGGCCGACCACCAGGGCGGTGGCCAGCACCAGCTTGCGGCGCACCGCGACGATGGCGTAGCCCAGGTGCTGGGCCTCGCGCTCGCCCAGCAGCAGCGCGTTGAGCACGCGCCACTGGCGCAGCAGCCATATCGACAGCAGCAGTATCCACGGCCCCAGGAAGGCCAGCAGCCGCCAGTTGGCGCCGGCCACGCTGCCCATGCTCCAGAAGGTCAGGTCGCGCAGCTGGACGTCGTCGGCCACGTAGGTCAGCAGGCCGATCAGGCTGCCGGCCACGGTGTTGATGGCGATGCCGGCCAGCAGCAGGCCGGCCACGCCGGGATGGCGGCGGCCCAGCGCGTAGGCGAGCGCGGTGGCCAGCAGGCTGCCGGCGAAGGCGGCCGGGGCCAGCAGCCAGAAGCCGCCGCCGGCCAGCACGATGGCCCCCACCGCGCCCAGCGCGCCGCCGGCGGAGATGCCGATCAGCCCGGGCTCGGCCAGCGGATTGCGGAACAAGGCCTGCATGACCGCGCCCGTCAGCGCCAGCGCCGCGCCGGCCAGCATGCCGAACAGCACGCGCGGGATGCGGATGTCGAGCAGCACGTTGCGCCAGAGCGCCTCGTCCGGCGCGGGCGCGCCCCAGAGCAGGCGGGGGAAGGCGGACAGCGGGATCTGCACGGGGCCGGAAGCGGCCGCGACGGCCGCGGCGACCAGCACGGCGACGAGCAGGCCGGCCAAGGCGGCGATGGGCAGGCGGTCGTGGCGGGAGACAGGCTGGTGGTCGTGGCGGGAGATGGGGAAGGAAACGCCGGCGGCCTTTCCGGCCTGGGCTGCCTGCGCCACCTGCGTCACCTGCGTCACCTGAGCCGCTGGGGCGGCCGAGGCGCCGGCCGGCGTGGCAGTCCCGGCGCGTCCGGACGGTGGCGGCTCTGCCGCAGCGCCTGCCGGCGGACTTGCCCGGTCGGCCACGCTCAGCGCCCCGCCGGCGGCGTGCGCATGGCCTCGGCGGCGCGCGCCTTGAGCTCGGCCAGGGCCTGCGGCAGGCGCGGCCCCAGGCCCAGCACCAGCAGGTCGTCCATGGCGACGATGCGCTCGGCGCGGCCCGCCGGCGTGCCGGCCAGCCCGGGCAGGGCCAGCACGCCGCCCACGCCGCCCGTGGCCGGCAGCGAGGCGGCGGTGACGATGACGATGTCGGGCGCCAGGGCGGCCAGGCTTTCGGCGGTCAGGGGCTTGTAGCCCTGCTGGCGGCCGGCCAGCGCGTTCTCCAGGCCGGCCAGGCGCAGCACGGCGTCGGCCGCGGTGCCTTCGCCGGCCGCCTGCGGCGTGCCGGTGCGGTTCATCAGCACCAGCGCGCGCGCCTTCGGGGCGGGCTGCGCCTGCGCCTGGCGCAGCTGCGCGTCCAGTTCGGCCAGCATGCGCTCGCCTTCGGGCCCGCGCCCCAGCGCGCCGGCGACCGCCCGGATGCGCTGGCGCAGCGAATCGACCGAGGGCGAGTCGGGCACCACGACCAGATGCGTTCCCAGTTCGCGCAGGCGCTCGATGCTGGCGGGCGGGCCGGCCTGCTCGGAGGCCAGCACCAGGTCCGGCCGCAGGGCCAGCACGCCTTCGACCGGGGTGGCGCGGTAATAGCCGACGCGCGGCAGGCGGGTGACGGCTTCCGGGTAGAGGCTGGACTGGTCGCTGCCCACCACCAGCCCGCCCGCGCCCAGGGCGTAGACGATCTCGGTCACGCTGCCGCCCAGGGTGACGACGCGCGAGGGCGCGGCGGCCTGCGGCGCGGACGGCCGGGAGGCGTCCTGCGCGGCGGCCGCCAGCGCCGCCAGCAGCCCCGCCGCGGCAAGAAAGGCGCGCAACGGCAGCCGGCGAACGTCCGGCCGCCAGGCGGCGGGGATCGCGAACCGGGATGCGACGCGGCGCCGGACAGGAAACAGGCGGGAGAAGGACAACCGGCCGGGAAACGCCATGGCCGTCACGCCGCCAGCGGCTGGGCGCACAGCCCGGCCAGCAGTTGCCGCCACTCGGGCAGTTCGGGCTTGCCCGGCTTGCGCGCGCCGAAGAACTGCACGATCAGTTCGCCGCCGCCGGCATAGGCTTCCAGCGAGGTCACCCAGCCGTCGTCGGTGGGCTTGTTGACCACCCACAGGCTGGCGACGGCGCCGGTGTCCAGGTGCAGGTTGAAGTCAGGGTCCAGCACGTTGTACCAGGGCCCGGTGCGGCGCAGCTCGTGCACCGGGCCGGTGTGGATCTGCACCATGCCGCGGTTGGCGACGAAGCACATCAGCGGCAGGCCGCTGGCCGCGGCCGACTGCAGCATGGCTTCCAGGGCGCCGGGCTCCACCTGCTGGGCCAGGTCCTGCCCGGCGGCGCGCAGCGCGGCCTGGCGGGTGACCTTGAACTTGCGCAGCATGGGGAAGAACTGGTGGGTGTCGGTCAGGGCCAGCCAGGCGGCGCGCAGGGCCGCCGGGTCGCCGACGCGGTCGGCGGCCGTATCGGCCGGCCAGGCCTGCGGCTGCGGCCACCGCCGGTCCCCGCGGTGGCGCGCCTCGAAGGCGTCGAAGGCCGCCAGGTCGCCGTCCTCCAGCGCGTAGACCTTGTGCACCGCCGTGCCGGAGGCGTCGAAGAACTGCAGGCTGCGCCGCGGCCCCTCGCGCACCGACCAGGCGCTGGCCCAGCAGGAGAAGAACATGCGCAGGTCGATGTCCGGGCCCAGCACCAGCCCGACCGGGCCGTCGGCGTGGATGTCCAGGTAGCAGCCCTTGCGCTCGTGCACGCACCAGTCGTTGCGGGTCAGCGCCATCACGCGGCCCAGGCCGCCCAGCTCGCGGAACAGCGCCTGCGGCTCGCCGGCCAGGGGCTGCGCAAGCAGCCCGCCGCATTGCGCGGCGACCAGCTCGGCCTCGGACACGGCCAGCCGCGCGGCCATGTTGCGCGCGCGCAGGCCGGGCTCGGCGGCCGCCAGCGCGTCGTAGCGCCGGCGCAGGTCGGCGGCGCGGCGCTCGAAGTCGGACTGGGTCATGCGGCACCTTCCATCGTCGGCAATGCGTTTCATTCGATTCTATCGTCATTGATGCGCGAACAGCGGGTGCGGGGAGTCGAAGTCCACTTCCTGCACCACCCGCTCGCGCATCAGCGCGACCAGCGGCCGGATGTCGTCGCGGCGCCACTGGAAGGAATAGTGCAGCGGCTGCAGCGGCGGGTCGCTGTCGATGGCGACCACCGGCGGGCGCCGGGTCAGCTGGCGCAGCCAGCCTTCGGGCAGGAAGGCCAGGCCGACGCCGGCGGCGACCAGGCCGGCGATGGCGCTCATGTTGTTGCAGACCAGCCGGCGCGGCACGTCCAGGCCGTTGGCGGTCAGCCAGGCGTCGAAGATGCGCGTGGAGCCCGCGCCCGGCGGCATGGTGATGACCACGGTTTCCTCCAGCGAGCGGGCCGTGAGGAGCCGGCGGCCGCCCAGCAGCGAGGCGGCGCCCGCCCAGCCGTAGCGCACCTCGGCGATGGTGTGCGAGACGATGGCGCTGCGCGAGGACCAGCCCGCCACCACGGCGAAGTCCAGCTCGCCGGCCTCCAGGCGCTGCTCCAGCGCCTGGCCCACGTCCACGTGCGGCTCCAGCTGCAGCTCGGGGAAGTCCTGGCGGCAGCGCGCCACCAGGCGCGGCAGCCAGGTCATGGCGGCCAGCTCGCCCATGCCGAAGCGGCAGGTGCCGGCCAGCCGGTCGCCCTGGCCGACGCTGGCGCGGATGCGGTCGGCGGACGACAGCATGTCGCGCGCCTGCGGCAATAGCAGCTCGCCGGCCGGCGTGAGCTGGCAGCGGTGGCCGGAGCGGTCGAACAGCCGCTGGCCCAGCCACTGCTCCAGCTCGGCGATGCGCTTGGACAGCGAGGACTGCGACAGGTGCAGGCGCGCGGCCGCCACGGCGAAGCTGGCCGAGGTGGCGGCGCAGTAGAAGGCTTCCAGTTGCTTGAGCGTCATGCGGCCACCTTGTTGCATAAAAGCGATGGATTGCCCGGCGAATTTATCATTTTCTTGTACAAGGCAGCCGCGCTACAGTCGGCCCGGACCGTTCACGGAAACGGAAGACAAGCACAAGGCCGCCGCGGCCCACGACGGCGGAAGGAGACTGCCATGCCCATCGCCCTGCCCCAACGACGCCTGGCCCGCCCGGACCGCCGGCGCGGCCTCGCACCCATCCTGGCCCTGGCGGCGCTGGCCTGCGCGGCCGGCGCCCAGGCGCAGGACTGGAAGCCGCAGCGCACCATCGAGATCGTGGTGGGCTTCGCGCCCGGCGGCTCGGCCGACCAGATCGCGCGCCAGCTGTCCAACGCGGTGTCCGGCACCGTGCCCGTGCCGGTGGTGGTGGTCAACCGGCCGGGCGCCTCCGGCGCGCTGGCCGCCCAGCAGATCGCCAACGCCAAGCCGGACGGCTACCAGATGTTCGTCGGCGGCGGCAGCGAGACCACCTCGGTGGGCAACCACCAGAAGATCAACTACGACCCGCGCAAGGATTTCACGCCCATCCTGAAGGTGGCGCGCCTGCCCTCGGTGCTGGCGGTCAAGACCGATTCGCCGCACAAGACCATGCAGGACGTGATCGCCACGGCCCGCGCCAAGCCCGGCGGGCTGTCCTACGGCTCGACCGGCGAAGGCAGCCTGTTCCACTCGACCATGCTGGTGTTCGAGGCCAAGAGCGGCCTGCGCTTCCTGCACGTCCCCTACAAGGGCGCCGCCGATTCCCTGACGGCGCTGGCCGCCGGCCAGGTGGACATGGCCTTCGGCGCGCCCGAGGAAGTGCGCGGCCTGATCGACGCCGGCCGGATCCGCCCGGTGGCGGTGTTCTCCAGCCAGCGCGTGCCCTCGCTGCCGGACGTGCCGACGGTGACCGAGCTGGGCTACCCCATCGCGCTGGACAATATGAAAGGGCTGATGGCGCCCGCCGGCCTGCCCGAGCCGGTCTACGCCTACCTGCACGGCGTGTTCAGCCAGGCGCTGCAAAGCCCGGCCTGGAAGGATTTTTCCGCCAGGACCGGCCTGATCACCGACTACGCCGACGGCCCGGCCTTCCAGAAAGAGATCGCCGACAGCTACGATCTGATCGGCGCGTCGCTGTCGGCGATCCGCAAGCCCTGACGACAGAATGGACAGAATGGAGACCCCCGCATGACTGCTTCCCCTTCCAGCCCCGGCGTGGGCTTCATCGGCCTGGGCGTGATGGGCCGCGGCATGGCGGCCTCGCTGCTGCGCGCCGGCCACGCGGTCACCGTCCACAACCGCAGCCGCGCGGCCGAGGCGCCGCTGGCCGCGCTGGGCGCGCGCACGGCCGACAGCCCGGCCGCCGTGGGCCGGGACTGCCGGGTGGTATTCCTGTGCCTGTCGGACACCGCGGCGGTCGAATCCGTGCTGTTCGGGCCGGACGGCCTGGCCGCCGCCCTGGCCGCCGGCAGCCACGTGATCGACGCCAGCACCATTTCCGCGCCGGCCACCCGCGGGTTCGCGGCGCGGCTGGCCGAGCGCGGCGTCGAAATGCTGGACAGCCCGGTCAGCGGCGGCCAGCAGGGCGCCGAGAAAGGCGAGCTGAGCTGCATGGTGGGCGGCTCGCCGGCGGCCTACGAGGCCTGCCTGCCCTATCTGCAGGCCATCGCCACCCGCATCGTGCACATCGGCGCGATCGGCGCGGGCCAGGTGGCCAAGGCCTGCAACCAGGTGGCGGTGGCCGGCGTGATGATGGGCATTTCCGAGGCCTTCGCGCTGGCGCGGCGCAACGGCGTGGACCCGGCCGCGGTGCGCGAGGCGCTGCTGGGCGGCTCGGCGCGCAGCCTGCTGCTGGAAAGGAACGCCGTGCGGCTGCTGGAGGGCGACTACCAGCCGGGCTTTCGCGCCCGGCTGATGCGCAAGGACCTGCGCCTGGCGCTGGAGTCCGGCCAGCAGGCCGGCGCCTTCACGCCCATGGCGGCGCTGGCCGCGCAGCTGCTGGAAGCGGCCTGCAACGCCGGCTACGGCGACCTGGACTGGAGCGCGCTGGGCCGGCTGATCGGGGAATTGTCGGGCGGCAAGGAGAACGCGGCCCCGGGCGGCAAGGCGGACTGAAGGAGACGGCCCGGCTGAAGGGAGGAGCCGGGCCCGAAAGAACCGCCGGGCTGGCAGGACTCAGCGCGCCGCGCGGCCGTCGTCTTCGGCGGGACGGTCGCCGGCGCGCTTGCGCCAGGCCCCGTACAGCTGCCAGGCCACCAGCGCGGCGCTGGCCGCCTTGAGCAGGCGCGAGCGGCGGCGCCCCATCATCCAGGCCGACAGCGTGGAAGTCAGCACCGGATAGCGCCCGGCCAGGCCGGCCATGCGCAGGAACAGCTGCGGCGCGCTGCGGCCGCGGAACAGGCCGGACAGCAGCGCCACCGGGCGCAGCGTATCGCCCATCCGGCCGATGGAACTGCCGAACTGGCTGGCGCGATGGCACAAGGCCTCGCGCTCGAGCGCTGCGCGCGCGCGCAGCAGTTCGATGCGGACCGCGCGGTCGACGGCGGGGTGGCGCGCACGGCTCATGGTGCCCCCTTGGCGCTGCAACGTCCGGGCGCGCTCATGGACGCCCCTCCCGCCGCGGCGCGGCATCCTTGTCATCGTCGTCGCGCACGGCGTCGCGGGCGCGGCCGAGCAGCTCGGCGTCGCGGCCGAACTCCTCTATCGTGGCGGCGAAGGGCGGCGGCTCGTCCACCAGCCGCCGGCGCACGCCCAGCAGCAGCAGGATGCCGATCAGGCCGTAGCCGCCGGCCAGCACGCCCAGCGCCAGGTAGCGGTGCTCGGTGGGCCAGAACAGCGCGGCCACCAGCAGCGAGAACACCAGCACGGCCAGCGTGAGGAAGAGCAGCGCGGCGAAGGCCATGCCCAGCACGGCCAGCAGGCGGGATTTTTCCTCGGCCAGCTCCAGGCTGAACAGCTCGATGCGCGTGCGCACCACGGCGACGAGGTCGGCGCCCAGGCCGGCGAAGGAAGCGCGGAGTCCTTTGATCATGGCATCGCGCCGGCGCGCCGTCCGGCCAGGCCGGCGGCGCAACCGGGCCGTGGCCTCAGCGGCGGGTGAGCAGCAGGCCGACCAGCAGGCCGGCCAGGCCGGCCACGGCGATGGACTGCCAGGGCTTGTCGTGGACGTAGTCGTCGGTGGCCCGGGCGGCGCGGCGGCCGCGCGCCACCACCAGGTCCTGGGCGTCGTACAGGGCTTCGCGCGTGCGGCGCAGCGAGGTCATGGCGCGGTCGCGCAGCTCGGCGGCGCGCTCGCCCGTGGAGGTCGCGGCCTCGCGCAGCAGGTCTTCGGCGTCGTTCAGGCTGCTCTTGACGCTGTCGATCAGCTTGTCTTTATTGAGATCGGCGGATTTGATGCTCATGGCTGGCTCCTGGATAACGTCTTGACCACGGGGATGATAGCAGCCGCGGCGCGCGACGGACGCAACGAGGGATTTCCTTTTGCGCGCATCGTTTGACCGGCGTCATTTGACCGGCGTCATTTGACCGAAGTCACCTCGATGACCGCCTGCTGGCCGGCCTGGACGATCTCCTGCTTCATGACCAGGCCGGCGTCCGGGCAGAACCAGTCGGTCACGTCCGAACGCATGCCCGGGATGGGCAGGGTGACGCTG
>Ga0182746_1003581_pt1 | contig 10335 bp, 9 predicted proteins | sample eDN3rd30CBELigOP_FD_128881 | JGI IMG/M metagenome (GOLD analysis project Ga0182746, IMG submission 128881) | Enriched Organic Plus compost microbial communities from Emeryville, California, USA - eDNA 3rd pass 30_C BE-Lig OP (version 2) (version 2) ... | reverse complement strand
GTCGAAGTGGGCCCGGGCGATCAGGTGGTCGGCGCCACGGTCAACGTCGGCGGCCGGCTCGTGGTGCGCGCCAAGCGGATTGGATCCGACACTCAGCTGGCCCAGATGGCACAGCTGGTCGAGGATGCGCAATCCGGCAAGGCGCAGGCACAACGCCTGGCCGACAAGGTGTCGGCAGTCTTCGTGCCCATCGTCATCGCGCTGGCGGTCGGAACTCTCGGGTTCTGGCTGGGCACCGGGGGATCGGTGGCCGCGGCATTCACCGCAGCCGTCGCGGTGCTGATCATCGCCTGCCCGTGCGCCCTGGGCCTGGCCACCCCGACGGCACTGCTGGTCGGCACGGGTCGCGGTGCCCAGCTCGGCATCCTGATCAAGGGTCCCGAGGTGCTCGAGTCCACCCGCCGCGTCGACACGGTGGTGCTGGACAAGACCGGGACCGTGACCACCGGGGCGATGACGCTGCTCGATGTGATCACCGCCGCCGGAGAGGAGCCCGCCGAGGTGCTACGGCTGGCCGGTGCGGTCGAGGACGGGTCCGAGCACCCGATCGCTCAGGCGATCGCCAAGGGCGCCCGTGAAAAGGTCGGGGATCTGCCCGTGGTCGAGGATTTCGCCAATGTGGCGGGTCTCGGGGTGCAGGGCATCGTCGACGGGCACGCCCTCGTGGTGGGACGACGCCGGCTACTGGCTGACTGGGGCCAGCAGCTGCCTCCCGAACTGGACACCGCGATGCGCGAGGCGCAGGCTCTGGGCCGCACGGCCATTGCCGTGGGGTGGGATGGGCAGGCACGGGCGGTGCTGGTGGTAGCCGACGCGGTCAAGCCCACCTCGAAAGAAGCGATCGAGCAGCTGCGCGGCCTCGGTCTCGAGCCCATCATGCTGACCGGTGACAACGAGGCGGCCGCCCGCGCGATCGCCGAACAGGTTGGTGTGCAAGAGGTATACGCCGAGGTGCTGCCGCAGGACAAGGTTGACGTGGTCAAACGCCTGCAGGGCGAGGGCCGGGTGGTGGCCATGGTCGGCGACGGCGTCAACGACGCGGCGGCGCTGGCTCAGGCCGACCTCGGCCTGGCCATGGGGACCGGAACCGACGTCGCGATCGAGGCCAGTGACCTGACGCTGGTGCGAGGGGATCTGCGGGCGGCCGCCGATGCCATCCGATTGTCCCGGCGCACCCTGGCCACGATCAAGGGAAACCTGTTCTGGGCCTTCGCCTACAACGTGGCCGCGCTGCCGCTGGCTGCCGCCGGACTGCTCAACCCCATGCTGGCCGGCGCCGCGATGGCATTTTCGTCGGTGTTCGTGGTCAGTAACAGCCTGCGGCTGAGACGATTCCGATGAGACGGCTTGCAGCAGTGATGGCGATCGTCCTGTGGGCGGCCGCCTTCGCCGGGCTGGCCCAGATCACCGGTCACGAACACCCGGTGCACCTGCCCCACCCGGTCGCCGCGGCGATCGGCGAGGACAGCGCTGCGTTGATGCTCGACCACCCCCACGTCGGAGGCGACGCGGCATCGCACCTGCCGGATGCATTCACGGCCGCAGTACTGCCGAGGACTTCCCTTGCCGTGGCGGCATTCTCGGTCGTCGTGCTCATCGTCGGCTGTGCCGTGTTGTGCGGATGCGCGGCGGTACGCGCGCAGCGGGGGCCACCCGACCGGCACGGTGTCCTGATCGCCGGCCAGGAACTGCTACTGCGGATCTGTATCTCGCGGCGCTGACGGGCAGCGTTTTGACGCTGCCCAGGTCAGTTGCCGCGCGCAGCGCGGCGCCGAGATACAGAAACGGCAAATCCATGAACCATGCCCTGTCCACACGTTCATTCCATGTGCTGCGCCGCAACCGCGGCCCCAACACCATGGTCGGTCACACTCCCACCCTGTGGGTGTCCACTCCGTTCGCCGACGCCGGGCGCGGATTCTGGGCGAAGCTCGAAGGTTTCAACCCCGGCGGCATGAAGGACCGGCCCGCCATGCACATGGTCGAGCAGGCCCGAGCCCGCGGTGACCTGAAGCCAGGCGGCCGCATCATCGAGTCCACCAGCGGCACATTGGGTCTGGGTCTGGCCTTCGCGGGAACCATCTACCACCACCCGGTGACCCTGGTGACCGATCCAGGTCTGGAACCCATCATCGAGCGCATGCTGAGGGCCTACGGTGCCGAGGTATCGACGGTGACCGAGCCCCATCCCACCGGAGGCTGGCAGCAAGCTCGGCGGGACCGGGTGGCCGAACTGCTAGAGGCCGAGGAGAACGCCTGGTATCCGGACCAGTACAACAACCCCGACAACGTGGCGGCCTATCGGCCGCTGGCGCTCGAACTCAACGCCCAGATCGGCCATGTCGACGTGCTGGTCTGCTCCGTCGGTACCGGAGGGCATTCGGCCGGGGTGGCGCGTGTGCTGCGGGAGTTCAATCCGAACCTGCGTCTGATCGGCGTGGACACGATCGGCTCGACCATTTTCGGTCAGCCTGCCGCGACCCGGGTCATGCGGGGACTGGGATCGAGCATCTATCCCCGCAACGTCGATTACGGCGCGTTCGACGAGGTGCACTGGGTGGCGCCGGCCGAAGCGGTGTGGGCCGCCAGGACGTTGGCGTCGACGTACTACGCCAGTGGAGGCTGGAGCGTCGGTGCGGTCGGCCTGGTGGCTGGTTGGGCGGCCCGAAACCAACCGGTGGGGACCACGATTGCCGCGGTGTTCCCCGACGGTCCGCAGCGATACTTCGACACGGTGTACAACGACGACTACTGCCGCGAGCTCGGGCTGCTCGACCACCGGCCCGCCGATGAACCGGAGACGATCGCCAGCCCCACCGACCGCGTGGTGCAGTCCTGGACGCGCTGCGAGACGGTCACTGATCCGATGGCGGTGGCCGGATGATCGGGCTCATCGGACAGTTCCGCAGTTTCGACCTGCCCAGCCGGCTGCTGATGGTCAACCAGTTCGGCATCAACCTCGGTTTCTACATGCTGATGCCGTATCTGGCCGGTTATCTCGCCGGGCCACTCGGTCTGGCGGCGTGGGCGGTGGGCCTGGTACTGGGCGTGCGGAACTTCTCTCAGCAGGGCATGTTCATCGTCGGCGGCACCTTGGCCGACCGGCTGGGCTACAAGCCGCTGATCGTCGCGGGGTGTCTGTTGCGTACCGCGGGGTTCGGACTGCTCGTCGTCGCGGACTCACTGCCGGCGATGCTGATCGCCTCGGCGGCAACAGGTTTCGCCGGCGCGCTGTTCAATCCGGCGGTGCGGGCCTATCTGGCCGCCGATGCCGGGGACCGACGGGTCGAGGCCTTCGCCACGTTCAACGTGTTCTACCAGGCGGGGATCCTGCTGGGTCCGCTGGCGGGAATGGCCCTGCTCGCCTTTGATTTCCGGGTGACGGCCGCGGCGGCGGCCGCTGTGTTCGCGGTGCTGACCGTGGCGCAACTGCTTGCCCTGCCCCGGCACCGTGCCGAGCCCGACAGGCAGCGGAACTCGGTGCTCGAGGACTGGCGCAGCGTCATCGCCAACCGCGGGTTCGTCTTGTTCGCGGTGGCGATGATCGGCTCCTATGTCCTTTCCTTCCAGGTCTACCTGGCCCTGCCGCTGCAGGCCGCACAGCTACGGCCGGGAAACGAAACCGTTTTGGTGGCAGCTATTTTCGTGGTGTCCGGGTTGATCGCGGTGGGCGGACAGCTACGGATCACGCGGTGGTTCGGCGACCGATGGGGGCCGCGGCGCAGCCTCGTGGTCGGCCTGCTGGTACTGGCGGCCGCCTTCGCTCCGATCGCGGTGGTACCCGACGGCGGCAGGTTCGGTACCACCGCCGCGGTTGCGGCACTGCTCTTTTCGTCGGCGCTGCTGGCACTGGGTTCGGCCGCCGTGTTCCCCTTCGAGATGGACACCGTCGTCGCGCTGTCGGCCGATCGGCTGGTCGCCACCCACTACGGGTTCTACAACACCGTGGTCGGTGTCGGGATTCTGCTGGGCAACCTGGGTACGGGCTGGCTGATCGGCGCAGCGCGCGCCGCGGGCTTGGCCGAGCTGGTGTGGCTGGGCCTCACAGCAATCGGTCTGGCATCCGCGGCGGCGCTGTATGCGTTGATGCGGGACGGCGGGAAACTGGCGCCCGCGTCGCTCACTGCATCGGAACGGTGACACCTTCCGACGGTTGCACGATCACGAAACCGTTGCCGTGGAACGCGACCTGGATGGCCTCACCGGAGCCCCGACCGATCAGGGCACCTGCCTTGAAGCTGGTCTTGAGCTGGGTCTGCAGGTCTGCCGACCAGGCCACCACGGCGTTGGTGTCGGCGAACGTGGGCGCCTCGGCGGCGTTGAGCACCACGGGCGGGCCGTCGGTGGTCAGCGCCACCCACCCCGTCCCGCGCAGGGTGGTGTTGAACAGGCCGCCGGTGGCGATGCTGCCGCCGCGGACCCGCTCGATGTTCCAGTCCAGGCTCGATGAGAAGGCCAGTACGTTCTTGCCGCTGATGGACAGGCCCGAGTTGGACAGCTGGAGCAGGTGCACGTCGAAACCCTGGTCGGCCAGGAACACGTCGCCGGAACCCTGGCAGCGCATCAGCGGAAGGCCTTCACCGGTGAGGGCCTTCTTGATGAACTTGGACGCGCCGCCGCCCTCGAAGGCGAAGTCGACATTGCCCTGATAGGCGACCATCGAGCCCTGACGTGCCATGAACGGCTCGCCGAGCCGTACCCGCAGCATCTTCTTGTTCTGGTTGGCGATCGGTGTCGCCTCTTTCTCGCTGAACCGCCCGTCGACGAGTTCCCCGCTGATGCCGGCGAACCCGCCGCCCTGACCTTGCGGCTGCGCCTGCTGCTGTGCCTGTTGGTGGGGCTGCTGCGGGGCCGCGCCGAGCGGGGCCCGGCCGGCCTGGCCTTGATGGGAGATCTGGTCGGTCCAGGATTGTCCGTCCCACCACCGGTATTCGTAGCGACCTTCGGGGTCGGGCAGCCAACCGGGTTGCGGGGTTCCGTTCACAGTCATTCCTCGTATCGTCGGCGTGGGAGACACCAGGCTACAGCTGGAGCCGCGGCCTGAGCGGTGTTGCTCCGTCCACGGCGAACGCCTGGCATTCTGGTGCCATGGCAAAGGAAATCGACCCGATTCGCGCCCAGGGTGCGCTCGCGGTCCTCAAGCAGCACCCCGGCATGGTGTTGTTCGCGGTGTCGCCGGTGATCATCGTGCTGGGTGCCGTGTGGTGGATTGCCGGCCCGGGCTGGGCAGGGCTGCTGCTGGTCGCCCTGGTGCTGGCCGGCGGGGCCGCGCTGCTGCTCAAGCGCAACTAGCCCCGGAAACCCGAGAAACTGAGTTCGCCGGTGGTGAACGCCGCCCTACCAGCGGTGTAACGGTGTAATCATGTAATCATGAACAAACATCAGCACCATCGGCGTTCCGTGGAGGACGCCGCCGAATGGTTCGCGGGCCGGTTACCCGAATCCTGGTTCACCGGCGATCCGACCGTGGTCGTCGACCGTGAGGAGATCACCGTCATCGGCCGGCTTCCCGACCCCGAAGAAACCGAGACGAAGGCCCGGACCTCGGGCCGGGCGTCCCGATTCCGGGAGGAGACGCGCGGCGAGCGGATGCGTATCGCCGACGAGGCGCAGGGCCGCTTCGACCGGAAGGTCTCCTGGGGTGTGGAAATAGGCACCGGCGACGATGTGGAGCGAATCCTGTTCACCCACATCGCGGTACCGGTGATGACACGGCTCAAGCAGCCCGAACGCCAGGTCCTCGACACCCTGGTCGACGCCGGTGTGGCCCGGTCCCGGTCGGACGCGCTCGCCTGGTCGGTGCGCCTGGTCGGCCAGCACACCGAGGAATGGCTGGACAAGCTGCGCGAGGCGATGAAGGCAGTCGACGACCTGCGAGCCGAGGGCCCCGGCGTCTAGACCTGCGTCATCTCCCAGTATCGCCCGTGGCGCGACATCAGCTCCTGGTGGGTGCCGCGCTCGATGATCCGGCCGGCATCCATGACCAGGATGAGGTCGGCGTCCCTGATGGTCGAAAGCCGGTGGGCGATGATGAAACAGGTCCGGTCCCGGCGTAATTCGGCCATCGCCTGCTGGATCAACAGCTCCGTGCGGGTGTCCACCGCGCTGGTGGCCTCGTCGAGCACCAGCACTTTCGGCCGGGCCAGCACCGCGCGGGCAATCGTTATCAACTGCTTCTCACCGGCGCTGATGGCGCCGCCGTCATCGTCGACGCGGGTGTCATACCCGTCGGGCAACGTGTGCACGAACCTGTCCACATGGGCCGCCTTGGCCGCCGCGATCACCTCGGGTTCCGAGGCGTCGGGCCGGCCGTAGGCGATGTTGTCGTAGATGGTGCCGCCGAACAACCAGGTGTCCTGCAGCACCATTCCGATCGAAGCACGAACCGATTGCCGGCTCACCGTCGAGATGTCGACACCGTCGATCGAGATCCGCCCGGAGTCCACATCGTAGAACCGCATCAGCAGGTTCACGCACGTGGTTTTCCCCGCGCCGGTCGGGCCGACGATCGCCACGGTGCTGCCTGGCTCGGCCACCAGGGAGAGCTCGTCGATCACCGGAGTATCTGGCAGGTAGCTGAAGTTGACCCGCTCGAATTCGACCCGGCCGCTGCTGATTTCCAGCGTGGGGCCCGGGTCGGGGGACTGCTCGTCGGCATCTAACAGCTCGAAGACCCGTTCGGCGCTGGCGATTCCGGACTGCAGGGTGTTGTACATCCCGGCCACCTGGCTGAGCGGCTGATTGAACTGCCGCACGTACTGGATGAATGCCTGGATGCTGCCCAGCGTGATCTGCCCGGACGCCACCTGCAGCCCGCCCACCACGGCGACGGCCACGTAACTGAGGTTGCCGATGAACATGGTTGTCGGGCCCACCAGCCCAGAGAAGAACTGTGCCCCGATGCTGGAGCGGTAGACCTCGTCGTTGAGTTCGTCGAAGCGCCGCTGCGCGGCCTCCCGGTGCCCGAAGGTCTTCACGATCGTGAATCCGCTGTAGGTCTCCTCGATGTGCGCCGCCAGTCGCCCGGTGTTGCGCCACTGCGCCACGAACAACGGCTGGGAGCGGCGGGTGATCCAGCGGGTCACCCACAACGACAGCGGTACGGTGACAATCGTCAGCAGTGCCAGCAGCGGCGAGATGGTCAGCATCATCACCAGCACCGCGAACACCGTCAGCACCGAGGTCAGCAGCTGGCTGATGGTCAGCGAGACCGAGCCCTGGATGTTGTCGATGTCGTTGGTGACGCGGCTGAGAACCTCGCCGCGCTGGCGGGAATCGAAGTAGGACAGTGGAAGTCGGTGCAGCTTGTCCTCGACCTCGGCCCGCAGTGTCACCATGGTGCGTTGCACCGTGATGTTGAGCAGCTGGGCCTGCAGCCAAACCAGCACCGCGGCAAGCAGATACAGGCCCAGCGCCAGGGCCAGGGTGCGGGCCACGGCCGCGAAGTCCACCCCTTGGCCGGGCACCACGTTCATGCCCGACAGCAGGTCGGCGAATGCGGTGTCGCCCCGGGCCCTTGCCGCCGCGACGGCCTGCTCTTTGGTCAGCCCCGCGGGCAGTTCACGCCCGATCACACCGTTGAACAACAGATCGGTGGCGTGTCCGAGAATGCGGGGGCCGATGACACCGATCGCGATGCCGCCCATCCCGAGCAAGACCACCGAGATCGCCAGTGTGCGTTGCGGCACCAGGCGTTTGAGCAGCCGGAGTGCGGACCCGCGGAAATCGCGGGTGCGTTCGACCGGCGCGGGAATTCCGCTGCGGCGCAGCACGTGTCCGGTCATCGCGGATCTCCGGCGGTGATCGCCTGCGACGCGGCGAACTCGGAGTATGTCCGGCAGTAGGTCAGCAACGACTCATGCGTGCCCATACCGACGATGCGGCCGCCTTCGATCACGACAACCTGGTCGGCCTCGACCACCGTCGAGATCCGTTGCGACACGATGAGCACGGTGGCATCGGCCGAGACCTCACGCAGGGCCGCGCGCACCCGCGCGTCGGTGTGCACGTCGAGCGCCGACAGCGCATCGTCGAACAGATAGATCGCGGGTCTGCGGATCACCGCACGGGCGATTGCCAACCGTTGGCGTTGGCCGCCCGAGAAATTGATGCCGCCCTGGGCCACCAAGCGGTTCAGTCCGTCTGGGTGGGCCGCCACGAAGTCGTCGGCCGCCGCGATCCGCAGTGCCTCCCACAGCTGTTCGTCGGTGAGGTCCTGTCCCGGCGCAGCACCGTAACGCAGGTTCTCGGCGATGGTCCCGGAGAACAGATAGCCACGTTGGGGGACCAGGCCGATCGAGGACCACAACTGTTCTAGGTCGAGTTCACGCACGTCGACACCGTCGATGCGAACCGCGCCGGAGGTGACGTCGTAGAACCGGCAGATCATCGCCAGCAGCGTCGACTTGCCGGATCCGGTGGACCCGACGACGGCGGTGGTGGTCCCGCGCTCGACGCGCAGTGAAACCCGCTGCAGCACCGGACGGTCGGCGCCGGGATAGCTGAACGCCGCGTCGTCGAACACGATTTCCCCCGCTACGGACACCGGCCGGACCGGGTCGGCGGGACTGGTGATCTGTGGCCGGGTGCTCAGTACACCGCTGATCCGCTCGGCGCAAACCGAAGCCCGCGGGAACATCACCGCCAACACGGTTGCCATCAGCACCGCCATGAGGATCTGCATGAAGTAGGCCAGGAACGCGATCAGTGACCCCACCTGCATCTGGCCGGCGTCGATGCGCAGTCCGCCGAACCAGATCAGCGCGACGCTCGAAACGTTGATCACCAGGGTGGTGGCGGGCAGCATCAGCGCCTGCCACCTTCCGGCTTCCAATGCGGTGTTCGACAACGCCTGGTTCGCGTCTGCGAAGCGGCTTCGCTCGACGGGTTCACGGGCGAACGCCCGGATCACCCGGATGCCCGACAGCTGATCGCGCATCACCCGGTTGATCCCGTCGATCACCCGCTGCATGCGACGGAAGATCGGCATCAGATGGGCGATGATCCAGAAGTTCGCCAGTGCCAGCACCGGAACACTGACCAGCAGCAGCCAGGACAATCCGGCGTCCTGGTGCAACGCCATCAGAATTCCGCCGATCGACATGATCGGGGCGGTGATCAAAATGGTGGCGGTCATCTGCAGCAGCTGCTGGATCTGGCCGACGTCGTTGGTGGTACGCGTCAGCAGCGACGGCGCACCGAAGCGGCCCGTTTCTTCGGCCGAGAAAGTCGTCACATGGTGGAAGATCGCCGAGCGCAGATCGCGACCGAAGCCCATGGCCGCGCGCGATCCGAAGAACACCGCGCCGATGGCGCATGCCACCTGCAGGCCGGTGACGCCGAGCATCACCCCGCCGAGTTCGACTATGCGCCGGGTGTTGCCCTTGGCCACACCGTCGTCGATGATCGCGGCGTTGACCGTGGGAAGGTACAGCGAGGCCAGGGTGCTGATCACCTGCAGAGTCGCGACGATCGCGAGCAGCCGCCGGTACGGCCGCACGTACTGTCGCAGCAGCGCCCAGAGCATCTGGCTACTCTCGCACACCGCCGGCTGCCGGTCGTGTCCAGCCGCCGCCGTGTCCGGCCGATGAAAGTCCAGGTCAGTCGGTATGTCGGTATGGGGCATAGGTGTTGCAGCTACAGTGCATGGCGTGACTGCCCGCACGGCCACCAAGCCACTACTCCGCAATGCCAGAGCCTTGGCGGTATTGGCTGCGGCAATGGTCCCGGTGTTCGCCGGGTGCTCGACCGACGAGCCCGCGTCTCCTCAGGTGCCTCAGACCGAGACGCAGAGTGCCGGCGGCACCGGTAAGCACGGCCCGCATTTTCCCCATTGCGGCGGCGTGAGCGATCAGACGGTGACGGAGTTGACCCAGGTGCAGGGACTGGTCAACACCGCGACCAATTCCTCGGGCTGTCAGTGGCTGCAGGGCGGCAGCATCCTGGGCCCGCACTTCTCGTTCACCTGGTTCAGGGGCAGCCCGATCGGGCGGGAACGCAAGACCGAGGAACTGTCGCGGACCAGCGTGGAGGACATCAACATCGAGGGTCACGGCGGTTTCATCGCGGTCGGGGAGAACCCGCTCAAGGCCGGCGACGTCAACCTGTGTGAGATCGGCATCCAGTTCGACGACGATTTCATCGAGTGGTCTGTGAGCTTCGACCAGAAGCCCTACCCGGATCCGTGCGAGGTCGCCAAGGAGTTGACCCGCCAGTCGATTGTGAATTCCAAATGATGACGCGTCGTGGAGTTGTCGGGATCCTCGCGGTGCTGGCAGTGTCGGCCGGGCTCGCCGGTTGCACCCAAACGGTGGACGGCACCGCCACCAAAGAGGG
>Ga0182746_1003574_pt1 | contig 10351 bp, 8 predicted proteins | sample eDN3rd30CBELigOP_FD_128881 | JGI IMG/M metagenome (GOLD analysis project Ga0182746, IMG submission 128881) | Enriched Organic Plus compost microbial communities from Emeryville, California, USA - eDNA 3rd pass 30_C BE-Lig OP (version 2) (version 2) ... | reverse complement strand
GCAGGCCAGTCCATGAATTCGCCGCGTGCGCCGGGAAAACCGATCATCTTCCAGCCCACCATGCCTTTGTTGCCGCCATACTGTGGATCGGCGAAAAAACCTTCTTTGGTGTTGGACCACAAGAAACTGAAGAAAGTCTTGGCGGGGACTTTTTCGAACTTGATCTTGCCGGTTTCCAGGTCTCTGAGGACTTGTACTTGAGTGGATTGATCCAGGCTGGCGTAGGCTTTGCCGAATTGTTTTTGGCAATACTCATTACAGGATGAGATGCCGTGGCGGTACATGTCGCGCGGGGGCACATTCAGCTGGTAGCCGTAAGTCGGATCCACATCGGGGTGAAATGGGCCCTGCATGTACCAGAGCTTGCCATGGCCGAACGGGGTTTCCATCTGACGATCGATGAATTCGGGGACTCCCGCAGCAATGGCGCCCGGGCCGAGTTCGTCGGCCGGGATCAAATGGTCTACCGCTGCATTGATGAATGCCCACTCGTCTTGAGTGAAATAGGTAGGGCTGTATGTTTTTTTTGCTGAGCCGCTTTCGGCTTCGCTGGCCTGGGCCGTTTGCGTGACGGCGACACTGCTGGCCAAGGTAGACGCGGGAACAAGCGCGATAGCCTGCTGCAGGAATCGTCTGCGAGGCCGGATTTCTTCTGTCATTGAGACTCTCCGAGGTTTACGTCTGCTGTCTCGATCAGGCGGAGAACATGCATTCTTGAAAACACGGCTACGAGCTAGAGACAGCATCAGTGATGGCAGATGACCATTCCTCTTTTGGGTAATAGAGGACACTGATCTTTGCATTATGCGCTCTCAGTGCAACTTTAAATTGCAATCTTGAGTCGACAACTCGGATTTCAGGACTTCGTAAAGTTATATCTGTAAATTCCGAAAACCCCGATATTGTTTGACGATTTTTTCACCGCAATTCCTCTGCGCGGTGAGCGTTCCCACGTCTACATATATGGCCGCACACGTGGCCAAAAATGCAATAAGGAATGACGTGGAACTATAGCCGGCGCTTCGCCACCTATACGGACATTCATCACAGCAGTCACATTTTCGATAGACATATGCATTGAGGCGATACGCGTCAATACACGATGGTGTGCTATCGGAATGTGGAGTGCATCGAGTCGCATGCGTGCTCGCGCATCAAAAGGAAAAAAATGTTCCGTAAGATCAGATTCATCAGCATTGCTGCGTTTGCTTCCATCTTGACCACCGGTTGTGCGACGGAGCGTTCACAAGCTGTGGCCGTTCCAACGGTCGCCTCGGCGGGTTCCCCATATCAGGGCGTGCGCAGCCCGATCTCGGTCGGCAAATTCGATAATCGCAGCGATTATCTGCGTGGTGTTTTTTCGGATGGAGTGGATCGCCTCGGAGGCCAGGCCAAGACGATTTTGATCAGTCATCTGCAGCAGACGGGACGATTCCAGGTGATGGATCGCGAAAACCTCACCGAAATCACTCAAGAAGCCGCGTTCAACAAGCAAGCGAACCGCATCCAGGGCGCGCGTTATGTGGTCACTGGCGATGTGACCGCGTTTGGTCGGAAGGTGACCGGCGATCATCAGCTCTTTGGCATCCTCGGACGCGGCAAAGAGCAAGTGGCTTATGCCAAGGTCGATCTCAATGTAGTGGATGTGGTGACATCCGAAGTCGTCTATTCCGCCGCCGGCGCAGGCGAGTACCGCTTGTCGAATCGCGAAATCGTCGGCTTTGGCGGCACCGCCAGCTACGACTCCACTCTCAACGGAAAAGTGCTCGATCTGGCCATACGGGAAGCCGTCGACAAACTCGTGTCCGGCATTGAGCAAGGCACGTGGCAGCCCTCTAAAAACTGATCGTCGAGACAATCATGCTGAATCAATCGAGCAGGGCTTGGTGTCACGCCCCAGGATCGGTACGTCTATTGCAGATAGGTCTTCGCCTCTCGGCTGCCTGTGTGGCGGGTGGGGTGTTGGCGGCATGTGTGCAAGCCCCCAAGCACATGTACAGCTGGAAAAGCTATCAGCCCGCCGTGTACGCCTATCTGAATGACGAAGGCGTGGACTACGCTGCCCAGGCCCAAGACATGGAGCTGAACGTCGAGACGGCTCGTTCATCGAACACGGCTTTGCCTCCGGGCTTTCGCGCCCATTTGGGCTTGCTGTATTTAAAACTCGGTGAAGACAGCAGGGCGGTGGAACAGCTGCAAGGAGAAAAACTCGCGTTTCCTGAGTCGACCTCGTTCATGGATTTTCTGATGAGGAATCTGTCGCCAGTATCGGCAGCGCCACAGAAGGGTGAGCCTGAGCCCATCGACACGGACCCGAACGGCGGGACGTCAGGACTGAAAACCGTCAAAAAAGAAGGGGCCTGACGATGATGACAGGTCTATTGCGCGGACTCGCTTGCGGGCTGATTCTGATGCTCTCGGCTTGTGCCGCGCCACAGAGTAATGTGGATTACGCGGCATTTCGCGAAAGCAAGCCAGCGTCTATCCTGGTTTTGCCCGTGCTGAATATGTCGGTCGAGCCTGCCGCATCTGCCGCCGTGTTGGCACAGGCGACGTTTCCACTGGCAGAGTCTGGTTATTACGTGGTGCCGGTCGCTGTGATGGAGGAAACCTTCAGACAGAATGGCGTGGCTTCTACTGACGATGTTCATGGCTTACCGGCGTCCAAACTCAGGGACATATTCGGCGCCGACGCCGCGTTGTATATGACAGTAAAGCAGTATGGATCCAGTTACCAGGTGTTGGTCAGCACGACCACTGTCGAAATAGACGCGACGCTGATTGATCTGCGTAGCGGAACAAAATTGTAGGAAGGGTCCAGGACCGTCGTTCACAGCAACAACAATAGCGGTAGCGGAATCATCGGTATGTTGGTACAGGCCGTCGTAGACCAGGTCGTCAATACGCTATCCGATCGCAGCTATGACGTTGCCGGGATGGCGGACAATCAACTGCTTAGTGCAGGCCAACCCGGCGGCATACTGTATGGGCCGCGGTCGCCACATTATGAGATGCGATAAAAGCACTGCTGATCGAATGGCGACGTGTATCAGCGCTCGCAGCCTTGGACTGATTTAAGGCAGTTCTGCCGTCTAGGGGCGATGTCAGCGTAATATTCCGACTGGACACATCTACCAAGTCCTTTTCGGATGGATTGCTACTGATATGCGTCGTCTTTCGTTCGTGCTCGAAACCAGGCGTTGGCGTGGCCTGATGCGTGTTTTTTGCGGTGTCGCCCTGCTGATCACTGCGGCAGGATGCGCCACTCAGGGCTTTAAATCCACACCGCGCAGTACCAGCGACGTAAACGCAGACCTTCTACGGATGCTGCCAACTCAACTATCCGACCGGGAAGGGTGGGCGCGGGATATTGCCGTTTCCTTTACCGCGCAAGGGCTGGATCCGAGCCAAGAAAATCTATGCGCCGTGGTGGCAGTGACGGCGCAGGAGTCGACATTTCAAGCTGATCCCGCAGTGCCGGATCTGCCTAATATCGCCAAGCGGGAAATCGAGCGTCGCACGCAGGCCATGCATCTGCCCGGTTTCCTGGTCAACGCGGCATTAGGGCTGAAATCCCCCACAGGAAAAACGTACAAACAACGGCTCGATACGGTACGTACGGAAAAACAACTGAGCGAAATCTTTGATGATTTCATAGGCATGGTTCCGATGGGCCGCCAATTGTTTGGCGGCCTGAATCCCGTGCATACGGGTGGGCCCATGCAGGTGAGCATCGAATTTGCGCAGACGCATGCGCAGGACTACCCCTATACCGTCGAGCATTCAATTCGACGTGAGGTATTTACTCGGCGGGGCGGAATGTACTTCGGGATCGCACATTTGTTAGGGTATCCCGCGCATTACGACTCGGTGCTGTATCGCTTTGCCGATTTCAATGCAGGCTGGTACGCCAGTCGAAACGCGGCTTTTCAGGCAGCGGTGAGTCGCTTGTCAGGCATCGACCTGGCGTTGGATGGCGATCTGTTGATAAACGGCGCGATCGATCCTAGTAAAACCGAGCGCGCGGTCCGCGCGATCCGACGTCAGCTGGACATTAACGAAACCCGGATTCGCCCTGAGCTCGAAAAAGGAGACAGCCTCGAGTTCGAGGAAACAGATCTCTACGAACGGGTCTTCGAGTTGGCGGACAAGGATGCAGGCAAGCCATTGCCGCGCGCGGTGTTGCCCGGCATCAAATTGGAAAGCCCCAAGATCACTCGAAACTTGACCACCGCCTGGTTCGCCAATCGTGTTTACGACCGTTGGAAGCAGTGCATGTCCCGCGCCGGGCGTTCATAGCAGAAGCGTTCAGCCATCGTGCTGCGACCGTCGTTGGCTGCAGCGACGGTTGGCCATTATGCGGCCGTAGGCGCAATCGCGAGCGGGCTCAGTTCATCGGCCTGGCTGGCATAAATGGAGAGCGCGGTCTGGCCGTTCCACCAATACACGCGCGCTACGGGGACGAGGCGCGCGATCTCTACTGCCTGGGCAAGTTCGCTTTCGATGTAGTGTGTGTGAAAGCCTGCCATGAGCGCCTGAGCCTTGTGCTGTGCGGTCTGTTCGGGGCGATATCGGGTTTCGTCACGCATGGCGAGCGGTCCATGAAATCCATGGCGGTCCAGCCACCCTTGGGTACGTGCGCGGTCTTTTTCGGGGCGGCCCGTGATGATGGGGAGGTGGCGTAAATCCCGCCCCGGGAGGATCGCGCTGGGCGCGAGCGCGTCGCGCTGTGATAGTGCGCCTGCCAGATCGGATTCGTATACATGAGCGGGAACGTCTGGCAACAAGATGCCATCGAGATCGATGGCCCAGGATGCATAAGTATCGGCAGCGCGATCAGGCAGGTTTCCGGTGGCGCCATACGCGGGAGTGATGGATTCGCGTTCCCAGGGAAACCAGGCGCGAAAACCGTCGGGGATCTTGAAACCGAAATCGGGCCGTATCCGCGATTGATCGTCGTGAGCGAGCGTGAAGACATGCAGCTTGTATCCGGCGTTCGACAGAAAATCGATGCTGTCCGACAGTGTCGTGCCACGTCCGGCGATGTCTTCTATCAGCAGCACGTGAGCGCCTGCGGGCGGAGTCTGCGATGTGAACCAGGAAACGTCGCGCGTGCGGCGATCGTATGAGAGCGCGTACATGGGCAGATCCAATGCCGTGCTGGCCACGAGCGCGGGCGCCAAGCCTCCTCGTGCAATCGCCACGATCGCGTCGAAGGCCATGTCGCGCCATTGCGGGATATACGCAGCGACAGCCTGTTCGACACGGGCATAGTCGTAGGGGAACAGGGCAGGGGAAATAGACATGGCAGATCAGGTGACAAAGGAACGCATGGAAATTTTGCCACAAACCTGAAGGGAGGGGGTATGGTGCTGCGCAGCGACGTCATATCCGTGGGGCGTGGGTGCGCATGCAGCACATGCATGTCACGCACTCGCTGGTCCTGGCTGCTCAAATCAATGTTTGGCGAGCGGCCTGCAGGCGGTGCAGCGTGATTTTCCGCACTTCGGCCTTGCTGATCTCGATATGGGATTTCAGCATGCGTATGGCTTCGTCAGCTCTGCGTGCAAGGATGGCGCGGAGGATGGCGCCGTGCTCCTGATACGTCGCGTCGACGCGATAGTCTTTGGTGAAATCGAGTTGGCGAATGATGCGGATTTTCTCTGTGACGTCGCGGTGGATGCTGGCCATCTCCGGATTGCCGGCTGCGGCAACCAAAGAACAATGAAAGGCTTCGTCCCGTTCGGCGACCTGTTTGCCGCTACGCAAGCGTTCATCGGGTGGCACCAGCCAGAATTGTTTGAGCGCGGAGAGCTCGCCGTTGCTGTCCATGTCTTGCAGCCCGCACAGACGGGTGACGGCGGCTTGCTCCAGCACGATGCGCACATCGTACAGCGCTTCGAAGCGTTCGAAATCAAACGGATGTACGCGCCAACCGCTGCGTTGGCGCAGCAGGACAAAGCCTTCCCGTTCGAGCCGGTAAAGCGCTTGCCGCACAGGGGTTCGACTGACGCCGAGGCGTGCAACCAGATCGCTTTCGGTGAACTCGTCCCCGGGCAAGAGGCGGAACTCGAAGATATCGCGCTTGATGAGTTCGTAGGCTTGCCCGGCGAGGGTGATGCCGGAGGGATGGGCAGCAGAGGCCGGGGATAGCGTGGTCAGGCTCAGTCGCATATCAAGAGGCCGCATACTGGATTTCGCCATCGACTTGGTTGCCGTCTTCTTCCGCGAGGGATGGGATGGCTCCGGTATCAATGACCACCAGCATGTCTCCGCTATTGACGGGTTTGCCCTGTGTGCAGCGTATGGCGGTAATCGTGCCGTTGAATGCCGCCTTGATCGACAGTTCCATTTTCATGGCTTCGACAATGACGAGTGTGTCACCGGCCTTTACGTATTGGCCCACACTGACGGGGATCTTCCACACGTTGCCGCACAGATCGGCCGATACGGCGCGTTCGGTATCAGATAGCGCCAGGGCTGTGTCGTCAGTGATCTCGGGCTCGACGGTGATGGACTCTTCTGCTTGCCACAGTGCGACTTCCGATTCGAATGCTGCCTGCTGTGTTGCTTTAAAGGCCTTGATGTCGGCGGCATGTTCGGCCAGAAAGCGCTGGTGTGCCGCAAAATCGAAATCCTCTTCCTCGATGCGCAGTGTGGCGCGACCCTCGCGGAAGTCCTCGCGTAGCGCGGTCAGCTCGTCCTCAGAAACTGGGTAAAAGCGCACTTGATCGAAGAATCGCAACAACCACGGCTCGCCATTCTGGAACATGGGGTTCTTCAGGAACTTGTTCCAGATAGGCAGTGTGCGACCGACGAGTTGATAGCCGCCGGGGGAATCCATGCCGTAGATGCACATGTACACGCCACCGATGCCTACGGTGCCTTCGGCGGTAAAGGTGCGTGCCGGATTGTATTTCGAGGTCAATAGGCGGTGCCGCGGATCGATGGGCACCGCGCAGGGAGCGCCCAGGTAGACATCGCCCAAGCCCAGGATGAGGTAGCTGGCATCGAAGACGATACGGCGTACGTCCTCTCTTGAGTCTAGACCGTTGATACGTTGGATGAAGTCCACATTGTTTGGCAGCCACGGCGCATTGGCGCGAACTGTTTCTTGATAGCGCTGTACGGCGCCCAAGGTGGCGCTGTCCTCGAAAGCCATCGGCAGATAGACCACCCGTGTCGGAATTTTCAGGGTCGAGACGTCGGGCAGCGTGTCTTCGATCTGTAGCAGGCGCTCGATTAATGCGTGTTGGCTGATCAGGTGGCTGTCGTACTGGACTTGCAACGAGCGCACGCCGGGCGAAAACTCCAGAATCCCTGTAACGGGGGTTTCGGTGAGAGCTTGCATCAACAGGTGCACGCGCATGCGCAACGCCAGATCCAGGACGTTGTCACCATATTCGAGCAACAGATAGCTGTCTCCCGCCTGCCGATAGGTGATGAGCGGTCGCGAGTCTTTGGCGGACAACCGAACGAGAATGGGCGACGAGTTGCATGGCAATTCCGTTGATGACGAGGATGTCAAAGCCGTCGTCATTGGGTGCGGTGCCGATTTACCGCTCTCGCCAATGAGCGGGGTGACGGCGGGTGTGCTGGCTGCGAGCGTTGCGATCGCGGCCTCTTGTTGCGCCTGTAAAGCCAGAGCGTCCTCGATCGTCAATGGGATAAAGCGAATGCGATCGCCCGGGCGGACTTGACCGACTTTCCATAGCTCGGCTTTGGCAATGGTGACAGGGCACACGAATCCGCCAAGGCTAGGGCCATCCCGGGTCAGGATGACGGGGCTGTCTCCGGTGAAATTGATGCTGCCAATCGCGTATTCGCAATCGTGAATGTTGGAGGGGTGCAATCCGGCCTCGCCCCCGTCTTGCCGGGTCCAGGCGGGCTTCGGGCCGAGCAGGCGTACGCCGAGCCGATTGGAGTTGTAGTGCACCTCCCAATCGGCGGCAAAAAACTCCGTTATAGACTCTGTGGTAAAGAAATCCGGGGCGCCATGGGGTCCGAGCAGTACGCCGATTTGCCATTGCGCGGGATAGTCGGGTATCAGCGCCGGATCGAGCGCAGACGGCGTTGCATTGGGGGCTGGCGTCAGGCTGGCAGGCAGTTCCGGTTGGGCTATGGGCAACATGTCGCCGACGCGCAGGCAACGCCCCGCATGACCGCCAAACTGGCCTAGTGCAAAGGTGGAGCGGCTGCCCAGATAGGACGGCACGTCCAAACCATTGCGGATGGCCAGATAGCTGCGACAACCCGAAAGCGCGCGGCCTGTGACGAGGATCTGGCCCGGGCGTACCGGCAGCGGTTGCCACATGGCGACAGGCTGATCATCCAGCCATGCATCCATCTTTGCGCCGGTCAGCGCGATGACCGCATCGGTGTGAAACTTCAGGGTGGGGCCGATGAGCGTGCACTCCAGGCCTGCCGCTTCGGGAGCATTACCGACGATGCGGTTGGCCAACTGGAATGCGTAGTCGTCCATCGGGCCGGAGGGAGGCACACCAATATTCCAATAGCCCACCCGTCCGGGATAGTCTTGGACGCTGGTATAGGTACCGGCTTCCAGGATTTCGATGGCGGTGGGCTGGAAATCAAAGTTATCTAAGAATTGCGTGGAGAGCGCACCCGTTTCAAAACGGGCGTCTGCCGTGATTTGACGCAGAAACTCCAGGTTCGTGGCGATGCCGTGTAATTGCGTATTCGCCAGCGCATCGCGCAGTTTTCCCAGTGCCTCGGTACGATCGGAGCCATGCACGATCAGCTTGGCCAGCATGGGATCATAGAAAGACGCGACCTCTGTACCGGTTTCCACCCAGCCGTCCACGCGCGCCCCGGCCGGAAATGAGACGTGAGTCAGTACCCCGGGGGACGGTTGGAAATCGCGAACGGGGTCCTCGGCATAGAGGCGGACCTCGATCGCGGCGCCCGAGGGCGGGCGTTGCAACGCCGCCCAGTCCAGCGTATCTCCAGCCGCGACGCGCAGCATGCATTCGATCAGGTCCAGGCCCGTGACAGCCTCGGTGACGGGATGTTCGACTTGCAGGCGAGTGTTGACCTCCAGAAAGTAGAACGCGTCACGGGCACTGTCGTAAATGAATTCGACCGTACCGGCGGATCGATAGGAGACAGATTCGCCCAGCATGACCGCAGCGCGTAGCAAGGCCTCTCGCGTGGCCGTTGGTAACCCCGGCGCAGGTGTTTCTTCTATGACCTTTTGGTTGCGGCGCTGGATGGAGCAATCGCGTTCGCCCAGAGCGACGACCTTGCCCAGGCCATCCCCGAAGATCTGCACTTCAATGTGGCGTGCCTGGTCGACGTAGCGTTCCAGAAAGGCGCCGCTATCGCGAAAAAAAGTCTGTCCCTGATGCTGTACCGCGCTATAGGCGGTGGCTAATTCGTCGGCGTTGGCGCAACGTGACAGGCCGATGCCACCACCGCCGGCGGTACTTTTCAGCATGACGGGATAGCCGATATCCTCCGCTTTGGCCAAGGCTTCGGTGACATCACTCAGCAGGCCCGTGCCTGGTGTCATCGGGACGTGGGCGGCCGCGGCGAGTTCGCGCGCGCGATGTTTCAGTCCGAACTCGCGCAGTTGCGCTGCTGTCGGGCCGATGAATGCGATGCCGGCGATGTCGCATGCTTCAGCGAATTCAGCGCTCTCGGAAAGAAACCCATAGCCTGGAAAGATGGCTTGTGCACCGGTGGCTTGTGCTGCTTCCAGAATACGGTCGATGCGCAGATAACTGTCGGAGGCTTTATCTCCGCCTAGTGCTACGGCGACATCGGCATCGCGGACATGGGCCGCATTGCGATCCGCGTCAGAATAAACGGCAACGCTTTTGATGCCCAGACGCTTCAATGTGCGGATGGCCCGCACGGCGATCTCGCCGCGGTTTGCAATGAGTACGGTATGGAACATATTGGTTTTCCCCTTGGAGTACTGCTGAGCGATGGGCCTTCGCACCCGTGGACGCCGCGATGCGCGTTTTATTGCGTGGCGGTGTTTTTCAGATGATCGAGATAGGCGCGCCAACCTCCGAACTCGGTGATATCGCGCGCACCGGAGATGCCGCATGGCTCGCAGATGAATCCTTTGACGAGCCGTCCGTCTGCGAGCTCGAGCGTGCCTATGCCTAGCGGTGGCGGGATTTCCGCCACGAACTCACCAAATGCCGTGTGGGATAGTTCCCAAAGTTCCAGAGCGATAGCGGCGCCGTCGCTGACGCGAGCCATGCCGGGCTTGGCTGGCGTGCTGTTGGCCAGGGCATAGAGGCGGTATGTGGGCGCGCTGTGCGTGGCCTCGACAAATCGTGCATGACGTGAGGTCAGTTGATGATTCAGCGGCATGCCG
>Ga0182746_1003570_pt1 | contig 10360 bp, 10 predicted proteins | sample eDN3rd30CBELigOP_FD_128881 | JGI IMG/M metagenome (GOLD analysis project Ga0182746, IMG submission 128881) | Enriched Organic Plus compost microbial communities from Emeryville, California, USA - eDNA 3rd pass 30_C BE-Lig OP (version 2) (version 2) ... | reverse complement strand
GACCCGAGGATCCAACTGTTGCGCAATTCCTCAAGAACCTGGGCTATGCAACCGGCCAGTTCGGCAAGAACCATCTCGGTGACCGCAATGAACATCTGCCGACCGTGCATGGCTTCGACGAATTCTTCGGCAATCTCTATCACCTCAATGCCGAGGAAGAGCCGGAATATCCAGACTACCCGAAAGACCCGAATTTCCGGAAGAAGTTCGGACCGCGCGGCGTCCTCAAATGCAAAGCCACCGACAAGGACGATACGACGGTCGATCCCGTGTTCGGCAAGGTTGGCAAGCAGACGATCGAGAACACCGGCCCCCTGACCCGGAAACGGATGGAAACGGTGGACGAAGAATTCGTCGGAGCTGCGCTTGATTTCATGGAGCGCAAGACCAGGGAAGGCGCGCCGTGGTTCTGCTACATGAACACCACCCGGATGCACGTGTTCACGCATCTCAAGCCGTCATCGGTCGGCAAGACCGGACATGGCCTCTATCCCGACGGGATGGTCGAGCTCGATGGCTATGTCGGCCAGTTGCTCGACAAGCTCGAGCAGCTCGGTGTTGCGGACAATACCATCGTGGTCTTCACCACCGACAACGGCGCGGAAGTGATGTCATGGCCCGATGGCGGCACGACGCCGTTCCGGGGCGAGAAGGATACCAATTGGGAGGGCGGCTGGCGTGTGCCGTGCGTCATGCGCTGGCCCGGTGTCATCGGACAGGGCCGCGTGATCAACGACATCTGCTCGCTGCAGGACTTCATCCCGACCTTTGCCGCGGCCGCCGGCGAGCCTGATCTCGTGTCGAAAGTGAAGAAGGGTTATAAGATCGGCGATACGACCTTCAAGGTTCACCTCGACGGCTACAACCTTCAGCCGTTTCTTGCCGGCCGGGACAAGGACTCCCCGCGCCGGGGCTTCCTGTACTGGAGCGACGACGGTGACCTGATGGCGCTGCGCGTTGACCAGTACAAGATCGTGTTTGCCGAACAGCGTGCAACCGGCATCGACGTCTGGCGAGCGCCCCTGTCGCAGATGCGCATACCAAAAATGTTTGATCTTCGCGCCGACCCGTTTGAGCGCGGGGAGGAGAGCTTCAAGTATAACGACTGGTTCATCGAGCACGTCCCGTTCCAATACGCCGCACAGGCGATCGTTCACGAGTGGCTCGACAGCTTCAAGGAATTTCCGCCGCGCCAGAAGGCGGCAAGTTTCACCGTCGACCAGATTGTCGAGAAACTGATGCCAAAAGATTGAGCCGCTGCTGCGATCGGGGCGCCGCTTAGCGGCCGCTCCACGGATTGAGGTTGATCACATGCGCAAGCGAAGCATACATCCTGCTGCAAGCGGAGTGATAAAGACCAGTCAATCCCTTGTGTCCGTGGGGATCGGTGCGGAACTCCACGCGCACCGACCGCTCGCCTTCACGGATTTCCTGCCTGCAACCACAGCACGACTGGCCGCGGTAGCCACCGCCGCCTTTCATCGATTCATCGAGAAACATAGAGCGTCATCAACCTTGTCATTACTTGTTCAGATGCCGCGGCTTCGGCCGCCTCGGGCCCGTCTTTCCAGACGTGCTCCCGACAATGCTGAACCGGTCTTGCCCCGCCTCATGAAAAGTCGTGCGGCATTTTGCGACAAAAATCCACAACCTTAACGGGAAAGGATAGGCCATGGCCAAGACACCCAGGAGCGGGAACTCGAGCAAGCCAAATATCCTCGTCATCTGGGGCGACGATATCGGCCAGTCGAATCTGAGTTGCTACACCCATGGTCTGATGGGCTACCACACGCCCAACATCGACCGAATTGCCAAGGAAGGCATGCTGTTCACCGACAGTTATGGTGAGCAGTCCTGCACCGCGGGCCGCTCATCCTTCATTACGGGACAGAGCGTCTACCGCACCGGTTTGTCGAAAGTCGGCATCCCCGCAGCCCCGGTTGGCATGTCTGAGAAGATTGTAACCATAGCTGCTCTGCTGAAAGAGCAGGGCTACGCCACCGGCCAGTTCGGCAAAAACCACCTCGGCGATCTCAACAAGATGCTGCCGACCAACCACGGCTTCGATGAATTCTTTGGCAACCTCTATCATCTCAATGCCGAGGAGGAGCCGGAGATGTACGACTATCCGCCGGAGAAGGACTTCCCGAACTTCCACAAGACATTTGGGCCGCGTGGCGTGATCCACTCCTGGGCGACCGACAAGGACGACGCGACGGTGATGCCGCGCTGGGGCAAGGTCGGCAAGCAGAAGATCGAAGATACCGGCCCCTTGAACAAGAAGCGCATGGAAACCTGCGACGAAGAGTTTATCGCCGCGGCGTCAGACTTCATTAAACGCCAGAACAAGAATGGTAAGCCGTTCTTTGTATGGCTCAACACCACGCACATGCATTTGTTCACACACACCAAGCCGAAAAGCCTGGGCCAGGCCGGTCGCTGGCAGTCTCCGTACCACGACACCATGATCGATCATGACAAGAATGTCGGCCAGGTGCTTGATCTGCTCGACGAGTTGGATATCGCTGATGATACCCTCGTGATGTATTCGACCGACAACGGTCCGCACCGCAACTCTTGGCCGGATGCCGGTACGACGCCGTTCCGCAGCGAGAAGAATACCAACTGGGAAGGTGCTTTCCGGGTTCCGCTGCTGGTCCGCTGGCCGGCCAAAATCAAGGCTGGTTCGATTGCCAATGGTATTGTGCAGCATCACGACTGGCTTCCGACCTTCATGGCGATGGCGGGAGCGCCCGACGTGATCGAAAAGCTCAAGACCGGCTATAAGGCGATTGGGCGTACCTACAAGAACCACATCGACGGCTTCAACCTGCTGCCCTATATCACCGGCGAAGCCAAACAGAGCCCTCGGCAGCTTTTCTTCTACTTCAGCGATGATGGCGATGTGCTGGGGCTGCGCTTCGACAACTGGAAGATCGTGTTCATGGAGCAGCGCCTTCGGGGCACACTGGGAGTCTGGGCGGAGCCCTTCGTGCGGCTGCGCTTGCCCAAACTCTTCAACCTGCGAACGGACCCGTACGAGTACGCGGATATCACGTCAAACTCGTACTACGACTGGTTCTTGCATCATGACTACATCATCTTTGCCGCGCAGGCCATTGCAGCGAAGTTCGCCGAGACCTTCCAGGACTTCCCTGCAGTCCAGCATCCGAATTCCTTCACCATCGATGATGCGATGGCAAAGATGTCTGAGGCTGCCGGCGGGGCCAACCACTGAACACACCCGCACCGGGCGATGAATGCATCGCCCGGTGTCTCCATTGTCTTGGCGCGGAGAAAGCCGATGAAGGTGGTGCTGCCACGGCTGGCTGGTCTGGCCATCCTGTCGACGTTCGGAGCTGTCACTCAAGGGTCAGCTTACGCCCAGGTGCCGCTCTCGGCCTATCAGGATGCGAACGGATTTATCGACGTTCAGGCGCTGACCTGCTCCCAGCTTGCCAATACCTATCAGGAAGATGCCGATCTTTTGTCCGCCTGGTACAGCGGCTGGTATAACGGCCTCTCCAAGCGGCACTACGCCCACATCACCCGCGCCAAGTCCGGAGAACATCAGCTCATTGTCTACTGCAAGGCTCATCCGCGCCTGAAGATCATCGAGGCGATCGACGTTCTGCTCAAGGACGAAGCGAAAAGATAGGGTCCCATCGAATCGGGCAGGGTGGCGGCACAGGATCGTGGTGATCATGAAGCAGGATACCGTGCCCGATTCAGGTGGAGGCCAGCCGTGAAGGAATGGCTGGTCGTCGCCTCCGAAAGCGCGATTGTCATCATCGATGCGCTCGCGCTTGCGGTCATTCTCATCGGTACGGCGGAGGCGGTCGTTCTCGGTGTTCGGGCCGTGATATCGTCTCCCACCGGGCAGGAGCGCCGTGATGTGTGGTTGCGCTATGCCCGCTGGCTGGTTGCGGCGCTGACCTTTCAGCTCGCGGCCGACATCATTGAAACATCGCTGACCACGAGCTGGGATGCCGTCGGGCGGATTGCCGCGGTCGCCGTGATCCGTACGTTTCTCAACTACTTTCTTGAACGTGATCTGGAGGAGATCCGCAGAAGGCAGCGCGAAGTCGCGGAAGCCGGCTGAGTTTGCTTGTGGACGCATGATATCGCCTGACCGGAGGACGTTTCATGCTGGATATCTTTGCCTGGATTGTTCTGATCATCCTCGCCGCCTGCACGGTCGCAGTGATCATCTTCCTCGCCATGCTTCCGGGCATGATCGCCAGGAGCCGCAATCATCCCTGGATCACGGCTGTAACGGTCGCGGGCTGGGTCACGCTGTTCTTGGGATTTGCGCTGTGGCCGGTCGTATTGATCTGGGCCTATGTCGATATTCCGCGCCGTGAAAGAGCGGAGGCCGCCCAATGATCGTCGTGCTTCTCAATGTCTATCTGGTCCTTCTGTTCTGCCTGGTGAAGTTCAAGATCGTTCCCTTCAGCCTCTTCTGGAAGATTTCGCCTGTCATCGTCCTGCTGCTCCTGATGTTCGGCCTGTTCATCCCGATGAACTGGGGGGCGCCGCAAGGCAAGGCGCTGGTGGTGCGGCACTCCGTATCGATCGTGCCGAATGTCGCGGGCGAAGTCACCGAGGTGCCAGTGGAGCCCAACAGGCCGCTCAAGGCGGGCGAGGTCCTGTTCCGCATTGACCCGGCCCCTTACCAGGCTCAGGTCGGAGCCCTTGAAGCCCAGCTCAAGCTTCAGCAGCAGCGTCTGGACCAGATGACGGAACTCCAGGTCAAGGGAACAGGCAGGTCTTTCGATGTCGAACAGCGTCAGGCCGAGCGGGATCAGCTTCGTGCGCAGCTCGATGGTGCTGTCTGGAACCTGGACAAGACGGCGGTGAGAGCGCCTGCCGATGGCTATGTCACCAACCTGGCCCTGCGCAAGGGTGCGCGCGTCACCAATCTGCCGCTGGCCCCGGTCATGGCTTTCATTGATACGTCCGAGACGATCGTCGGCGTGGAGATCCAGCAGAACGATGCGCGCTACGTGGAGGCCGGGCAGCCGGTCGAACTGACGTTCAAATTCATGCCGGGAGCGATTTACACGGGGCGGGTGGAGAGCATCCTGCAGGCGATCGCAGAGGGCCAGGCAGAGGTGTCCGGAGCCGCCGTTGCGCCACGTCCCGTGCAGGCGGCTCCGTTTGTCGTGCGTGTCAGGCTTGATGATGCGGCGTTTGCCAACCGTCTGCCCGCCGGAAGTGTCGGCGACGCCGCGATCTTCACCGGGCATATCAAGCCCGCTCATGTCATCCGGCAGGTCCTGCTGCGGCAGATTGCGATCGTGAATTACATCAATCCGTTCTGACGGCGGGGCGTGTCGAGATCCGATCCTGCCGGGTTCATGGTCCAGCACCAGTCCAGCACACCGCGGCGGCCGGACTTTGCCGGCCGGATATTGGACCTCAGTCCAACCGGATATTGGACCTCAGTCCAACTCGATCACGATTGAAACCCTGATCTAACGTAGGAGCTGGGCGGATGCCACGCGGTGCCAGGTCTTGCCGGCGCCGCGAAGGAGGTGATCATGAGCAGGATCGGCCTTGCAGCAGCTTCACTGCTAGGCATGACAGTGGCGGTCACGGCGCAGAGCCACTCGCCGGATGAGCTCGCCCAGCGAGCCATGGCGCGGCGGGCCGTTGAGGCTGTCATCTGGGGCATGCCCGCCGTCAACACCGATCTGATGCTTCAGGAGATGCTGAACAAGACCAAAGGCAAGGTCAACGAAGTCCTCTATTGGTCGCAGCCGCTCGACTGGAGGAACCAGACGCTCACGCCCAATCCGGATTCGATCTACCTCATGATCTTCTACAACACCAGGGATGCGGGGCCGATGGTGCTTGACATTCCGCCGGCGGAGGGCGGTTCGTTTGCCGGCAACATCGTCAATGTCTGGCAGATGCCGCTGGAGGACGCTGGTCCCGAAGGCGCGGACAAAGGCAAGGGTGGCAAATACCTGCTCTTGCCGCCCGGCTATAACGCCACGCCGCCGGAGGGTTATATCCCGCTGCAGCTGGATACATACAGCGGCTATGCGCTCATGCGCTCAAACCTCGCGAGCCATGGCGATGCCGATGTCACCAGGTCGGTCGCCTATGGCAAACGCCTGAAGGTCTATCCCCTGTCGCAGGCGGTGAACCCACCGCCGACAAACTTCACCGACGCGAATGGCGTCCTGTTCGACTCGACAATCCGTTATGATCCGGGCTTCTTCCAATCGCTCGATCGGATCGTGCAGAATGAACCGTGGCTCCAGCGCGACCGGGCGATGATCGATCAACTCAAATCAATCAGTATCGAGAAGGGCAAGCCATTCAGCCCGGATGCGAAAACCCAGGACATCCTCAAGGCGGCCGCGCTGGAAGCGAAGGCCGTGCTCGAGCAGCGATACGACCAGGGCTTTCCGCCATTCTGGCCTGACAGCCGGTGGGGCCTGCCGGCGCTGCCTGACCTCGTGCCGGCGATCCAGAGCGGGTACGCAGATCCGAATAGCTATCCAGTCGATTCGCGGGGCCTCGCTTATTCCTACGCCTATATCGGCATCAAGCGGCTTGGGACGGCGCAGTTCTATCTGATGACGATCAAGGACAAGGATGGCCAGGCTTTCGATGGCCGTGCCACGTACCGCCTGACGGTGCCCGCAGATGCACCGGTCAAACAATACTGGTCTGCCACGGCCTATGACCGCGACACGCACGCGCTCATTCGCGAGATGCCAAGGGCAAGCCGCGCCTCGATAAGTCCCGGCCTGCAGAAGAATGCTGACGGCTCAATCGATATCTATTTCGGACCGAAGGCGCCGGCTGGTCATGAATCAAACTGGGTACCGACTGACGCGAGCCGGACGTTCGAAGTCATGTTTCGTCTCTACGGTCCCGAAAAGACCCTTTTCGACAAAACGTGGAGACTGCCGGACATCGCAAAAGTCGGTGGATAGCCAGCCGGGAGGACGCCCATGGTCAGGTTTCGATGGATAACCTTCGCGGCCGTGCTGCTGCCTACGGCCGGCGTCGGGATGTTTGCACAGGCTCAGTCGCCAACCGGCGCACCCATTCCCGTCACGGTCGATAACTTCACGCGCGCGGAGTCCGATCTCTATCTGGGCAACGCTGTCAAGGATGGCGGCTTTGGCAAGTTTCACCACAACCGAACGGTGGCGGAGATCGACAAGCAGTTCGTCATCCGCATGAACCGCGATACGCTTTATTCGGCCGCCGTCTTTGATCTTGATGCCGGGACGGTGACAATTACCCTGCCCAATGCCGGAAAACGATTCATGTCGCTGCAGGTGATCAATGAGGATCACTATGTGCCGACGGTGATTTACCAACCGGGAAATGTCACCCTGACGCGGGACAAGGCCGGCACTCGCTATGTCCTCGCTGCCGTGCGGACGCTGGTCGATCCGAGTGATCCCAAGGACGTCCAGGAGGTCCATGCCCTGCAGGACGCGATCAAGGTCAGCCAGAAGAACTCGGGCAGATTCGGAGTGCCGAACTGGGACCCGGCAAGCCAGAAGAAAGTCCGCGACGCGCTGCTTGTGCTCGGAAGCACCACAAGCGGCTTCAAGAACGCGTTCGGATCGAAGGGGCAGGTCGATCCCGTCAATCATCTGATTGGCACGGCGATGGGGTGGGGCGGCAATCCGCAACGGGATGCGACTTATATCGGCGTTACGCCCGCCAGGAATGACGGCACAACTATCTACAAGCTCAATGTCGGGAATGTTCCGGTCCGGGCTTTCTGGTCGATCAGCGTCTACAACGCCGCAGGTTATTTCGAGAAGAACCCGTATAACGCCTATACGCTCAACAATATCACAGCGGTGAAGAATCCGGACGGAGCGGTTTCCATCCAATTCGGTGGGTGTGACGGAAAAATTCCGAACTGCCTGCCGATCGTGAAAGACTGGAACTATACGGTGCGGCTCTATCGCCCGCGCGCCGAGATCCTGGACGGCAAGTGGAAATTCCCGGAGGCTCAGCCCGTGAGCGGAAGCTGAGAGGCCGAGTCAAGACCTTCGGTTACGACATTGTCTTTCCGAATCGACGCTTTCGTTGTGTGATGATGGCGTAAACCTTTAGCGTGAATGAAAGTGATGGTCGCATTCCACACCAGAAAGGATTGATGGATTGAACATGAGACAAGCCCGGCGGGCCTTGCTTTTCGCTTTGGCGGCGATCGTTATCTTCGGCTGGCTCGGACGGGCGGCTGACGCACAGCCCGATCCGCTCCCGTCCTGGAATGACGGCGCGGTCAAGACATCGATCACCGATTTTGTGGCCCGGGTGACGAATCGGGATGGCAAGGATTTCGTGCCTCCCGAGCAACGCATTGCGACATTCGACAACGACGGCACCCTGTGGGTCGAACAGCCGATCTATACCCAGATCGTATTCGCGATGGACCGGGTGAGGGATATGGCGGCCGCCAATCCGGCATGGAAGGCGAAGCAGCCGTTCAAGGCCGTCCTCGACCGTGACATCAAGGCCCTGGCGGCGCTTGGCGAGACCGGCTTCCTCAAGATCATGGCAGCGACCCATACGGGCATCACGACGGATGAGTTTTCGCGGTATGTCGCGGATTGGTTTGCCAAGGCCAGGCACCCGCGCTTCGATCAGCCCTACACGGCCTTGACCTACCAGCCCATGCTCGAGCTGATGACCTATTTGCGCGCCAATGGCTTCAAGACCTTCATCGTGTCCGGGGGTGGCGTGGAGTTCATGCGGGTTGTGACCGAGCCGATCTATGGCATTCCGCCGGAGCAGATCGTCGGATCCAGTGGCGTGGTGCGGTTTCAGCTTCGCCCGGATGGCACGCCTGTGCTGCTGAAAGATGCAAAGATCGACTTTGTCGACGACGGTCCCGGCAAACCGGTTGGTATCAATCGCTTCATTGGCCGGCGCCCGATCTTTGCCTATGGCAATTCCGATGGAGACCAGCAGATGCTGGAATGGACGGCGGCGGGAACTGGCGCGCGGTTCATGGGCATCGTGCACCACGATGATGCCGAGCGGGAATATGCCTACGATCGCAAATCATCCGTCGGTCATCTCGACAAGGCGCTGGACGAAGGAACCCGGCGCGGCTGGGCCATCACAAGCATGAAGAAGGACTGGAAGCGTATTTTTGCGTTCTCACCTTAGCTGAGAATCTGAGAGACCTGGATCAAGTCCGGTCAGAGGACACAGGGGAGGCGGCAGGTGACAAACAAGTTGGCGGTCGCTCTGGTCGTGGCGATGACAAGTCTGCCGGGAACGGCGCTCGGAGCCGAAATGGGCTTCAGCATCTATCCGTTGGGAAGCACCGCATTCAGCGCCGGCGTGACGCCTCCTCCGGGCTTTTACGTCACCCCGGCGGTGGGATACTATAGCGGGAAGATCAGCGGCAACGTGCCGATCGGCGGGCGGCTGGCGGTCGATCTGGACGTCAAGTTTTTCTCGCCCGCGCTCAACATCCTTTATGTCTCGCCGGTGGAAATCCTGGGTGGGTACTTCGGCGTCTCGACCAACGTTCCCATCGGGCACGTCGGCCTCGATGCGCAGGCTTTCGTCGGTCCCTTCTCGGCGAGCCGAAGCGTTTCGGGCTGGGGCATGGGTGACATGTCCATGAAGACGCAGCTTGGCTGGACGAGCGGCAGCTTCAGCCACACCGTTTACGTCATGGGCTGGCTTCCGACCGGAAGATATCAGACCGGCTTCAATCCCAATATCGGCCTGAACCGTCCGGCCGTCGATGTGGGATGGGGCTTCACCTGGCTTGAAACGAACACGCAGCTTGAATTCTCAAGCAATTTCGGCATGACGTTCAATGCCATAAACACGGCGACCGATTACAAGACGGGCAACGAGTTTCATGCGGAATGGGCCATCGGCAAGAAGTTCACGCCTGAACTGACCATCGGCGCGGTCGGTTATGTCTATCAGCAGGTCACCGGCGATAGCGGCAGCGGTGCGGTGCTTGGGTCGTTCAAGGGACAGTCCTTCGGCGTCGGGCCCGGCATCAGCTATGTGACCATGCTTGGAGGGCACGTCGCGATCTTCAACGCGCGCTACTATCACGAGTTTGATGTGCAGCGCCGCTTCCAGGGCAGCATGTCGTTCCTGACCGCAACGGTTCGCTTCTAGCGTTTCAGGCGCTCGCTTGATTTGGCTGGATGTAGCGGGGTTGCCAAGCTGTGATCAGCACATTCTGCGGCGGTCTTGCCGTTGAGGTTTATGTTGCCGAGAGTTGTGATCGACGTCGTCATTAAATGAGGGTCTTTCGCACTGGAACAAGCCTCGAGCACAGCTGGCGGTCCGCGGCGTATTCGCCGGTTCACAACCTTTAAGCTAACAGTCCGAT
>Ga0182746_1003568_pt1 | contig 10367 bp, 9 predicted proteins | sample eDN3rd30CBELigOP_FD_128881 | JGI IMG/M metagenome (GOLD analysis project Ga0182746, IMG submission 128881) | Enriched Organic Plus compost microbial communities from Emeryville, California, USA - eDNA 3rd pass 30_C BE-Lig OP (version 2) (version 2) ... | reverse complement strand
TTGCCCGGTCGCGGGCCGGAACGACGACCTTCGCGCCGGCACCTGCGAGCGTGCGCACGGTCTCAAGGCCGAGACCGGCGTAACCGCCGGTTACCACGGCGTTCTTGCCGCCAAGATCGATGTCCCTGATGACGTCGCCGGTGGTGCTGGCTGCGCTGAAACCCGAGCCGATGGGAGCCTGGAGTGAGGTCATGGTCTGTCTCCTTCATTGTCGGAAAAGCTTTTAAACCGTGACACGCGGACGATGAATGCTTGCAAATCCGCCTTATCTGCGCCATCGTCCGGAAATGACCTCCGATCCGCTTTCCGATACGCTCGATCTCATCGATGCCCGCTGCGAGATGTCCGGCACGATGCTGGCCGGCGGCATCTGGGCGATCCGTTTCCCCAAACCCTTCCAGATCAAATTCCAGGCCATCATCAAAGGCTCGGCCTGGTTGCGGCTTGACGGCGCGGATGCCCCGGTACGGTTGGAGGCAGGCGATGCGGTCTTGCTCAATGGCAAGCACGGCTTCGTAGTCGCCAGCGATCTGTCGGCTCCGGAAGTCGACGCGGTCGGACTTTTCCGCGAGCCGCATGGCCGGACGGCTCGTATCGGAACGGCGGATGAATACCATGTCGTCGGCGGCCATGTGACGCTCGGCGTGACGGGCGTCGACCTTCTCATCGACAGCCTGCCGCCGATCATTCACGTCAAGGCGGGCGCGCCGGAGGCGGGCGTCATCGGCTGGCTTCTCTCCCAGCTGGTGCGCGAGATGGATGCCGACCGTCCCGGTGTGGTTTGCGCCACCTCGCAGCTTGCCCAACTGCTCTTCGTGCAGGTGATACGTGCCCATATCCACGCCGCCGAGCCGCTCTCGGCCGGCTGGCTGAGGGCGATCGGCGACGAGAAGATCGCGCCGGCCATCCGGCTGATGCATGCCGAACCCGCCCGTACCTGGCAGCTTGCGGAACTGGCGAAAGCCGTCGGCATGTCACGCACGAGTTTTGCCGAACGCTTCAAGGCGGTGGCGGGCGTCGCTCCGCTCGCCTATCTCGCCAACTGGCGCATGCGGCTTGCCGAACGCGCGTTGCGAGACGGCTCCGAGCCGGTGGCGGCACTGGCGCTCTCGCTCGGCTATACGTCGGAAAGCGCCTTCAGCAACGCCTTCAAGAGGATCGTGGGCCTGGCGCCGAACCGGTATCGCGCGGCCGCCAGGAACGAGGCCCCGGGTGACGAGATCGAATTCGCCGACGTCGCCTGAAAGCCATTCCGGAAAAGGAAGCCTTTTCCGTCCTGGATTGCGATAACTCAAAGAGCGGCGAGAGCCCTTTCGACCACGGCAAGCGCCTCGGCAGCCTTCGTGTCCGGTTCAGAGCCGCGGAAATACCGCAGCACGCACGCCAGGTTTCCGCCGGCATCACCCGGGCCTGTCGCAATCAGCGCCCGCCCCTCCGCCTCCAGCACGGCAAGCTCGATCTTTTCCGAATTGAGCTCGACGCCCTTCACGCCGTTGCGCAGGGTCTCGGTCTCCTTCGTCGGCGCCGGAGGCAGACCACCCTTCAGCCGCCGGCGGATCGTGCGCAGCGGTTTCACCACGTCGTTCCGCCAATCGGCGACGAGACCGTCGATACGGTCAAGCTCCCCTTCCGCGAGCGGCACGGACCGTTTCGCAAGCCAGGCGGAAAAGAGAAGTACCGGCACGTCGACACCGCTTTCGTCCTGCAGGGTCAGACAGGCATCTCCCACGCCCGGCGCGGCATAAAGGCGCAGCGCAAAATCCCAAAGCCCCGTCCGATCATCCGTCATTCCGTCTTCCCTTTCCCTCTCATACGGGCTTAGCAGCCTGGCCGCAAAAGCGGCAAGTTTCCGATGAAAAATGAGCAAATTCTAAGATGTGAGGCATGAAAGCCTTCGTTAAGAATGCGCGGCTTCATCTGCTTTCCCTGTTGCACCGGCCCATACTTTGTCATACAGTAGTATCATCATAGTATCTTACCAACACGGGACCGCACCAGGAGGGTCGGCCCAAGGGAGGAAGTAAATTAATGCTCAAATCGATTCGACTTTTGACCGTGGCTGCAGCCACGGCCTGTGCCACCATCTTCGGCGCAGTCTCGGCCCAGGCCGACGCCGTTTCCGATTTCTATAGCGGCAAGACCGTCACCATCCTGATCGGCCATCCGCCAGGCGGTTCCTACGACCTTTACGCCCAGCTGCTCGCCCAGCATTTCGGCAAGCACATCCCCGGCACTCCGACCGTGATCGTCCAGGGCATGCCGGGCGGCGGCGGCTCGCTGGCGGCGGCCCACTTCTACACCAAGGCGCCGAAGGACGGCACCATGGTTGCGCTGCTTCCGGAATCGCTGGCGCAGGACCAGGTTCTCGATCCGAAGAAGAGCCGCTGGGACGTGTCCAAGATGCGCTTCATCGGCCGTGTCGCCGATGTCACCTCGGTCATGATGGCCCGCAAGGATTCGCCGGTGAAGTCGATCGAGGATTCGATGAAGACCGAAGCCAACGTCAGCTGCTCCGGCCGCACGACGTCGAGCGCCCAGACCGGCGCGGTCCTGAAGTCGCTGATCGGCTCCAAGTTCAACATGGTCTGCGGTTATGACAGCGCGACCGCCAGCGCGCTCGCCGTCTTCCGCGGCGAAGCCGACCTCACCACCACCGTCTGGGCCAACTGGTCGGTCAACTACGCCCAGCAGCTTGCTGCCGGCGACGTCGTGCCGGTCGTGCAGTTTTCCGAAAAGCGCCTGGCCGACCTGCCGAACACCCCGACCGCCGTCGAGCTGACCGACGATCCGGCCGAGAAGCAGGCGATCGAGTTCTTCGGCGCCGGCGGCGATATCGGCCGCGGCCTGATGACGCCTCCCGGCACGCCGGAAGACCGCATCGAGGCGCTCTCCAAGGCCTTCGACGAGCTGATGAAGGACCCGGACTTCCTGGCGGACGCCAAGGCTCGTTCCATCCCGATCGCACCGATGACCGGCAAGGAAATCGACGAGATCGTCAAGAAGATCATCTCCACGCCGCCGGATGTCGTGGCGACGCTTCAGAAGGCCATCGCAGACGGTTTCAATTGATCCCGACAAACCGCGCGGCGCCCACGCCGCGCGGTTCTTGATTCTGCCTGCGGGCATTTTGTCTTTCCAGAAAATTCAAGGATTCCGACCATGGACCACCAGGGCACGAAGCGCTTCGTCCCGGTTGAAACCGGTGCGCCGAAATATGGCAGCGACCTGATCGCCGCCGCGATCCGGGAACAGGGTTTCCCCTATATCTGCCTCAATCCGGGCGCGAGCTACCGCCATCTGCATGACAGCCTGGTCAACTATCTCGGCAACGAGAAACCGAAGATCATTCTGTGCATGCACGAGGAGCACGCGATCGGCATCGCGCAGGGCTGGGCGAAGATCACCGACAGGCCGCTGGCCGCCGCCGTCCATTCGAATGTCGGCCTGATGCATGCCACGATGGGCATTTTCGACGCCTGGTGCGACCGCGTGCCGGTCGTCGTCATCGGCGCCACCGGCCCGCTCGACGCCACCAAGCGCCGGCCGTGGATCGAATGGATCCACTGCACGATCGACCAGGGCGGTCTCGTCCGCGACTTCACCAAGTGGGACGACGAGCCCGCTTCGCCGGAAGCAGCGGTCGAATCGATCCGCCGCGCCACCATGCTCGCGACCGCCCGCCCCTCCGGCCCGACCTATGTGAACCTCGATGTCACCGTACAGGAGATGGAGCTCGACAAGGTCCCGGCGCTGCACGACATTTCCCGCTTCAAGGCGCCGGCTGATCCCGAGCCGCCGCGCCGCGATCTGGAAGAGGCTGTCGAGATCCTTGTCAAGGCCAAGCGCCCCGTCATCCTCTGCGGCCGCACCTCGCGCAGCGAGGAAGGCTGGGCCGAGCGCGTCAAGCTTGCCGAACTGCTGGGCGCCAAGGTGCTCACCCATGTGAAGCTGGCGACGAGCTTCCCGACCACGCATCCGCTGTTCATCGGCGAGACCGGCTGGAAGCTGTCGAAGAACCTCCTGAAGCATCTGACGGAAGCCGACGCGATCCTGTCGCTCGACTGGCTCGATGCCGCCGGCACGATCAACCAGGTCTTCCCGGCCGGAACACCGAGCGCGCCGGTCATCAGCGTGTCGAACGACTTCAACATCCACCGCGGCTGGAACATGGACTACCAGGGCCTGCCGGCCGTGGACGTCAACATCCCGACCGTGCCGGAAACCGCCGTCTCGCGGCTTCTCGAAGCCCTGGCGCCGCGCCTGCCGGCTCCGAAGAAATACGAGCGCCGCCGTCTCGACGCCGAGCCTTCGAAGACTTCGGGCGAGATCAGCCTCATGGATCTCGCCAAAGTGTTCAACAAGGTGACGCGCGATCTCGACGTCTGCCTCACCTCGCGCCCGCTCGGCTGGCCGGTGAACGCCAACGAGCTCGAACATCCGCACGACTATCTCGGCCATAACGGCGGCGGCGGAGTCGGCTCGGGTCCCAGCATCGGCATCGGTGCGGCACTGGCGCTGCGCGACATGAAGTCCCCGCGCGTGCCGATCGCGATCGTCGGCGACGGCGACTTCACCATGGGCAATACGGCGCTGTGGAGCGCCGCGTCGCAGGGCATTCCCCTGCTCTACGTCATCTCAAACAACAATTCCTACTTCAACGACGAGCACCATCAGGCGCAAGTGGCCGTCCAGCGCGGCCGTCCGCCGGAAAACGCCTGGGTCGGCCAGCGTCTCCAGGATCCGGTTCCGGATCTTCTGATGCTCGCCAAGGCTCAGGGGATTGACGGCGAAGGCCCGATCACCGACATCGCCGACCTCGCGGGCGCCATTCAGCGCGGTATCGAAAAGGTCAAGTCGGGTCAGCCCTGGGTGATCGACGTCCGCGTGCCGCCGGAATATTGCCGCGACCCGATGATCGAGCTCGCCTGATCGAAGAGGATATTCCCAGCCTCTCAGCCCCGCTCACCCGAGCGGGGCTTTTTTCATGCGTTTCCCGCGCTGGATTCAGGCAAGGGCGCTGAAGCCCTGACGAAGGCGCGGCCTCCGCCTCTCACCTGTTGCCGTTCAGGATGGCTTTCGGGATAGCGCGGACGTGCCCACAGGCCACGTGGACAGGGCCTGCGCGGCGACACCCTCAAGCGTGTCGCGACTGAAGCCGGCCTTAGCCTGCACCGCCATGCCGTGAAGGACAGCCATGAGAAATGCCGCAAGGGTAGCGGGTCTGGCCGTTTCCGGCAGGTCGCCCTCGGCCTTTGCCCGTTCGAAGCGTTCCCGAAGCTGCGCCTCCGCAGCGGCGCGAGCATCGATCAAGGTTTGCCGGACAGGCTCCGCTTCATCCGATCCCGCCAGAACACCGTTGATGACCAGACATCCCGTATGGTTGGGATAACGGGTATTGAGGTCGATTGCATTGTCGAGAATGTGGGCTGCAACCTCTCGCGCCGTTGGGAGTTCCAGCGCCGCCGGAATATAGTCCAGATATCGCTCGTAGTAGCGCGCCAGGGCCCGGTGGAAGAGCGCTTCCTTATTGCCGAATGCGGAATAGAGGGCGGGTCTCTCGACGCCGGCGGCCTCGGTCAGGTCAGCGTAGGAGGCACCCTCGTAGCCCTTGCGCCAGAAGACGCACAAAACGGCGTCGAGCACTTTCTCCACGTCAAATTCGCGATGGCGTCCCATCAGCTCAACTCAGTCCATTTCATAATGACCGTTATTAAAACGCTTGACCATCAATGTCAAATTTCATAACGAACGTTATGGTAACGTCCGTTACAAAAAAATGGCGCGGGCCTCGGTCCGATATGAAGTGCCGCGCCGATCACACAAAGGATTGGATTCTCATGGCGAAGATATTGAAAGGAAAGGTCGCTCTCGTGACCGGCGGCTCGCGCGGCCTTGGTGCCGCGACCGCAGAAGCGTTGGCCGATCACGGAGCAGACGTTGCCATCAGCTACGCGGCTTCGGCCGACAAGGCGGAAGCTGTCGTGGAAAAGCTCAAGGTAAAGGGTGTTCGCGCGATCGCGGTGAAGAGCGATCAGGCTGACCTTGCCTCCGGCAAGGCTCTGATCGACAGGGTGCTTGCAGAGTTCGGCAGGCTGGATATCCTCGTCAACAATGCCGGCATTGCGATCCAGGGTCAGACGGTTGACGATCCCGAGCTCGACGGGGACAGGTATAACCGCCAATGGCAGGTCAACGTCATGGGCACGATCGCCAACACCCGCGCGGCCGCGCCCAAACTGACTGACGGTGGCCGGATCATCTTCATCGGCTCGCTCCTCGGCTCCTACATACCCTTCCCCGGTGTTGCCGACTATGCCGCAACGAAATGGGCTCTCGCCGGATATGCCAAAGGCATCGCGCGCGACCTTGGGCCGCGCAATATCACCGTGAACGTTGTCCAACCGGGCATCATGCCCACGGATATGGCGTCGGACGTCGCGGGTGAGCTTCCGGACCGTGACGCCATCCTGAACATGCATCCGATCCGTCGCATCGCAACCTTGGAGGAAGTGGCGGAAACCGTCTGCTTCCTCGCCGGCCCCCATGCGGGCTACATCAACGGTGAGACGATAAATATCGCCGGGGGGCTTGGGATCTGAGCGTTAAAGCTCCGGCATGGATCCGGAGCGATCCGCAGGACCGACCGATCCGCAGGACCGATGAGAAAAGGCCGGAGCGTTGCCGCTCCGGCCTTCGTCGCCTTGGGAGGCTTGATCTATCAGATGATGTCCGAGACCGCGGTGCGCAGCGCCGGGAAGGCATCGCCCAGATAGGATTGCGGCCAGGGCATGTTCAGGAGGTTGTCGAACAGGATGAACATGGAGACCCAGATGACGATCGCGATCACCAGCGTACGGATCCAGGGCTGCTTGCCCTCGAAGCGCATATAGCCGACCATGAAGAGGAACAGCGTCGGCAGGAGGCCGACCAGCTCCGTGCCCACGAAGACCGAGAACACCCAGGCGAACATGATGGCCATGCGCTTGTAGAGTTCGCGGTCCGGCATGGCTTCCAGCGGATCGGATTCGCTCTCCTTGCGCGGCTTGACGATCGTCTCGCCGGCACGCTTGCGCATATAGACGCCGATCCCCGAGCAGATCACCACGAGGAGGCCGACGGCCGAGACCGTCTGCGGCATCAGCCTTGCGGCAAGCGCCCATTCGGTCGAGGTGGCGAGCGCCGTGATGAACAGGATTGCGGCGAGAATCCACATTCCCGGCAGCATGATGCGGTCGACCAGAGACACCTGGCCGGCCGGCTCCGCCTGTCTCGGCGCCACGGGTTCGCTGACAGCGGCGCCGACCGCGGCCGGAACCGGCGTCTGACGGCGCTTCAGGAAGAACTTCACGGCACTGTAGGCGAAGTAGAGGACCGGGATCGCCAGGATCAAGAGGACGCCGGGACGCTGCAGCCAGTCGGAGCCGTAACGGCTGGTGGAGATGAACAGATACTGCTCCACAAGGCCGCCGAGAACGAGCCCGAGCAGCACCGGCGCACGCGCCCAGCCGAAGCGCTTCATCATCCAGCCGATCACCGAGAAGATCAGCAGCACGATGATGTCGCCGATGTCGCGGGTCGCCGAATAGGCGCCGATGAAGACGATGGCGAGCACCGTCGGCACGAGGATGCTCGCCGGCACCAGCGCCAGCTTGGCAAGCTGCGACACGAAGGCGAAGCAGATGAGAACGCCGATGATGTTGGCGATCATCAGGCTCCAGACGATCGTGTAGGTGATGTCGAGCTGTTCGGTGAGCAGCTTCGGTCCCGGCTGGATGCCGTGCATCATGAAGGCGCCGAGCAGGATCGCCATGGTGGCGCTTGCCGGAATGCCGAAAGCGAGCGTCGGGATGAGCGCGCCGCCCTCGCGGGAATTGTTGGCCGCCTCGCAGGCGATGACGCCGCGCACGTCGCCCTTGCCGAAGGTCTCGGTGCCGCCCTTGACCGACTTCGCCGCCGAACCGTAGGCGATCCAGTCGATCGCCGGGCCACCGAGGCCGGGAACCGAGCCCAGGATCGCGCCGAGCCAGGAGCTCTGGAAGACGAGACGGATGTTCTGGATCGCGTCGCGCACGCCGCGGAACTGGTCACGCACGATGCTTTCGCTCTTGTGGAGGGCGACGGACTGGCGCGCTGCGCCGAGTTCGATCAGCTCCGGTACGGCGAAGAGGCCGAGCACCAGGGCTTCGAGCGGAACGCCTTCCCAGAGATAGATGGAATCGAAGGTCCAGCGCAGCTCTCCCGTCTGCGCCTCATCCCCCACGGAGGCGATGACGACGCCGAAACAGGCGGCAACGAGACCCTTCATCATGTTGCCCTGGCTGACGGCTGCGACGAGCGTCAGACCGAGGATGCAGAGCGCCAGAAGCTCCGGCGTGCCGAAGGCCATCATGAAGGGGCGGAGGATCGGGATGGAGACCGCGAGCAGTATGGCGCCGAAAATGCCGCCGATCAGCGAGGCGGTATAGGATGCGCCGAGCGCCCGCCCGGCTTCGCCGCGGCGTGCCATCGGGTAGCCGTCCATGACGGTCGCCGCCGAGCCTGCCGCCCCGGGCACGCCGATGAGGATCGAGGGGATCGTGTCGGCCGTAGGCGTTACTGCCCACATTCCGATCAGGAAGGCCAGTGCCGTATAAGGGTCCATCGTGTAGGTGAACGGCAGAAGCAGGGCCATGCCCGCCAGACCGCCGATGCCGGGAATGACCCCGATGAAAAGGCCGAGTATACAACCCAGCATGATGATCAGGAAGCGCATCGGGTCGAAAATGACCGAAAACGCCGCCATGGCCTGTTCCAGAATCATGTATCCTCCACGCCCCGCGGCCCGCGAGGCTTATTCGTCCATCGGGCGCTCTCGCGCTCCCTCGTTTCCCGGAATTGTCATCCGGGGACGGCACCCGCCAGCAAAACGCCCTGGGGGCCGAGGGGCCATCCAAATACGCATACACTCGCACCCGTGATTTCCATCACAGGAGCTTGTGTAGTATTGTATTTTTGTACGACAATGTTGGACCGAGGGCATTGCCGTTGGCAAATTCAAAAAGCAAAGTGTATTATCATCCCAATGAATTTAGCGAATATCGATCTCAAACTCCTGGTGGTCTTCGACGCCATGATGGTGGAAGGCAGCGTCAGCCGCGCTGCCGAGCGGCTCGGCATGTCGCAGCCGGCGCTCTCCAATGCGCTTAACCGCCTGCGACTGCTCCTCAACGACCGGCTTTTCCTGCGTACGGCCGACGGCATGCGCCCCACACCGCGGGCACTCGAGATCGCCGGCCCTATTCAGGCGGCCATGCGGCAGATCGAGGAGGCATTGGAGCCGACCGCCTTCGAGCCGAGCGATCCTGACTGGACATTCAGCCTGGCGGTATCCGACCATGCCTCGGTGGTGCTCCTGCCGCTGCTGATCGAGCATATCGGCCGGGTCGCGCCGCGAGTCAACCTGCAGATCCAGTCGCGGCCGAACGAGGAATTGCCGGCGCTGCTCGACAGCAGCGAGATCGATCTCGCCGTCGGCATCATTCCCAACCTGCCGCGCCGCTTCAAGCACATGGCCCTCTTCGAGGACAAGTATCTCTGCATGATGCGGTAAGGCCATCCGCTCGCCGGCCGGCCGCTTACGCTCGCCGAGTTTCTGGCCGCCGACCAGCTTTCGGTCAAGCCCGGCATGAGCGATGTCAGCCGCGCCGACCGGTTCCTGGCTCAGGCAGGCCTCAAGCGGCGCGTCGCCACTACCGTCCATCAGTTCCTGGCCGCCCCGGCGATCGTCTCACGCTCGGATCTCATCGTGCTGGTGTTCGAAAAGATGGCGCCGATCTTCGATCCGTCGCGTTTCTACTTCTCTCCCGTGCCCGTGCCGGACATGCAGGTTTCCGCCACGGCCGTCTGGAGCGACGTCCATACGGACCTCCCTGCCCACAAATGGCTGCGCCGCCAGCTTGCGCAGGTCGCCCGGCAGCTTGCCGAGGAAACCGGCACGGAAGGCCTCGCTCTTCCCGCCCCCGGCTAGGTCAAGCACGCACGACCGCGGCAATCGTCACATCGGCTGTTGTTTCCTTCCGCCGATTTGCCTATAGCGTTGTCATACAATATGACGTCACCGGCATTCCATCAGGAGGACTTAGAAGTGAACGATCCGTTGAACAGCACCGCAACCACCCGCGACGGCACGAAGATCTCCTATCGCCTCATCAAGGGCAGCGGCCAGGGCCGTGTCGTGCTCGTGCATTCGCTTGCCATGGACAAGAGCTTCTGGGAGCCGACGGCCGAGGCCCTCGACGGTTTTGCCGATGCCCTGATCTACGACTGCCGCGGCCACGGCGTATCCGACAAGCCGGCCGGCCCTTACAGTGTCGAGCTTTTCGCCGATG
>Ga0182746_1003562_pt1 | contig 10400 bp, 11 predicted proteins | sample eDN3rd30CBELigOP_FD_128881 | JGI IMG/M metagenome (GOLD analysis project Ga0182746, IMG submission 128881) | Enriched Organic Plus compost microbial communities from Emeryville, California, USA - eDNA 3rd pass 30_C BE-Lig OP (version 2) (version 2) ... | reverse complement strand
TGAGGCGGGTTGGCCTGGGAGGCCTCTCCTAGGGCCGCTTCGCCCCGCTCTGGCTGACTTCCCGTGGGCTGCTCCTCGCCGTCTCCAGTAAAGTAGTTCCAGAGGTTGCGGATGGTCTGGGGGATATAGCTCCCCTCCTGAGGTTCCGGCTCTGTGATCGGCTGGACCGCTGGTTCTGGCTCCTGGGGCTCGGCCTCCATCTTGGCCCTGTCGGCATCTGAGATATAGTCGCCCCTGAGGGTCACAGGGTCCACCTTGATCCTCTCGCGGATGGTATCCCCCATCTCCCTTGCCGCTTTCTCCTTATCCAGGAGCGAAGACTCTGGGTGCTTGGTCTCCCAATCCAGGAGCATGTTCCGGTAGTCGTACAACGCCTCCAGGCCCTCATCCGTGAGACCTTTGACGCCATCAAGTGCCGAATAATCCCCGGCTCCCGTGGCGTTCGTTATAAACTTCACGGTGTCTTTGTAGGTTGGGGAGGAGAATACCCCTCCGCCCTCGTTGGCCTTCCTTACGGCATCCACTCGGTCAATGGCCTTGATGAAGGTCGCTGGGTCCCTGATGACACCCTTTTCGCGTTGCTGAAGGACGTACTCCTTACCGGCTCCTGCATCGATCTCCTGGTAGACCTGCATGAGGGCCTCTGCGTCCTCCTCCGTTTCCAGGTCGTCATATTCCTTCTTGTATTTCGCCAGCTTGTACCGGATTTCTCCGTCGCGCCTGGATAGCTGCTTGATGGTGTCTTCCGGTACGTCCTCCCCGTTGGAGAGCGCAAGAACGGCCTGGGATAGGAGTTCCTCGTGCTGTCTCTTCTCCAGCTTCTCCCTAGTCTGGGCTATATCGGTAGCCTCGGAAGCCTGCTTGTTCTCGATCCGCTCAAGGGCGCGTAGCTTGGCTTCACGGACCTCCAGGTTAGAAGACAGTGCGGACGTTCCCCCAGGTACCGTCTTGTCCAGGATGCGGAGGATATCCGGGTTGTTGTCCTCTTCCGCCTGGAGGATCACGGAGTCGGCTATGAGCTTGTCGAAGTCCTCCGCCTTCTCACCCTTTGAGATAGCTTCCTCACGCTGTGCCATCATGCCAGACCAAAGGCGGTCATAGTCGATGGAGCCGGTCACCTTACCAGCATCAGCACCGCGACCAAGGGTGTCCACCAGGAGAGCCCCTGACGTATTCTGGGCGTTCTTCCTGAGGCTGTTCGCGCGGTCCTGATTAAAGGTGTCGTAGCCTCCAGTCGCGATCCTATCGAGGTGAGGAGCCAACCCGGAGAGAACATAGGGGTCTTGATCCTCCCCCACGTTCTGCTTCATCCAGTCGCCAACGAACTGCTGGAAGGCTGCTGGGTCTCCGCCATTGCGACCTTCCCACTGCTGGTAGTCCACGGCGAACTTGTCGGAGAGCTTGAGTCCCGCAAGGTTACCCTGCTGCTTCTTGTACCACTCTACGTAGGACCTTGAGGCGGTCGGAGGGATCAGACCTTCGCGGACGGCTTCTGCGTACCCCACCTCGTTGTTCCTGTGGAAGTCCACGATGGCCTTCGCCTTGTCGGCTTCGGCTGTCTTCTGGTCGCGGACCTGGAGGAAAGCACTAAGCCCCTCATCGAAAGAGGCAAGCCCCTGGGCGAGGTCCGCAAGCTGGGACCTCCCTGGGTCTGCTGGGCGGACGTAGGTGTTCACCGGCTGGGCTATCCCCTGGATTGGCTCTGGGGTGGAGACATCGCGGACTTGTGGTCTCGCCATGTGTGGTGTCCTTTCAAAAGGCAATAGGCCGCTCACCCATCCGGTATCGGACAGGGAGGCGGGCCTAGAGGTTGTGAGGGTGGGTTAGTTGGTACCTGTCAGGGCATTCAGGAGCGCCCTTGCGCTGGGATCACCATCACGGCGTTGCTGTTGGTTCTTGAGATAGGCACCTCGGGCCTCTCTCTGCCGCTGATTGATGTACGATCTCAGTTCTGGGTTCTGCTGAATGAGAACCTTCTTGGCCAACTCCCGGTACTGTGTGGTCATCTTCCCTAGGGCGTTTAGCCTCGTGCCCTTCACGTCGCGATCACCATCCGGCATGTCCTGGTAGGCTTGGGACTGGATGAGCTTGGCAAGGTGGGCCTTGAGGGATTGCCGCCCTGGAATGTGGCCACCTAGCTCTAGCAGCCGGTCGTAGGCATTCTGGCCAGACTTCAAGGTGATGTCTCGGAGGTCTACTCCTTGGAAATCTGGGTCGGGTTTCCCAATCGACCTCCCAGTTTCGAGGATGATGCGGTTATGCTCGGCCTCTACGGTATCGGCTTCGCTGGAGGTACTGAGACCGATAGTTCGCGCAATCGGCTCTCCGAAGACATCCCGCGAGGGCGGCAATGTCTCGGAATATCCCGGCACGCCCTTCAGCATGGTATCAATGAAGGTACGGGCTTCCCTGAGGTAAGGGTCCGGGTTGATGCCTCTTAGCGCCGACGACATGGGGATGGTATTCCCGGCGATGCTGGCGAGGTATCTCTCGCCTTTGTCCCCGGAGGTGTCCGTGAGTGCCTCCAAGGCCTGATGGATGTTCTGAAGGAAGGTCTTATCGGAGAAACTCTTGGCTAGCGCGAATGCCAAAGCGCCGATGCCCTTTTCAGTGTTGGTATTTTCGGGATCATGCCGAATAGCTTCCACAAGGTCTGCCGTCATCATCATGACCAGGGAGACGGGATCGAAACGTCCCATGGGGATATACCGCTTGGAACCATCTGAGTTCTCTATGACGTAAGAATAGGGTTGCCATCCGGTGGCCCGCAACTCCTTCTGGCGGATTGGGTCCCTAGGGCCTCCGCCGGTCATCTTGCCGTTCATGGTCAACGTGGCGGAGAGTCCCATAAAGGTCATGCCCAATGCCATCTGGCCATACGCGTTGGCCTTCGCCTCCGCTCCGTTGATCCCCTTGATGTTATCCCGGAACTCCTTCTGGAGAAGGTTTAGGCCTGGGGTCATCTTCCAAGAGTACCTCAGGACGTTGATGGGGGTTTTCACGAATGGGACCACGAAGGTAAGGATGGGATGCCTTGCCCTTACCTGCTGGATGGTTGCCCCTACGGTCCCCTTGAGGAGTTCCTGTTGGAAGGTGGTAATCTGGGCCTCTCGGAGAGCATTCTGGTCCAAGGCTTGTCCGGTGGCGGGGTCTATCGCCGCCTCCATCTTCTCCCGGATATATCGCTGGAAGTCATCCCCTTTCAGTCCCGCCTTGTTGGCTTTCGCTGCGGCTTCCGCCTGGACGTATGCCCGGTAACGGAGGGTCTTGAAGAACTCATCAACTGCCCCAAGGGTGCGGGTTGGGAGGCCCACAATGTTCCGGTAGGTCGCTGCCTGCCAAGCGTTCTGCGCAAGGTCCCAAATGGTCTTGGTGGGTTTCCATGGGAGTGGCTGTTGGACGGTCCTTATGGTGCCCCCTCCCTGAAAGAACTCCGTGTTGTGCGGAGAGAGGATACTGTCCCCGCGCATGAAAGCATCCTTCAGGGCCGTCCAAGCGTCTCCAAGTGAGGCCACTGTGTAGGCATACTCCCGGATGGCCTGTTGCCGGATTAGGTCCCCGCCTTCCTTTGGGGCCACTGCCAGAGACCCTAGGAGCTTCTCCGCAGGCCTACCGGCCAGCATGTAGAGGCTGGAGGTGATGTTGGTTACGTGGGTGGGCCATAGCCAGAGGAGCGAGTTGGTCAGGCTGAACGTGGACTCATCCATGACACGGCGGAGGAACGTGGGGTTAGCCACCTGGGCAAGCTTCTTGGGATCGCCCTTGGTTTGGAAGATCAAATCGGCAAGCTTCGCTCCGTCCATTCCCTGGACCTTTGCAAGGTCTTCCGGTTTGAACTGGAACTGGCCACGTAAGCGGCGCAAGGCTCTACCACTATTCGAGGACATGGAGCGGGCGGATGCGAGGATGTCAGCCGATGCCATAAGGCGGGCTTTAAGTTCCTGCTCGGCACGGGCGGCATCTCCAGCCCACTCATCCAGCATTCCATTGCGGAGACGGAACGCGGCATCATAGGTCTCCTGGAACATCCTGTTGCCCAATAGGTAGCTGGCCTCCATGGTCGCCACCATGTCCTTTGCCGCTGCTCCCGCCTCCTGTATCTGGCCAAGGACCATCTCCGGGTCTTCGCCGAATAGCTCCGCCCTGGAGTGAACCATCTCCGATACCTTGGCGTCTGACATGACGGCCCCACCTTTGGCCTCGTCCATTTGATCCTTTAGCACCATGGCGGAGCGGTTCACGAAGGAGAGGACCTCATCGGTCCCCCTAAGCTTCTGCCACGGGAGGGTGGAGACGCGGGATAGGACCTGACCGGCCTCGGTAGCTGCCTCCTTGGAACCGTACTTCTTGATGGCCGCTTCCTCATCGGCGGCTCCCTTCAAGATCGCCTTTACGTCATCATCGGAAAGCTCGGTCGGACGGTAACCGACATCTTCGCCCGCTTTGACTCCTGGAGCCACTGTGGAAGCGTTCTCGGTGGTGGCCTGTGGGTTGGGGCCTCCGGGAGCCGTCGCCTCTGTGCGAGTCGCTGGGGCCGTTTCCGGCTGGGAGGCAACTTCCGGCTCCTCCACCACGCGGGCGCTTGCCTGAGACCGCCTCTCGGCCTGAGACAATCCCGTATCGGCACTGTCCGGAATTTCGCTGGGGTCCATTCCAGTTCCAGGGGTCTCCACAACCCTGCCCTCCGCCTGGGCTGCTCTATCGCCGGATGGTATTAAGGAGTCCTTCACCTGGGGAGCGTCTCCGCCTGCCTCCAGCTTACGGATTTCCTTCAGGGCCTCATCCTCCCGGCCTGCCCTCAAGAGCTTCACCACCTTGACGGCACCCACAAGGGCGAAGTCCAGACCGATAGATTCCAGGGCATTCTTGAAGCGGCCCTCTGCGGCGCTGTCTTCCGGGTCTGCGGACAGGTAATCGGTCACAGGGTTTTGCAATGCGGGGTAGGACTGGATGAGGTCTGAAAGGCGCTCCTCATGGGGATCAAGGACAACGGTCGAGGCCGCTGCTCCTTTGGCGATCTCATAACCTGCCCTTGCAGCCTTGCCGCCATTGCGGAGACGCTGGAGGAACTTGATGGGCTTCATCAGCTTGCCAGCACCTATAAGGCCGGTGACCATCTGGGAGATGCTATAGGTGGCGGAGTTGATGAAACCGCTCTCCTTGATCTTCTTGGAGTTCTCCTCATGGGCGCGGCGGAAGAGAGACTTATCCTCCTCCTTCGGCTCTCCAAAGAGGAAATCCTTGGTCTGCATACCGGCCTCAATGGCTCCCTCCCCTGCGGGCTCCAAAAGTGGCGGAGAGAGGAACTGGTTGATGGCTCCAAGGGGTCCAGAGTTCCGCGCCTCCTGGATTTGTGCTGGAGTCATCGGGGCTGAGGGATCGACATCCGGTATAGATTGATCGGCGTCGGCCTCTTGCATCTGCTCCAAGAGGAGGTCTTCAAAGGTCTTCGGCAGGTTGCCGCTCGGTGCTGCGGATGGGGCCGGATTAAGGGACTGCTGAGGGAGTTCGTCCTCTTCCATGGTGGTTCCTTTCGAATGCAAAAAGCCCGCCACTCCAGGGAGGAATGACGGGCGTATCGTGGTTGATGGTGCGGTGTGAGAGCGGCGCTATACTCTCTTCAAGCAGCTTGCTAATTCAAAGTGATTGTTTTCATTGAGGCCGAACCTTCTGGCGTGATCTGCGCGGTGTCTTCTGAGGCTTCTGGTAGATCGGTTCCAGAGGGTGGGAGGGGTCAAGCTCATTCGCTGCGGCTAGGCATTCCTCATAGGATTTCTCCATCGGCAATTTCTCCACGTCCGCCCATAGCTTCTTCTGGACCTCACTCATACGTCCAAGTGGTACCTGCCAAGGCTTGAATGGTCGGGATGCTACCCCACTCCCGTTTCCCCGAGGTGAGACGTGGAGCACGTCACTCACGTAATGCTCCCTGCATACCTCCTCACCTGGATAGACATCTCGGTCACACAGGGTAGCAACATATTGGTCCCTGTGATGATGATAGCTGGGGTCCACGATTGTGAACTCGTCCGGCCTCTTCTTATTTCTTAGTCGTACCACCCTGAGGCCACACTTTCCGGCATCCTTCAAGGCTTGCTGTTCCTGCTCAAAGGCGGCTTTTAATTCTAGCCCCACTTGTCGCTCAGCCTCGTAGCGGTCAAGGCTCGCCCGCACCTGCTCCGGGAGTCCGGTATAGGATCGCGGGGCCAATGGGGTGGTGGTGCTCTTGCCTAGTTCTGATTTCTTCCGATCCATCTTGGCGTGGTCCTGCCTCGCTGCTGTTCTTCAAGTACGTTGCTAATTAAAAGCTATTGATTTTATTAGCCATGGTTTTCGAAAGCCCCGAAGGCGCTACCTCCGGGACTAGGCTTTCAGAGAGCGTCTAGCCCGTAGCCTGTGTTTCCCTGAGGAAGATTTCCTCCAGTTGATCCACCACGGCTACTCCTTGGTGGGTGAGACCGAAAGTCTTCTTGCGGCCATTGTCGGGATGCCCTGTGGTGAACACCAAGCCCATACCCGCCTTGCCTTGCCGATAGTGGTAGCTGAGGTACCGGAGGTGATGGGAGATGATGCTTGGAGTGTATCCCACCCTCTCCGCCAACTCCTCCAGGGACATGACCGGCTGTCCAGGCCGAATGTGGTTCATCCCATGGAGGGAGGCGGCAAGGAATGTGACAAGGACACTGACTGGTAGCTCCAGGGTCTCCGACTGTCTGTTCATTAGGCGGCTGGCCTCATAAAAGGCTTGAAGGAACCGTGTATCTCTCATTACGCAAATACCCCTTGAGAAAGAAACAGGGAGGAACGTGATGTCCTCCCCATGGTGCTGGCTACGATGATGGTGTGGTTAGGCAACGTCGGTGCCGGTCCCAATGTCCTTCGCCAGTTCCGTTCGGGAGCGAACCTCCCCCACCCATGAGGTCATATCGGAGCCGTCCTTCAGGTCCCTGATGAACTGGTGCATTTCGGAGCCGTCCATGAGCCCCAGGTCGATGGCCTCAAGCGCCCACCCCATGGCCTGCCAAGGGTTCTTGAAATATTCAGCACCCCCAAGTGTATCCGTGCGGATGATGAAGCCAGCGGCGGGGTCTACGGTGTAATTTGCATTCTCGGTCATAGAATCGATCTCCATAGGTTGAACCTGCTAGGTTAAACTGCTATGGATTTGTAAACCGCCACGCCAAAAAGCCCAATGTTTTCAGTGTGGAAAGTTGCTGGTAGGTGACTTCGAGTCTCTCATCGCCCACCATTCCATCTCATTGAAATCGTTAGAAGCCCTTGCGTTATAAGGCTTTTCGCCCATATTGACGTCACAAATCACGTCACAAAATGGGTTCGAAATGGCTGGCAAGCCGCTACACTGGAAAGAACGCAACGGGCGATATTCGGCCCGCGTCGTCATCCCTTCCCAACTCCGGCCATATCTCGACAATCGCGCGGAACTGGAAATCCAGCTAGGCGGCGACCGGCGCACTGCCCTCCGCAATCATGCCGCAGCCGTCGCTTCTATCCAACGTCAGATCGGTATCGCCCGGCAGAAGCACGAAGCTGCCACCGGCCAGCAGCCGAAGGCCCCACCCTATCCTCTCACAGTCCAGCAGATCGCCCTTCGCGATTATCAAAGCCAGATCGATTTCGATCTTGAGCTTAGAGGCGGCGGTTGACGTGACCATGCAAAACCACCTTCGGCATGAATTCACCGATTATGACCAGCTTCTAATGGTCGGCGTGCGGCGCAAGGATGCCCGGCGCAGAGTGCAGCCGAAGGTGGATGCGATGATTGCGTGTTGGAAGAAGCGCCTGACCTAAGGAAGCCTGCCAGTAAAGATCGGCGAGCATTGCGCCATTGGATATGCTAATTAGCATCTATCGAATCGGCGGGGACTAAATGGTCAAGGATATTTCAAGAAAATACATTAGGCTTCCTTTGGGAAGCGTCTCTATCTCGGTTGAAGACCTGATTAATATTATTGAACAGAAGGGTTTTAAAAAAGTCTCCGCTGAGAATAACGATGCTGAGTTTGAGAGCTTGGACGACATAAAATCCCACAAAACCTTAATGGTTGGCTTTCCTAAGCTCCGTTGTGATGAGATTTTTATTTCTTTTGAGAAGCACTTTTCTGGCGTTTCCGTTTATGAACCTAAAGATGAAAGCTCCATCGTTACTGCCAGATCAATTCATAATGAGATAAGCAAATATAAGTCTTTCCTAGACCTCCTGAGTGATTGGTCACGTTACACCTATCTGTCGTTCTTTATTATGGCTTCAGTTTGGATCGCAGTCAATTCTTACTATGAGAAAGGTGAGATTCCGAATTTAATTGAATGGTTTATGCTTTTTTTAAAAATTTGTTTGCTTCTATTCATTCCATTTCACTTGTGGAAGGGCTACGCAGACCTTGTTCGCAGGAGAATTTACTACAACCCATCACAGGGAATCTTTCGAAAGCGCTTAGAAGAGATTGTTATGCTGACCATTGGGGCGGTTATTGCCGTCGCAGTTACCAAGCTTGACGGGCTGATCTTCGGAGCAAACTGACGCCGTCCACAAATCAGATCGGCGGGCTTGACGCCATCGTGGGGATTGACTCAACCGGCGATGAGAACAAAATAGGAACATATTCCAGTTCTCAGGAGTGCCAGTCATGCCCGCCGAAGCTCACCAACCCGAACCCTTGCCAGCCGAAGAAGACCTTGCACAAGCCGTCATAGACGCGCACGGCGGGGATGCTGTCGCCGCTCTCCGCACCGTGATTGCCGACGCCGCATTCCTTCATGAGCAACTTGAAACCGCCTCGGCCCTCATAGGGCGCGGCCTCGTGCGCGGCTGGAAACCGAAGTTTCAGCGCGAGGATTGAAGCACCGTCGCAGCATAGACCTTACCGCGCTACACTGATCACATTGATTCGGGAGCTACCAATGAGCTTTGACAACCTACCGACAGATAACCTCTACAAGTTTATCACCTTGCTCGGAATAGCTCTCTTCGCGCTCGGCTCATGGATGGAGAACGACAACAACAATCGTGCGAGCCGAACATTTTTTCAAAACAAGGCGATGCTGGAGCTTATAAACGAGAAAACGGAACTTTTACAAAAGGACATATTGTTTTTAAAGGGAGAAAACAACGAAATCTCAGAGGAAGCAGTTAGGAGCAACATCCAAAGGACCAGAGATATGGTCGCAAACCATGCTTCCATTACGAAAGAACTGGAAAAATACAGGTCTGAAATATTTCCTGAGTATGTAACAGAGTCCTATCTATTTGAGACCAACTTCAAGAGCGTCCAAATCGCTAAGTTTCTTGGCTTGTTTATAGCAGCGCTCGGATTTGCATCTTGGTGGTTCCTCCATCAGCGTTATCAGGATGCGATAATTCGAGAGCAGGCTCGGAACGCGCAACTTGGAAAAGATGCACAGATTTAATCACCCAAGAGGACACAAATTTAAGACCGTCACAATGTCACAAATTAGAATATTCTAATTTTTATTTTATCCATACATAGTAATCAGTTAAGTGAAGACTCGATGAGAGTTTCGAGTTTTCGAGTCTCTCATCGCCCACCATTCTTTTACATCGAAGCGGCCTAAGCGGCTCAAGTCGTCGCGCTTCCGGCGTTCGAGCCCCTCGCGTAAGAGCCGCTCATGATTGGGTCTTCTTTCAGGCGTGACCGGACTTGTGTGCAGACGGTGGAATCGCTCCGCCGAAGACGAAACGCCCAAAGAATTCGATTTTCCTCAGCGCGGGACTTCCCTGTCTTCACAGCGAAATCTGCAGCCTTCCCCTAGTAGAATAGCGTGTTTGCCGGATAGGCGTAGGCGCCCCGATCAAAGAACCCGTAGCGGTACAGGCAGGCCCTGAGTGCCGCATTGTAGTAGAGACCGCGCGGCTCGAGGGCGCCGCGCGGCGGGGTTGCGGCCTCGGGAAAGCACCTGGCCAGCGCCCTGTCATAGGTTGCCAGGAGCACCGGATCGCTATCCACCCGGATACCGCCATAGACCTGATAGTTTGACGGGGCTTCCGCCGCCGAGATACAGGCCAGACTTAATGCCGCACCAAAAGCAATCCTAACGGTCATTTGAGAAATCCTCTTCGCGATACGTGCATATCGCGCCATGGAACAAGATGCCGGGCCTTTTGTTCCTCAATTCCCAGCCGTTCTGTTCTCGGCCGGTTCTGTTCTCTGCCCCTTTCGCAACGCATCCCCTCCGCAAGCATGTCGGCGGCTCACCGAAGCCATTATTGTCTTGCCGCAAACACGCGATAAGGTGTCATAAAGATGCGTTTTCTTCTTCGCATTCCTTGCAGTCCTGCCCATCCGACGCCAGAAAAGGCAGCTCCATGCGCTTCCGCCTCCCCTCCTTCGGCCGCCGGCTGCTGCCGATCGTTTATGCCGTGT
>Ga0182746_1003556_pt1 | contig 10406 bp, 8 predicted proteins | sample eDN3rd30CBELigOP_FD_128881 | JGI IMG/M metagenome (GOLD analysis project Ga0182746, IMG submission 128881) | Enriched Organic Plus compost microbial communities from Emeryville, California, USA - eDNA 3rd pass 30_C BE-Lig OP (version 2) (version 2) ... | reverse complement strand
GGTTACTTCGGCGGCTGGATCGACAATTTGCTGATGCGGCTGGTGGACGTCAAAATGTCCATCCCTCCCATCCTTCTCACCATTCTGATCAGCGCCGCAATCGGCGGCGGCTTGTGGACCGTCATCGTCAGCATCGTGATCGTCTTCTGGGCAGACTATGCGCGGGTCGTGCGCGGCGAAGCATTGTCGCTGCGCGAGCGTCCTTACGTCGCGCTGGCCAAGGTCGCCAACTGCAGCAATTTTCGCATCCTGCTGCGGCACATCTTTCCCAACCTGGCGGCGACCTGTGTTGTGCTGATCACCCTGCAACTCGGCCGCGCGCTCATCATCGAAGCCTCGATCACCTTCATCGGTCTCGGGATCCAGCCACCGGCCTCCGCCTGGGGTCTGCTGATCGCCGAAGGCCGGGCTTACCTTGCGACGGCATGGTGGATTCCAACCTTTGCGGGCGTTGCCATCACCCTGACGGTACTTGGGGCAAACCTGCTCGGGGATTGGCTGCGCGATGTTCTCGATCCGAAGCTTCGTCGGCAATGATCTGAAACGCGGGATTGTCGAAGATGGTTGCGTATACTCTGCGGCGGCTCGGACTGATGGTGGTCACCGTCATCGGCGTCACCATCGTCGTCTTCATCGCCGCCCGGCTGTCCGGCGATGTTACCTATTTGATCGCGCCGCAAGACGCGACGCCAGCCGAACTGGCGCGCATCCGCACGGAGCTTGGTCTCGATCGCCCGATCTGGATACAGTACTGGCGTTTCATCGAGGGACTTATGTCAGGCGATTTCGGCGAGTCCATCCGGTATCGCCGCCCCGCCATGGAATTGATCCTGAGCAGACTGCCCGCGACGGTCCAACTCGCTGTAACTGCATTCACGATTTCGACGGTGCTCGGGATCTGGCTCGGCGTTGCTTCGGCGCGCCGACGCGGCACCTGGATCGACGACCTGATCCGGATGGGGGCGGTGCTGGGCCAGTCGATGCCGAATTTCTGGATCGGCACTATGGCGATCCTGCTGTTCGCCGTGGTGCTCGGCTGGCTTCCGACCAGTGGTCGCGAGGGATGGCAGCACCTTGTTCTTCCGGCGGCGACGCTCGGCGTGTTCACCATGGCGGCGATCATGCGGATCACACGGTCTGCCATGCTGCAGACGATGGACACCGAATACATCAAGTTCCTGCGGGTGAAAGGCGTGCCGGAAGGCACGATCATCTGGAAGCATGCGCTGAGAAACTCACTGATTCCGGTGCTGGCTCTTGCGGGCATTCAGCTTGGCAACCTGCTCGGCGGCACTGTCATCGTGGAGACGGTCTTCAGCTGGCCTGGCATCGGCAGCGTGATGATCGAGGCGATCACCAACCGCGACTATCCATTGATACAGGCGGGGGTTCTGCTTGTGTCGCTGCTTTTGATCAGTCTCAATCTGATTGTCGATCTTCTGTTCGCCGTTATCGATCCGCGTATCCGCTATGACTGACGCAGCTGCAGACATGATTGATGACGCGCTTCTGAGGGTCGAAGGCCTTGAGGTGCATCTTGCGGATCGTGACGGACTGCGGGTTGTCCGCGCCGTCAATGGTGTGGATTTCACGCTCGCGCGCGGGGAGACGGTCGGCATCGTCGGGGAATCGGGCTGCGGCAAGTCGATGACCGCGATGAGCCTGATGCGCCTGCTGCCGGCATCCGCCCGGATCGTGGACGGAGCGGTTTCATTTGCTGGTGAGGATCTGCTTGCCAAGTCCGAGGCTGAGATGCGTCGTCTTCGGGGACAGCAGATCGCGATGATCCTGCAGGATCCGATGGTCTCGCTGGATCCGCTCTATCGCATCGGCGACCAGATGGCGGAGCCGCTGCGCATTCACAAGTCCATGTCAGGGACAGCCTTGCGCTCCAAGCTGGAAGCCCTGCTGCGGGCTGTCGGTATCTCGTCGCCTGAGCGCCGGCTGCGGCAGTATCCGCATCAGATGAGTGGCGGCATGTTGCAGCGCATTGTCGGCGCCACAGCGATGTCCTGTGATCCGCTGCTGCTGATCGCCGACGAACCGACCACCGCGCTTGATCCCACGGTACAGGCGCAGTTTCTCGATCTGCTCGATGAGCTCAAACAAAGAACCGGCCTCTCCCTTCTGATCATCACCCACGATTTCGGCGTCGCCGCCCGGCTGTGCGATCGCGTGCTCGTCATGTATGCCGGCCGGATCGTGGAGCAGGCGCCGGTTCGCGAGATCTTTGACAATCCTCGCCATCCCTATACCCAGGCCCTGCTGTCCACCGTGCCGGGCCGGCAGCATGCAAGCGGGCGTCGGCTGCGGACAATTGAAGGCCAGCCCCCAGACCTCGCCGATCTGCCGCCGGGATGTTCGTTTGCTGCCCGCTGTCCAAAGGCGCAACAGCGGTGCCACGCGGAAGCTCCGCCTGAGTTGCGGCTGGGGGATAGGCACACCGTGCGCTGCTGGTACGCAATGTCATGAACGGCCCACTTCTTGATGTCCGCGATCTGAAGAAGCATTTTGCTCCGCGCACCTCCTGGGCCTTGATTGGTCCGGCGCCGGTCGTGCGGGCTGTTGACGGCGTGAGTTTTCATGTCGCTGAAGGCGAAACATTGGGGCTTGTTGGTGAATCCGGTTGCGGAAAAACAACAACCGCGCGGCTCTTGTTGCGCCTGGAGCAGCCGAGCGGCGGCCATATCATGTTTGCCGGCGCGCCGGTCGAAGCCGCCACCGGCGCGCGTCTGCGGCAGTATCGTACCCAGGTGCAGGCGGTATTTCAGGACCCTTACGGCTCGCTGAGTCCGCGTATGCGGGTCCGTGACATCGTCGCTGAACCGATAGAGGTTGCAGGTCAGTTCAGCCGCAAGCAGGTCGACGAGCGGGTGCAGGAATTGATGGCCCTGGTCGGACTGAGTCCCAGGATGGGGAGCCGTTATCCGCACGAATTCAGCGGCGGCCAGCGGCAGCGGATCGCCATTGCGCGGGGTTTGGCGTTGCAGCCACGCCTGATTGTGCTGGATGAACCCGTTTCGGCGCTCGACGTTTCAATCCGCGCCCAGATCCTCAATCTCCTGCAAGACCTGCAGGAGCGGCTGCAGTTGAGCTACGTCCTGATCTCTCACGATCTCGATGTGGTGGCCCATATGTGCACGACGATCGCCGTGATGTATCTCGGCAAGATCGTTGAGATGGGACCCAGCAAGCGCATCCGCGACGCGCCGCAGCATCCTTATACCCAGGCCTTGTTCTCGGCGAGATTGCCAGCTCACCCGAGCGGGCAGCGGCAGCGCATCAGACTCAGCGGGGAAGTCCCATCTCCATTTGATCCACCGTCCGGTTGCCGGTTCCACACGCGCTGTCCGATGGTCATGCCGATCTGCAGACAGGTGGAGCCGCCGTTCGCAGCAGCCGCGGGCGGTGGCGGCGTCGCCTGCCATCTTGCCCCCGCCGCGCTGCAACAGGGTCAGAGAGGTGAGGCTGTGCTGTCGGATTGACTATGTCAGCGCCTCGCTCCGGATGCGCCGGAACATATGGCAAACAAAGGTGTCAAGCGGGCTGCCGGGGCGCGCACGCCGGGAGCGGACCTGATGAAGCTCCAGGCTGGGAATCCTGAACTCAAGTTTGACCAGACGGCCGCTCTGCACGTCGGCCCGCGCAAAGGAATCAAACATGCAAGAAATCGTCGCACCAGACAGAACCATTTCTCGGATAAAATCGATAGAATGGGCTTGAAACGCCACCGGGAAGCCGACGATCCCGACCGATGCAAGCGTGCGTGTCACCACAGCTCCAAACTGGGACGCCATAACAGGCATGATGAATGCGTGCAGGGAAATCGCCGCGGCGGTCAGGCTTTTCCGATTGGCGAGTGGATGGGCCGGCGACACATAGAGCCCTCCGGGCTCGCTACAGACGCGCTCCGATTCGATGTCGATACATGGGCCGTCAGAGACGAAATATCCGACATCGGCGCTGCCGGTTTCGATCGCCCTGACGATTTCTTCGAAATAGCCGCTGCGTATGATGGGGATGATCCTGGGATTGTTCTGAAGGAACCCGGCCAGGGATGGTTGAATCCAATGGCTGATGACGTAAGGCTGGGCGATGATCGCCACCTCGCGGGCTTTCTCGTGGGTCCTGGTCCTTGGCAGCCCCGACGCAATCTGCTCTGCCTGATGCAGCAACACGGTTGTCTGCTCATAGAGCTGGCGCCCTTGTTCGGTCAGCCCGGCCTTGGCCCCCCTGCGCCGGTCCATCAAGGCTACGCCGACCTGCCGCTCGAGCGCTCGAATGTGGTTGCTGACTGCCGGTTGTGAAATTCCCAGCCGCTCGGCTCCGGCCGTGAAGCTCCCCTCGTCAACAACGATTGTGAAGACTTCCAACTGGCGGAACGTGGATTGCAGCACGACGACCTCCCTTCGACCATCCAGTTCCCGTGGCTCGTCCCTGTTGGAGATCGAGCCACGTCTGACGGCGTTTTTTGCGTCTCGGACATGACGGCGTTCGGTTCGCCCTCAAGCTGGACGTCTCAAGTCTAGTCCAACCCGCCGGAAATGGGGAGAGATGCCCTTCCGCGGCATTCTCGCGGAAAGGGAGGGCGCGCGGCATCACGGCTGCGGGCGCTTTCGTACAAGGCGGCGAGAGTTTGGGCGGAGCAGCTTTTCGGCCGCGATGGGAGAGCCGTGGCGGGCTTCCTCGTTCTGCGGCCTCATGGTCCGAGGCGGCGCGGGCGTCTCGATCGACAAACCTTGATATCAGCGCTCCCGGCGGCCGGCAGTGCCCGCCAAAGCCCGGGTTTGGCGGACATGGCCTACGGCTGCTTTTACTTTACCCTGCGCCGCGTCCTGTCACAGCTAACGATGTCAACCAGTACCGTTGATGCAACAGTGTAATGATGGCTGCCGTCTCTTCGAGACCGGGCATAAGGCAATGGCTTGACTTGAGCGAAAAGGGCAGCAGGACGCTACGAGCGCGCTCCTTTCATGACTTTTTGATCTGAGTTGAAGGGCATCGACTGGAGCGGAGGCAGGGCGAGGGCATCGTCCACCAACGCGCTGGCACGCTTGAAATCGAAACTGCGGAACATATTCGCTTTCACCAGATGGGCAGCCCCGCCGTAGAATTTCTCATACTGCTGGTGGCGATTGCCGAATTCGGAGCCGATGAGATCCCACGCCAGGCGCATGACCGCGATGCGCTCGCGGGCGCTGGTGACGCCGGACACATAATAGCGCTCGATATCGCGCGCGGCCTCCGGCAGGTTGAAATCCTCATCGGAGGAGGGAAGGGTCAACATGCCGGCGCCGGTCATCTCTCGCGCCAAGTCGATCACCTTCGGATTGATGCTCGATTGCAGGGCCATGACGGCGTAAAGCGTGCTTCGGCAGGGCCACAAAACACCATCTTCGTCGAAGGCTGCCAGCGTCTCCTGCGCCTTCAACATGCTGTCGACGATCGTGGCATAGGCGGCGAGTTCACCCATCACGATCTGGACCGGCGGTACAAGGTCGTTGCCGGTAATCTCGTTCATCCGCTTGGTCAAACCGGCAAGGAAACGCAGCTTGGTCGCATAACGCGCCTGTGCCTGCAGGTTGCCATAGAGGTGGGCCGGGGTCCTCCACCACTGGTCGAAAGTGACTTTCAGATTCTTGAATGAGAAGACGTGCTCCCAAGGCACGAAAACCCGATCGCACACAACGGTGCTGTCGGTCTCGTCGAAGCGGGAGGTGAGGGGGTATTCGTCCGGATCGCCGACATGCAGGTTGTAGGGCTTGCGGACATAGAGCTTTACGCCGGGGGCACTGGTCGGAAACGCGACGCTGATGGCGTAGTTCTCGTCGCCCGGGCGCAGCGGATGAATGCAGCTCAGATGGATATAGTCTGCAAACACCGCACCGGTCGCGAGTTGCTGCGCACCGGAAATAAAGATGCCGTCGGCGTTCTGATCGACGACACCAGCATACAGCGAGGGGTCGCTCTGCTGGTGCGCCGGCTTTGAGCGGTCGATCTGCGGCGGCACGATGGCATAAGAGACGTAGGAATGGTTGTCACGAATGTGCTCATAGAAGCGGATGACGTTGTCGGCAAACTGCTGGCCGCCAGCCGCGAATACATCGGGTTTCGCGGCAAAGCCGCAAAAGAAGCCGGCCACGTGGTCCGGCGAGCGCCCCATCAGGCCAAACGTGAGTTCGGCCCATTTCTCCGCAGCGATGCGCTTCTTGCGCAGATCTTCATGACTCCTTGGAATCTGATAGGCGCGCAGAAGCGGCTTGCCATCCACGGGGGATGGGAATGTCATGGTCTCTCGGTTCGCCGGGTCGGCGGCGAAGTCATACAGGCGCGCGATCGATTGGGCTGCTTCGCGGAACGCCGGGTGACTCACAGGATCGCTGACAACCGCGCCGTTAACAATTATCGTCCGGCGTTCCGATCCAAGCTTTGCGAGAAAGTCGCTGCCGGTGCGCAGTTTCATCGTACTGTTGCCAGACATCATTTTGTTGGGCCTCATGCCAGGTCCTTAAATTGTTGAAGGCGTCAGGGCGCAGTAGCGACCTTTAAAGAAAACGAGAGGGGCTTTGGTTGAATCGGAAGCGAAATCCAGGACGCGGCAGAAGAAGACCTCGTGGTCACCGAGCGCCAGGACCTGCTCGCGCTCGCAATCGATATACGCCAGGCAGCCTTCAAGGATGGGGGCTCCATTCAATCCCAAGCGCGTAAGGCACCCGGCCCATTTGTCATGATTGCCTCTGGCGAAACGAGCAGATGTTTCGCCCTGTTCTTCCGAGAGGAAATTGATGACGTAGTGCCGTGACCGCCGGAAAACCGGCAGACTTCGGACCTTTTTGTCCAAGCTGAACTGGACGAGTTCGGGAGTCAGCGACACTGAATTGAATGAATTGATGGTGAGACCGGCGCGCTCTCCTTCGTCGCTCACAGTGGTTACGACAGCGACCCCTGTAGCGAAATGACCGAAAACGTTTCGAAGGCGTAATGGATCAATCGCCATGTATATCCTCCATTCATATACATATTGTATGTAATATTTGGAGCTGTCAACCTGGCGGGCAGGCCCGACCGCTGAGATCGGGTCTCTCAGGGGGCTCTCTATGACGCTCGATGCATGGGCGGGCGCTGGCGGCCAAGCGGACCGGCGCTCATGCCTGCTACGCGGCAGGTCGCCTGCTGTTAGCCGGCGCAGGACTGAATTGCGTAAGGGCCGGCCGGATCAAGCAGAGACGTCTCTGGATTCAATGCGTCTCGCCGTCCGCACGGTCGCTTTCAAGCAGCCGCAGTTCGGTCATCGCGTATTCCGAATTGCGGATCAGCTTTTCCGAAGTGACAACCAGGGCATCGAATTCTCTGCGGCTGATATTCTTGAACAGGATGTCGTTGATCTGGCGCACAAGGACAATGACATCCCGGACAGCGAGTTCTCCGGCTGGGGTGAGCGACACGAGGACGCTGCGGCGGTCCTCCGCGCTCGGTGCCTTCACGAGCAAACCTCGCCGAATCAAGCGGCCGACTTCGGTCGTCACATGGGTCGCGGCAAGGCCGACATGGGTGGCGATGGAGGCGATGGTGATTCCGGAAGTGCCCTGAGCATAGGCAATTCCCATCAGCACCAGATACTGGCTGGAGGTCAGGTCGATCCAGCGGCCAAACGCCTCCCGGCAGTCGCCGAGACGGCGCGCCGCTTGCACGAACCGGTAGATTCCCAATCGGAAATCGAGATCCTGACCGCCGGAAAGGTAATCATCGCGGGTGATCGTCTTCGGCGGAAATCGGTCTTGTGTCGTGCGCTTCATCAAATATCCTTCGAAGGGATGCCGCCGTTCACCATGGCAACATACTGAATGTAATGGACAAATATATATAATAGACATTTCTCCCGATAAATATGTAACCGGGGCCATGTCAGAAAGCCGGGAGGATGGATTGACATATTATGCTACATAATTAACATGATTTTTGTATCTATAATCCGGAGCGAATGTGCTCGTGCCGTGTGCTGGCCGGATTGTTGAGGGAGGGCTGGCCATGCAGACCAGATCGCTGACCGATGCGAGGCTCGGCAAGAAGCCGATGGCCAGTATCAACGATGCGGTGATTGCGCCCCGGCTGTCAGGTCCAAACGGCGAACTGGCCATTCTCGACGTTTTCGTGCAGGTCGACCTTGCCCACATTGCGATGCTGACGCGCCAAGGCATCCTGACCCCAGAGCGTGGTGTCCCACTGCTCAATGCGTTGCGTGCGCTGAGGCGGGAGGGCGCAGATGCAATCAATGTCGACCCGGCCTATGGGACGCTGTTGCTTCAGGTAGAGCGCTATCTCGCAGCTCGCATCGGGCCCGACGCCGGCGGCATGCTGCAACTGGCGCGCAGCCGCGTCGACCAAGGCGCGACGATCGGGCGTATCGCTGTGCGCGACCTCATCCTGGCGACGATCGACAGGTTGCTCGCGCTGCAGGAGGCGATTCTGGCTCGCGCCGGGGAATGGCGTGGCATCATCATGCCGGGCTATACCCATATTCAACACGCGCAGCCATGGAATCTGGCTCATTATGCGCTGTCCTATTTTGATTCTTTTCAGCGCGACGTAGAGCGGTTGTGGCAGTGCTATGATCGCGTCAACCAGAGCCCATTGGGAACGGCCGCCATGGCCGGCACTGGCTGGCCGGTCGATCGCGAGATGACGGCAGCCTTTCTCGGTTTCGACGGTGTGATCCGCAACTCCAAGGACGCCAACTTCATCACCGGCATGGATTTCATCCCCGAGGCTGCCTCGGTGCTGACTCTGCTGATGGCAGGGCTGGGCCGCTGGGCATCCGAATTCTACGTTTGGTCCTCGTGGGAGTTTGGCCTGATCGAACTCGACGAGGGACTTTGCGGCACCAGCAGTCTGATGCCGCAAAAGAAGAATGCCTATGCGCTGGAGCGGGTGCGTGCGCTATCGGGCGAGGCGCTCGGATGGTTTCCCGCGCAGATTGGCCTGCTGCGGTCTCCGACCTCGACCGACTGCGATGTGAATTTCTCCTCACGCGAACATTTCGGCTATTTTCGGTCGATGGAATATGCGCTGCGTCTGATGACGGATGTCATTGCGACAGTGCGGGTCAATGCGCCGCTGATGGCTGAGCGCGCCGGCGCCAACTGGACGACGGCCAGTGAACTTGCCGATACGATCGTACGCCATGCCGGGCTCGACTTCAGACAGGCACATCATATCGTCGGAGCTTTGGTGCGTATCTCGCTCGAGCAGGGGGTTGACCCGCGGGAGATCGGCGCTGCTCAACTGGACGTCGCGGCAAGCGAGATTTTGGGGCGGCCACTCCTGTTGGATGACCAAATTGTGCGGGAGGCCTTGGATCCACAAGCGTTCGTGCGTACCCGCCGCAGTTCTGGTTCTGTCAGTCCGGATGAGGTTGAGAAGCAGCTGGATGCGGCTGGCAAGGACATGGCTGCGAACAGGGCGCGGCTCGCGGAGCGGCGGGACGCTGTGAGCCGGGCAGCGGAAAAGCTGGCGGAGGCGGTCGATGCGCTTGTCAGCGTGGGTCGCTGATCGGATGCATATCCGTCGACGGCACGTTTCCATTATCTGCGCCGGCACGGACAAAAGACTGGAACGAGCGCGCTGGCCGATGCCGAGCTGAGCGATGAAATCGTCTGTGTGGAACGGACCTTTCGCAAGAGGTCTTGCTGCCGGTGCCGCGATGCACTTTCTCGATCGCACGCGTTTGACCTGCCACAGCATCGAAGCTGACTCCGGACAGGTTCGGCTTTCCCGAGTCGCGGCGATCGTTTTGTACCTCCCTGAATGAACATCGCCGGACAACCGAAGCGCCGATGCAAATGACAGAGCAGCGACGAGGGGAAAGCAGGTTGCTGACACAGCCATCCAACGTCGCTCTTTATTCCGTTGAGGACTGTCGGACCGTCGGCCGTTCTCATCCGTGACCGCTGCAACGCTGAATGCCCAGGAGAATAGAGGATGGATCTCGCGACGATCAGTGCAGTGGAGGCGGTTCGAGGCATCCGGGATGGCAGGATAGACCCCGGCGACCTCCTGGAAGCCTATATCGAACAGATCGGCAGGCGCGAGGCCACCGTGCAGGCCTTCGCCTGGTTTGATGCCGATGCGGCGCGGTCTGCCCTTGCAGGGTCGCGCAACGGACCGCTGCACGGCATTCCCGTTGGCGTCAAGGATGTGTTGGACACGGCCGAATTGCCGACGCAGGCGAACTCGCCGATCTGGAAGGGCAATCGTCCGCGCATGGATGCCGCTTCGGTGATCCTCGCACGTGAAGCCGGCGCCTATGTGATTGGCAAGACCGTGACAACAGAATTTGCCATACGTACGCCCGGCCCGACCACCAACCCCTATGATTCCAAACGCACGCCGGGCGGCTCCAGCAGCGG
>Ga0182746_1003547_pt1 | contig 10430 bp, 10 predicted proteins | sample eDN3rd30CBELigOP_FD_128881 | JGI IMG/M metagenome (GOLD analysis project Ga0182746, IMG submission 128881) | Enriched Organic Plus compost microbial communities from Emeryville, California, USA - eDNA 3rd pass 30_C BE-Lig OP (version 2) (version 2) ... | reverse complement strand
GCGGGGGTTCTGTCGCTGTTTTTGAGGGGGGGGTGTGGCAAGGGTTGCCCCGGTCACGTTCCGCCGGGGGGGTTGTGGGGGGGGGGGGGGGGGCCGCGCCGCCCGAAACACATCGGGCGCGGGTCCTTTTCCTTTCTTTGCAGTACGACCTTCGGGCTATGGATGCCGTAACGGGACGAATTTAGACTCACGCTGCGTTTCATCGCAATCCCGAGGAGTCTCGAAACCATGGAAGTCCGCGATCCTGAGCGCAAATCCGGCCTTGTCTATCTGAAGCGATTGCGCGACCTCCTGCTGCTGGCAGGGTTCTCCTACGCCTTCATGTGGGCAGTCGTGAAATTCGGCGCCACGTGCCCGGCGGTGCTCGATCATTTCGTGATCAGTTCGGTGTTCTAGAGCCGGGGGTGGAAGCCCACCCCCTTGCGGCCTTCGGCCGCTCCCCCTCAAGGGGGCGGCGCTGGCGGACCGGCAAAGCCGGATCCGCGGCGCCCTGGGTCTAGTACCGCTTTCTCCAATTGCCACATCGTTGCTGCCGCTGGCAGCCAGCGAAGCACCGGTGCCTCAACCCAAGACGGCGGTCCTAGATCCAGGATGCGGTGGATCCGGCTCCGCCGGTCCACCCGCATCGCCCCCTTGAGGGGGCGCCCGAAGGGCGTAGGGGGTGGGCTTCCCTCGCGAAGGGGTGGGCCCTGTCATAATCCAGTCATTCAGCGGACATAGTATTTACACGACCTACGGCGCCGTGCCGAGGCTCGTGCGAGCCGGCGCGCCGTGGCGTTTTTTTGCCCGCGTCCACCTGTGTCCGATTCCGCTTCCCTTCCATTCCCAGCTTCTTGCCCCGGCGCCGCGATCGATATCGAGGGCCTGGTGCAGCGCTTCGCCAACCAGACCATCCTGGATGGCATCGACATCCGGCTCGAACCGGGCAAGGTGCTCGCCTTGCTCGGTCCGTCGGGATGCGGCAAGACGACGCTGCTCAAACTGCTGGCGGGACTGAGCCGGCCGGTTGCGGGCCGCATCGCCATCGGCGGGACCACGGTCGCCGACGACAGGACTTTCGTTCCCCCCGAAAAGCGCGGGCTGGGCATGGTGTTCCAGGACTATGCGCTGTGGCCGCACATGAGCGTGGGGGCCAATGTGGCCTTTCCACTGGAAGTGCGGGGCACGGCCCGCCGCGAACGTAGCGAGCGCGTCGCCCGGGCGCTGCGGATGGTGGGGTTGGCCGGCTACGAGGAGCGCGCGCCCGGCAGCCTGTCGGGCGGGCAGCAGCAGCGCGTGGCGCTGGCGCGGGCGGTGGTGGCGCGGCCGCGCGTGCTGTTGTTCGACGAGCCGCTTTCCAACCTGGACCGCGACCTGCGCGAAAGCCTGTGTGGCGAGATCGGGCAGCTGCTGCGCGAGCTCGGCACGACCGCGGTGTACGTCACCCACGATCATGAAGAGGCCTTCGCGCTGGCCGATACCGTGGCCGTCATGCGCGCGGGCAAGGTCTGCCAGATCGCCCCGCCCGAGCTGCTGGTGAACGAACCCGCCAGTCCGGACGTGGTCGAGTTCCTCAAGCTCGGCGCCTTGCGGCAGGGCGTGCGCACCGAGCGCGGCTGGCGGCTTGCCGGCGGACTGGAACTGATCTGCCCGGATTCCATGCCGGGCGGACCGTCGGGTCCGGGCCACCTTTTCATTCCGCATGCCGCCTTGAGGTCCGGCGAACGCCAAGCATTGCGCGGTCACGTCGTCGCCCAGCGCTTCCGTGGCGGGCACTATGCGACCACGGTACGCGTGGGCAGCGACCACGACGCGTTCGAACTGGCATGGCTCACCGATCGGCGCATGCCTGCCCTGCATCCCGTGGGCCTGGATCTCGACTGGAGCCGGTTGCGCTGGTTTCCCCAGGCGGCATGAATCCTTTCCCGGCGATATGCCGTTTCTCGACTCAGGAATCTCGATGATGAAACTCAAGCCTTTGATGGGCGCGCTCGCGCTCGGTGCGATGCTGGCCGCCGGCCCGGTCCAGGCGCTCACGGTCTATACCGCCGGTCCCGGCGGACTGATCAAGCAACTGGCCGACGACTTCAAGAAAGAAACCGGTATCGCGGTGGATGTGTTCCAGGCCGATACCGGCAAGGTGATGGCTCGCCTGGAGGCCGAGGCTTCGAATCCCAAGGCCGACGTGGTGATCTCGGCGTCATGGGACAGCGCGCTGGACCTGGACAAGCGCGGCTGGCTGCTGCCCTACGTCAGCCCGAACGCCGCGCAGGTGCCGGCGGCCTATAAGGGACCGAGCTATGTGGCGCAGGGCCTGTCGGCGCTGGCCATAGCCTGGAACACCAAGAGCGGCACGCCGCGGCCGGCCGATTGGAGCGATCTCGCGCGGCCCGAGTTCAAGGGCTTGGTCAACATGCCGGATCCGGCGCAATCGGGCACCGCGCTCGAATTGCTTTCCGGCCTGCAGTCGGCGCGCGGAGACGCGGCCTGGCGCCTGTTCCAGGACCTCAAGCGCAACGACATGGCAATCGCGGGCGCCAACGCCCAGGCCATGAACCCGGTTCTGCAGGGCGCCAAGGCGGCGGTCTTCGGCGCGGTGGACTACGTGGCGCTGGACAATCAGGCCAAGGGGGAGAGCATCGAGGTCATCTTCCCTTCGAGCGGTACCGTCGTGGCGGGCCGGCCGATGATGATACTGAAGTCGAGCCGGCAGCAGCAGGAGGCCAAGCGCTTCGTCGATTTCGTGCTTTCGGACGCCGGGCAGGCCCGCGTGGCGGCGACCTACCTGATTCCCGCGCGCCAGGACGTGAAAGCCAAGCGCCCGATGATCAAGGACATCAAGACGCTGCCGATGGAAGACGATGCGCAGCGCGCCGGCCGCCAGTCGCTGCTGGAGCGCTTTACGGCGCTGTTCGGCCGCAAGTGACGGCCCGGGCGCCCGCATGGGCGTCCGCCGCCAGCGGCCATCCATCCATTTTTCATCGTTAGTCGAGCAAGAGGCGGGCATCGATGCGCGCAAACACGTTGTTGGTGGGCGCGGCCGTGTCCGCCCTGGGCGTCCTGGTGGCGATGCCGCTGGGCTTCGTCCTGCTGCAGGCGATCTTTCCCACCCTGGCGCAGGGCTCGCTGGCCCAGCCGTTTTCCCATCTCGCCCGTACGCTGAGCGATCCCGTGCTCGTCGAGCTCACGCTCAACACGCTCAAGCTCGGGGCGTGCGTGGTGCTGGCGGCGGCCGCCGTCGGCATCCCGTTGGGGACGCTGCGCGGGCTGTTCGAGGTGCCGGGCGCCAGGATCTGGGATGTGCTGATGCTGGTGCCCTTCATGATCCCGCCGTACATCAGCGCGCTCGGCTGGATCATGCTGCTGCAGCCGCGCGGCTACCTGCAGCAGCTGCTGGGCGTGCATGCCGGCCCGGCCCTGTTTTCGTTCGGCGGCGTGGTGTTCGTGATGACGCTGAACGTGGTGCCGGTGGTCTATTTCGCAGTGTCGCGCACCATGGCCGCCTCGGGTTCGCGCCTGGCCCAGGTCGGGCGGGTGTGCGGCGGCGGCGCCTGGCGCTGCTTCTGGCGCATCACGCTGCCCCTGGCCTTGCCCGGCATCGCCGCCAGCCTGCTGCTGGTGTTCGCGATGGCGATCGAGGAATACGGCACGCCGGCTGCGCTGGCGGCCAATGCCGGCTTCTTCGTGCTGGTGACCGGCATCGAGCGCCGCTTCTCCGAATGGCCCATCGACCTGCCGGGCGCTTCCGTGCTGTCGCTGATCCTGGTCGTGCTGGCCATGCTGGCCTTCGCCTGGCAGCGCCGCCTGGTGAAGGGGCGCGGCTACGAGACCACCACGGGCAAACCCATGCGTGGCGAAGCCGTGCCGCTGGGCGCATGGCGCTGGCCCGTGGCCGGGTTGTTCGCCGCCACGGTGGCCGTCGCCACTTTCGCGCCGCTGTTCGCCATTGCCGCGACGGCGTTCAGCAGGACGCTCTCGGGCGGACTCGCCGTGGACAACCTCTCGCTGGTCCATTTCAAGGCCATCGCCGCCGGCGGCAGCGAGGCCTCGCGGGCGCTCGTCACGAGCCTGGCGCTGGGCGTGGGCGCCGCGGCTGCGACCGGCCTCATCGGGGTGCTGGTCGCCTATTGCGTGGTCAAGACGCGCACCCGCGGCAGGGTCGTGCTCGACGCCCTCGCGGTGCTGCCCAACACCATGCCTGGCGTGGTCGTCGGCGTGGGCCTGATCCTGGCGTGGAACCAGGCATTCTGGCCGGCTACGCCCTACAACACCTGGGGCATCCTGCTGCTGGCCTACTGCTGCCTGCTGCTGCCGTATCCCGTCCGCTATTCCCACGCGGCCCTCATGCAGATCGGCGACAGCCTGGAGGCGGCCGCCCGGGTGCACGGGGCAGGGGCCGTCACCGCGCTGGCGTGCATCCTCCTGCCGCTTCTGGCGCCCAGCCTGGGCGCCGCGATGCTGCTCGTCTTCGCCGTGGCCTCGCGCGAACTGGTCGCCTCGCTGCTGCTTGCGCCGACCGGCGTGCAGACGGTGTCGCTGTTCATCTGGCGGCAGTTCGAGCAGGGCTCGGTGGGGCAGGGCATGGCCATGAGCCTGGTCACCGTAGCCCTGACCACGACCTTGATGGTGGTGGCGACCCTCTGGCTGGATCGCCGGCAGGGACGGGATGTGTAGCGGCATGGCATTAACTGTGTATTTATAAAAAGTTCTTGTATACAAGAAGCGATGGTGGCAAGATGGCCTCATGTCATCCCGCCCGCCTGCCTCCGCCGACAAAAAGCGTTCGGAAACGCTGCGCGAAACCATCGAAGAGCTGATCGCCGTCGGCGAGCTGTCGCCGGGCGATCCGCTGGACGAGACCGTGCTGGCGAACCGCTTCGGCGTCTCGCGCACGCCCATCCGCGAAGCCTTGATCCAGCTCGCCTCGGCCGGCTTGGTGGAAATGCGTCCCCGCCGAGGCGCGCTGGTGGCGCAGATCGGTCCGCAGCGGCTGATCGAGATGTTCGACGTAATGGGCGAACTTGAAGCCATGTGCGCGCGGCTGGCTGCCCGCCGCATGACCGCCGACGACCACCGGCGCCTGCTGCAGGCCCACCAGGCATGCCAGGCTTCGCGCGACGCCGGCGACGCGAACGCCTATTACTACCTGAACGAGATCTTCCATCGCACCGTCTATGAGCTCGGCTGCAATGGCTTCCTGACCGAGGAGGCGATCAAGTTGCATCGGCGCCTGGGCCCGTACCGGCGCCTGCAATTGCGGGTACGAGACCGCATCGCCACTTCCTACGATGAACACGAAGGCATCGTGCAGGCGCTGCTGGCTGGCGATGCCACGCTGGCCGCCGAACGCGCCCGCGACCACGTGGTGGTGCAGGGCCAGCGCTTTGCCGATCTGATGGCCTCGCTGGCGAGGCAAGCGGGCTGATGGTTTTCTGACGAGGACGGAAAAGGCATGAACGAGACGCTGAACCGCGACCGCCACGATACCGAGGACGTCCGGCCCGCCGCGCCGGCGCCCGATCCCCAGCCCGCGCAGTCGCTGCTGGCCCGCTGGAGCAAGTGGCTGGGCGGACGGCCGCAGGGCGCCGCGGATCCCTCCCGGCCTGCCGAGACATCCGCGCTTTCCGCGCGAGAAGCCAACCGGCTGCGAACCCTGCTGCAACCATGCTTTCAGGCGCGGCTGACCGACGTGGCGGCGAACCGGGCCGCGCGCGCCTGGCAAGAGCAGTACCGGGAGGCGGATGCCCAGCGGCGCGGGGCGATGCTGGGCATCCTGGCGGAGGTCGGTTCCTCGGCGCCGGCGCCGGCCGATGCCGGCAAGGAGGCTCCATCGGATCTCTCGCGCGCGCTCTCGCATGCCCGTGTGCGCTTCTTCAAGCGCCTGAATGCGCTGCCCGATGGCCTGCCGTTCCTGCTGGCCTTGCGTACCGACATGCTGGCCTGGCGCGGGCGGATTCCCGCCTTGCAGGCGCTGGATGCCGACCTGGAAGGGCTGCTGTCGAACTGGTTCGACGTGGGCCTGCTGGAGCTGCGGCGCATGACCTGGGATTCCCCCGCCTCGCTGCTGGAAAAACTCATCGTCTACGAGGCCGTGCATGAGATCGCGTCGTGGACCGACCTGCGCAACCGGCTCGATTCCGATCGCCGCTGCTATGCGTTCTTCCACCCGCGCATGCCGAACGAGCCGCTGATCTTCGTCGAGGTCGCGTTCTGCGCCGAGATGGCGGACAACGTGCAGAGCCTGCTCGACGAAAGCGCGCCCATGGAGAACCTGGACAAGGCGCGCTGGGCGATCTTCTATTCCATCTCCAATACCCAGCAGGGCCTGCGCGGCGTAAGCTTCGGCAATTTCCTCCTGAAGCGGGTGATCGAGGAATTGAACGCCGAATTGCCCAAGATCAAGCGCTTCGCCACGCTTTCGCCCATGCCGGGCTTTTGCGACTGGTTGAAGAAGCTGGACGGGGAGCGTATTGCGGAGCTGGCCAAGGCGGAGAAGAACGGCGGTGCTGGCGCCGAGGGCGGCAGCGGCGCGGATGTGCTGGCACGCATCCAGCAGGCGGTGGAGGCGGACGCGCCGCAGCCGGCCGTGCAGGCGCTGGCCATGCGCCTGGCGGCACGCTACCTCGTGGAACGCAAGGGGCCGCTGCCGCTGGATTCGGTGGCCCGCTTCCACCTGGGCAACGGCGCCCGCATCGAACGCCTGAACTGGAAGGCGGACCTCTCTCGCAAGGGCCGCGCCCAGTCGTGCGGCCTGATGGTGAATTACGTATACGAGCTCGACGCCCTGGACGCCAACCTCGCCAAGCTGGGCGACGGCCGGCCCGAAACGAGCAGGAGCTTTGCCCGGCTGCTCTGATCGCCGGCGTTCGAAGAAACCAGACAAGAACTGGCGCAGCCAGCATGCAGCACCTTCATACCAGAAGAGAGGAGACAGGAGATGAAACGCAGCATTGCCTTGATCGCCTGCTTGGTGGGCGCGGCCGTTGGCGGCCATGCGGTGGGAGCGGAGGCCTGGCCATCCAAGGCCGTCACCATCATCGTGCCATTCCCGGCCGGCGGCGGCACGGACGCTTTCGTGCGTCCGCTGGCGCAGCAGTTGTCGACCCAGCTCGGCCACACCGTGGTCGTGGACAACCGCGGCGGCGCCGGCGGCACCGTGGGGGCGGCGATCGCGGCGCGCGCGGCGCCCGACGGCTACACCTTCTTCGTGGGGGGCGCGCATCACGCCATCGCACCGTCGTTCTACAAAGGGCTGACCTACGACATTGAAAAGGATTTCGTGCCCGTCACCCTCATCGCCCAGCCGCCGCAGATCATCGTGGCGGCGCCCACCGAACCCTTCAACGACCTGAAAGGGCTGGTGGCTTTGGCGCGCAGCCAGCCCGGGAAGCTGAACTTCGGCTCGGCGGGCAACGGCACCTCGCACCACCTGGCCGGCGAGTTGTTCAAGCTGCAGACCAAGGTGGACATCGCCCACGTGCCGTACACCGGCGCCGGACCGATGCTGCTGGCGCTGATGGGCAGCCAGGTGGACCTGGCCTTCGATGGCCTGGGATCGTCGGCCCAGCATATCCGCGGCGGCAAGATCAAGCCCATCGCGGTGGCGGCGCCGCAGCGCTCGTCCGCCTTCCCCGACGTGCCCACGGCCGCCGAGGCCGGCTTGCCCGGGTATGAAGTCTCGACCTGGTACGCCATGTGGGCACCAAAGGGCACGCCCCAGCCCATCGTCGAACGCATGTACGCCGAGGTGCAGAAGGCGCTCGAGACGCCGGAGATCAAGAAGGTCTGGCTCGGCAACGGCTCCGAAGTGCCGCGCTATACCAGCGCGGAATTCGGCAAGTACCTGCATGATGAGGTGCGGCGCTGGGCCAAGGTTGCCAAGGACGCGGGCATCAAGGCCGACTGATGGACGAGACCGCCGCTCCGGATCCGGGCGCCGGCGGCTCCGCGTCCGCGGGCCGCATCGACATCGCGCGCGAGGACAGTGTGCTGACGCTCACGCTCGCGCATCCGGGCAAGCTCAATGCGTTGACCGCGGGCATGTGGCGGGCGCTCGCCGCCGCCATGGGAGAGGCCGCAAGCCAGCCCGGACTGCGCGCCGTGGTCATCCGTGGCGCCGACGGCCATTTCGCCGCCGGTGCCGACATCGCGGAATTTCCGGTGGAACGGGGCAGCCGCGAGTCGGTGCGCCACTATCACGAGCACGTCATCGCCCCGGCGTTGCGCGCGATTGCCGAGTGCCCGCTGCCGACGGTGGCGATGGTGCAGGGCGTGTGCGTGGGCGGCGGCCTGGAGATCGCGTGCAGCTGCGACCTGCGCATCGCGGCGCGAAGCGCGCGCATCGGGGCTCCCATAGGCCGGCTCGGTTTTCCGATGGCGCCTGCCGAGCTGGCGGGCCTGCTGGCCGTGGCAGGCCGCGCCGTCACGTTGGAACTGCTGCTGGAAGGCCGCATCCTCGATGCCGCGGAAGCCTACGCCAAAGGGCTCTTGACGCGGGTGGTGGACGACGCGGAGCTGGGGGCGGAAACCACCCGTACCCTGCGCCGCATCGCAGCCGGCGCACCGTTGGCCGCCACGCTCAACAAGCGCATGGTGCGGCGACTGCAACCGTCCGAGCCGCTGGATGATGCCGAGCTCGACGCATTCTTTTCCTATAGCGATACCCGCGATCATCGCGAAGGCGTGGCGGCGTTCCTGGCGGGACGCACGCCCGACTTCGGCGCTGACGCGCCATTACCTGAGAACGAAGACGATAGATGAACGACGCGAATCTCTACTCCTTGCTGGCGAGCGGTTTTCCCGCCGACCGGGACACGCTGTGCATCGAGGCTCCCGGGGCCGGCGACTACACCTGGCGCGATGTCGAGGCGGAAACGGCGCGCATGGCCAACCTGCTGCAGTCGCTGAAGCTTCCCGAGGGCGCCCGCGTGGCGGTCCACGTCGAGAAATCGCCCGAGGCGTTGCTGCTGTATCTGGCCACGCTGCGGGCCGGCTACGTCTACCTGCCGCTGAACACCGCCTACCAGGAAGCCGAGATCGACTATTTCCTGGGCGACGCGGAGCCCTCCGTGGTCGTGTGCGCCAGCAAGAACCTGGAGTGGGTGCGGCGCTGCGCGCAGCGCGCCGGTACGCCCCACGTCTACACGCTGGACGACGACCAGACCGGCACGCTGCTCGACGCCGCCCGGCAGGCCTCGCCGGAGCATGCGGTCGTCGAGCGCGGCGAGGACGACCTCGCGGCGATCCTCTACACCTCCGGGACGACCGGACGCAGCAAGGGCGCCATGCTGACCCATGGCAACCTTGCCTCCAACGCGCGCGTGCTGCACGCCTATTGGGGCTGGCGCGCCGATGACGTATTGCTCCACATGCTGCCCATCTTCCACGTGCACGGCCTGTTCGTGGCGGCGCACGGCGCGCTGCTGGCCGGCGCGAAGATGATCTGGCTGCCCAGGCTGGACGTGGCCGCGGCGCTGCGCGAGCTGCCGCGCAGCACGGTGATGATGGGCGTGCCAACCTATTACGTGCGGCTGCTGGCCGAGCCGGGCTTCGGCCGCGAAACCTGCCGCAACATGCGATTGTTCGTCTCAGGCTCGGCGCCGCTGCTGATGGAAACCTTCAATGCCTTCCGCGAACGCAGTGGCCATACCATCCTGGAGCGCTACGGCATGAGCGAGACGGTCATGCTGGTGTCCAACCCTTACGATCCGGCGCTGGGCGAGCGGCTGGGCGGCACGGTCGGCATGCCGCTGCCCGGCGTGTCCGTGCGGGTGGTGGACGAAGCCGGCGCGCCGTGCCCGCCCGGCGAGATCGGCAACATCGAGGTACGCGGGCCCAACGTGTTCAAGGGCTATTGGCGGATGCCGGAAAAGACCAGGCAGGAGTTCACCGGGGACGGCTGGTTCAAGACGGGCGACGTCGGCCGCTGGGGCGGCGAGTCCGGCGGCCGGCCGGTGCCGGACAACTACCTGTCCATCGTCGGCCGCAGCAAGGACCTCATCATCTCGGGCGGCTTCAACGTCTATCCGAAGGAAATCGAGAGCTTCATCGACGACATGCCCGGCGTGGCCGAGAGCGCGGTCATCGGCGTGCCGCATCCGGATTTCGGCGAAGCGGTAGTGGCGGTGGTGGTACCGCAGAAAGGGGCAAAGCTGGACGAGGCAGCGATGATTGCCGCACTCAAGGGCAAGATCGCCAATTTCAAGGTGCCCAAGCGCGTGCACGTGGTGGATGAATTGCCGCGCAATACGATGGGCAAGGTGCAGAAGAATGTGTTGCGGCAGACATATGGAGGGTAGGAGGACCCACCCCCTCCGCGCTGACGCGCGTCCCCCTCAAGGGGGCGGCGCTGGCGGACCGGCAAAGCCGGATCCGCGGCGCCCTGGATCTAGTACCGCTTTCTCCAATTGCCACACCGTTGCTACCGCTGGCAGCCAGCGAAGCACAGGTGC
>Ga0182746_1003542_pt1 | contig 10444 bp, 17 predicted proteins | sample eDN3rd30CBELigOP_FD_128881 | JGI IMG/M metagenome (GOLD analysis project Ga0182746, IMG submission 128881) | Enriched Organic Plus compost microbial communities from Emeryville, California, USA - eDNA 3rd pass 30_C BE-Lig OP (version 2) (version 2) ... | reverse complement strand
GCCGGGTCGCGGCAGCGCGGCCCGCGCAGTGACGGTATGCGCCGAGATCGGCGGGTAGTCGCGAACGCGGTAGCGGGCACGCGGACGGGCCTGGCGCCGTTGCCGACCGTCGGGCCGGTCAGCTGGTGGGCCGGAGCGTCTTCTCGCGCTGCGGGTAGACGTCGTAGGTCTTGCCGTTGACCGTGATCGTCTCGCCCTTGAAGGCGAGCGTGCCCGCGCGCGCGCGGTGGCCGGTGATGACCGCCCGGTCGCCGGCCTTGGCCGCCCCGGGGCCGAAGCCCGAGCCCTGCGCCACGATCGGCGGCGAGAGGTCGACTTCCCAGGTGCCCTGGTCGTTGCGCAGCTGCAGGTGCATGTGCGGATTGCCGAAGCTGATCGACTCGATCGTCCCGCTGAGCCGGCTTTCCTCGTCCTCGGTCCAGGCCCAGCCGTGATGCGCCGCGGCCGCGGCCGGGAGGCCGAGAGCCACGGACACCGCAAGAATCTTTCCGGTGATTGCCATCGCTTCTCTCCTGTCGCGACGCCGGGAAACACGCGGCGCCGAGAGTATATCACGCCGCGCGCGGCCTGTCTTGCGCAGGCGGCGGGTAGGTCACCGAGCCGCCCGCGACGACCGCGCCCGGCGTGAGACTCGCGGGTTCGGCGCGGCCCGGCGCCATCAGGTGGAACACCTCGCGCCCGCGCGCGAGCAGGTAGTCGGCGACGATCCGGCGGTGGCAGCGCCACCAGACCGCTTCCGCGCACATGATCGCGCACCGCCGATCGGCCGCGAGCGCGAGCAGCTCCCGCAGTCCCTCGGCGAACGCCTCCGTCAGCGCATAGTCGGCGTAGTTGTGGAAGCTGCGGTTGCGCCACAGCCCGTTGACCTCCGGATCGACGCCGGGCGTGTGCCCGCGCAGCCCGCCGAGCGCGGCGAGATAGCGGTAGTCGACCTGGTACCCGGCCAGCGCGCCCGGGAAGGTGTCGCGGTTGTACTGCGGGTTGGCGCGCGAGCGCGGCACCGTGCGGATGTCGGCCACCAGCCTCACCTCGCCGACCCGCAGCAGGTCGACGAACGCGGGGATCGTCATGGTCGAGTGGCCGATGGTGTAGATCGGCGGGGAACGGCCGGCCATGCCAGGGATACGCAGCAGCGGCAGGGGTCGTTCCGCTTCGGAAGTGGAAACGGCGGCCGCGCGCGGAACGGGCCGTGCGGACGCGGGTTGAGGGGGTGTTCCATCCACGGAGGACCCGTCCCATGCGCCTTGCCCCGCTAGCCACGCTGCCGCTGTTCGCCCTGGCCCTCGCGGCCTGCGAATCCGAAGCCGAGCGCCAGGCCGACCGCACCGAAGACCTGATCGAGCGCCAGGCCGATGCCAGCGCCGCGGCGGCGGGCGACACGATCGTCGCGCTCGGCCTGACCGAACGTCAGTTGCTCGATGCCGACCTCGTCGCCGCCGACGGCACCGATCTCGGCGACGTCGAGCAGGTCCGCCGCGGGCTCGACGGCAAGATCGAGGGGCTGGTGGTCGAGATCGACGACAGCGATCCCGACCGCTTCGTGATCGTTCCGCTCGACGGGCTGACCACGCGCCCCGACGGCGACGAGACCGACGTGCAGACCACGCTGACCCGCGAGCAGCTCGCCGCGCTGCCCGACGCGGCGGTGGACCCGGTGGCGCCGTCTCCGACGTCCTAGGACGCCGCTCCGAGGCGCCTGCTCCAGCACCGATCGGTGCGGTTCGCCGCGCGATCCGCCCGGCCTGCCGGTAAACCCGCTGCGGCCGCGGGAACCGTTCATTTGCCCGCAAGCTTGGCCTGAACAGTCCCGCGCCCGGGGCGTGAAACGCGGCAGGCAAGGCAGTGACGATCGACGCAACGGGGGACTTCCAGGCCGCGCGCCCGGCGCAGCGGCCGACGGCGCGCCGCGCCGGCTGCGGACGGAATCCTGAAGGAGAAGCGTAGATGAGAAGTCTTCCCAACCGAGCCCTGGCGCCCGTTGCGCTGGCCCTGCTGGCCGTACCCGCGTGGAGCGGCCTTTCGGCTCAGGGCGCCACCGACCCGATCACCGTCACCGGCGAGGTGCCGGCCGACCTGACCGGGCTCACCGAGGGCCCCGAGATCGAAGGCACCATCTCGGCCCGCGGGCGCGACGGCATCCAGGTCACCGCGGCCGACGGCACCGTGACCACGGTGATGATCTCGCAGGCGACCGACATCCGCTCGAGCGGCGGGTTCCTCGGCCTCCAGCGCACTTCGCTCGGCGCGGATGCGCTGCTCAACGGCCTGCCGGTAACCGTGCAGACCGTGGAGTGAGAAGGCGGCCTCGTCGCCAGCCGGGTCCGCTTCAAGAACAGCAACCTGCAGACCGCGTCGATGATCCACACCGGCACCGCCCAGCGGTTCGGCGAGAACGAGGCCGCGATCGCCGAGAACGCCGCCGCCACCGAGGCGCTGCGCGGGCGCTTCGGCGACATCGACCAGTACAACATCAAGCGCACGACCAACGTCTACTTCGACACCGACAAGTGGAACCTGACCCCGGCCGCCGAGGCCGAGCTCTGCGCCACCGCGGCCGAGGCCCAGGCGACCGACAACGCACTGCTGCTGGTGGTCGGCTACACCGATGCCGATGGCGACGAGGACTACAACCAGGTACTCAGCGAGCGCCGCGCGGGCCGGGTCGTCAACCACCTGGAGCAGAAGTGCGGCTGGGCGCCGTGGCGGATGCTGACCCCGACCGGCATGTCCGAGGCCGACCCGGTGGCGGACAATTCGACGCCGCAGGGCAAGGCGCAGAACCGCCGCGTGGCGGTCAACATCCTCGTCAGCAAGGCGGTCGACGGACTCGGCGGCTGACACACGGACGGGAAGGGGCGGCGGGCCCGGATCAGTCGATGATCTCGGGCCCGCCCTCGGCTTCCATCCGCGCGAGCGCCGCCTTCATCGCGGCCAGGCGCTCGGGCGGGTGCGGCTCCCAGCTCTCGACCTCGCCGACGATCCGCAGCGGGTCGCGCGAACGGTAGGACTGCGTCGGGTTGCCGGGAAAGCGCTTGTCGGTGAGGTTGGGATCGTCCTCGAACGGGCCCGTCGGCTCGACCACGTAGATCCGCTCGCGGCCGTCGCCTTTCGCCAGCTCGCAGCCCCAGATCGCCGCGTCGAGCGTGCCCGAGAAATAGATCCACGACAGCTTGCGGTCGGCGTAGTTGGAGGTCCGTCCGGGCACCAGCAGGTCGCCGACGGAAAGATCGGCGCGGGTGCCGTGGTAGAACGGGCCGGTGGCGTCTTTCGCGTACGTCATCGCGCCGCCCTGGCCCAGGGTCACCGGGCCATGAAGCAGACGGCCTCGACCTTGTTGCCGTCGGGGTCGCGGACGAAGGCGGCGTAGTAGTTGCCGTCGTACTCGGGCCGCAGGCCGGGAGGGCCGTCGTCGGTTCCGCCGCTGGCAAGCGCGACGCGGTGGAATTCGTCGACCTGTGCGCGGCTCTCGGCGATGAAGCCGACGTGGGCGCCGTTGCCGACGCTGGCGGGCTTGCCGTCGACCGGCTGCTCGAGGCTGAAGCCGATCGTCGCGGCGCTGTAGTCGATCGACCCGCCGCGGCGCTTGCCCTTGGCGATGCCGAGCACCGCGAGCACCGGATCGTAGAACGCCGCCGCGCGCGCGGCGTCGTTGGTGCCGAGGGAAACGTGGCTGAGCATGGGCCGGGAACGCTTCAGCCGGGCGCCGGGTCCGCCCGGCCGCCGCGTCCGGGCCTCGTCCTGCCGGAGGGCTGGTCCGATGCCTCGGCCCGGCCGGCGTGCCCGGCCTTCCGGCGCGCGCGGGCCGCCTTGCCCGCGGCGCGCACGATCGGCGGCACCGAGAGCAGGATCGCCGAGACCAGCGCGCCGATCGCCAGCAGGCCGAGCGGGGTGACGCTGACCTCGGCGTCGAGCGAGACGCGATTGCCGAAGCGCAGCGCGGCGCGGGCGGACTGAACGGTGGACAGCGGGGAAAGGTTGTCGGCCATGCCGCAGGCAACGCGCGGGGGGGCGCGAGGGTCCGGGCGGTCGTTGCCGATCGCGACGTCCCCTCTCCCATCCGTCTCCCCTGAAGGGGAGAGGGCTCTTGCGAGGGGGAACCGGGCGCCACGTCGCGCGCTGGTCGGGTGGTCGCATCATTCGCCAGCAGGGAGTCCTCCGATGACCGTCAACACCGCCACCGCACGCTACGAAGGCCTCGGCAAGGACGGCCGCGGGCATGTCTCGACGGCCTCGGGCGTGCTCGATGCGCCTTACGGGTTCGGCAGCCGGTTCGCGGGCGAGGCCGGGATCAACCCCGAGGAGATGATCGCCGCCGCGCACGCCAGCTGCTTCACGATGGCGACCAGCTTCGCGCTCGCCCGCGCCGGCCATACCGAGGGCACGCTCGAGACGACTTGCAAGGTGACGCTGGAGAAGGACGGTGACGGATTCACCGTGACCCGCTCCGACCTCGCGCTGACCGGCCGCGTACCGGGGATCGAGCGCGCCGAGTTCGAGCGGCTGGCCAGCGAGGCCAAGGCGGGTTGCCCGATCTCGAAGCTGCTCAACTGCGAAATCACGCTCGAGACCGCTCTCGAGGACGCGGCCGTCGGGGCGTAGCCGGCGGGCGCGGGGCGCGCGCCAAGCCCGCGCAACCGGCTTCTAGCGCCGCCGCTCGCTCACCACAGCTCTTCGACTTTGCCGATCCGCTCGCCTTCGAGGTGGAACAGGGCGAGCAGGCGCTCGTCGCTGTCGGGCCGGCAGCCGTCGCCGCCGGGGCCCCGCGTCCCGTAGGCGTATTCGACCGCGGCGACGCCGTCGCCCGGGATGTGGTTGGTGATGGCGATGCAGGCCTCGGCCGCGGCGGTGAAGGCGCCGCGCTCGATGTTGCGCAGGAACGCGGCGCGCCAGGCGGCGAGATCGGAATCGGCTTCGTACTTGAGGTGCACGTAGCGGCCCTCCGGCGTGAACAGCGCCAGCAGGCGATCGACGTCGGCCGCGTCGGAATCGGCGCGGAAGACCGCTTCCAGCCGTTCGAAATAGGCCTGCACGCTGGCGGGCGGCGCGGGACGGGAGTCCGGGGCCGCGCCGGCCGGCGAGGAAGCCAGCGCGAGCGTGGCGGCGAGCAGCAGCGTCATGATCGTTCCCCCGGGTGGAATGCCTTCCTAGCGCGGGCGGCGCGGCTTGCCGAGGGGCCGCGGGCGCCCGCGAATGGTCCCAATGTTCGCAGTGGCCATGGCGGCTGTCACGACGCTGTGTCCGCCAGCGCCTCGAGCTGCGCCGGGAAGCTCTCGCGCGCGGCCGCCTGGGGATCGGGGGCGCCGTCGTGGCGCAGCTCCCACGGGGCGGCGAAGCGGCGCGGGTCGAGCCGGGCGAGCAGCCACATCAGCAGCCGGTCGCTCGGCAGGCGCTTCTCGGCGACCAGCTCGCCTTCGTGCCAGACCTGCTCGGTGCGGCCGTTGATCGCGCGGTCGAAGGCGATCGCCGAGAGGCGCCCGACGGCGAGCTGGTCGGCGGTGTCCCACGCCGCGGCGAAGGCGGGCGAGCGGGCGCGGAGGCGGTAGGCCGAGCGCGCGGTGAGGCGCGCGCTGGCGGCGGCGAGATGGACCGAGCCGGTCTCGGCGAGGTTCTCGAGGAACAGCCGCTGCCGCTCGGCGCTCCACCCGGCGAGGCGCTTGCGGCTGTCGGGCAGCTCGACGCCGTCGAACGGCATGGCCGCGACGGGCTCGGCGTCAGGGTCGGGCTCGGCGGGCGGCAGCAGGTCGGTCGGCCAGACCTCGCCGCGTTCGGGCTTGGGGACCAGCGACAGGCTCGGCCCGCCCTCTTCGTCGGCGGCTTCGGCGACCGCACCGACCTTGTCGGTGGCGGCGCGCCAGGTGTCGAATTCCTCGAGCGTCAATTCGCGGGCTTCGCGTCTTGCCATGATGCCTTGCTCCTTTCCGAGTCGCTGGACGCGAGCGGAGCAAACGAAATCCTACATTGGAAGTTCTTTTTTTGTTCCAGGCTCAGTTTCCGGCGAGATGCTGGCGAAACCAATCGGCCAGCTCGTCCTCGGACAGCTCGCCTGCGGCGAGAGCCTGGATCAAGACAACCAGCTCGGCGTCCGATGCAGCGAGGAGGAAGCCGTTGAGCGCGAGGAAGGTTTCCGCGACGACCGCCGCGGTGCGCTTGTTGCCGTCGACGAAAGGATGGTTGCGGGCGAGGCCGAAGGCGTAGGCGGCGGCGAGGGCCGCTGCGTCCGGCTGCTCGTACAGCGCGAGGTTGCGCGGGCGAGCCATCGCGCTTTCGAGCGATCCGGCATCGCGGACTCCCTCCCCGCCGCCATGCTCGGCGAGCTGCTCGGCGTGCGCAGCGAGCGCCACTTCGGTGGCAACCCAGATCCAGCCCGCGGTCACGGGCTACTTGGCGAGTTCGCGTAGCGCTCGCCTGCGCCGGGCCATGATCTCGCGGGCGACCGCCATCTGGGCCTCGAAGTCCGGCTCCTCGACCGACAGCTCGATCCCGCGCGGGGTGGTGACGACCGACAGCGTCTCGCCGACTTCGGCGCCGAGCTGGGCGAGCACCTCCTTCGGGAGGATGATGCCGGCGGAGTTGCCGATCCGGGTGATCTTGAGCGTGCTGTTCATACGGGTGTTATAACGGACGTGGAGGTGTGCCGCAAGGCGGCCGAATGGCATGTGCCGTCCTCGTCATCCGGGTGAAGCGCCAGGAGTTCACACGCGAAGGCGCGGAGGCGCGAAGGCGCGAAGAGCTTGCGGCCGCGGCGAAGCCGCTTTCCCTCCGCAGACCTGGCGTTTGGCGGAACCTTGCGGATCGAGAGCGGCTGCGCCGCGAGCACGCCGGCTTCGGGTCTTCGCGTCTTCGCGTGAGTCCTTTTCCCGCCTGCCGCCGTCCCGACGCCCGCCGGCGAGACGCGGTGCTCAGTCGATGATCTCGGGCCCGCCTTCGGCGGCCATGCGCGCGAGCGCGGCCTTCATCTCGGCGAGGCGCTCGGGCGGGTGCGGCTGCCAGGTCTCGACCTCGCCGACGACGCGCAGCCGTGCCTGGCTGCGGTAGGACTGGGTCGGGTTGCCGGGGAAGCGTTTGTCGGTGAGGTTGGGATCGTCCTCGAACTCAGCCGTAGGCTCGACGATGTAGATGCGCTCGCGACCCTCGCCTTTGGCCAGCTCGCAGCCCCAGATCGCCGCGTCGAGCGTGCCCGAGAAGTAGATCCACGACAGCTTGCGGTCGGCGTAGTTGGAGGCGTGGCCGGGCGCGAGCAGGTCACCCGGCGCGAGGTCGGCGCGGGAGCCGTGGTAGAACGGGCCGGTGGCGGCGGAAGCGTAGGTCATGGTCAGAGTTTAGTGCACTGTCACCGTAAGCCCTGTCACCGTAAGCCCCATAAGCCCCGTAAGCCTCGTAAGCCTAATCGAATTTCGTCGCCTTACCCTTCTTCATCTCCTTTTCGTAGCTGCTAACTAGGCTGTTTCGTAGCTTGCGAACCTCCTCGGGACTTTTTAGGTCGCTCTTATAGTCGAGATTGTCGCCCTTTTCTCCGATCTCGTATTTCAAATCTACGAGCAATTCGCCCAAAACATCTGGAACCTTCGCCAAGACAGCCTCGCGCTCCTTCGGGTCGGACATCCTCCCACGATCTCGGACCAATGCATAGGCACGATCGGACATCTCCATCACGTGTCTCAAGACATTAAGAACAAAGAAGTTTGTAAGCGCATAACCCGCCATCTGATCGTGACCAATCTCGTGAATGCGCTCTTTGATTTGCTCGTAAACCTTAAGCAAGAACACAACGCGCGCCGCAGAAACCTCAGGTCTCCCAAATATGTCGGCATACTTATCATCGAACAGCTTATAGATTTGATGGCTCGAGTAAGGTTCGTCTAAGTCAAAAGCCAAAAGTAGGCGCGCAGCAAGTTCGTTGGTCACAATTTGCTTTCCCGGCTCAGCCGCTTCGCCGCGCTTGATTTCGAAATGATACTCCGGGAAGTCCTGCTCGAACTCAGCTTTAAGCCTGAGCATCAACGCATGATTAGACCTAAGGTCACGTGCCTTAATGGAGTTTTGATTATTGCTATTGACCGTAATTTTCCGAGCGAGCGCCTCATTTCGAAGGGCAACAACCTTTACGAATACTCTCAAATCTTCCGAAAGAGATGCTGCGTTTTTGAAAAATGTCGAAATGCTCTGCGCACCATTGACGACTACATAATCTTTAACACGCAATCTATCTCCCTCAATCTTTGCCTCGTCACAGAGCATTGTGATGCCATTATGATAGAGTGGGAAGTTCTTGTGTTCTCCTGGGTCTTTGATCGACTCAGCTATACCTTTGTTTACGGCGGTGTTGCCCAACGTGAGGCGAACGTTTTGCTTGAAAAGGCTATCGTCAACGATCCCATCGAGCCTGACTAGCTCAATTGATTTAGCCGGAAAGACGAAAGTCTTTACATCTCCCTCCCCTTGAACCTCAAGGCAGCCTGCATAACTGATATCAAACTCGAACTCACCTTTGACACCTTCGTCTGAATCAAAGTCTATGTGCTCCAAGATAATTCTTGGAATATCATAAATCTCGAAATCTGGCTGGTGATTTAGGTATTCTTCAGTGTTGGCGTCTTTAGTCAGATTTCCAACGTAGACAGGCCGAATTTTGTAGCCATCCTCAACTAACTGAGCTAGTCGCTCTCTTCGAATGATCTTCTTGAGATCCTCATTAGCGTTGCCCTCAAGCAGCTGCTCGATCGACTTGGGCGTTTTGAATTGATCGAGCGCCCCGATGAAGGCCTTCAGATCGCTATCGCCGATGGTACGACCGTCCTTTTGTGTTATCTTGCTCTGGAAAAAATGAATCTCCTGAGCAGTGTTGTCCACGAAGATTCCATCAATGCCCTTGTCATTGTGCTCGTCGCATATCGCATCGTCAGCTTCAACATCACCTAGGCGATAGACATTTTCGAGAAACCAGTTCAAAAACGAAGCGGACTCTGCCCTCCCCTTATGGGCGTATGGCTGGATGAGTTTCTTCACGCCCTCGTAGGACAGATTGGCGGCTTGCATTCGGGTGGTCCCTCCTCGATGAGAGTCTTAATTAATCGGTCGGCGTGGGCAAATAGATTTCGCCACCCACTTCCCTGAACCTCTCACTCATCACCGCCATCCCGGCCTCGGCCTCCTCGGCCGCCACAAAGCTTCCCACCCCCGCATTCTGCTTCGCCGCGAACTCCCACACCTTCTGCGTGATCTTCATCGAGCAGAACTTCGGGATTACGGTGACAGTGCACCAAACCTCGCGGTACGGCCCGGCGGGGTCACGCCGCTTCCAGCGCGATGCGCAGCTTGCTTCCGGTCGCCTTCGCCAGCTTTTCCAAGGTCGCCACCGAGGGCTTGCCCGCGCCGCTTTCCAGCCTCGCGACGGCGCTCTGGCTCGTGCCCATGCGCTCGGCAAGCTCGGCCTGCGTGAGCCCGGCGCGCGCGCGCGCTTCGATGACTTGCGCGGCGAGGGCGAATTCCTCCTCCAGTGCCGCGTAAGCCTCGCGGAAAGCCGGATCCTTGCGCCACTTGGCAAAAGCATCCTTCGCCGGGATCGTCTTGCCGGTCATTTCAACTCCTTCGCCCGTTCGAGGGCCAGCTCGATCTCCCGGCGCGGGGTTTTCTGCGTCTTCTTGGCGAAGCTTCGCAGCACGACCACGCGCCGGCCCGTGGCAGTCACGTAAAGCGAGCGGGCGATGCCGTCGCGCCCCTTCATCCGCATCTCCCAGAGTTTCCCTTCGAGATGCTTGACGTGCGGTTCGCCGACACGCTCCAGCCCGTGCCCCTCGATCAGCTCCGCGATGCGGGCGAAGCGTGCCCTGATATCGGCGGGCATTGCTTCGAGTTCCGCCAGCGCGTTGGCGTCGAGGAATTCGACTGTCCACGTCATTTATATATCATTTCTGATATAATGCAAGCCTGTGCATAGGCTCAATCGTGCTCCCGCCCGCCGGCGCCGATGTAGAGCTCGCTGCCGATCTCGCGGAACTTCTCGCTCATCTGCTGCATCCCCTCCTCCGCCTCGGCGATTGCCGCGGGACCCCCTCCACCAGCCTGCGGCTGGTCCCCCTCCCCGTGCCGGGGAGGATTGTTGTGTTGGCGGGCAGCGAACTCGCGCACCTCCTGCGTGATCTTCATGCTGCAAAACTTGGGCCCGCACATCGAGCAGAAGTGGGCGGTCTTGGCGCCTTCCGCCGGCAGCGTCTGGTCGTGGTACTGCTCCGCCGTGTCGGGGTCGAGCGACAGGTTGAACTGGTCGCGCCAGCGGAACTCGAAGCGGGCCCGGCTGAGGGCGTCGTCGCGGACCTTGGCCGCCGGGTGGCCCTTGGCGAGGTCGGCGGCGTGGGCGGCGAGCTTGTAGGTGACCACGCCGACCTTGACGTCGTCGCGGTCGGGCAGGCCGAGGTGCTCCTTGGGGGTGACGTAGCAGAGCATC
>Ga0182746_1003539_pt1 | contig 10452 bp, 9 predicted proteins | sample eDN3rd30CBELigOP_FD_128881 | JGI IMG/M metagenome (GOLD analysis project Ga0182746, IMG submission 128881) | Enriched Organic Plus compost microbial communities from Emeryville, California, USA - eDNA 3rd pass 30_C BE-Lig OP (version 2) (version 2) ... | reverse complement strand
AGGCGGCCGTCGGAAATGCGGTCGAGCGTTGCGGTCATGCGGGCAGCCACCGTCGGCGACTGCAGCCCCGGCCGCACCGCCACCAGGAACCGCAGCTGCTCGGTCAGCGGGGCCAGCGCCGAGGCGACGACCCATGAGTCCTCGCAGCTTCGGCCGGTCGGCAGCAGCACGCCAAAATATCCGAGGTCATCCGCAGCCTGCGCGATCTGCCGGAGATACTTCAGCGAGACCGCACGGCCGCCAACGGACGTTCCCAGGAAATGGCCGTCGCCGTGGGTCGGAAGAAACCAGAGAACGTTGGCGTGAGATGGTTGAACGATGCTCATGAACCTGACCTCCGGATGGCATCCGAAATCTTGATGGTCTTCGGCAGCAGGCCCAGCGCATGGAACGTGTCGGCGATGCTCTGCTGTTCGGTGACGACTTTCTCGTCGAGCGGCTTGATGCCGTAGGACTGCCGCTCCAGCGCGACTTCAAGGATCGGTTCGGGGATGCCGATCGACGGGCTGAGTTGTGCCGCAACAGCCTTGATGTCGCTCTTCGCCCAGGTATCGACCGTGCTGAGTTCGCTCAGGACGACATCGAGGATCTTAGGATTGTCCGTGAAGGTCCTGGTCGCAAGATAGAACTGGTGGTTCGCGACGATGCCGGTGCCGTCAGCGAGCGTGCGAGCCCCCGTGGCGGCTTCCGCGGCCGCCTGGAACGGATCCCAGATCGCCCAGGCTGCGACCGAGCCGCGCTCGAAAGCGGCGCGGGCATCGGCGGGCGTCAGGAAGACCGGCTCGATCTCGGAGTATTTGACGCCGGCTTTTTCAAGCGCCTTCACCAGCAGATAGTGAACGTTCGATCCCTTGTTGAGCGCGACCTTCTTGCCCTTGAGATCGGCCACCGTCTTGATCGGGCTGTCCTTCGGCACCAGGATCGCTTCGCCGCGCGGCGCCGGCGGTTCATGCGCGACATAGACCAGCGGTGCGCCGGCCGCCTGCGCGAAGATCGGCGGCGCTTCGCCGGTATTGCCGAAGTCGATGGCGCCCACATTCATGGCTTCGAGCAGTTGCGGGCCGGCCGGAAATTCCGACCACACGACCTTGTAGCCCAGCGGCTGCAGCTTGCCTTCCAGCGAGCCCTTGCTCTTGAGCAGCACCAGCTTGCCATACTTCTGGAAGCCGATGCGGACGACCTTCTCCTGGGCCTGCGCCGTTGTATAAGGCAACGTCGTTGCCATGAGGGCGAATACGATGGCTCCACCGAGCCGGCGTAAGTGTTTCACGATCTTGGTCCTCTCCCAGAAAGACGAATGACACTGACGAGCGCCACCGAACGGCACGCACCCGCGACGGCGATTACGATTGCGGCGGCGTCCACACGGCGTCGCGAACGACGACCGGCTTTGGAATCAGCCCGAGCTTGAAGAAGCGATCGGCCACCGCCTGCTGCGTGGCGACGATGTCGTCCGTCATCTTGCCGATGGCGAAAGCGGACCGATTCGCGGCGATGGTCTGGATCTCGAGGTCGACGCCGGTCACATCGGCGAGCGACTTGGCCACCTTGTCGCGATTGGCCTCGGCCCACAGCGCGGTTTCAGCGAGCTGGTCGATGACATCGCGCATCACGCGTGGATAGCGCGTGGCGAATACTCGATTGCCGATGTAGAATGAATTGGTCTTGGTGAGCTGGCTGGCCTCCACCAGAACGCGGCCTCCGAGCTTCTCCCCGATCGCGAAATACGGGTCCCAGATCGGCCAGGCATCGATGCTGCCGCGCGAGAACGCAGCCGCGGCATCGGGTGGCGCGAGGTAGAGCGGCGTGATGTCCGAATAGCTCAGGCCGGCCTTTTCGAGCGCGACCACCAGGACGTTGTGAGCGCTCGAACCCTTCATGACGCCGACGCGTTTGCCCTTGAGATCCGGCAGCGTGCGGATCGCGGAGTCCGGCTTGACCAGTATCCCCTGGCCGTTGGTGATCGGCTGGCCGGCGACGTAAACGATTGCTGCGCCAGCGGATTGAGCGAAGATTGGCGGCATATCGCCGACCTGGCCGATATCGATGCTGCCGACATTCATGGCCTCCAACATCGGCGGCCCGGAGGTGAACTCGACCCACTTCACCTCGACCCCCAGCGGCGCGAGCTTGCGTTCGAGCACCCCTTGCTGCCGCGCGATCACCAGGACGCCGTTCTTCTGGTAGCCGATGCGACACTCCTTCGGACCATCTCCAGCGGCTTGGGCGGCGACCTGCCGGGGCAGCGCCAAACCGGCGGCCGTGGCCGCGAGCGTCAAGGTCAGGACATCTCTCCGCTTCATCTGCCGCTCCGGATGCTTCTGCTGGTTGCAGCAAAACTGATTTAGATGACCGACTTAGTCAAGAATTGAATCGCAAAAAAGATTTTTCCATGACCACCTCAGGATGAGGCGAAAAGTCCCCTTAAATCGTTGTCTTTTCGCGGGAATCCTGCGCTATAGTCGCGCTCGCAATTTCAATGGAATCCGCCCTACCACTCGATGTTGACGGCAAAAGGAAAATACGGGCTCAAGGCACTGGTCCATCTGGCACGATCGACCGGAGACACCGTGCAGGCCATCGATATCGCGACTGCCAACAATATCCCGAAGAAGTTTCTGGACGCGATTCTGGGCGATCTGCGCAACGCCCGGCTGGTCTACACCAAGAAAGGCCCGGGCGGCGGCTATACGCTTGCGCGGCGACCGTCGGAAATCCGCATCGGGGATGTGATCCGCACGCTCGATGGCCCTTTGGCGCCGATTGCCTGCGCCAGCCGCACAGCCTACCAGCCCTGCCGGGACTGCAAGGATATCAAGACCTGCACCGTGCGGCTGACCATGACCAAGGTCCGCGACGCGATGTCCGATGTCCTCGACCAGTTGACGCTCGCCGACATGCTGGCCCTCGACCACGAGCGGCCCAACCTTCCGGTTTCGGTCGATTAGAGCGTTTTCCGGCGAAAGCGAAACCGGTTCTCCGCAGGATGCAATCCCGCGAGGGAATCGGGAGCATGAGAACCGGTCATGCCCTAGACGGACGCTTTTTCCCGCTGGGAGGAGGCCGCGTTCTCAGACGCAGCCGTGCATGGCACGGCATCATCAGCGAGGATCTGCCTCGCGAGGCGCGCAACCTGGGTGCGGATATCCGGCACCGCGATCGTCTCCCAGAAAGTGCCCCGGGTGAGCGGCCCGACCGCGAAGACGCGCCGGGATACCTCCCCGCCCTGATCGATCAGCGCACAATCGTCCGTCACATCGATGCCGAGCCGCAGCGGATCAGGCCGCGCAATTTTTTGCCGCAACAGGCTTTGCAGGACGGGATTTCGGGTCTCTGCGAGATTGGTCAGCACGCCGGTGCATGGCACGACCGTCATCACATCGATGGCGACCTCGTCAGCCGCGCCGCGCGGCCGGTAAGTGACCTGTGCGCCATCGGCCGTCGGCTGGATCGAGCTGATTTTCCCGGACATCACCGCGAGCTGGCCACGCGCGATCGCTTCATTGATCTGGACACCGATCTCCGGCGCCATGCGGTGGCGGTGCACATCCCACCATGTCCGCGCATGGCGCAGAAACCGGTGCTTCGCCGGCATCGGCAGGCGCCGCCAGAGCTGCTGGGTATACGGCCGGACACCATCGACGACGCTGGTCCAATCGCCGCCGCAGGCCGCCGACTGAGCCGCCAGACGCCGGAACCAGCGCAGCATGTAGGGAATGTCGGCCCCAAACGGGATATCGGTCTCCTCGATCTGCAATGGCGTGGTGTGCTGATGAATGCGCGGCAGCAATCCACGTCTCGACATCGCAATGATCCTGCCCTGATGGCCTGACCGCAGCAGCGACAAGGCACAGTCGATCATCGTCAGTCCTGTTCCCAGGATGAAGATGTCGCCCTGCCTGCGTCCACCCACGACGTCCGCCACGGTCCAGGGATCGGTGATGTAGGGCAGCGACGACGGCGGAGACATCTCATTGCCGGTCGCCAGCACGGCATGATGTCCCACATGGCTGGTTCCATCGGCCAGCGTCGCGATGACGCCGGATGGGGTGACCTGCATCGAGATGCATTCGCCCTGCGCGACATGGAGACGCTTGTCCGCCTCGGGCAGCCCCTGCTCCCGCTCAAGCAGACTGCAGAGGTAGCGCCCATAGACTTGCCGCGGAATGAAGCTGAAGGAGGACTCGCACCGGAGTTCCGCGCTCAGTCCGGTCTCGCCCAGCCAGGACCAGAAATGATCGGGCCGATCCGGAAACGCACTCATATTGTAGGCCCGGACATTCAGCAGATGGTCGCGGTTCCCGGTGCCGTAGGCCAGACCGAGCCCGACCTTCGGGGCCTTCTCGATGATGGTAATGCGAAGATCTGGCGTTCCGTCCTTCAGGAGGTGCGCTGCCAGCAAGGTTGCGCTCGCGCCGCCACCCACAACGATGACATGCTTCAGGTCCGACGCCATGCGATTCCTCTCACTAACAGACTATATATTATATAGAGTGAAGGAAATCCGTCCATAGCGGAAACGCTGCACAGAATGAATTGTTCGCCGGCTTCCGATCCACGCATAAAACCGTCTTCGAGCGCAGTGGAGGTTTTGGCGATATGTTGTCCGGAACCACTTTGCTTCGCTGATCAGGACAATGAGTTTGCAGAACCCCGACGACGACACCGACAATCACGCCCAGATGGAATCCCCCTCCTATCGCCTTCCCGCCATGGATCAGGACTTTCTGCTCGGCGACAGCACGCGCGGCGTGCGCTTCCTGCTGGAATACGCCAAGGCGGAGGAAGCGCTGCGGGCCTGGGGCGTCCGCTCAACCATTGTCGTGTTCGGCAGCGCCCGTATCCATGAGGACGGCCCGCCGCGCCACGCGGAGTGGTACCGGCAGGCACGGGCATTCGGGCGGATCGCCTCGGAACGCGGCGGCGCACTCATCTCCACGGATGGAATGCGCGACAACGTCATCGCAACAGGCGGTGGTCCGGGCCTGATGGAGGCAGCCAATCGCGGCGCGCATGACATCGGCGCCCCTTCGATCGGATTCAACATCCGGCTGCCCCATGAGCAGGAGCCCAATTCCTACTCCACGCCGGAGCTGACCTTCCGCTTCCACTATTTTGCGATGCGCAAGATGCATCTCGCCATGCGCGCCAATGCGCTGGTGGTGTTCCCCGGCGGCTTTGGCACGCTCGATGAGCTGTTCGAGCTCCTGACCCTGAAGCAGACCGGCAAGGCGCCGCCGATTCCCGTCGTCCTGTTTGATGAGGACTATTGGCGTTCGATCGTCAATTTCGAGCGGCTGCTTGAAGCAGGAACGATCTCGGCAAAGGATCTGGGATTGCTGCAGTTCGCGAATGATGCGGAAGCTGCCTGGAAGGCCTTTGCGCTCAGCGAGGTCGCTATTCCCCGGCCGTTCTTCTCGCCCCAGCAGAAGCCGCTGCCGCCAATCCTGTAGCCCTGGCCGGTCTCTCCTGCACAGGGCTGACCTCACAGCAGCCTGAGCTGATGCGATACCCGGCGGATGTCAGTCCAGCGGACCGTCCACCTGCACGGCCGTGCTCAGCCGCGAGAGCAGGTTTTCCAGTTGCGCCTTGTCCTTCCTGCTGAGCCGCTGGACCGCCGTGCTGACCTGGGACTGCTGCCGGATCGTCTCCATCGCCGCATCGGAGAGCTTCACGCCACGCGGCGTCAGTTCCACCAGCGCGCTGCGTTTGTCATTGGGGTCGAGGATTCGGGAGACCAGCTTCGCCTTCACCAGGCGGTCGAGTTGCCGGGTCATCGTTGCGGAGGGGATCAGCAAGGACGTGAACAGGTCGGTCGGCCGCAGCCGGAACGGCGCGCCGGCGCGGCGCAGCGCGAACAGCACGCGGACATCCTCGCCGCGCACCTTCAGCTCGCGCTGGAAGATGACGCCGTTTTCCCGGCGGGCATGGAGGCCCAGCCGCATCAGGCGCAGCACAATGCTCTGGTGGGAGAAGTCGAGGTCCGGACGCTCCTCCTCCCATTGATGCATGGCTTGGAGGGCGAAATCCTCTTCGGTTTCGGTCAGCTTGCTCTTCCACCCGCCCTGTCCAGCCTTGCCGGTTACCTTTGCTTTCGTTCTCGTCATGTCGGCCGACGGGCGCTCCTGGCTGATTGGGTCGAGATTGGTCTGGGCAATGTAACAAAACCATCCAACCGAACCAGCCCATGGCAAAAGCCCGGGCGGAACGTTCCGTCCGGGCTTTGACGATGCAAACGACAGCGCTGTCAGCTCTTGAAGAAGTTTCCGGCCTGAACCTTCATGACCTGATTGGCAGGATCGAAATTCACGCCCAGGGGATCACCGCCATCCTGCACGATCCGGATCTGCTGCTTGAGCAGCCGCCGCAGCATGACGATGCCCTTGTCGCTGGTCGCGAGATGCTCTTCCGAATGGAGGCTGATCGGCCCCTGGCCCACTTGCGCCTCCCAGTCGCCGGGGAATCTCTGCCGCTCCTCCTCGCTCATCTCGCCCCAGCGGCGGCTGGTCGGGCGCTGGAATCCCGTGAAGGATTCCGGCACGCGCGACGCATGGAACAGGCGGAAGTTCGTGTCGTCCACCGGCACCACCCAGCCGATGCCGGTGGCAGGTCCCGGCGCAAGCTGCACGCTCGGCACGATGCGGACATGGGGGAACAACGCCAGTGTCACGCGGTCCATCTCGCGGCCGTCATCGAGCTTGCGATAGGCGGTGTATTGCATCCCGGTCTCGGCATAGTCCCAGGTCACCTGCGGCATCACGCCCATTTCAGGCACGAACTGCACGCCGCTGAAGCTCGTATGCAGGATCGGGATATGGAACGGATCCATGATGTTTTCCCAGTCCTGCAGCCAGTTGCAGGGCACGATCTCATGGCTGTCGTCGCCGCCGGCACCGAAACTTGAGCCCGAGACCCAGATCTTTTCGCCCGGCCCGACCTCCTCGAGGGTGTCCCACAAGGGCAGCAGCGGCTGCTTCTCCGGCGGCCCCATATAGGCCCAGACCAGGCCGTAACGCTCCTGCAGCGGATACCACGGCTGGAAGACGCGCTCGCGGCTGCGGCCGCCGTCAGCCTCACACGGCTGATCAAGGCAACGCCCTTCCACGTCGAACAGCCAGCCGTGATAGCAGCAGCGGATGCCTTCGTCCTCGACCTTGCCGTAATAGAGCGTGGTGCCGCGATGGGCGCAGCGGGCATGCAGCAGGCCGGGCCGACCCTTGCGATCGCGGAAGATCACAAGGTCCTCGCCCAGCATCCGCAGTTTCTGCGGGATGTCATTGACCTTCTCCGACAGCGCGACGGGATGCCAGTAACGGCGCATGAATTCGCCCAGCGGTGTGCCCGGGCCGACTTCGGTGATCATCGCATCGTAGGTCGAAGGCTTGCGGCCATATCCCGTGGGACGCTTCCCCGCGCGGGAGGTATCGACTGTTGCTGTATCCATCATTCGCTCCCTTTGATGTTTTTTTTGACGTGTCCGGCAGCAGCTAGTTGGGACGTGCTCCCGGTTGTCGTGCGGCATAGACGACGCATCGCGCCGGATTGAGTTGAATCCAGGCGTCAGCACCGGGGCTTGCCTGGACCGACGGATGCAGCATCGATCGGACGATGGTCTGGCCGACCTTCAGATGGCATTCGGTCAGACCACCCTGGAAGCTGAGGCGCGCAACCGAGGCCTTCACCTGATTGCCGTCGCCATTCGGCGCAAACAGCAACGGCGCATCTTCCGGACGGAACACCAATTCGATCCGCTGGCCCTTGTTGATACTCTCCGGCAGCGGAACGCTCACCCGGCCGGCATTGCCATCGACATCAACGACACCGCTCACACCGTTGCGCTCGACAACCGTGGCCTGCAGGAAGTTCGCGCCGCCGAGAAAGCCGGCGACGAATTCGTTGGCCGGCCGGTCATAGACCGACCGCGGGGCGCCGCTTTGCGCGATCAGCCCCTCCGACATCACCGCGACGTTGTCGGACATCGCCAGCGCCTCGGACTGATCATGCGTGACATACAGCGTGGTGATCGCAACCCGCGCCACCAGTTCCTGCAGCTCGAAGCGCATCTGCTCACGCAGCTTGGCGTCGAGATTCGACAGCGGCTCATCGAGCAGCAGCAGCTTCGGATGCCGCACGATCGCACGCGCAAAGGCCACACGCTGCTGCTGGCCGCCGGAAAGCTTGGTCGCAGACCGTTTGGCCAGCGCATCCATGCCGACGAGCCGCAACGCCTCGATCGCCCGGTCGTTGATCTCATCCCTCGGCGGGCGCGGCTTCCGCACCACCAGCGGATAAGCCACGTTCTCCAGCACATTCATGTGCGGCCAGATCGCATAGGACTGGAACACCATGCCGACGTCGCGCCGGAATGCCGGCACAAACACATCGTTGTCGGGGTCGGCCACCACCGTGTTGCCGATGACGATACGGCCACCGGTCGGCTGTTCGAGACCCGCCACGCAGCGCAAGGTCGTCGTCTTGCCGCAGCCCGAGGGGCCAAGCAATGTGTAGAACGAACCCTGCGGCACCTCGAAGCTGACGCCTTTGACCGCATGGACCAGGCCATCCGGCGTTTCATAAGACCGCTCAAGCGCTTCAACCTTCAGCATCAGATGCTCCTCAATCCTTGCCATCGCGGGCGAGCACGAAGCGCCGCATGACGAAAATCACCGGAATAACCAGCATGACGATAATGGTGCCGACGGCAGCCGCCTGCATCGTCTTGCCGCTCTGGAAGGCCTGCCACATCATCACGCTCAGCACGCCGTTGTCGGTCGACTGCAGGATCATCGGAATGGTGAACTCGCGGAAGCCGATGATGAACAGCAGAACGAAGCTCGCGACCAGCGACGGCATCAACAGTGGAAGCACAACCTTGCGGATCGTGGTCAGCCATTGTCCGCCGGCGACTGACGACGCCTCTTCCAGCTCGGCGTGGATCTGCATCAGCGCCGCCCGCGTCAGACGCGTGGCCACCGCCATCCGGTATGAATAAGCGAGGACCAGAACCAGGACGGTGCCATAGATGCCGAACGGCACCGACAGATAGAGCAGCATGGAGGCCAGACCGGCGATCACCGTCGGAATGCCCAGCGACAGGAAGCTGACAAAATCCAGAATCGAGCGGCCGAACAACTTGGTGCGCAGGATGGTCCAGGCCAGCACGACGCCGATGGTCGTGACGATCAGCGCGCTGGATCCCGCGACAATGAAGGTGTTACGGACCGCCAGCCAGAACTTGTAGTTATTGAACAGATCGATGTAACCCTCGAAACTGATCGACGACAGGACATCCAGCGACGGGAAACTGTAGCCGAACAGGCTGGCCCAGATCAGCACAAAGCCCGGCAGGATCGCAGCGAACAACGCATAGACGCTGACGAAGATCATCGCCGGAATACGCCAGCGGCCGAGTTCGAACCGTGTCGGGCGGAAGCCCTTGCCGGTGACGGTGACGAAGCTCTCCGCACGGCGGATCAGATAGTTGTAGAGAAACAGCAGCAGAATGCCACCAATCAGGAACGGCAGGGCCACCGCCGCAGCACGGCCATAGGCCGGCAGGTCACTGTCGGGATTGAGCTCAAAGAAGATCTTGGTGGCAAACACCTGGATGCGCGCCGGAAAGCCGATGACCAGTGGCGTTTCGAACTGCTCGAGCGTGACCAGCGTCGCAAGGATCAGCGGGGCAAGCAGTCCCGGCCGCAACACCGGCAGCGTCACGCGCAGAAACGTCTTGAACGGGCTTGCCCCGGCAACATTGCTTGCTTCCTCAAGCGACGGATTCATCGAACGTAGCGCAGCCGACAGCAGCAGGAACACAAACGGCACCAGGCCGATACCCTGCGCGATGATCATGCCGGTCATGCTGAAAATGTTGAGAGGGCCGGTGTCTCCAAGATAGAGCAGATTCCGCAGCGCGACGTTGATCCAGCCTGTATTGGGCGCCAGCAGAAAGATCCAGGTGATGGAAAGCACGATGCCGGGCACCAGCAGCGGAAAGAGCACCGCGGTGTAGACAACGTTGCGCCACGGCAAGTTCGTGCGCTCCACCAGCCAGGCCAGCAGAAACGCCACCGCGAAGGTCACGGACACCGACCCGACGGTGAAAATCAGCGTGTTGGGAATGATCGTCCGATAAAGCGCCGGATCGGAATAGACCGTCTTGAGATTGTCGAGGGTCCAGTGAGCGCCTTCCTCGAACGGCAGGAATTCCTGGGGACCGCGGAACGCGGTCGTCACCAGCATCGTCAGCGGTCCCAGAATGAAATAGAGCGCCGCCAGCGATGCTGCCGCAATGACGATCCAGCCGACGACGCCGATCTCGCCGCGCCGCCGTCCCGCCTTGACGGGGCGGCGCGCACGGGTCCGCTGCAGATTGGTGGAAAGCGTGAGCTGGCTCATCTTAGCGTCCGTCGCTTGCGCTTAGTGCTGGCCGAGGACGAGGGCGGAGAATTT
>Ga0182746_1003528_pt1 | contig 10469 bp, 10 predicted proteins | sample eDN3rd30CBELigOP_FD_128881 | JGI IMG/M metagenome (GOLD analysis project Ga0182746, IMG submission 128881) | Enriched Organic Plus compost microbial communities from Emeryville, California, USA - eDNA 3rd pass 30_C BE-Lig OP (version 2) (version 2) ... | reverse complement strand
GCCTTCGCTCCCGGCTGGCGAGCCGCGCGTTTGATCCGCGCGATCACGTCGTCCTGGGTCTTGACGGGAATGAAGCACTTCTGCGGATCTGTCGGATCGGTGCAACGCGGATCGCCCGGCAAGGGTTTGAAGTAGACATTGACGCTCGACACGTCGATCCAATATTTCTCATTGAGAAACCCGGCATAGCCAAGAAAATGTGAGTGGTTGTCAATGAATCCGGGAAGAACTGTCGCTCCTTTCAGGTCGACCGACCGCGTGTTGGGTCCGACGAATTTCTGAATCCCCTCGTTCTTGCCGACCGCAAGTATCTTTTCGTTTTTGATTGCGACCGCTTGCGCCGTCGGCCGCGTATTGTCCAGCGTCACCACATTTGCATTGAGATAAACGGTGTCAGCTTCCCGTACCCGGCCGCTCTCTCCTTCCAATGGCAGTGACGATGCGTCGGTACAGGCGCTTTCCGAGCAGGTCAGCGGAAGCCCGGACTGACGGTCGGCCTCGCTGGCGACCGCCTGCGGCGAAACCTCAACCTCTGAAGCACCGGCACTCAACGCGGGCGTCGCCGCAGACGCGGCAAGAGCGCCAGCCAGGAGAGCTGCGCCGCTGATGCTCAAAATGTAGGAACGCGAAAAGGGCTGCAAGGAATTCCTCCGTTGCGATGGATGATGACTTCCGTGTGGCGGAGGAATGATCGATGTCTCCCGCTTAAACCTGCATGAACCGATGTCGCGCAATTTTCGCGATAACTTGATGACGTTCTAATAACATTCGTTCGAATCCCGCTCCGGTGCCGACGGCGTCATAATGAAATCCGTCTGTGAGATAACTGAACGTGTAGTGACCACCTGAGCGATGATGAAATCAAAACACACGCTCAACGCTTCGATGGCTCGGCAGCGCAGAAATTAGGATGCTCGCAACGAGCACGCTTCGATCGCGCAGCACCGCCTACTTTCATTCATGCGAGATGAGAGGGTGCAGGCGATGCTACGGGCGCTCCGGCGGGACAAGCGCGTCCGGCTCCGGATGCGTGAGGGCGCGGGCCCGAGCTTGCGCAAGCAAGGTGGCGGACCGCTTTCGGGCCAAAAAAGTTATATCTTGATTTTCGATATATCTTGATCTATATCGAAACCCATGAAACACAGTCACAGAGGCCGCCCGGGCGGCCATTACCCCCCTTCCAGCGATCCCAGAGACCATCATCACGGGAGACATCACCGGCACCGCCGCGCAGGCGGCCGGCCGTTCGACTATGGCGAGCTTCGCCTGCTCGTCCTCGCCATGATCGCCGAGCGTCCACGCCATGGCTACGAGCTCATCAAGGCGATCGAGGAGCGCTTTGGCGGCAGCTACACGCCAAGTCCCGGCGTCATCTATCCGACGCTGGCCTGGCTCGAAGACATGGGTTATGCGGCCATCGAAGTTGAAGACGGCGGCCGCAAGCTCTGCCGCCTCACGGCGGAAGGCGAAGCCTTCCTCGTCGCCAACCGCGCGGCGGCAGATGAACTGCTCGCACGCACCGGACCCGCCGCTGGCGATGGCCAAATACCCGCATCCGTGGTGCGCGCCATGGAAAATCTCAAGATCGCAATGCGCCTGCGGTTCAAGCGGGGCCCGCTTGACCAGGCCACCGCCGACGCCATCGCCGCCGCGCTCGACACGGCCGCACAGACCGTGGAGCGCAGTTGATGGCCGAGCATGCGCCTAACCTGCAGATCGACCAGACTGCGTCCACCGCCGGCGAACCCCCGCAGGCCTGAAAAGTTTCCAATCACCAGGAAGATACAATGGACGAAAAAATCAATGCGGTGCTGGACACCTATCACGAGCGCATGCGCCAGGAGCAGAAACGATGGAGCGAAGGCTCTCCCGGCCGAGCGCCTGACGGGGGATGGGATGACAGGCTGCTCGCCGTGGGGCCCGAGACAGGCCACCTGATCAACATCATTGCCCGCAGCCTCAATGCCCCGAACATTCTCGAGATCGGCACCTCCTATGGCTATTCGGGCATCTGGCTGGCCGAGGCCGCACGGGCAACGGGAGGCCGGGTCACCACGCTGGAGCTCCAGGACTACAAGTCCGCCTATGCCCGCGACATGGCGGCGAAAGCCGGCCTCGCCGACCATATCGACTTCAAGGTCGGTGATGCGGTTCGCATGATCGAGGATCTTCCGTCCGGGATCGACTTCGTGCTCCTCGATCTCTGGAAAGATCTGTATGTGCCCTGTCTCGAGGCCTTCTATCCGAAGCTCAATCCCGGTGCGATCATCGTTGCCGACAATATGCTGCATCCCGGCGGCAAGGACGTCGAGCGTTACGCAGTTGCGGTGCGCGCCAAGCCGGGGATCAGCAGCATTCTGCTGCCGGTCGGGTCTGGCATCGAGGTCAGCCGGCTGGCAGCCGATGAGACGTGAGATGCGACGGCATCCTCGCAGCCTCTCCCTATCCCGTTGACCTTGAACATCGCGGCGCTCATCAGCGTCGCATGGCGGGCAGTCTCTCCGTCCAGGCGCGGACCGCCTCCCCCATGGTCCGCAAATGATCTGCGACCGTGTAGCCGGATATCTTCTTCCGCGGCCTGAAATCGTGGTCGCCGTCATCAAGCCAGACGATGTCGATGGACGGCGGGAGATCATATGCCGCGACCTCGTCCCGGCTGCCGAACGGATCCCGCGTTCCCTGCACGATAAGGGCCGGCGTCTTCAGTCCCGCCAGATGGCTGACGCGCAGCTGGTCAGGCTTGCCGACCGGATGAAACGGATAGCCCAGGCACAGCAACCCCTGAATCCGGCCCGCGGCGAACAGCTCGTCCGCGATCATGCTGGCCACACGGCCCCCCATCGACTTGCCGCCAATGATCAGCGTTCCCTTTGCCTCGATGTCGCTGACGGCTGAAAGATATTCCGACATCAGCGTGTCCGCCCGTGGCGGCGGCTTCCGGACGGACGCAGTCCGCCGGCTTGCCATGTAGCCGAACTCAAAGCGCGCGACCCGCAAGCCAGCCGCTCCGAGGCTTTCCGCCATCGCCTCCATGGCCGGCGAATCCATCGCGCCGCCGGCGCCATGAGCCAGCAGCAGCGTGGTTTGCGCAGCGGCCGGTCCCGTGATCAGGAATTGCGTCGCCATCAGGTCTCGATGCCGTTCGATACCGGTTCCACTCGTTCAGGATGAGACGGACTACCGGCGGACCGGCTTTTTTCCCACGCGGGGGCCTGTATCATTTGCGCCGATCCGCCGAGTGCTCTCCCGCAGAGCGTCCTTAAAGGAAGACGGCCGGTGATGCTTCTTGAGAAGGTCACGGAATGCCTCGTCGGCGAGTTCCTGAAAAGAACTTGTGGAATCCCTGGCCAGCAGGTCGAGAGCTTGCCAGGTCTCCTCGTCAAACTGCACGCGCTTGCCAATCATCGGCCCTCCTCGCGGCATCCACGATGTTTCCGGTTCCAGCCACGCCCCGTCCGACCGGCGCAAGCCGCAGCGCCTGCATCGCGCATCATATCAGAACAGGTCGAACGTGCCTTTCACCGAGAACATGAAGTTGTGGCCCGACCGGTCGGCGCCGGGAGGCTGGTTGTCGCGGCTCTGGGGAAGCCAGGGTTTGCTGCGGGCGTGCAGATATTGCACCTGCAACTCCTCGGCTGAACCGAGTTCGCTGGACGGCGAATAAGTGTAAGTGATGCCGACATCAAGATCGACGGCATTCGACACGCGCTTTGCGTAGTGGAGATCGACAAAGCCGAATGTCTGCACCTGACCGAGGTTGTCCAGGTCCGGCTTCGCCAGGCCGGCGACGGTGCCGGAGACTCCGTGCCCGCGCCCGTATCTCGAATAATGCAGGCCGACGGCGGGAACCGGGACATCAAAGAACACCCCCTTGGGAACGACCTGCGCGCCGCCAATGAACATCTCCCGGTCGGGCAGCGAGGACAGCTGGACTGGCAGCAACTCGTCCGTGGCGCCGATGAGCGGGCGGCGCATCGGCAGCAGCGACGAGGCGCTGAGCTTGATGAAGGAAAGCGGCAGGAACCCCGCTTTCACCACCGCCGAAGCATCGAAGCTCATGCTTTGCAACAATTGCTCGACTTCGGCCTGCGTCAGGTTCCGCTCCTTGGCAAAGCGGACGATCGTCTCGATCAGCTGACGGTCATCGTAATGCAGCTGGATCTTGAAGTTGCCATGCAGCACTTTGTACATGGTCGCGACGCCGACCACGCCAATCTGCGACGTGCTGATGCTGGTGCTGGTGAGCTTGAAGTTGATTTCTGTCGGGCTGTCGAATGCAGCGGGATATTCCGTCGGAATTTCGAGTGTCGCCTTCGCCTCGCCGAACAGAGTCAGCGTCTTGAAATCAGGAAGGAACTTGGTGTCCTTGAGACGCAACGACAGGCCCGGATTCTTGAATCCCCCGCCGACCCGGGGTTGCGGCCGGCGGGAGTCGCGGTCCCGCCCGGGCGGCAGCCGTTCGCCCACAAGGTCGGTCGCGTTACCCTCTGCGCTGGCCGGCACATCCGTCGACCGGTAAATATCGGCAAGGATCTGCAGGACATTCTGGCCCCCCTTGACGAAATCAAGCGCGACGCCTGCTGCGTCATCGATCGATTTGACGACCTTTTCCAGGTCGCGCAGCGTCCCGGCAATTCCGTCGTTGTTGGCCCGGCGCATCCGCAGCGTGTTCGGAACAGGATCGCCCATGGTCAGCCTCCCCTCTCGCGGCACGCCCGGTTGGCAGTTCAAAACATCGGGCGATGGCAAACAGCGGCGATGATCTGGTGCCGCCGCCGGCGGGCGGCCCGCATGGCCGGCCGGTTCGCGACCCGTCGTCGCGCAAGTTCCAGCAGCCCGTCTGTCGGCAATGAAACGCGATCGATTCCGATCGATGGGTCCCGAAGCTGTGTCATGGCGAAGCCCTCAGCATTTCGGTTGGCAGTCTCTATTATTCGTCGCCCGGCCCATCTGCGAGGTTCAGCCCGCGCCTGAAAGATATTCGAGGACGCGTCCCCGAATTGCCCGAGGCACGGCCGGCGCCGCCACCTGGCGCCGGGAGGTCTTCCCCCGGTCACGCCTTGAGGCCCCAACACCGGCCGGCAAGCCTCATATCGGCGAACGGTCCTGGCCGGTGGCGGCCTCAAAGGCAAACATCGAGTAAAAGTCTGCCCGCGCAGGCCGCACCGCCGCGGGAAGCGCCTGCGCAGTGCCCTTGTGGAAATAAGCGCCGTTGTCGACGATATCGGGAGAGCGGCCGACGAAGTGAGCCAGCTCGTGCACGATCGTGTAGGCGCGTTGCTCGCGGCTCATCAGGATGAAGCGAAATGTCACGAAGATCGAATCCAGCCGCATCTGGAAGACCTCCCCCGTGATCTGATGCTTCGCCCGGACAACCTGGCCGCCCAGGAAGAAGCCGCCAGAGTGGCACCAGGCGATCATGTCGCCCGGATGGCTGAGAACAGGTTCGGGCTGAAACGCCTGCGCCCCCCAGAGCCCTCCCGGCCGGGCGAAAAACTGATGCATGAGCTCGAAGACCGACGAGACACGACCATAGATGCCCGGCTGATTTGGATGTTGATCGAGCAGAAAATACTTCTGCAGCAGCCGCGCCCCGGTCGACATCGGCAAGGCCGCGCGGGCGGCCTGAACCCAGCCGCGGGCCATATGGAACGAGGCGTCAATGTCCGGCACAACCTGCTCCGGCGTCAGCCCCCACGCCCTGATCAGATCCGCCATTCCGGGCGGCTTCTGAATCACCTTGGCCAACAGTTCGTTGATCTTTGCGATGGTCTGCTTGCCCGGTTCGACGAGGCTGTCCGCCTGGGACCAGCCGAAATGCCGGACCTGAAATTTCTGGATGGCGCCTCGCGTCAGCGGACCGCAAACGCCGTCGACAGTGAGTGACGGTATGGCCCCGCCATCACTCGACACAATCATATTCAATGCTCTCTGGATGGAAATGACGTCGGAATAGATATTCCTCCCGTTCAGCCCGACGGAATCCGAAATCGTCAGCGGCACCGGCAAGGGAGGTTCGAACTGGGCCGGGGTCACGAGCCAACCGGGAGGGTTCGGCGCTTCAACACAGATGCCGCCGCCCGACGGGCAAATGAACATGTGAGCCCCCATCATCCCCAAACAAAGACAACCGGACCGTGTCGTTCAAACAGGAAGGTCCATAGCACGTTCCGAACTGGCGATGGAAGGCGCAACCTCGCCCGTCGTGACAGCGCTCTGCGATCGGTCATGCGGATGAATGCTTCGGCTGCGGACTCCTGCCTTCGCAAAGACCGATCCGCTGTCCTCCCGGCCAGCAAGATAAACAATGAAATAAATCTGTCACCTCGCTGGAGACGCTCCCGCGTTTCACGCGCCGCCGCAGCAGATGGCACGACGAACGTCGCTAAGGAACTCTTACAGCGATCATGAATCTTCGAGCTTGCACCTCACCTTCTCAAGCCTGTGCGGAGCGCACTCGAACGGCCGGGAATGAGCTCAGCCGCAGCAACTTCTCAGCACTGTGGGACCGCTCCAAAAATGGTAATGGAATGCCGTCGCCGCATCGGCGAGAGGTTCGACCTCGATGGTCTTGGTGGGCGCAGCTATCGGGTTTTCCGAGCTGACGGGTTCTCGTTCGGCATTATGAAAAATGCGGATCGTTCACGAAATGATTTGCTGAGCGCACGCAGTGATCACGCAAAAGTTGGAAGTTACGCCTGACACTGAGAGGTCCATCAGCTAGCCTGCTTTCGGCTCTGCCGCAGGCAACCGGTTGACCACATCAGGAGCAACTTACCATGCATCGCAGTATTCTGTCGTTTGCGTTACTTGGCGCAGCTGCCTTCCTCCCCGATCAGGTGCTGGCGCAGGCATCATCGACCAGCGCAACACCTGTGAGAACCGCACCAGTCTCATCCAGCTCACGCCCGTCCGGGCCGGACCTCGTCCGCATGCCAATGGCAAGCCCCGAGCTGTTTGATCGAGCCGCCAGACGTGCCGGCCAGGTGCGCCCACGCGGCGCTCCCGGAGCAAAGGGCGACTCAGCTGCCGGGGCTGCCGAAGCGCCTTCAGACGGCGAAGCTCCACAGGCCTTTGGGAGTTCGACTGCACCCTACACGACCGCCCGTGTCGCGGTGACGACGCTCGGAGATTCCAGCACGGCGAAATTGACGCCGGTCACCAGCTATCCCTACCGGGCCACAGGAAAGATCCGGGCGCGGTTTGAAGCGTCATCCGGGCTTCCGGCGGGCTGGTACATCTGCACAGCCTCGCTGGTGAAAAAGGGTGTCCTCATCACCGCCGCTCACTGCGTCCACAACTATGGGCAAGGCGATGCGGGCTTTGCCACCGAAGTCGAATGGTATCCGTCCAACATATCGGACCCTGAATTGAACGCCCAACCTTTTGGCGTTTACACGCACCGGCAGATTCGCATTCCGACGGTCTACCGGAACGGAACCGACACCTGCCAGCTCGCGGGCGTCGTCTGCAACAATGATATCGCGACGATTGTTCTCAACAAGCGTGACGGCGCATTTCCGGGCGACAGCCTCGGCGCTTATGGCTACGGCTGGAACGGCTTTTCCTATGTTGAGTCAACATTCCTTGGAAACGTCTTCTCGGTCCAGATCACCCAGCTCGGCTATCCGAAGGCATTCGACAAAGGCTTTCAGATGCAGAGGACCGATGCTGTGGGATGGTATACCGATGCTGGCTTCACTGACTTGCAGAACACCCAGATCGGCAGCGCACAGACCGGGGGTTCGAGTGGAGGACCATGGCTGGTGAATTTCGGCACGCGACCGTCCGTGTCGAGCGCGGCTTCGCGAGGAAGCGCCAACGACAGCAACATCGTTGTCGGTGTCACCAGCTATGGCTCGACAACGAAGGGGTTCAACCGTCAGGGTTCGTCCTATTTCGGCCAGAACAAAGAATTCCCGGGCGCGGACTATGACGGACATGGAGCGGGGAATATCGGCAAGATCATACGGGATACCTGCACGTTCCAGGCGGCCTACTGCTGAGCTGACAACAAGCTTCATCGACAAAAGGGGTCGCTTCACGCAAGTGAGGCGACTTTTTTTGGAGACGACCTCACCTGCTGTGTCGTCTTCCTGTCGGCCGGGCGGCGCCTCGTTTTGACCCCATCCGCGCGCTATTGTTCCGGCTCCACCCGAGAGGGAGTGAACCGTGCAGACATCTCCGCCTGGCTTCTCATGGCGCATGGCTGTTGTCATGGTGATGGTGCTGATCCCGGCAGCGGCCCATTCGGAGGGAACATCGGCAACGCCTGTCACCCCGCCAAAGCCAGCCGAGCGCGCCAGGCCGGCCGGCCCTGACAAGGTGCGGACGCAGGAGGCTCCGCCGGACACGTTTGAAAAGGGCGGCAAGGCTGCGCCTCGGCCGCCCGGCAAACCCGGCGTCAAGCCGGGCAGCTCCGGCCAACGATGAAGGCCACTCCCCTGTCCGAGAACTGGTTTCCCGACCATGACACGGGGGATGATCCTCTGCCGATCGGGCCGGGATTGTTGAAATGCTTTTAAATCGAGACTAGACGTTGTGGTTCTGCGCTATTCGCTGGGGCAGCCTCCACATGCTGCCGGGTTCCCATTGCATGGCCGTCGACGACCGCCGCCGTTTTTGGAGTGACAGTGATTTCCCCGTGGTCCGCCTGGTTTGAATCCCTTCGTTTCGGTCTGGAAGTCCAACAGGTCATCGCCCTGCGGATGATGCGCGTGGCGGCCGGTGGCGCGCCCGCGGCCGACGAGATGCAGCGCATGATCACCGAGAAGATCGCCGCTCTCGCGCTGGCGCAGAATGCGGCTGCGGCTGCGCTGATCACCGGCAAAGGCATGGACGTCGCCACCGTCCGTGCGCTGGCTCCGGTGCGCAGCCGGGTGCGCGCCAATCGGCGGCGGCTGACCCGCCCCTGATCAGAACAATCGAGCTGCCGCAAAGGGACTGGACATGGCCGAAAATGGTCGCGGCTTTCGCGAGTTGCTGGGCATCAACATCACCTATCGCGGCAAGGACCGCGTCGAGAGCGAGATGCTGGTGCGGGAGGACCTCTGCCGGGTCGGCGAGATGCTGCATGGCGGCGCCTTCATGGGCTTTGGCGACGCCGTCGGCGGCCATGCGACGATGCTGTTGCTGCCCGAGGGCATGACGACCAGCACGATCGAGAGCAAGACCAATTTCTTCGCGGCGGTGAAGCTTGGCGACACGGTGAAAGCCGTGACCACGCCCCTGCATGTCGGCCGCACCACCATCGTGGTCGAGACCCGCATCACCCGTGGTGACGGCAAGCTGGCGGCGATTGTGACGCAGACCCAGCTGGTGATGGCGGTTCGGCCGAAAGCCGGCTGAGCTGGCGTCGTTCCGCCCTCCTCTCCCGCACGCCACGGCTTGCGTTCTTTATCGTGGCGTGACGCACCGGGCTCGCCTAAAACCATCAGCGGAACACGGAGAGGCAGATCATGGATGTCCGCGCGGCAGTGGCTTTTGAAGCCGGCAAGAAACTTGAAATCGCAACCGTCCAGCTCGAAGGCCCGAAGGCCGGCGAAGTGCTGGTCGAGATCAAGGCCACCGGCATCTGCCACACCGACGAGTTCACCCTGTCAGGCGCCGATCCGGAAGGCCTGTTTCCGGCGATCCTCGGGCACGAAGGCGCAGGCATCGTTGTGGATGTCGGCCCCGGCGTCACCTCGGTGAAGAAGGGCGACCATGTCATTCCACTCTACACGCCGGAATGCCGCCAGTGCCCGTCGTGCCTCTCGCGCAAGACCAATCTCTGCACCGCCATCCGCTCGACCCAGGGCCAGGGCCTGATGCCGGACGGGACCTCCCGCTTCTCGCTCGATGGCAAGCCGCTGCACCACTATATGGGCTGCTCGACTTTCGCGAATTTCACCGTGCTGCCGGAGATCGCGGTGGCGAAGATCCGCGAGGACGCACCGTTCGACAAGGTCTGCTACATCGGCTGCGGCGTCACCACCGGCATCGGCGCGGTGATCAACACCGCCAAGGTCGAGCCCGGCGCGAAGGCGATCGTGTTCGGCCTCGGCGGCATCGGCCTCAATGTGATCCAGGGTCTGCGGCTCGCCAATGCCGACATGATCATCGGCGTCGATATCAACAATGACCGCAAGAGCTGGGGCGAACGCTTCGGCATGACCCATTTCGTCAATCCGAAGGAGATCGGCGGCGACATCGTGCCGTATCTCGTCAACATGACCAAGAGCGGCGGGGATCAGATCGGCGGCGCCGACTATACCTTCGACTGCACCGGCAACGTCACAGTGATGCGCCAGGCGCTGGAAGCCTGCCATCGCGGCTGGGGGCAATCGGTGGTCATCGGCGTGGCGCCGGCCGGCGCGGAGATTTCGACGCGGCCGTTCCAGCTCGTCACCGGCCGGGTGTGGAAAGGCTCGGCCTTCGGCGGCGCGCGCGGCCGCACCGATGTGCCGAAGATCGTCGACTGGTACATG
>Ga0182746_1003506_pt1 | contig 10511 bp, 8 predicted proteins | sample eDN3rd30CBELigOP_FD_128881 | JGI IMG/M metagenome (GOLD analysis project Ga0182746, IMG submission 128881) | Enriched Organic Plus compost microbial communities from Emeryville, California, USA - eDNA 3rd pass 30_C BE-Lig OP (version 2) (version 2) ... | reverse complement strand
TGGGGCTGGCGTGTTCCCTTCCTTCTCGGCAGTTTGATTCTTCCGGTTGGCATCTTTCTGCGGCTGAGCATCGACGAGTCGCTGCCGCCCCGCACGGAGCGCGATCCGAGGACCCAGCAGCTCAATGTTGTGTTTCGCAACTATTGGCGCCGTCTTGTCGTCGGCATCCTTGTCGTGACGGGCGGAACGGCCACCACGACCGTCGTCCTCTTCTACATGTCGACCTATGCGATCCGGACCTTGCATCTCCACCCGGGCATTGCCCTGGGAGCAGCCCTGATTGCCGGGATTGTCTCGCTCCTTGCCGCGCCGCTGTTTGGCCAATGGTCCGACCGCATGGGCCGGCGGCCGATGATGACGGCGGGCGTGGTGCTGTCGATGGCCACGATCTATCCGGCCTTTATGCTGATCAACCTGCACCCGACGGCGCAGGCGCTCTTTGCTGTCGTGGTGATCCTGAGCATCTTCAACGCCATGGCGAATGCCCCGGGCATCACGGCGTTGACGGAATATTTCCCGACCCGGGTCCGGGCGACCGGCCTGTCCTTGGTCTATGCCGGCGGCGTGACCATCTTCGGCGGGTTTGGACAGTTCATTGTCGTCTGGCTTGCGAAGGTCACGGACGAGCCGCTGTCGCCGGCCTTCTTTGTCATTGTCGCCGGCCTGTTTTCACTGGCCGGCATCTATTGGCTGCCGGAGCGGTCGAAGCAGCCCCTCGAATAAGCCCGGACGCGCCAGGCTGACAGGGGCGGAAGCTGCCGACCGGATCTTATGTGTAGGCGCTGGCGACCATCTCGGCCAGCAGGCGGGGGGATGCCGGCTGCGGCACGATGTGGCCTGTGGCCGGGAGCGTCTTTTCAAGCGGCGCGGCACGATCACAAGCCGATCGGGGACCGAACAGCGCGACACGTTCAGCCTCGGTCGAACGGTAGAACGAGCTTCTCTCGTAGATCCGCTTTTCGTCATTGGCGAAGTCGACGGCCATCAGCAGCAGCGGCTTGGTCAATGTCGGATAGTGGCGCGGCTCGCTGAGCGGCTGGGCGAAGAAGGAGCGCTTGTAGAACGCCTGATGCTCGACCCGCACTGTCGCGGTCGAGATGTCCGAGTCGTAGTGGGCCCCCGCCATCACCGAGAGGCGGACGGTCGCATAGGGGAGTTCAGGGTAGGCCCGCGACGCCGCGTGGCTTGTCACGAACCTGTTGCAATCGACGATTCTCTTGCCGTCGAGCAGGGGACCGCGAAGCAGGTCGGGAAAGGCATCCAGCGCCGGGGAGGTATCCCGGGCATCCAGCAGGTTGTGGATGCGCAGCGCGCTCACCAGTGTTCCATCCAGGAACAGCCCCACATTCACGACATTGTCGACGTCGTCAAAGGGATCCGGCAGGCGTCGGTCGGACCGTTCATTGATGGCGCCCTCCCTCAGATAGGCGTCGTAGCGGAGGCGCAGCAGCGCCTCCAGCTCATCATGGGTTTCCATTTTTCGATATTGGATGCGGCTGAGGAACCGCTCCACGCGCGCTGAAAAGCCGCCAACAGATGACGCTGCCTGCATAACCAGCCCTGCTATTAACTCTTTGTTAACTTATACACTTGTCGCTTTGAGCGGTAGTCTTAACCTAACGTTAAGGTTAAAAATTCTAAAATTTCTACAATAGAGTGTTGTTTTCGCGAAGAATTGAAACCATTCGCTGCCATCCTCACGAAATCGACGGCCATGGGATCCGGCGTGGAGACGCCAACAAGCGTCCTGTGGTGCGGGACTTTCGGGGATTGAGGCAGCTTTCGTCCCCGGACGACGCTAAAGGCAGCCGGGGATGAACGCTTTCCACTCAGTGCTCCATACAATCTCACAAGCACTGCCGTTTTCTTGGGCACGGCAAGGCTATCGCGCCCTTCAGCTTATGAGATGGCGTCGCCAGCTTATGAGTGTCTCGGAGACGACTCCCGGCGCCCATGTCGCTCAAGGGGTCGGCCGGAGGCGCTTCTCACTGCTGGAACTCACCCTGGATTATTCAAATCAGGGTCTCGCCATGGTGGACTCCCGTGGCCAGGTCCTGATCTTCAATAAACGGGCGCTTGAGTATACCGGCGTTGACCCGCAGACCTTCAAGTTGCCGGCGACCGCCAACGAGGTCCGGCAGTGGCAGCTTCAAAGCGGAGAGTTCGGACCGGACGGGTCACTGCTGCCTGAGGAGGTCCGGTCGTATTTCATGACCGGGGTCGGCACGACCCCGAAGTCCTATATCCGCAAACGCCCGAACGGAACCGTCCTGGAAATCCGCAGCGAGCCGCTGCCGGGCGGGGGCATCGTCCAGTCCTATACCGACATTACGGAACTCACCGAGGCGAAGGAGGGGGCTGAAGCCGGCGCGCGCGCCAAATCCGCCTTCCTCGCGACCATGAGTCATGAAATCCGGACACCGTTGAATGGCGTGCTCGGCGTCGCCGCGCTGCTGCGTCAGACGAAGCTGACGACGGAGCAGGCCGAATATGTCCGCATCATCATGGAAAGCGGCGATGCGCTTCTGACCGTCATCAACGACATTCTCGACTTCTCCAAGCTCGAAGCCGGCATGATGGAGGTTGATCGGACGCCCACGCGTTTGAGAGAAAGCGCCACCGCCGTTCTCGAACTCGTCAGGGCAACTGCGGCAAGCAAGGGGCTGAACCTCTCTCTTCAGCTGGATTCAAATATCCCCGAGCAGATCCTGATCGACGCCAAGCGCGTGCGTCAGGTGCTGCTGAATTTGATCAGCAATGCGGTGAAGTTCACTCCGAAAGGATCCGTGACGCTGAAGATCACGACCGGACTGTCCGGCAACATCCGCTTCGAGATCCGCGATACGGGAATCGGCATTTCTCCGGAAGGTCAGAAGCGCCTCTTCAAAGAGTTTTCTCAGGTCGACGGGTCGATCGACAGGCAGTTTGGCGGCACCGGCCTTGGGCTCGCGATCTGCAAGAAGATCGTCGGCGTCATGCAGGGCACGATCGGTGTCGAGAGCCGGGAGGGGGCAGGAAGCTGCTTCTGGTTTGAAATCCCGGCACAGGCTTATGACGCGGCGCCGGAATCTGTTGCAGACCAGCAGGAAACACGGCTTCCGGATCGATCATGCCACATCCTCGTTGTTGAAGACATGCCGACCAACCAGCTCGTTGCCCGGAAGATGCTGGAGAATATGGGCCACACGGTCGACATCGCCGCCAACGGGCTGCAGGCGCTGGAACTGGCGAGGACGAAGGATTACGACCTGATCTTCATGGACATGCAGATGCCCGTGATGAATGGCCTCGATGCAACGCGGAGGCTGAGGCGCTACGGAGGCCGCTTTGAAACGGTCCCGATCATCGCGATGACGGCGAATGCGTCAACGAGTGACGAGGATGAATGCCGCGCGGCCGGCATGAACGATTTTATTTCCAAGCCCATCGCCGTCGATGCGCTTCGTCTCGTCGTCAATCGCGCAGTTGCGGGCATTGGTGTCAGACTTGAAGGTGATGACGCTGCCAGGTCCACGACCCGCCTGAATCCCGTGATCAAGGATCTCACCGATTATATCGGCTCCGAGGCGGTCAACCACATCGTGATGGCTTTTGAGGATGCGCTCCGCAGCCGGCTGACGGTGCTCGAGAATGGACCGAAACCTGTCCGGCAAGCCGAGATTGTGTCTTTGCACAATGATGCAAGCGAAGGTTTGTTTGTGTTGGGATTGAACGGGCTCCGCTCCGCAGAGGCATTGGATCAGCACGATGCTGATTCCGGAATGAGCCTCCCGGAGGTGCGCGCGTTTGTTGAGGCTGCCGTGGCGCAATGCCGCGCGTTGATTGCCGCCGGGCAGGAGGTGAATGCAGCCGCGCAGCCGCAATCGAAGACGCCTGATTTGGTGTGGACGAATCTCGTTGCATATCTCGGCGATGAGGCATCGCGTGAAATAATCTCCCGCTTCGAGGCGGAGTACAGCCGCCGCCTGGCGGATGTCGAACATGGCACAGGGCAGCGGCAGCAGGCCGAGCTTTCACGCTTTCTGAACGATTTTGAGGAAGGACTCGCGGCATTGGGCCTCGCGAGTGAGCTTGGGGCCTCAGGTCGCGGGAAACTGTCGGAGTCCGGAATGTCCTTGCTGCAGTTGCGGCGGCGAGTCGATGACGTCACAGCGCGCTGTCGGGCGGCGGCGGTTCCCGGCCGTCCCTCGGTCCGCTCCGCTCAGCCGGAACTGGCCAACCAGGACTTCACATCAAGGACGCGCCGCCATGCGGTCGGATGAGCGGTATCGGGATGCCGGCCTAAAATGTGCCGTGGGAACCCGGAGCCATATGATATGCTGCAGCCATGGAATGATGAATGGCTCTGAATTCGTCTGTGAAAGGCATCTTGAGATGGCGTCAGCGTCTTCTCTGAATCGTGCGCGGCAGACAGGAGCCCGTCTGCAGTTCATCAGGGCATGCTGGAGCGATGATGATTACTACGAGCGGGTTGTCGCGTCAGGCCGCTATCTGAAACTTTGTGAGGCGCTGCGTTGGGCGGAAGATAGTGACGAAGAAGCCTGGACGCGCATGAAACGCGAGATCCTCAAACAGCAGCGGCGCGAAGTCGCCCAACGGGCCGCTGAAGGTGCGATTCAGTCCAAGGCGCGGGCCTGACCGGCCGTGATGGTCATGCGCTAAACAGCGCAGGGTGCGACTCCCTGCGTGCTGAGGGTGCGTCGCTGCTGCGGAGCACGGCAGCGGTTGCCCGAGCCGTCTTCCTCAATCGCAAGTCCGGACGGCAATCGATCTGCGGCATCTGCGTCAGTCGTCTCGATGCGCCCGGCGTTGAATTCGCCTGTTGGCAATATCGAGGGGTCGTGCGGTCAGCGCATGGTCTCCACCCGGTCGATGATCAGATCGGCCGCCTCATCGCCGTTGTGTCCAGTCATGACATAGGTCGTCGTCGGCGACGCCATAGTCGCCGAGCCAGACGAACGCCGGCTCTCCCTTTTGGCTGTGAGGGCTGCTGGGATTCGCGACTGACCTCGCGCGGATGACCGGTGCCGTTGCTCGGCATGATGATCGGGAAGGTCTCATCCGCCAGCGTGACCGGGCGGACCGCATGCGTGGATGTCGCGAGTCTCTGCCTAAGCAGTAAGCATGAATGCGGCTGACCGATCAACAAATAGCCATTGGTGCGATTTTCGCAGCAAGACAGATGATATTTGACGCTTGAATCCGTGCGGATCGATGACACCCTGTCCGCAGACAAGAAGTAGAACAAGGATGATGAGCCGATGCTGACAAGCCAGCAAAAGGTGTTGCGTCGCTATTGGTACGCAACCATGAAGCTTGACGATCTTCAGAGCGGCCCCAAGCCCTTCAAGCTTCTTGGCGAGAACATTGTGCTCTTCCTGGACGAGAACGGCGAGCCGGCGGCGCTGATGGACCGCTGCTGCCACCGGACCTCCAGATTGTCCAAGGGCTGGTGCGACAACGGCCAGCTTGTCTGCGGCTATCATGGCTGGGCCTATGACCGGACAGGGATATTGATGCGGGTTCCCCAGCTCGCGCCCGAGCAGCCGGTGCCGAAAGTCGCTGTGCGGGCCTATCACTGCGTTGCCCGCTATGGCTACGCTTGGGTCTGTCTTGATGAGCCCCTCGCGCCGATCCCGGAGATTCCGGAGGACGGCGCGCCCGGCTATCGCCGCGTGCAGCAGTTCCATGACACCTGGAAAACCGCGCCGCTGCGCTTCATGGAGAACTCTTTCGACAACGCGCATTTCTCCTTCGTGCACAAGGGGACGTTCGGCCAGCTCGACCAGCCGCGCCCGGAGAAATACGAGATCGTCGAGACCGACTATGGCTTCGAGGCGGAAACGATCGTGACCATCAAGAATCCGCCGAATGCGGCGCGGATCACCGGCACGACCGAACCGACCACCCGCCGCCACATGCGCAACAAGTGGTATATGCCGTTCTGCCGCCGGCTGGACATCGAGTATCCATCGGGCATCCGCCACATCATCTTCAACTCGGCGACGCCGATGGACGATGGCAATATCTATGTGGCGCAGATCCTCTACCGCAACGACACCGAGGCTGACTGCACCGCTGAGGAACTGATCGCCTGGGACGCGGCCATTATCGAGGAAGATCGCGATGTCCTCGAAACCACCGATCCCGACGCGCCGATCGACATCTCCCGCAAGATCGAAGCGCATATGCCGTCGGATCGTCCGGGTATCATCATGCGCCGGCGACTGCTGGAATTGCTGAAGGCTCATGGCGAATGGGAAGTCACCGAGGCCCCCGAAATGATCACCCTGTCGGGGGGCAAGGTCTCGGTGGACGCTTAATCACTGTCGCGGCGGCGGGAAGACCCATCGCCGCGCCGGTTTGTCAGTCTTGCAGGATTTCAAGCTTCGTATGACACAGTCAACAGACGTTCAGTTGCCACGCCGTCGCTGGGTCGAGATGACCACGGCGGAGTTTTCGAGAATCCCTCATGATACCGTCGCGGTCCTTCCGGTCGCGGCCATCGAGCAGCATGGTCCTCATCTTCCGGTCTATGTCGATGCATGTCTGAATGAAGGCGTGGTCGCTGCGGCAATCCCGATGATCCCGCCGGATCTGCCGGTCACCTTTCTGCCGATGCAGGCGGTCGGGAAGTCGAACGAACATCTCGCGTTTCCCGGCACGTTGTCGCTGTCCGCGGAGACGCTGATCCGCGTGTGGACGGAGATCGGTGAGTGTGTCTATCGCGCCGGGATCCGGAAACTCATCCTGTTCAATTCGCATGGCGGCCAGCCGCAGATCATGGACATCGTTGCGCGCGATCTCCGTGTGCGGCTGGGAATGTTCGTCGTCTGCGCCAGCACATTCAGCTTTGAACAGCCCTCTGGCGCGTTCAGCGAGATGGAGCTGCGCCACGGCATCCATGGCGGCGCCAAGGAAACGGCGATGATGCTGGCGGTGCGGCCGGACCTCGTGCAGATGGACAAGGCCGAGAACTTCGCTCCGCGCTCGATCCAGATCGCCGAGGATTACAAATACCTTCTCCCGGAGGGGCGGGTCGGCTTTGGCTGGCAGACCCAGGATCTTCATCCATCGGGCGCTTGCGGCAACGCCCTGGATGCGGACGCGGAGCGTGGCGCGCTTTCGGTGGAATATTCTGCGCGCGGCCTGGTCACCTTGCTGCAGGAAGTGCACCGCTATCCGCTGGAGGACGTCAAGTTCGTGCCGCCGGTTCCTGCGGGGCCTCCCTATGCGCCGCAATTGCAGATGCCGGGGAGCGCCAATCCGCTTGCTGACGCGCCGCGTCTGCGGTCCGTCTAGGCAATCCGGCCTGTTCAATTGGCTCGATGGCGCCGGCACTCACCGCCGGCGACCAACCGTCGCGCGGTGCCTGCTGCGGGCATGCGATGGCACAAGTTTTGCGAGACATTCCAATGAAATATTCGCTGCGGCGAATCTCAAGAATGCACAAACAGGAGAGACAATGATGCGCCGGATGCTCGGTGGTGCTGCGATCCTCATGCTGGCGAGTGGCGCGGCCCAGGCCGCCGAAAAATTGACCTTCATGAGTTCCTGGAAGGCGCAGGCTGAGCATGGCGGCTATTATCAGGCCATCGCCAAGGGATTCTACAAGGCCTGCGATATTGATCTGACATTCCGTCAGGGCGGCCCGGGCGTCGATGGCAAGCAGCTCCTGGTCGGCGGCGCCATCGACATGATGATGGCTTCCTACAGCGACATCGCGCTGCTGTTGAATGTGCAGGGCTTCGAGGCCAAGGCCGTCGCAGCGATGTTTCAGAAGACCCCGCAGATCCTGATGGTCCACGCCGACAGCCCTTACAAGTCGATCGAGGACATGAAGGGCAAGCCGATCATGATCGCGGCGAGTTCACGGACGACGTTCTGGCCGTTCCTGCGCTCGAAGTACGGCTATGAGGATACGCAGATCCGCCCATATTCCGGCCAGATCGCGCCGTGGCTGACGGACAAGCTCGCGATCCAGCAGGGCATCATCACCAACGAGCCTTATCTCGTTGAGAGCGAGACCGGAGCGAAGCCTCGCTCTTTCCTGCTCGCGGATCTCGGCTATGCAACCTACTCGTCCATGATTCTCACGTCGAAGAAGCTGATCGATGCCAAGCCGAAGATGGTGCAATGCTTCGTCGATGCGACGATCAAGGGCTATATCGACTTCCTCAAGGATCCCGCGCCCGCCGTTGAATTGATCCGCAAGGACAATCCGATGAACCCGGATGGCCTCGTCAACTATTCGATCGCCGAGATGAAGGCCCGCGGCATCATCGAGACGGAAGACACACAGAAATACGGCATCGGCGCGATGACCGATGCGCGCTGGAAAGCGCATACCGATCTGCTCAAGGAAGCCGGCATCGTTCCGAAGGATTTCGACGAGAAGACCGCCTACACCCTGCAGTTCGTCAACAAGCGCGTTGGCATGTAATCAACCCTGAACGACTGGAGGATCAGTCCATGCTCGTCACAAAACAGCCGGTGCTTCGGAAGTTCTGGTATCCGATCGTTTCCGCATCGAAGCTGACCGAAGAGCCGATGCCGTTCACGCTGCTCGGCGAGAATATCGTGCTCTGGAAAGCAGCGGATGGAACGGTCGCCTGCCTGCAGGACCGCTGCTGCCACCGCACCGCCAAGCTGTCGCTTGGCTTTGTCGAGGAGGGCAACATTGTTTGCGGCTATCATGGCTGGACATTTGCGGGCGACGGCAGCTGTGTGCGTGTGCCCCAGTTCGAGGATGATCAGCCGATCTCGCCGCGCTATCGGGTGAACAGCTACAAGACGGAACTGAAATACGGCTACGTCTGGGTCGCGCTGGATGAACCGATCAACGGTATCCCGGAATTTCCGGAAGTGGAGGAGGGGTTCCGCCAGGTCGACCAGTTCTACGAGACCTGGAATATCGGCGCGTTGCGGCTGATGGAGAATTCCTTCGACTCGGCCCATGTCGCCTATGTCCATCGTGACACGTTCGGCAATGTGGCAAGCCCGAAGGTTGCGCCACGTGAGATCACGCAGACGCCATTCGGCTTCGAGTCGAGCAATGTCGCGGCTGTGAAGGTGCGTGGCGATCTCGCACACAAGGCGGTGCACACCAATGATGGAAACACTGTCCGCAACAGCACCTCCTACTGGTACATGCCTTTCATCCGTCGCACGCGGATCCGCTATCCGACCGGGCTGGTCCATGTGCTGATCACCTGCGCGACGCCGATGACGGATTCGGTGTCGATGATCCTGCAATGGGTCTATCGCAACGACACCGAAGAGGAGGTCTCGACCGAGGAGGTCATTGCGTTTGATCGTGCGATCACGCTCGAAGACAAGGCCATCATCGAAAGCTGCGATCCGGACGTTCCGCTCGCGGTGATCGAAGGTGAGGAGCAGCATATGCCGTCGGACCGGCCCGGCCTGGTGATGAGGCGCATGCTGAGCGCGCTGCTGCGTGAGCACGGCGAAACCGAACAGCGTCTTGCAGGCTAGCCAAAGATGACAGACCATGCGTTGAGCGGGAGCGAGGCTGCCGCGGCCCAGCCGGCCTCCGGGCGTTCCAAGATCAAGCTGCCGCTCAACTACGTCCTGCCCATCCTTGCCGGAATCTGCTTCCTGGCGGGATGGCAGGCATTCGTCACCTTCTATAACGTTCCGAAGTTCATCCTGCCGACCCCGACCCTGATCGTTGAAACGATGATCAAGGATGCGCCCGCTTTGTTGTCGGCTCTGAAGTTCACGGCGATCATCACGTTGAGCGCCTTTGCCCTTGCGGTCATCACCGGCATCGTGGTCGGCGTGATCCTCTCGCAAAACCGGGCGCTGGAAATGACGCTCTGGCCATATGCGGTGATCATGCAGGTGACGCCGGTCCTGGCCATTGCGCCGCTGATCATCATCTGGGTCGGGCTCGACAACGTCTGGCTGGCGCTGCTTGTTCTGGCGTGGCTGGTGGCGTTCTTTCCGATGCTGTCGAACACCGCGCTCGGCATGAAATCGACCGACCACGGACTGCGCAACGTGTTCGAACTCTATGGTTCGTCGCGCTGGAAGCGATTCCGGTATCTGCAGTTGCCGTCGGCATTGCCGTATATCCTCGGCGGTGCGCGGATCTCCGCCGGCCTGTCCGTCATCGGCGCGGTGGTTGCCGAGTTTCAGGCGGGCACCGGCAACGCCACCGGACTGGCCTGGACCATTGTCGAGGCCGGAACGATGCTGAACGTCCCGCGGATGTTCGCTGCGCTGTTCCTGTTGTCGGCTTTCGGATTGTCCATCTGGTACCTCACCACGTTCCTTCAGCGCCTGTGGCTGCGCCGCTGGCACGAAAGTGAACTGACGCAAGAGAACTGAGACGGAGCGGAACCTGGTGTCGCCACTTGAGAATGTGATCATGCATCCGTCGGCTCGTGAGCCGGTGATCGCCGAACCGCCGGAGACTGCGCCGCGTGCGAAGCCGCTGGTGGAGCTTCGTGGCGTCAACAAAGTCTATTCCAACGGCACCATCGCGC
>Ga0182746_1003504_pt1 | contig 10516 bp, 6 predicted proteins | sample eDN3rd30CBELigOP_FD_128881 | JGI IMG/M metagenome (GOLD analysis project Ga0182746, IMG submission 128881) | Enriched Organic Plus compost microbial communities from Emeryville, California, USA - eDNA 3rd pass 30_C BE-Lig OP (version 2) (version 2) ... | reverse complement strand
GCTTGCGCGCATAGAGCCAGTTGAACAGAGCGGTGCGGGCCCCGCCAATATGCAGATAGCCGGTCGGAGACGGAGCGAATCGCGTGATGATCTGATCGGTCATGGGCTCAACAGCGTATGAAACACGAAAGGGCGGGCCCGGCTGGCAGTCGGGGTCCGGATGGGACTGGCGGAAGCGATCCAGCAAGAGCGATCTCCGCTTTTGCATCAGGATCTTTATTAAATCAAAGCGTTGGAGCGCCTGTGTGACGTCATGTCCGCCACGGGCGCCCAATGTTCTTCATCAATGAGGAGCCGCGCGCCACGCGGCGGCCGTTCTGGCGCCGTCGCCCGCGCCTGTCCGTTCACGCGGCGCCGTCTCCGGGCGCTGTAAACGCCTGATGCGCTCGTGTAGCATGGGGCGGCGGCCAGTCGAAGCCGGATGTGGGGCATGACTGGACGTTGATTGTTGCTGTTGTATGGCGGGCGCAGCCTGCCTGACGCCGGACGGCGCATGAAGCCATTGGGGGACGCGCAGGGCGGGGCGGCGGAAGCCTCGCGCCGGTCTGGTGCGCCTGCGCTCGCGTGGGGCTGGGGGCTGTTTGCGGCGAAGGTCCCGCCCGGCGGAGGGGACGCGGGCTTTCGGGAGGAGCTCGCCCCTGACGATGCCCCAGGATTTCAGGCGCCGCCCTCTGCATGGCGGCGGCCGTTCACCCTGGTTCGCCGGCTTGGCGTCAACCTGTCGCGTGAGGCGCGCCTGCTGCGCCGGGCGCCGGCGGCGACAGCCGGCGTCTGGGCGGCTCTGGCGCTGCTCCAGATCCGGGACTGGTTGGGCAGGGAAGTTGACCAGCGCCGCCACTGGCTCTGGCTGCCGGTGTTCTTCGGCTGCGGCGTTCTCTGGTATTTCAACCGGCTGACGCCGGGTGACGCCGGCCCCGCGCTCGTCGCCACGCTCGCCCTGCTGCTGGCGGCGGCGACGCGCAGGCAGCCGACGGCGCGCATGGCGCTGATCGCCCTTGCCATGGTTCCGGCCGGTTACGCGGCCAGCGCCTTGCGGCTCGCGACCTTGCAGGCTCCTGTCCTGCAACGCCCGACCATCGGCGAACTCACCGGCCATGTCATTGCGGTGGACCAACGCGGGGCCGGGTTGCGGCTGCTTGTGGCGCCGGTGAGTTTCGCCGGCCTGTCGCCCCAACAATTGCCGCGCCGGGTGCGGCTGTCGGTACGCCAGGCGGAGCCATTGCGCGCCGGCGTGACGGTGCGGGCCCGCGCGCGTCTGCTGCCGCCGCCGGAAGCGGCGCGGCCCGGCGGTTATGATTTCGCCCGCGACGCATGGTTCAGGCAGACTGGCGCTTCAGGGTCAATCATTGGCGGCGTCGCCGTCTGGCGGGGGGCAGGCGGCGGGTGGGTTGACGCTGGCGGGGGCCGGGCGGCCGCAACGCCGGATCAGCGCCGCATGGCGACGGCGCAGGACGCGCGCGCCCCGCCAGAGCCGCCCCTGGCCCTGCGTCTCGCCGCATGGATCGACAATGGCCGCATGCGGCTGACGGAACGCATCGCCGGCGCCTGGGGCGGCCAGGCCGGCGCGGTCGCCGCCGCCCTTGTCACCGGCAAGCGCGGGCAGATCACGGAGCAGACCAACGCCTGGCTCAGGGCGGCCGGCATCTATCACATCATCTCCATTTCCGGCCTGCACATGGTGCTGGCCGCCGGCATGTTCTTCTGGACGGCGCGGGCGGCGCTGGCCCTGTCGCCCTGGTGCGCCCTGCATCTGCCGGTGCGCAAGATCGCCGCTGTCCTCGCCATGGCCGGGGCCACCGCCTATTGCGTGTTTTCCGGGGCCGATGTGGCCACTGAACGCTCGTTGATCATGATTCTCGCCATGCTGGGGGCAATCCTGGTCGACCGGCCGGCGCTCTCCATGCATAACCTCGCCGTGGCGGCGATGATCGTGCTGGCGCGGGAGCCCGAGAGCCTGCTTGGCCCTGGATTCCAGATGTCGTTCGCCGCCGTCGCCGGTCTGATCGTGCTGGCCGGCCATGGCTCCGTCACCCCGGGGCTGCCGCGCCAGCGCCGCCCGCAACCTGGCCTCGTCCGCCGCGCCACGGCGCCGTTGCTCGCCGTGGGGCTGACGACCCTTGTCTGCGAAATGGCCACCGGACCGTTCAGCATCTGGCATTTCCAGTCGATCTATCCGCTGGGGATGATTGGCAACGCCATGACGTTGCCCTTCCTCTCACTGGTGGTGATGCCCGCCGCCGTGATCGGCGTGGCGCTGACGCCGCTTGGCCTCGACTGGCCGGTGTGGTGGGTGATGGGGGCGGCGACCGAGCCGGTGCTTTATGTATCCATGCGCATCGCGGCCACGCCCCATGCGGTCGCCGGCATCGCCGCGCCCGGAGCCAGCGCGCTGCTATGTCTGAGCGCGGCCATTGTCTGGTTCGTTACCTGGCGCACGCCCCTGCGCTGGCTCGCCCTCGCGCCCGGTCTGGCCGGCGTCGTGCTGGTGCAGCTCACGCAACCACCGGACGTGCTGACCGACAGGCAGGGGCGCGGGGCGCTGGTGATCCATGGGCCGGGACGTGACGTGGAAGGACGGCGGCGCGTCACCCTGCTGGGAACGCCGTCGCCGTTCACGGCAGAGCAGTGGTTGCGCGCCATTGGCGATTCGCGAACCGCCGCCGACCCCTCCCTGCGGACTGGCGCGCGCTGCGACTCCCTCGGCTGCATCGCCGTGCGCGATGACGGCGGCGCGGTGGCCTGGAGCCGGGAGCGGCGGGCCATGTTTGAGGATTGCGCGCGCGCCGACGTGGTTGTCTCGCCGCACCGCGCCCCGGCAGGCTGTCAGGCGGCGGTGGTGCTCGACCGCTCCGCGCTGGAGCAGCTGGGCGCCGCCAGCATCCGCCTGCACGAGGGCACGGCCACGGTGAAACGGGCGCGCCTCGCGGAGGAAAACTGGCCCTGGACCCCGTCGCCCCCCTCCCGCTACCGTCAGCCGACCCGCCGTTCGTTCAATCCGCCTCCGGCGCAGACGCTGGAGCGAAGTCTCGAAGCCGCCGCCGCGCCAGCGTCAGCCCCCTGGCAAACGCCGCAACCGCAGGCGGAGCCGCATGGTAATGAGCCTGAAGAGGCCGCGGCCGCGCTGGCGAATTGAGCGCCCATGCAAACCCGGCGGCAGGCAGCGGCTTCCTGTCATCCGCAAGGTCCCGATCAACTCAAATGCCTGGCAGGAATTGCGCATGGACCTGGCGGCGGCGCACAGGCCGTTGCGGGGAGCAGCAGCTTTCAGTAACGGCGGACCAGGCTGACAAGCTTGCCCTGGATTTTGACCCGCCCGGCCGGCAACACCCGGTTTTCAAATTGCGGATTGGCCGCCTCCAGCTCAACGCTGGCCCCCCGCTTGCGCAGACGTTTCAGGGTTGCTTCCTCATCATCGATCAACGCGACGATGATATCGCCATTGTCGGCGGAGTCCTGACGGCGGATCACCACGGTGTCGCCCTCCAGAATGCCGGCGTTGACCATTGAATCGCCACGCACCTCCAGGGCGTAGTGTTCGCCAGTTCCCAGCAGACCGGCGGGGAGGGGAATGCTTTCGCCCTGATGTTGAATGGCGCTGATCGGCACGCCGGCGGCGATGCGGCCAATCAGCGGCACGGCGATGACTCCCGGAACCTGCGCGTCCGCCGGTTCCGGCCCGGCGCCATCGCTACCTGCGCGTGGCGCCGTTGCGCCGCCGCCATTGCCCGCGGCGCCCCTGCCGCCCGCCAGCACGCGCGGCCGGAAGCCAGCCGGCGTCGGTTTGACGCCAGCCCCCTGCTGGATTTCAGGCATGCGCAACACTTCAACGGCGCGCGCCCGGTTGGGTAGCCGGCGGATGAAACCCCGCTCCTCCAGGGCCATGATCAGACGGTGGATGCCTGACTTCGACTTGAGGTCAAGCGCCTCCTTCATTTCATCAAAAGAGGGGGGAACGCCGGTTTCCTGAAGGCGTTCATGGATAAAACGCAAAAGCTCGTGCTGTTTGGCCGTCAACATTGTTGTCCATCCCCCGATGACAGGCCTGCCTGCGGCGCGCCGCGACGCCGGTTGTCAGGACGAAGCGCTCAGGCCGAATCTGCTACGAAACAAATCATGAACAGCAATACATGTTCCCTCTGTGTTCCGCAATATGTGATTGGCGTCCTGTTGCCGCGAAACGGCGGAGAGCGTTGCAGAGGCCGCGCCATGACCAGACGCCCATGCTCAGGCTCACGCTGACGCAAAGGCGCCGCGACGCCAGGATTCGCGTCGTCGCGCCCTGCGCATCCGGCGCCGGAAACGCGCTGCGGCGGCGGTTGACACGGGCAATGGTACTCACCAGTATCATGATCAAGAATAAGGGCATTTCATAAAATATGGCGACTGCGCCGGGAGTGAAGCATGTCTGCTACGGACGATAACGCCGCGCATATCGAGGTCGATGCGCTGAAGGCGCGTTACCGGGAGGAGCGGGACCGGCGTCTGCGCGCCGACGGCAACCAGCAATACGCCGCCATGACCGGCGCGTTCGCGCACTATCTGGACGATCCTTACGTGGAGGCGGGCTTCACCCGCGAGCCGGTGCGCGAAACTGTCGACGCCGTGGTGATAGGCGGCGGTTTCGGCGGCCTGCTGTCTGGCGCGCGCCTGCGCGAGGCGGGGATCGAATCATTCCGCATCATCGAGAAGGGCGGCGACTTCGGCGGCACCTGGTACTGGAACCGCTATCCGGGCGCCGCCTGTGATACGGAAAGCTATATCTACCTGCCGCTGCTGGAAGAAACCGGCTACACGCCACAGCGCAAATATGCCCGCGCGCCCGAAATCCTCGCCCAGGCCCAGCGCGTCGCCCGCCATTTCGACCTGTACCCCCACGCCCTGTTCCAGACGGTGGCGACAGAGATGCGATGGGATGAGGCGGCCGCGCGCTGGCATGTGCGCACGGATCGCGGCGATGCGATTTCGGCGCGATTCGTCATTCTCGTCGGCGGCCCGCTCGACCGGCCGAAACTGCCAGGCATCCCGGGCGTCGAAACTTTCAGGGGCCACAGCTTCCACACCAGTCGCTGGGACTACGCCTATACGGGCGGTGATTCCCACGGCAACCTGACCGGCCTCGCCGACAGGCGCGTCGGCATCATCGGCACTGGCGCCACGGCGGTGCAGTGCGTGCCGCATCTTGGCGAGTGGTCAAAGGAGCTGTTCGTTTTCCAGCGGACGCCGTCGTCCATCGACGTGCGCGACGACCGGCCCACCGACATGGCGTGGGCGGGCGCGCTCCAGCCTGGCTGGCAGCGCGAGCGCATGGACAATTTCACCGCCGTCGTCTCGGGCGGCGACTTCGAGGAGGACCTGGTCAACGACGGCTGGACCGATCTCATCGGCAATATCCTGCTCGCCGCCCGGCGCAAACAGAAGCAGGGCGAGGTTGTCGAGAACCCGGAAAAGTTGATCGAGCTGGCCGACTTCCAGAAGATGGAGCGGGTGCGCGCCCGGGTTGATTCCATTGTCCAGGACCCGGCCGTGGCGGCGGCGCTGAAGCCCTGGTACAGCCAGTTCTGCAAGCGGCCGTGCTTTCACGACGGCTATCTGCCGACCTTCAACCGCCCCAACGTTCACCTCATCGACACGGCGGGGCGGGGCGTGGAGCGCATCACCGAAACCGGCGTGGTGGTCGACGGCAAGCTGTATGAACTGGACTGTCTGATCTACGCCACCGGCTTTGAGGTCGGCACCGACATCACCCGCCGCTTCGGCCTGGAGGTTCATGGCCGCGACGGCCTGACCCTGACGGAAAAATGGAAGGATGGGGCGGAAACCTTCCACGGCCTGTTCTCGCGCGGCTTTCCCAACTGCTTCATCGTCACGCCGATCCAGTCGGGCCAGAGCCCGAACTTCCAGCACATGCTGGATGAGCAGACCCGCCATATCGGCTGGCTGCTGCGGCAGATGCGCGAACGCGGCGCGGTGACGGTGGAGGCGACGGAAGCGGCGGAAAAGGCGTGGGTCGACGCCTGCGTCAAGGTTGCCCGCGCCCGCGTGCCCTACCTGGAGGAATGCACGCCGGGCTATTACAACAACGAGGGCAACGTGAACAACATGCGGGTGCTGAAGAACAATCAGTACTGGCGCGGCCCGACCGTGTTCCTGCGCATGTGGGACGCCTGGCGCGAGAAGGGCGACATGGACGGGCTGGAGCTCGGCTATGAGAAGCGGGCCGCGGCGGAATAAGACGCACCGGCCGCCATCGCTCCGGCGCGGCGGCCAGGCCGGGGCGCCCAGGCCAGGTTCACGGTCAACGCCGTGATCGCCGGGGCGCCGCCCAAAAACATCCGGCGCCTCCCTGGAGCGCGCCGGACGCTGTCCTGTGATGTCCGGCTGGCTGGAATATGCTCAGTCCCGCGCCAGCAGCGCCCGGGTCGCGGCGGTCACGTCGTCCTGGCGCATCAGGCTTTCGCCAACCAGATAGGCGTTGACCTTGCAGGCGGCGAGGCGGGCGATGTCCTGCGGCGTGAAGATGCCGCTTTCGCCGACCAGCACGCGGTCGGCCGGCACGCGCGGGGCCAGGCGTTCGGTCACCGCCAGCGACACCTCGAAGGTGCGCAGGTCGCGGTTGTTGACGCCGATCAGCCGCGACGGCAGCTTCAGGGCGCGCTCCAGCTCCTCGCCGTCGTGCACTTCCACCAGCGTGTCCATGCCAAGGCGCGCGGCGGTCTGCGTCAGCTCAAGGGCTGTTGCGTCGTCAACCGAGGCCATGATGACCAGGATGCAGTCCGCGCCCCACGCCCTGGCCTCGAACACCTGGTAAGGATCGTAGAGAAAATCCTTGCGTAACGCGGGCAGGGCGCAGGCCGCCCGGGCCGCCTTCAGGAAATCCGGGCTGCCCTGAAACGACGGCGTATCAGTCAGCACCGACAGGCAGGCGGCGCCGCCGGCCTCATAGGCGCGGGCCAGCGCCGGCGGATCGAAATCAGCGCGGATCAGCCCCTTCGACGGGCTGGCCTTCTTGATCTCGGCGATCAGCGCCGGCAGGCCCGCGGCGATCTTGCGCTCCAGCGCGGCCAGGAAGCCGCGCGGCGCCGGGGCGGCGGCGGCGAGCCGCTCGATCTCCGCCTGCGGAATCGCGGCCTTCGCGGCGGCGATTTCTTCCAGCTTGTAAGCGCCGATGCGCTCCAGAACGTTGCTCATGCCGTTGCTCCCGCGTGGCTCGCCACGGCCAGTTTTTCCAGCGCCTTGCGCGCCGCGCCGCTGTCGATCGCCTGCGCCGCCAGGGCGACGCCGGCGGCCAGATCATCAGCCTTGCCGGCGACGACCAGCGCCGCGCCGGCGTTCATCAGCACGATATCGCGATAGGCGCCAGCCTCGCCCTGGAGCAGGCGCATGGCCGCGGAAGCGTTATGCTCCGGGTCGCCGCCCTTCAGGTCTTCGAGGCTGGCCCGCTTCAGGCCCACGTCCTCGGGCTGCACGGTGAACGTGCGCACCGCGCCGTCTTCCAGGGCCACCACCTGGGTGGGCCCGGTGGTGGTGATCTCGTCCAGCCCGTCGGAGCCATGCACCGCCCATACCCGCTCGGCGCCGAGCGTTTGCAGCACGCGCACCATCGGCTCCAGCCACATGGCCGAGAACGAGCCGAGCAGCTGGCGCTTCACCGAAGCCGGGTTCGAAAGCGGCCCCAGGATATTGAAGATGGTTCGCGCCCCCAGTTCGGTGCGCACCGGCGCCACATGGCGCATCGAGGGGTGGTGATTGGGCGCGAACATGAAGCCGATGCCAGCCTCCCGGATGCAACGGGCGATGTCCGCCGGGCCGAGGTCCAGATTGATCCCGAGCGCCAGCAGCACGTCGGCGGAGCCGGATTTGGACGATGCGGCGCGATTGCCGTGCTTGGCCACCGGAACGCCGCAGGCGGCGATGACGAAGGCGCTGAGGGTCGAGACGTTCCAGGTGCCGACATTGTCGCCGCCGGTGCCGACGATGTCGATGGCGTCCGCCGGCGCGTCGACCGCCGCCATGCGGCCGCGCATGGCGCTGACGGCGCCGACGATCTCGTCCAGGCTTTCGCCGCGCACCCGCAGGGCCATCAGGAAGGCGCCGGCCTGGGAGGGCGTGACCTCGCCCGAAAGCAGGTTTTCGAAGGCGGCGCGGGCTTCGTCGCGGGTCAGCGCCGCGCCGGTCGCAACCTTGGCGATGAAGGGTTTGAAAGCGTCCATGGCGTCCGTCAATGTCCAGCGGTTGCCGCGGCGCTCCAGGCGGCGGCCAGGTTGAAGAAGTTTCGCATCATGGTCGCGCCGTGCTCGGAGAGAATGCTTTCCGGGTGGAACTGCACCCCGTGCACCGGCAGGCTGACATGCGAAAGGGCCATGATCTGGCCGTCGTCGGTCTCGGCGGTGATCGCCAGTTCGGCCGGGCAGGTGTCCCGGTCGACAATCAGCGAATGGTAGCGGGTGGCGTTGAACGGGCCGTCGATCCCTTCAAAGATCGTCTGGCCCGTGTGGCGCACAGCGGAAACCTTGCCGTGCATCGGCAGCGGCGCGCGCACTACCTGGCCGCCGTAGGCCTGGCCGATCGACTGCAGGCCGAGGCAGACGCCAAACACAGGGATGCGGCCGCCCAGATCGCGGATCACGTCGAGGCAGACGCCGGCCTCATTGGGCGTGCATGGCCCCGGCGACAGCACGATGGCGTCCGGCGCCATGGCGGCGATGTCGGCCGTGGTCAGCGTGTCGTTGCGGTGCACGTCCACCTGCGGGCCCAGGGCGCCGATCAGGTGCACCAGGTTCCAGGTGAATGAGTCGTAATTGTCGATAAGAACCACGCGCGTCATGGCAGGGCCTTTATCATTCAGGACGTTTTTCGGGAATGCGACTTCCGCTTTCCGTGAAAATACGTCAGCGCACGGGACGCACAGATTTCGCTCTGGCGGTGGGCGGGAACGGCCCGGCAGGGGCCGCTTGTCAGCAGCTTCGCCAGCGCCAGGACGCATTCATCCCTGCCGGCGTTGGCGTCGCCTGCGTGATGTTCAGCTCCCGCCACATGTTCATTGGCTGCGCCCGGCTTTTCACTGGCTGCGCCCGACTTTTCACTGGCTGCGCCCGGCTTGCCCGGCCACGCGGATCGCCTCTTCGGCGGCGCGGAACAGGGCCTTCGACTTGTTGACGCATTCCATCAGCTCCGATTTCGGATCGGAATCATAGACCACGCCGGCGCCGGCCTGCACCGCCATTCTGCCGTCCTTGACGATCGCGGTGCGCAGCACGATGCAGGTGTCCATGTCGCCATTGGCGCTGAAATAGCCGATGCAGCCGCCGAACGGGCCACGCCGCTCCAGCTCCAGCTCGTCAATGATCTCCATGGCCCGCACCTTGGGCGCGCCCGAAAGCGTGCCCGCCGGGAAGCCGGCGACCAGCGCGTCCAGCGCGTCAAAGCGCGGATCCTGCGCGCCCTCCACGTTGGAGACAATGTGCTGCACGTGGCTGTAGTGCTCCAGCACGAAGCTCTCCGTCACCTTTACCGTGCCGATCTGCGACACGCGGCCCACGTCGTTACGGCCGAGGTCGAGCAGCATCAGGTGCTCGGAGCGCTCCTTGGGATCAGCCAGCAGCTCCTCGCCGAGGCGGCGGTCTTCCTCTGGCGTCGCGCCGCGCGGGCGGGTGCCGGCGAGGGGACGGATGGTGACCTTGCCCTCGCGCGAGCGCACCAGAATTTCCGGGCTGGAGCAGACCAGCTGGAAGTCGCCGAAGTCGAGGAAGCTGAGATAGGGCGACGGATTGATGCGGCGCAGCGCCCGGTACAGCGACAGCGCCGGCAGGGTGAACGGCGCCTCGAAGCGCTGGCCCAGCACCACCTGGAAAATGTCGCCGGCCCGCACATAGTCGCGGGCTTTCTCCACCATGGCGATGAAGGTTTCCGGCGGCGTGTTGGACACCGCTTCCGGCTCCGCCATCTCCGTCACGTCAGCCTGGTCCACGACCGGCAGCGGCGCGCTCAACGCCGCGACGGCGGCCTCCAGCCGCTCCTGGGCGCCGGCGAGGGCGGCGCTGGCGGCGACGCCCGTCCGCGGGCGCACCGGCGTCACCAGGATCAGCTCATCCTTCAGCGAATCGAACACGGCCATCACCGTGGGGCGCACCATGATCGCCTCCGGAACGCCGAGCGCGTCCGGGTTGATGTGCGGCAGGCGCTCCATGTGGCGCACCATGTCGTAGCCCAGGTAGCCGAACACGCCGGCGGCCATCGGCGGCAAGCCCGCCGGCAGGTCGATGGCGCTCTCGCTGATCAGGGCGCGCAGGCTCTCCAGCGGCCCCGCCGCTTCATCGACGAACGCCTCGGGATCGCGCGCCGCCTGGCGGTTGATCTGGGCCTTGCCGTTGACGCAGCGCCAGATGAGATCCGGCGCGATGCCGATCATCGAATAGCGCCCGCGCACCGACAGGTCCTGCACGGTTTCCAGCAGGAAGCTGGGGCCGGCGGCCTGCGACAGGCGGATATAGGCGCCGAGCGGCGTCTCCAGGTCCGC
>Ga0182746_1003500_pt1 | contig 10521 bp, 10 predicted proteins | sample eDN3rd30CBELigOP_FD_128881 | JGI IMG/M metagenome (GOLD analysis project Ga0182746, IMG submission 128881) | Enriched Organic Plus compost microbial communities from Emeryville, California, USA - eDNA 3rd pass 30_C BE-Lig OP (version 2) (version 2) ... | reverse complement strand
TCCGCCGCCCTAATTCCTGGGTCCTAGATTCTTAACGTCCGAGTGGCGTCCGCCCCTCCACCGCTGCGCGGTCCCCCTCCCCCCTTCAGGGGGAGGATCTTTTCAGTCGTACCGCACACCGCTCAGATACAGCCCCGCCGACGGCGCCACCGGGCCGCACTCGGCGCGATCCTTCGCCTCCAGCGCGCGCTTGACGTCGTGCGCGCTCCAGCGGCCGAGGCCGACCTCCACCAGCGTCCCCGCCATCGACCGGACCTGGCGGTGGAGGAAGCTGCGCGCTTGGAACACCAGATGCACCTCCTCGCCGAAGCGCGTCACGCGGGCGACGTCCAGCGTCTTCACCGGCGATTTCGACTGGCAGCCCGCGTCGCGGAAGGTGGTGAAGTCGTGCCGGCCGACCAGGACCTGGGCCGCGTGGTGCATCGCCTCGGCGTCCAGCGGCTTCTTGACGTGCCAGACCCGGTCGCGCTCCAGCACCGGCTGGGGGCGGCGGTTCAGGATGCGGTAGAGATACGCCCGGCCGGTGGCGGAGAAGCGCGCGTGCCAGTCGGGATCGGGCGCGGGCTCGACCGACAGGACGCAGACGTCCTCGTTCACCAGATGGGCGTTCATGGCGTTGAGGATCGTGGTCTCGGGCCAGGCGCGCTCCAGGTCGGCGTGGATCACCTGCTCCAGCGCATGGACGCCGGTGTCGGTGCGGCCGGCGGCGGCGATGCGGATGCGCTCGCCCGAGAAAGCCTGGATGGCGGCCTCCAGCGCGCCCTGCACGGTCGGCTGGCCGTCCTGGGCCTGGAAGCCGTTGTAGGCCGTGCCGTCGTATTCGATCGTGAGCTTGTAGCGCGGCATCAGCCGAGCACGGTCCCGGCCGGCAGGGGAAAGCCGCGCAGCATCTCCTCGGCCGATTGCGCCGCCCGGCCTTCCCGCTGGACGCGGACCAGGCGCACCGCGCCCGCGCCGCAGGCGACCGTCAGGTCGCCGTCCAGCACCGTTCCCGGCGCGCCGGCGCCATCGGCCACGGTCGACAGCAGCGCCTTGATGCGGACGGGCCCCTGGTCCGACGGCGCCTCGAACCAGGCGCCGGGGAAGGGCGACAGGCCGCGGATGTGGGCGTCGACCTCGACGGCCGGGCGGGTCCAGTCGATGCGGGCCTCGGCCGGGGTGATCTTGCGGGCGTAGGTCGGCTCGCCCGCCTGCGCCGTCTCGGTCGCGGCGCCGCGCTCGATCGCCGCCAGGGCGCGCGACCACAGGGCCGCGCCGACATGGGCCATGCGCTCCGACAGGCTGGCGGCCGTGTCGTCGGGACGGATGTCCATGATTTCGCTCAGCAGGATCGGCCCCTCGTCCAGCCCTTCGCTCATCCGCATGATCTGTACGCCGGTCCGGGCGTCGCCGGCCATGATCGCCCGCTGGATCGGCGCGGCGCCCCGCCAGCGCGGCAGCAGCGAGCCGTGAAGGTTGAAACAGCCCAGGCGCGGCGCGGCCAGCACCTCGGGCTTCAGGATCTGGCCGTAGGCGACGACGCAGGCGGCGTCCAGGTCCAGGCTTTCGAAGATCCCGATCGCCTCGGCCGCCTTCAGGCTTTCGGGCGTGAAGACCGGCAGGCCCATGCTCTCGGCGAAGGCGTGGACGGGCGACGGCGCCAGCTTCTGGCCCCGCCCCTTCGGGCGCGGCGGCTGGGAATAGACGGCGACGATCTCGTGGCCCGAGGCGATCAGCTCGGCCAAGGATGGAACGGCGAATTCGGGGGTACCCATGAAGGCGAGGCGCATGGGCAGGGCTTTAGAGGTTCGGGGCGATTACTGCCAGCGGGTGAAGACGCCGCCGCCCTCGTCCCATTCGCCGCCGGCGTCCAGCGCGTCGTCGAAGTCCAGCAGTCGGTCCAGCAGCAGGCCCGCGACCACGCCCAGCAGGGCGACGCCGGCCAGGGTCGCCACGCTGGCGACGCCGACCTTCTGGCTGCGCGTCAGACGGCGGCGGCCCGATGGATCGATGACCAGCGACGTGCCCCGACGGGCGAGACGCGGTGCGGCCGGGCGGGCGGAGCGTCGCAGGTCGGAGAGACGGCTCATCAGGCGGCGATCCTGTCCTTGGCGGCCTTCTTGACCTTGGTCACGGCGCGCTCGCGCTTCAGTCGCGACAGGTGGTCGATGAAGAGGACGCCGTTCAGGTGGTCCATTTCGTGCTGGATGCAGACGGCGTAGAGGCCCTCGGCCTCTTCCTCCACCTGTTCGCCGTCACGGTTCAGGTAGCGAATGCGGACGCGCGCGGGGCGTTCCACCTTGTCGAAATACTCGGGGATGGACAGGCAGCCCTCCTCGTAGGTGAAGAGCTCGTCCGAGGACCACAGGATCTCCGGATTGGCGAAGAAGCGCGGATTGCGGCGCGCCTCGGCCGCCTCGGGCGTGTCTTCCTCCTCGGTTTCGCAGACGGTCCCGTCGCGGTCGCCCAGGTCCATGACGATCACGCGGTCCAGGGCGCCCACCTGCACGGCGGCCAGACCAATGCCGGGCGCGGCGTACATGGTCTCCAGCATGTCGTCCATCAGGGCGCGGACGGAATCGTCCACCGCCGCCACGGGCTTGGAGACCTGTTTCAGGACCGCCAGGTCGGCGGGATTGTCGATGGTGAGGATGCGACGGATGGCCATGGGCGGGAGGTAGGCTCCCGCCGGGGCCGGGTCAAGATTTCCCACCGCGCCGCTCGGTTATGCCGCGCCTATTCCCGGCCCGGCAGGGGGCGCGGCTTGCGGTCCTCGTCAATGGCCACATAGGTGAAGACGCCCTGGGTGACGCGCACCGAGGCGGCCTGGGGCTCGTTGCGCGACCGTTTCCAGGCCTCGACATGGACGCGGATCGAGGTGCGTCCGGTGGCGATGACCTCGGCGTAGATGCTGACCTCGTCGCCCACGGACACCGGCTGGTGGAAGACCATGCCGTCCAGCGCCACGGTGGCGCAGCGCCCGCGCGCCGCCTCGAACGCCGGCGTCGCCCCGGCGACATCCATCTGCGCCAGCAGCCAGCCGCCGAAGATGTCGCCCTCGGGATTGGTGTCGGCGGGCATGGCGATGACCCGGCCGACGGGTTGCCCCGTCGGCGGCTGGAGCGGCGCGTCGGCCATCAGTCGTTGCTGAAGCGGTCGATCGCCACAAGCACGCCGGCCATCTGGAAGATGGTCTGGGTCAGGTCGCGGATGAACGGCAGCAGGGTCGAATCCGGCTTGGCCTGGACCAGGATCCGGTCGCCCGGCTGGACCGCGCCCTCGCGAAGCTGGCCGTCCTGGCGATAGACCAGGACGTTGCGGCGGTCGGCGCGGCGGGTGAAGCCGCCGGCCAGATCGATGTAGCTGGAGGCGCGGGCCGGGCCGCTGGCCAGCACCGACTGGGGCGCCTGGACCTCGCCGGCGATGCTGACGACCTGCGACCGGCGCGGGATGACGATGACGTCGCCGGTCTCCAGCAGCACGGTGTTCGGATCGCGCCCATTCAGGGCCAGGACGCCCAGGGGCTCCACCTGGCGGGCCGCGGCGATGTACTGGGCGGCGAATTGGGCCGAGGCGCTGCGCGCCTGGGCCTCGGACGGCGACCGGGCCGGGCTGAGCAGGATCGTGCGCTCCAGCCGGTCCAGGCTCTCGTTCAGCAGCACCTTCTGGGTCTGGCGTACGCTGTCGCGGCGCAGATGGACGGATTCCCAGTCGGCGTCGGCGTCGACCGCCACGCTGGCCAGCACCGCGCCGACGGTGGTTCCGCGCGGCACGCTGAACACCGAGGCTCCGTCATGGGCGCCGTCCACCCGGATCAGCATGTCGACGGCCTGGGCGTCCGACTCGAACTGCACGCGGTCGCCGTCCTGAAGCGCGAAGGTCGCGAAGTCGGCGAGCGGCAGGTAGGCGGAGAAGGGCTGGCCGTTGCGCACGCCCACCACGGCCACGTGGGTGGCGCCCGGGCGGGGCCGGGCGTAGCGCATCAGGTCCGCGCCCCGGCCCGTTTCGCCCAGGAGTTCGAAGGAATAGGCCGCACGGACATCGCCGGTGACCGCAACGGAGGGGCCCTGTTCCTCGACCACGATGGCGTCGCCGTTCCGGAAGGAAATGGCGGGCAGGGCGCCGCTCTGAAGGAAGTCGTAGAGATCTGTCTCGGCGACGGTCTGGCCGCGGCGGACAATGCGCAGCCGGCGATAGCTTCCGCGGTCGGCGTCGATGCCGCCCGCGCGCTGAAGATAGACGACCAGGGCGTCGTCCGAAGCGCCTTCGTAGGCGCCGGGACGCGCGACGGGGCCCGTCACCAGGACCTGGGTCGGCGCGGCGCCCGTGGCCGTGGCGTAGATCTGGACGCCGCTGCTGTAGACCCGCCGGCTGGCGGCCTCGATCACCGCCGGCGCGTCTCCGGCGGCGACGCCGGCCAGACGAACCGGTCCGACGCCGGGCACGACAACATTGCCTTGCGGGTCGATGGTCAAATCGTTGCTGCTGTTGACCAGTCCCCACAGGGTGACCTGGACCGTGTCTCCCGGCCGCAGGATGTGACCGGCGTCGACCAGAACGCCGTTTCCGCCCTCGGGCGACGTCGCCTCCACGCGCGTCTGGCTGAACATCTCGGCGCCGAGCGGCGGCGGTCGTACGCCCGTCCGTTGTTGCAGGACCAGGGTTTCGGGACCTTCCGGCGCCTGACGGTCGGCCTGGACGACGGTCGGGGCGATCTGGCCGCCCGCCTGCGCCGCCATGGGGGCCAGGACCAGCAGCGCTCCTGCGGCGAGGGGCAGGGCGCGAAGCGGATTCAGCGTCATTCGATGTGGTCCCGAACGATGGAGTAGATGAGGGCGCCGACGCTCCAAAGCAGCGCCGCGCCGATCAGGACGGCGAGGATGTTCGCCAGCCGCGGCCACCAGTCCGAGGATTCCGGCATGTGCGGCGGGATGTAGGAGACGATGTACTTGCGGTCGATGATCTGCTGCCGCCGCGCGTTCTCGGCGGCGCGCAGCGCCGTCTGGTATTCGGTTTGCGCGATCTGATAGTCGACCAGCAGGCTCTGGGCCTCGATCTCGCCGGCGGCCGCCCGCTCGCCCGGCGCCTGCAGGGCGCGCTGGATGGCGCGATCGCGTTCGGCCTCGAGCGCAGCGATCTCGCGCTGGATGCCGACCAATTGGGGCGCGGTCGGCTGATACGTCTCGCGCGCCGTCGCCAGTTCCGTGCGCTTGGCCGCGAGCTGGGACTCGATCGACCCGACCAGGCCGATGGCCTGCTGGGCGGGGGTCGCGGCGCCGACGCCGGAGTATTGCCGTCCCTGGTATTCGGTCAACTGTTCCCGGATCTGCTCGTAGTTGCGGCGTTTCGCCTCGATTTCGCGATCGGCGGCCGCGATGAGATCATTGATGGCGCGCTGGGGAAGGTTGTTGACCAGTTCCTCGCTGAGTTGCAGCACCCCGCGCGCCAGACGCAGCGAATCCTCGGGCGTGTAGGCGCTGACCCGCACCGTCGCGCCCGCCGTGCTGGGATCGGTGACGACTTCGACCTTGTTCCGCCAGAATTGCTTGGCGCGCCGCAAGGAGGCCTTGGGCGACAGGTAGGCCGTCGGGTCCAGGCTAAGCTTGTCATAGGCCTTGTCGAAACCGTAGCGCTCGCGCAGGGCGGCGACCATGGCGTCGGATCGAATGTAATTCTCGACCACCTTGGCGTCCGCGGTCGTCGAGGTGGGGGCGACGATGCCGAGGACGCTCAGGGCGTCGGTCGCGCCCGCCTGGGAGCCGCGCAGGGCGTAGGAGCCTTCCGCGTGGTACTGCGGCGGCGCGATCACCAGCAGATAGATGGCGTAGAGAAGCGTCGGCCCCAGGATCAGGACCAGGGCGGAGCGGATCAGCCGCGCGCGCCGAAGGGCTTCGTTCTTCTTCCCGGCGCCGGCCGAGACGTCCAGGGTGCTCACTGAGCGAGCCTCCTCGCCAACACTTCCATGTAATATTCCTCGGCAGCGTCCAGGTCCTGAAACGGCACGACGTGGCCGTCGTCGATCACGACCGCCGTAGAGCAGAAATCCCGGATCGTCGACATGCTGTGTGAGGTCATGATCAGATCGGAACGCGAGCGTCGCTCCGCGAACGCATCCTGGCACTTCTGCCGGAACGAGGCGTCCCCGACGCTGAGACCTTCGTCGATCAGATAGACTTGGAAATCGACCGCCATGCTGAGTCCGAACAGCAGGCGCGCGCGCATGCCGGAGGAGTAGCTGGAGATCGGTTCGTAGAAATAGGGCCCGAGTTCGCTGAAGTCACGGACGAACTCGGTGGTTTCTTTGATGTCCAAGCCGTAAATTCGGCAGACAAATTTAAGGTTTTCCGCGCCGGTCAGAGCGGGGTTGAAGGCGCCGGTCAAACCAAGCGGGGAGGAGACGGTGACATTGCGGATCACCTTGCCCCGATCAGGCCGCTCCACCCCGGCGATCATGCGTAGCAGGGTTGATTTGCCCGCGCCGTTCAGCCCCAGAACAGCGGTGTTCGACCCGCGATAGAAGATCAGGTCGGTCGGACGAATGACTGGGCGTAGGCCGTGCCGTGTTCGATAAAACTTCTCGATCCCGCGAAGCTCAATCATCAACGCCGCTCCAGGTCGAGACCGGTGATGCGATAGAACCATTCGAGGACAAGGCCGAGGAAGAGACAGACCACGGCGAAAGCAATTGGATAAATTGGATTAAAATGCTGGCTCTCGAAACCTCGAATAGCCGCATCTCTGATCCATTCAATGACTTGCGCGAGCGGATTGTACATCACGATCTGGCGCAGCGAGGTAGGCAAGGTTTCGAGTGTGTACCAAATGCCAGATGTGAAGAAGAGCAATCGCGCGACCGCGGCCATCAAATCCGCCCATGGCGTGAACAGGCGACCGATTTGAGCGCTTAGGAAGCCTGTGCCGTAGCAAAGAAGATACAGTGTTCCCAAGGCTCCCAAGAGTTCTAGGGGCGCGCTGATCCAGGCTGTAAAAGCTAGATCGAAAAATGCCTTCATGAAGAGAACGATAAGCAGAACGACGAGAATATTCGTTAGCATCTCAAGAAGGATGCGGGCCGTGATTATCTCAAATGCGCGAACCTGGGGGTAATTCATTAATGCCCGGTTGCTGTTAATCGCACGAGCACCCCGAGTGATTGATTGTCTTAGACTCATAACCGGCATGATGCCTGTTATGAAGAAGACGACAAGACTATCCCCGATAGGCGGCGCGCGTCCTACAAAGCCGAACACCGCCAGCATGGCGGTGAGCTGCAACATCGGTTGAAACAGGTCCCATGCATACCCTGCGGACCGACGACCATAGCGCGTGACGGCCTCTCGCAAAAGCAGGGCGTGGATCGTCCGAGCGCTGATCCAAGCCGCCCTCCAAACGTCACTGGACGCCATGCGCTTGGTTGCGCGGGAGATGAATGTGTCGAGATCGAATTTAAAATCTCGATCTGACGGGATGCGCGTCAGACTCATTTCCGCCGCGCCCAAGCGCCTCCGTCAAACTGCATGCTTTTCCATGCACCGGTCGCCCGACCCATGCAAGCGGTCGCTCCGCTATTCGAAGGTGATCGTCGTCACAAGCCGGACCGCCTGGCCGGTCATGTGGACCGCCAGGGCATCACTTGGCGTGATCTCATGATACCGCTTGGCTACCCACCCCTGCAGTTCGGGGTCGACCTGACCTCGGATTCGCTGAAGGCGTAATGAAGCCCCCTCCACTTCATACGCAATCCGCGCGCCCGGCAGACGCCAGCCGCCGTCTTCTTCGTGTGCCTCGAGATCGTTAGCCAAGTGGAGCCAACTTGAGAACTCGCGCGGTGTGTCGAATAAAAGTTCGTCTTCGACAATCAGTATGCGATTTGGCGTGTATCGGAAAAGCCGTCTGTGGCTTACGCCCAGTTGTGGCCTTTCCACCTTCCCTTCAATAATCCATTCGCCCCCTGAACGCTCGAGCCTTTGCAGCATTCCGCCGACGGGATTGACCTTGCGTAGTCCATTGTCCTCCGCCTCTGAGGAATAGACAATCGTATTGTGCGCCCTGGCGCTGTTGGTGAATCTGCGCCAATCAAGACGAGAGTAGGAAAATTTTCCTGTATCGACGATCCAGAAGCGATCTTTGTCATAGAGTTCAAATGACAAGTCATCTGCATGCTTATGCACATTGCTATGATGACCTGCAGTAACAAAGAGCATGGATCTCAAATTTTGTTCGGTGCTCTTGCCTCGAACTATGGCGTATCCCGCTTCACTGAAAAGTTTTGCCCTTTTTATGGGTGAATTTTTATTGATAAAACCATATCTATGATTTCCTTGCTCGGAGTCTCCAGATTTTGATATTGTCCCGTCTGGAAACACAAGCCAATTTGTGTTATTCGAAGCCAATCGAAATATTTTTTTCAGATTGGTATCTCCATACCAACCAGATCTTATCATTCTTCTTATGGTATTTATTGAGAAAATATGATATCCGGGAGAATGCTCCAGATGCATGCCTTCCTGCCCAAATTGATCTAGAAGCAGTCTTTCAAGTTGAGCCTTGATGAAGGAATGAGAGGATTTTTCAGATGATCTTTTAGGCAGCGCTTGGGAAAGCGCCATCAAGCCATGAATCTGAAAATAGGCGTGGTTGGACTGCCCAATGAAGGATGGATCTGTCAATCGATCCATATGTTCGTAAGCTATTGTCAAAAGGCGTTTGAATTTCGAAGGAGAAAGCAATCCCTCCTTCGTTAAGGCGCAATAGATAATGTAGCCTAGTTTAGACGCGCGAAGACCCGCGCCCATGTCATTCCAGAATAGGGGTGAGGAAGGATTCTTTTTCTTTGCCCGATCCCATTGGAAGCACATGTCAACAGCTCTGAGGAGATGGGCGGCGTCGCCCGTCTCGTCGAAGGCCATCAGAAACGGATCCAGGGGGCGCCAGGCGTGGAGTTGAAAGGTCCAATTTCGATCACCGAAGGGATCGGCCTTCCAATCCTCGGCGCGCCGCGGCAAAGAAACCCGGGGAGTGTCGCTGCGCGCTTTCCAGCCTTCCCTTTCCAACCGATCGAGATCGGCGACCTTGCTGCGAGCGCAAAGTGCGGTCGCCGGCGTCTGTAAGCTCAATGGCTGTTCGGGGGGAGGGACTTGATAACTCAAGGTCTTCCCACGGAAGAATTGTCTCACGGCTCGAGCATGCGCGTTCGTCATCATTCCGGGTCGGCCGCCCTCATCCGCGCCCGACGCCGGCGTACCGGAAGCCGCGGCGCTTCATGTCGTCGGGACGATAGACGTTGCGCAGATCCACCAGCACCGGCTGCTTCATCAGCAGCTTGACGCGGTCGAAGTCCAGCGCGCGGAATTGGTCCCACTCGGTGACGATCACCACCGCGTCGGCGCCCTCCGCCGCGTCATAGGCGCTGGCCTTCATCACCACCTCGGGCAGCAGTTTCTCCGCCTCGTGCATCCCCTCCGGATCGAAGGCCTGGACCCGGGCGCCGGCGGCGATCAGCGCCGGGGCGATGTCCAGCGACGGGGCGTCGCGCATGTCGTCGGTATTCGGCTTGAAGGTCAGGCCCAAGAGGGCGATCGTCTTGCCCGCGACGCTGTCGCCCAGCGTCTTCTCCACCCGTCCGGCCATGGCTTTCTTGCGCGCGTCGTTGACCTCCACCGTCGTCTCGATCAGCCGGGTCGGCGCGCCGTGCTGCTGGGCCGTGCGGACCAGGGCCAAGGTGTCCTTGGGAAAGCAGCTGCCGCCGTAGCCGGGACCGGCGTGCAGGAACTTGGCCCCGATCCGCTTGTCCAGGCCGATGCCGCGCGACACCTGCTGCACGTCCGCGCCCACCGCCTCGCACAGGTCGGCCATCTCGTTGATGAAGGTGATCTTCATCGCCAGGAAGGCGTTGGCGGCGTATTTGATCAGCTCCGAGGTGCGCCGGCCGACGAACAGCACCGGGCTCTCGTTCAGGTTCAGCGGGCGGTACAGTTCGCCCATCACCGTCTCGGCGCGGCGGCCCGCACCATCCTCGCCGGGGTTGATCCCCACCACGACCCGGTCGGGCCGCTTGAAGTCGCCGATGGCGGCGCCCTCGCGCAGGAACTCGGGGTTGGAGACGACGGCGAAGTCGGCGTCCGGATTGACCTTGCGAATGATCGCCTCGACCTCGTCGCCGGTGCCGACCGGGACCGTGGACTTGGTCACCACCACGGTGAAGCCCTCGATCAGGCCGGCGATCTCCTCGGCGGCGGCGTAGACGTAGGACAGGTCGGCGTGGCCGTCGCCGCGCCGGCTGGGCGTGCCCACGGCGATGAAGACCGCGTCGGCCCGGCGGATCGCCTCCGAGCCGTCCAGCGTGAACGACAGCCGGCCCTCGCGCACGTTATCGGCGACCAGCTCCTCCAGCCCCGGCTCGTAGATCGGGATCTCGCCCCGGTTCAGCCGGTCGATCTTCGACGGGTCCTTGTCGATGCAGGTCACCGTGTGACCAAAGTCCGCAAAACAGGCGCCCGACACAAGGCCGACGTAACCCGTGCCGATCATCGCTACGCGCAT
>Ga0182746_1003498_pt1 | contig 10523 bp, 5 predicted proteins | sample eDN3rd30CBELigOP_FD_128881 | JGI IMG/M metagenome (GOLD analysis project Ga0182746, IMG submission 128881) | Enriched Organic Plus compost microbial communities from Emeryville, California, USA - eDNA 3rd pass 30_C BE-Lig OP (version 2) (version 2) ... | reverse complement strand
GCAGACGGCCGGACCATCCACTGGTCGGTCGGCAACGCATTCGTCAGCTATAATCTCGACCGCGCACGCGACGCCGGATACCGCGCCGAAGAGCGGCGGGTGACGGTGACGGCACCGCGGGATATTCCGGAAGGCACGGTCGTGCTGCGTGGTGGTAGCGCGATCACGATGAACGGCCGCGAGATCATCGAGAACGCGGATGTCGTGGTGCGCAACAACCGCATCGTGCGTGTGGGCGCGCGCGGCGAGGTGCCCGCGGGTGCACGTGTGATCGATGTGACCGGCAAAACGATCATCCCGGGCTTTGTCGACACGCACGCGCACATGTGGAACCTGTGGGGCATGCACTGGTCGCGGCCGTGGATCTACCTCGCCAACCTCGCGTACGGCGTGACTACGACGCGCGATCCGCAGACCGCAACGACCGACGTGCTGACGTATGCGGATCGCGTCGCGATCGGCGATATCCCTGGACCGCGTGTGTACTCGACCGGGCCCGGCGTGTTCTGGACCGATGGGCCGCGCACGCTGGATGATGCGCGCAACCTGCTGCGTCGCTACAGCGAGTACTACGACACGAAGACGTTCAAGATGTACCTCGCCGGAAATCGCAGGCAGCGGCAGTTGCTGATCATGGCGGCGAAGGAGTTGAAGCTCATGCCGACGACGGAAGGCGGGCTCGACTACCGGCTCAATATGACGCACGCGATGGACGGCTACCCGGGCATCGAGCACAATATGCCGATCATCCCGGCCTACAACGACGTGGTCGAACTGTTCAAGGCGTCGCAGACCACGAACACGCCGACGCTGGTCGTGAACTACGGCGGGCCGTGGGCCGAGAACTACTTCTACACGCACGAGAACGTGATCGGCGATGCGAAGGTGAAGCACTTCATCCCGGCCGAGGAGATCGCGTACAAGGCGCGTCGTCGCAACTCGGTGCAGTCGCCCGGACCGGGCGGCTGGTTCCACGAGGACGAGTACGCGTTCAAGAAACACGCGGCCTGGATCAAGGAGCTGATCGAGGGTGGCGGTCGTGCCGGTGTGGGCAGCCACGGGCAGTTCCAGGGGCTTGGTTACCACTGGGAGCTCTGGGCGATGCAGAGCGGCGGGATGAACAACCACGACGCGCTGCGTGCCGCGACGATTCTCGGTGCGGAAGCGATCGGGCTGGGCACGGATCTCGGTTCGCTCGCGCCGAACAAACTCGCCGATCTGATTGTGCTGGATGCGAATCCGCTCGAGAACATCCGCAACACCAACACGATCCGGTACGTGATGAAGAACGGCCGGCTCTACGACGGCAATACGCTGGATGAAATCTACCCGCGCCAGCAGAAGGCGGCGCAGGAACCATGGCGCCAGACTGCGCCGTCCGTGCAGAACGGAATCCGTGGAGGTGCACGATGAAACGCGGGACGAGGGCGCGGGCGTGGGCGCGGGTGTCCGCGGTTGCAGCGGTGCTCGCACTCGGCGCGCTGATGCCTGCACAGGCGCAGGGTCCGCAGGCGCCGGGCGGGCCGGGCGGACGTGCGCCGGAAAAGCCGCTTCCTCTCGCGGCGGCGCGCAAGGCGGAATTCACCGCCACGAAGGGCACGTGGATGTCGCTGGATGTGAGCCCGGACGGCAAACAGATCGTGTTCGATCTGCTGGGTGACATCTACACGCTGCCGATCGAGGGAGGCAAGGCGACGCGCATCACGAGCGGGATGAGCATGGATGTACAGCCGCGCTTCAGCCCTGATGGGAAGAAGATCGTGTTCATCAGCGATCGCAGCGGCGGCGATAACGTGTACACGATGTCGCTGAACATGGTGGACACGACGCAGGTTACGATGGGCAACAACAACCTGTACGTATCGCCGGACTGGTCGCCGGACGGGAAGTACATCGTGGTCAGCCGGAGCGGCGGACTCGGTGGCGCGGCGAAGCTGCAGGTGCATCACGTCGATGGGCGTGCGCCGATGATGCCGATCCAGATTCCGGGCGCGATGAAGACGATCGGTGCGGCGTGGAGCCCGGATGGGCGCTACATCTGGTACGCCGGCCGCAGTGGCGACTGGAGCTACAACGCGATCTTCCCGCAGTACCAGCTCTACGCGTACGATCGCGAGACCGGCCGCTCCTCGCTGATGTCGAACCGGTACGGGTCCGGCTTCCGGCCGACACTTTCGCCGGATGGCAAATGGCTGGTGTACGGCACGCGCGAAGGCGCGGAGACCGGATTGCGCATCCGCAACCTGCAGGATGGCAGCGAGGAGTGGCTCGCATATCCAGTGCAGCGCGACGACCAGGAATCACGCGCGCCGCTCGATGTGTTGCCGGGCTTCAGCTTCACACCGGATTCGCGGGCGATCGTGGTTTCGTACGGCGGCGAGATCTGGCGTGTGCCGGTCGACAAGTCGCCGGCAACGAAGATCCCGTTCGAAGCGGATGTAAAACTCGATGTCGGACCGGAAGTGAAGTTCGCCTATCACGTCGACACCGCGAGTGTGGTCACGGCGAAGCAGATTCGCAATCCGGTACCGTCTCCCGATGGCAAGTCGATCGCGTACACCGCGTTCGATCGGCTGTGGGTGCAGCAGTTGCCGAACGGCACGCCGCGCCGGCTGAGCGATGCGAACGTCGGCGAGTACCACCCGACCTGGTCGCGCGATGGCAAGTCGATCGCTTACGTGACGTGGGATGACAACAACGGCGGGCACATCATGAAGGTGCCGGCCGCGGGTGGTCGTCCGGTGCAACTGACGCAGGTCGCCGCGCTCTACTACAACCCGGTGTTCACGCCCGATGATGCCCGCATCGTCGCGTCACGCGGTGCTGCGCGCGACATGAAGGAAGCTTCGGGATCGTTCGGTGGTGTGCTCGGCGGGCAGTTCGTGTGGATTCCAGCGACAGGCGGAGCGATCACGGTGATCGCGCCGACGGGCTCGCGCGATGTTCCGCACTTCCGGCTCGATGAGCCCGACCGCATCTACGCATACAGCTTCCTCGAAGGCCTGGTCTCGTTCCGCTGGGACGGCACCGATGTGAAGCAGCATCTGCGCGTCGTTGGTCCGTCCGGCGGCGGTTCCATGCAATCGCCGCATCCGGAAGAGCAGATCGTGATGCCGCGGCGGCCGTACCCGATCGCGAAGGAGATGCTGGTCGATCAGCCTGCGGAAGGTTCGCCGGGCGGTCCGCCCGCGGGCCTCGTGATGATTGCGCCGAAAGGCGACTACGCGCTGGCGCAGATCGGCAACGACATCTACACCGTCATGATCCCGACACTCGGCGGCCCGGTGCCGACCATGTCGGTAGCGAATGTGAGCGGCGGTCCGGTGCCGATGCGCAGGCTGACCGACATCGGCGGTGAGTTCCCGACCTGGAGCGCCGACGGCAGGAACGTGCACTGGGCGATCGGCAACGCGTTCGTCACCTACGAAGTCGACAAGGTCAAACTCCGCGAGGACAGCATCAAGGCGGCGCAGCACGCGAAGGCGGACAGCGCCTACAAGGTGCGCCTGAAGCTCGACACGCTGAAGACCGTGCAGGCGAAGGTCGATAGCCTGAAAAAGGCGAATGCAGCCGTACCGGATTCGCTCACGAAGAAGCTCACCACGTTGCGTGCGGATTCGGTGAAGGCAAAGGCCGATTCGCTGCTCGCGAGCATCGACGCGCTGCGCCGTCAGGCCGATTCGATTCGCAGCCGCGCCGACTCGATCCGCGCCGGTCATGAAGTGGAGCCCGATACGGCGAAGTCGTACAAGCCTATCGAGCAGCGTATCAAGGTGACACTGCCGCGCGATGTACCGAAGGGCACCGTCGTGCTGCGCGGTGGCAAGGTGCTCACGATGAAGGGTACCGAGATCATCGAGAACGCGGACGTCGTGGTGAAGGACAACAAGATCATCGCGGTCGGCAAGCGTGATTCGGTGGAGGTCCCGACGGATGCGCAGGTGATCGACATCACCGGCAAGACAGTGATGCCGGGATTCGTCGACACGCACTACCACGCGCAGTGGCTGATCCCGGAGATCCACCCGGTACAGACCTGGCAGTATCTCACAAACCTCGCCTATGGCGTGACGACGACGCGCGACCCGCAGACCGCGTCGACCGACATCCTGAGCTACCAGGATCGCATCGACGTCGGCGGCATGGTCGGCCCGCGCATCTACTCGACGGGCCCGGGGCTGTTCAGCGGCGAGAACATCCGCAACCTCGAGCACGCGAAGACGGTGCTCAAGCGGTACGCGGAGTACTACGACACGAAGACGCTGAAGATGTACATGTCGGGCAACCGCCAGCAGCGGCAATGGATCATCACGGCCGCGAAGGAACTCGGGCTGATGCCGACGACCGAAGGTGGCCTCGACTACAAGCTGAACATCACGCACGCAATCGATGGGTATCCGGGCATCGAGCATGCGCTGCCGATTGCACCGATCTTTGACGACGTGGTGCAACTGTTCAAGGCATCGCAGGTCACGAACTCACCGACACTGCTGGTCAGCTACGGCGGCCCGTTCGGCGAGAACTGGTACTACACCAAGGAGAACGTGCACGGCGATCAGAAGCTGCGCAGGTTCATGCCCGAGGATCACCTCGACTCGAAGACGCGTCGCCGCGGTACCAACGCGGGCGGCAGCCCCGGACCCGGCGGCTGGTTCGTCGACGAGGACTACGTGTTCCAGAAGCACGCCGAGTTTGCGAAGAAGCTGATCGAAGGCGGCGCACGTGTCGGGATCGGCAGCCACGGGCAGTTGCAGGGCCTCGGCTACCACTGGGAGCTCTGGTCGATGGGTTCGGGTGGCATGACCAACCATGACGTGCTGCGCGCCGCCACGATTTTCGGTGCGGAAGCGATCGGCATGGGTCAGGACCTCGGCACGCTCGAGGCCGGCAAGTTCGCGGACATCCTCGTCATGGATCGCGATCCACTGACCGACCTGCGTAACAGCTCGAGCCTGCGCTACGTCATGAAGAACGGCCGGCTGTACGATGCGAACACGCTCGACGAGGTGTGGCCGCGGCAGGTTCCGCTCGCACGGCAGCACTGGCAGGACACCGGCCTCGGTGGCGTGAAGGCCGGCGGCGGGCGGTAAGCCGTTGTCGTAAGACAGAATGGGCGAGGCGGAAAGGTTCTCCGTCTCGCCCATTTTTTTGACGAGGCACGTCTCGGGAGTTGTTTCACGCGGAGGGCGCGGCGGCCGCGGAGTCTGGTCGTGTCGCTCCCTTGTTAGCGCTGGATCGTGTGGACCACGATTCGCTGCACATCCAGTTCATCCAGAGCAACGCCCAGAAGTCGATTCCCTTTGATCTCGAGCGGTCTTACGCCTGGTGGCATCCGAACTGTCGCAACAATGCTTCCGTCCGGTCGGATCACGCGCCACTCGCCTCCGGGAGCCGGCCACAACGGATAGGAACGGAGCCAGATGGGGTCGACGAAGGGGTCGTAGGCTTTGACCCAGATGTATCCCTGATCGTCCACGAGTAAACCGGCAATCTGCGGATAGCGGTTCTCGCGCGGCACTCGATCATCGCGAAGATACTCCAGGTACAGCCCCGCTTTGCGTTCGCGGAGTTTCGATTCGAGCGCTGTCCAGATCGCCTGTGCGGATGGCGGCTTCAATTGCGGCAGGCGAATGACGCGAACGGCCGCCCCGCTCAGGTCGCGCACCGCGATTTCGCCTTCGTAACCATCGGCGACGTAGACCGAGTCGCGGTAAACGATCATGTGGGGCATCGGTGAAAACGGGACCGGGTGGCGGTTGTAGCGCCACATTCCACGAACCTCGCCGGCCTTCTCCTTGAATTCTCCGTCCGGGCCGAACCGCCCCAGCGGCCAGCGGTCAGGAGTTGTCTGCGGACCAGCTTCGCCCGGGAACAGCGATGCAATAATGATCTCGTCATCGCTCAACGCGCCCAGGAGGATTTCGAGATTGCCACCCTCCGGATAGTTCGTCACGCGGTGGGTACCGAGCAGGTCTCCCTGAGCGTTGTAGGTCGTGATCCGGCGGTGGCTGGCATCCCAGAGGGCGATCGCTCCTTTCGAGGTGAGCCACAACCCACCAATCTCGGCGAACTCGCCGGGTCCCTGGCCTCGGCGACCGATCCGCTTTTCAAGTGTTCCGTCGCTTCCGAAGATCCGCACATCGAGAACGCCCTTGTCGGCGACAACGATTCGCCCGCCGGGAAGGAAGCGAGCAAATCCTGCGAGCTGGAAGGTGTAATCGTCGTCGCCGAAGGTTTCGCCGATGCTGGTTTCCGGTGTTGCCTTTACGATCCATTTTGCCGGTTGCCGGTCAGCGACTGTACAGGCGAGAGCCAGCGTGCATGCCGCGATCAGCGTGCTTCCTGAAATAAGCCGCGGAGGTGCCGGAACATTCCTCATTGATCACTCCCGGAAAGGAATTTGTGTCGCGGCTACTTCTTCTTTTCCACCAGTCGCATCAGACCTTCCTGAGCGATCGAGGCGACGAGCACGCCGTTGCGCGTGAAGATGCTGCCGCGCGCGAAACCGCGTGATCCGCTGGCGACGGGGCTGTCGAGTGCGTAGAGCAGCCAGTCGTCGACGCGGCATTCGCGATGGAACCAGATGCTGTGATCGAGCGATGCGACCTGAATCCCGGGACGTCGGAATGTGCGGCCATGCGGCTGCAGCGCGGTCCCGATCAGGTTGTAGTCGGACGCATAAGCGAGAATGCTCTGGTGTGCGAACGGGTCGTCGGGAAGCGGACCGATCGCGCGTATCCACATATGGCGAATCGGCGGGTGTGGTGCCGGATCCAGCGGGTCGACGTACTCCACGTGCCGGAAGTCGATCGGCCGGTCCTGCGTGAGCACTGCGCGCAGATGCTCCGGAATGTCGTCCGCGCGTTCGCGGATGATGTCGAGTTCGGAGCGCAGCGATTCCGGCGGCGGCACATTCGGCATCGGAAGCTGATGCTCGAGGCCCTCCTCCCGCACGTGGAACGAGGCCGACATGTTGAAGATCGCCTTCCCGTGCTGGATCGCGGTTACGCGCCGTGTCGTGAAGCTTCTGCCATCGCGAAGCGGATCGACAAAGTAGACGATCGGCGCCTTCAGATCGCCCGGCAGGATGAAGTAGCCGTGCAGCGAATGTGCGATACGGTCGGGTTCGACCGTACGCTGCGCTGCGACCAGCGCCTGCGAGAGTACCTGCCCCCCGAATACGCGCCCGCTACCGATGTCGCGGTTGTTGCCGCGGTATATGTTGACCTCGATCGGCTCGAGATCGAGTAATTCGAGAAGATCCTGTGCGTTGTAATTCATACCGGAAGCTTGGCCAAACGAGTGACCAGCCGCCAGTGTGCTTCGTTTGAATTCTCTCTTGGGACTGGCCTCGATGCACATCGCTGGCTAAGCTGGGCCATTCCCCCGAACCCAGGAGCATTGGATGACGCATGCGCAGTTGCTGAGCGAACTCTGGCCCGTATCCGGCTTTGCCCGGCTCGGGGGCGTTATGCGGCGACTGCGCTGGGCGGCGTGCGCCTTTGTGCCCGCTTTTGGAAGTGCGCAGCAGGTTGAGGAGGTCGTTGTCCGGCCCGCCGTGTCTGCGGTGCGGACCGACGCGAGCATCGATGTCGATGGCATCCTCGATGACGTGGTCTGGCGCGATGCCCCGGCTGTCAGCGGCTTCACACAGCGCCAGCCCGACGAGGGCGCGCCAGCCAGCGAACGCACCGAAGTCCGGATCGCATACGATGATCATGCGGTGTACGTCGCTGCGCGGTTGTACGACGCGAGCGGCCGCGTGTCGAGTCGTCTGGGGCGGCGCGATTCCAACCTGCCCGGGTCCGACTGGTTCACGGTCGAATTCGACACGTATCATGACCATCGGACCGGCTTCCGTTTCAGTGTGAATCCCGCCGGTGTCCGACAGGATGCCCAACTCTCCGATAATGGTGGAGACGGAGGCTGGGATCCGATCTGGGATGCAGAGGCCCGCATCGACGCGGAGGGCTGGAGCGTCGAGATGCGAATTCCGCTCAGTCAACTGCGATTCCGGCCCGCAGCGCAGCAGACCTGGGGTGTGCAGTTCATCCGCGAACTGAGCCGGCGCAACGAGGAGTCGTGGTTCGCGTTTACGCCACGCAGCGAACGCTCCGGCATCGCGCGGTACGGGCATCTCGAGGGGCTGGATGGTCTGGGTACAACCGCACGCCTTGAACTGCTGCCGTATGCATCCACGCGGGTTTACAATCGAACGGTCCCGCAGGATGAAGACGCCGGTTTTGCCAATCCGTTTACCGATGGCTCCGACGTCAATGCATCGATCGGCGTCGACCTGAAGTACCGGCTCGCATCGAACCTGACGTTGTCGGCAACGATCAATCCGGATTTCGGCCAGGTCGAAGCGGACCCCGCCGTGATCAACCTCAGTGCATTCGAGACGCGGTTCGATGAGCGCAGGCCGTTTTTCATCGAGGGCGCCAACACATTCGAGTTCGGTTCCGAGTTGTTCTACTCGCGTCGGATTGGTGCCGCGCCGGCGGGGCGTGCACCGTCAGAGGCGGTCTACTCGGATCAGCCGGAGCAGGCGACGATTCTCGGCGCCGCCAAGGTTACCGGAAGGCTCGGCAACTGGACAATCGGCGTGTTGAACGCACTCACCGCGCGCGAACATGCGGAATACGTCGACGCGAACGGTGAGCACGCGGACGCGGTGGTCGCGCCGTTGGCGAACTATACGGTCGCGCGGGCGAGGCGCGAACTGCGCGACGGACAGAGCGTGTTCGGCGGCATGTTCACCGGAACGTATCGCGATCTCGAGAACACGCCGCTGCGCGATCGCCTGCGCACGTCTGCCGTCGCGGGCGGAATGGATTTCTCCCATGAATGGGCGGACCGTTCGTGGCGCATCTCGGGGTTTGTTTCGGCCGCCCGGATCCATGGCAGCACCGCAACGATCGCTTCCGCGCAGCGCAGTTCGGCGCGCTACTACCAGCGTCCCGACGCCGACTACCTCTCGATCGACCCGGCCGCGACCTCAATGCAGGGGTTCTCCGGTGAACTCGAGTTGAGCAAGCAGGCCGGCGTGCACTGGCGCGGGAATATGCAGTTTTCCACTGTGAGCCCCGGCTACGAAACCAACGACCTCGGCTTCCAGTCCCGCGCGGATGAACATGACCTCTGGATCAACCTGCGCTACCTCGAGGAACAGCCCGGTCGTGTCTTTCGCGAGTGGTCGATCGAGGCCAATCCATCCGCAAGCTGGAACTACGGCGGCGACCGACTGGGCACCGATCTGGGCCTCGAATTCGATGCAGAGCTGCTGAATTACTGGAACTTCAATGTTGAGGCAAGTCGCGATTTCGCCGCCTGGGACGACCGACTCACCCGCGGTGGGCCGCTGACGCGTCAGCCCGCAGGCACGAGGTGGGAGTTCCGTGCAGAGTCCGACGACCGCAAACCGTGGGTTCTCGAATTCAACGCGGACTACTCGACCGGCGAGGCGGGGAATGGAGCGGAGCTGGGGTTTGAGATCGGCGTGCGGCCCGCGCCGAACTGGAGCTTCTCACTCGAGCCGGAGTTCTCCGTCGAGCACTCACGCGCGCAGTACATCGACAGCTTCGAAGACGCGACCGCGGTCCGGACCTTCGGGCGGCGTTACGTTTTCGCGGAACTCCGGCAGCGCGAAATCGGACTGGCCGCGAATCTCGATATCACCTTCACACCCGGGCTCACCCTCGAGCTGTACGCACGACCGTTCCTGGGCAGCGGCCGCTATGGTCGGCCGCGCGAGCTGGTCGCCCCGCGTACGTTCGAATTCCGCGACTATGACGATGCGCAAATCGTTGATGGCGAATGGGCCATCGACCCGGATGGCTCCGGTCCTGCCGCGCGGTTCAGCGTTGAGCAGGAGGATTTCACCTTCCGCTCGCTGCACGGAAGTGCCGTGATGCGCTGGGAATGGCGCGCCGGCTCCACGCTTTTCCTGGTCTGGCAGCAGGAGCGCGAGGAGGAAGACCGCATCGGCAATCTCCGGCTCCGCCGCGACCTCCGCCGCCTCGGCAACACCCGCCCGGAAAACGTGTTCGTCGTGAAGCTCAGCTACTGGCTGAACATGTAGCCGTGCAGGCTGCCGCGCGTGTCGATGCCCCCGCTTCCGTCGGCACCCCAGGTGGACAGCTTCTTGCGATTTTCGCGACCGACAAGGAGGCCCACATGCATCGGCAAACCAGCGGCGACAATCGCGAGCGTCGGGTCAAGGCAAAGGACGCCCGCAAGGAAGGCAAACTCCCCAGCGAAGAATTCGCGACCACCGGCGCCAAGAATCAGCGGCGCGAAGTCCGAGAGAAGGCCCCGCGCTCCGAAAAGGTCGAAGCGATGAACAAGGGCAAACTCAAGGCGAGCACCCGGGGCAAGAACGAGCCGCGCCCGGGCGCGCGGGATTAGGGGCGGGCGCGGGCGCGGGCGCGGGCGCGGAAAACGAGAGCCGTGTCGCTGCCGGCAACTTTGGTTGTTCATACAAGTATGCGCCGCGCCGGCGGGTGGCGGGAATGAAAAGCTGT